>Ga0308411_10002888_pt1 | contig 11525 bp, 10 predicted proteins | sample HotsprottomLayer_2_FD_203530 | JGI IMG/M metagenome (GOLD analysis project Ga0308411, IMG submission 203530) | Hot spring phototrophic mat microbial communities from Octopus Spring, Yellowstone National Park, Wyoming, United States -... | ecosystem: Environmental > Aquatic > Thermal springs >... | reverse complement strand
CGCCCTCGATGAGGACGTGCCCCCGCGAGAGCAGCGCGACGAGCACCCGCTCGAGCATCAGGTCCTGCCCCACGATGACCCGCTTCACCTCGTAGAGCACCTTGCGCATGGTCGCAGAGGCCTGTTGGAAGGTCTCGAGCGGGACGATCACGGGGCGCCCTCCTTGTGCTCCGGTGGTATCATGCTCACGTTAGCACCGTGGCAAGAATCGGGTCAACGTACCCATGAAACGACGTGACCGCCTGCTGATGTTCCTGACGGCGCGGGGGCTGCCGACAGCCGGGCTGCTCGCGGCGGGGCTGGTGCTGGTGGCGCGCCCGTCGCTGGCCGCGCCGCCCGCGCCCACGCTCATCGTCCCCGGACAGTCGCTGGGGACGCTGCGCCTCGGCACCGGGGTCGGTGCGCTCTACCAGACGCCAGGGTTCGGACAGCCCGACCGCACGCACGCGACCGGGTCCATCACCTACCTGACCTACGGCCGCCAGGGCGTCACGGTGGCGGTGCGCGAGAACACCGTGGTCCTCATCCTGACGACGAGCGAGCGCTTCCGCACCGACAAGGGCGTGGCCGTGGGCCAGCCCGCGTCGGCGGCCCTTGCCCACGGCGCGGCATCGCGCGGCGGGGACCCCAGCATTCTGTGGTTCGACGACGCCGGCCTGGTCGTGGTCACCGGAGGCGGGATCATCGCGCGGATCGGGGTCTACGACCCCGGCCAGTTCGTGCGGGCCATCCTCGCGGACGAGCGCCCCGCGCGCGACGTCTTCCTGACCGCGCGTGCCCCGAAGGTCGCGGAGGCGACGACGGCCGGCGCGGGCGCGCGCGCGGCCACCGTGGTGGTCACGCTCAAGAACGCGGGCCGGGGCAGCAAGGTCCTCAACCCGAACTATCTGGTGCTGGTGGACCGCGACGGACAGCGCTACCGCTACGACCGCTCGACGTTCGCGCAGGGCGACGCCTGCCGGTCGACCGTGCTGGTGCGACCTGGCGAGACGAAGAGCTGCTCGGTGGTCTTCGTCCTACCCGCCGGCCGGACGCCGCGCTCGATCGTCTTCGACGACGGTGCGAGCGCGGACGAGCACTACTTCTGACCGTCCTCCTCTTCGTCGGTCCCCCAGGTCGTCTCGAGCACGCGCCACTCGCGGAAGGGCACGCGTCGGTCCAGCCCGCCGGCGCGCTCGTCGGCGGCCCTGCAGGAGAGGCACAGCGTGGCATACGGGATGGCACGCAGGCGGTGGGGGTTGATCGGGTGCCCGCACCGCACGCAGATGCCGTAGGTCCCGGCGCGGAGCCGCCCCAGCGCCTGGTCGATCTCCTCGATGATGGACCGGAGGCTGGACTCGACCGCCGAGTCCCGGTCGCGCTCGATGGTGTCCGCCGCGGCGTCGGCGAGGGCGTCATCGGCACCCCCGACCCCGGGCGAAGGCACGTCGTCCGCGCGCGCGGCGCGGACGGCGAGCACGGCGATCTCCCGCGCCAGCCGGCGCCTCTCCTCGAGGAGCAGCCGGCGGAACTCCTGCCGGTCCAGGGCCCACACCCGCCGGCGCGGCCCGGCCGGCCGGCGCCGCCGGCGTGTGGGCATCCGCACGGCGCCACTTCTCGCGACCCGCCGCACGCGCCTCACCGTCGCCACCTCCGGGCCCGCGCCGCCATCCGAGGGCGGACCCGAAGATGTCGTATCACGACGGGTGCAGGACCGCCCATCGGTTCCGCGACCGATGTTGCCCAGAAGACCGCGGGGAGGACCGGTGGCCCTCCCCGCGTCGCGCCGTGCGCGCCCGGTGTGGCCGGGCGCCAGGATCCTACCGCGGGAATGCCGCGGACAGCGGGCACCCCTGGTTGTTGGCCGTGTCGAGGTTCGTCGCCAGCGTCAGGATGGTCGCGCGCGCGTTGCTCGCCAGCGCCGCGTTGACCGCCTCGACGACCTGCGCCGTGGAGTACGCGTACGACACGCCCGGGTGCGCGGCGTTCAACAGCGCGGCCACCGCGGCCCGGAACATGATGCGGGCCGCGCCGTCGAGGCCGGCGCCGCCGCCAAACCCGAGCGCCTGGAGGAACGTGGCGCTGCCGAAGCTCGAGAAGCCAGCCGGAATGGTGAAGACCGACCCGAGCGTCGTGCCGGGCGCGTAGCCGGTCGGCCCCCAGGCCTGGGTGGTGTTCTTCCAGAATCCAGGCGTGCAGCCCTGGAGCCGGGCCGTCGGCGTGGGCGTGGGCGGCTTGGGCGTCGGCGTCGGGTCCGCTGGCTTGGGCGTCGGGGTCGCGCCGTCCTTGGGCGTCCCGGTTGGCGCCGGGTCCGCGGCCAGGCCCATCCTGGTCTCGCTGCCGAACGGCCACCCTGTCGCCACCAGCAGGAATGTCACCGCGAGGACGATCGCTGCCGCCTTCCACACGTGTCGACGATCCATAGGACTGGTCCCTCCTGCGCGACCGTCGGCCCTGGCCCGGCCGGCCGGTGCCGCCGAAACAACAACAAACCCGACCAGACGATCTGGCCGGGTTCGCCACTGGCTCCGCGCAGGCCAGGCGACCAGCGACGAGCGACGCCCGCGCATCATTGCCTCCAGAGCTTGGGTGTTATTGTGGACGCGGCGGCGCTCCCCGTCAAGGCAACTCCAGGGGAAGTGTGCGGCACCCCGGCGCGCGCCGCGGTGGACCCCCGGCCGCGCCCGTGGCATACTGGGTGTCGGCAGGCGAGCAAAGAAGCCTCTGGTCGACGACGATCGCGCCGGGCCCTCGCAGCAAGCCGGGTCTTTCCCGTACGACCCCAGCGTTTGACTGCTCCCGATAGTGCGCTGATCTTGCAGGCGCTCCACGCCGCGCCGCGGCCGCCGTGCGCCACCGCGAGGTGCGCCGGCGGAAGGAGCGAGGGACATGTTCATGGGGCACGAGCACCGGCAGGGGCTGCGGCGTGCGCTGCGCACGAGCGAGCGGCTGGCGCGGTCGCACCGGGCGGCGCTGGACGCGGAGCGGCGGCAACGGGCGCGCGAGCGCGCGGCGGTCGAAGGCGCCCGCCACGCGCACCGCGCGGTGCTGCAAGGCGAGCGCCAGCAGATCGTCGCCCTGCGGCAGGAGCACCGCGCGGCCGCGGCCCAGTTGCGGTGGCTGGTGGCGTTGGCGGAGCGGATGGCGCAGCAGCGGGCGGGACGGCGGCAGGCGCGCTGAGTGGTCGGGGCGGCCCGATTCGAACGGGCGACCTTCTGGTCCCAAACCAGACGCGCTACCGGGCTGCGCTACGCCCCGACGCCCGCATCGTAGCAGAAGCGCGCCGCGTGGGCCAGGGGATTCGGTCGGGGGTGGCATCGGGACGGGCCCCCTATCCGGGGCGTCCGCCGGAAGGACGCTCCCCGGCGCGTCTGGAAGTCATCGGCATCCCCCGTGGCGTGGTGACCCGTCGATGACCTCCGACGCCTTCGAGCAGCTCGCGCACGGCTTTCTGACGGACTACCTCGAGTTCTATCCGGCGACCGGCGCCGCGCTCGGCCTGCATGCCTACGACGGCCGGCCGGGCGACTTCGGCCCCCCGGCCGTCGATGCGTTCTTGCGCACGCTCGGTGCGTGGGAGCGCCGGCTGAACGCGCTGGCCCCCCCACCCGCCGGCGGTCAGGCGGCCCACGACGCCGCCCTGATCCGCCTGGCCATCGCCCAGGAACGATTCCGCTGGCAGACGCTGCGCGAACACGAGTGGAACCCGATCTGGTGGAGCAGCCTGCTCGACCTCACGCACTACCTGAAGCGCGACTACGCGCCGCTGGCCGAACGGATGAACGCGCTGGCGGCCCACCTGGAGGAGACGCCGCGCGTGCTGGAGCAGATGCTCGCGGCGTTGCGGCGGCCGCTGGCCCGGACGATCGCCGAGACCGCGCTCGAGGTGTTCTCGGGCCACCTGGCCTTCTACGCCGACGACCTGCCCGCCTACGCCGCGGGGGTGGACGACCCGCGCGTCCGCGCGCGGCTCGAGGCCGCGCACGCCGCGGCCCTCGACGCGGTGCGCGAGACCTGCGACCGGCTGGCGGACCTGCGCGAGGCCGCCGACGGCCCCTTCGCCATCGGCGAGGCCGCGTTCGCCGAGATGCTGCGCACCGGCGAGATGGTGGACGTCCCGCTGGAGGCGCTTCGCCGCCTCGGCGAGACCGAGCTGGAGCGTCTCACCGCCGACCTGGTCGAGACCGCGGCGCGGGTGGACCCCGGCGTGCCGGCGCGCGAGGTCATGGCGCGCCTGGGCCGCCATCACCCCAGCGAGGCGACGCTCCTCGCCGAGGTCCGCGCGCTGCTCGACGACCTCCGGCGGTTCCTGATCGAGCGCGAGATCGTCACGCTGCCCGGCGACGTGCGGCCGATCGTCGAGCCGACCCCGCGGTTCGCGCGGTGGGCGTTCGCCATGATGGACACCGCCGGCCCGTTCGAGCAGACCGCCACCGAGTCGTTCTACTACGTGACGCCGCCCGACCCGGGATGGCCTCCCGAGCGGCGCGAGGAGTGGCTGTCGAAGTTCGACTACGCGACGCTGAGGACCGTGAGCATCCACGAGGCCTACCCGGGACATTTCGTCCACTTCATGCACGTGCGGCGGGCGCCGTCCGCGGTCGCGCGGACCATGACGGCCTACTCGTTCGTCGAGGGCTGGGCGCACTACACCGAGGAGATGATGCTCGACGCCGGGGTCGACCCCCACCCGGACTTCCGGCTCGCGTCCCTGGGCGAGGCGCTGGTGCGCGTGGTGCGCTACCTGGTCGCGATCGGCATGCACACGGGCGGCATGGACGTCGACGAGGCCGCGCGGCTGTTCGAGACCCGGGCGTTCCTGGCGCCGCTGCCCGCGCGCAAGGAAGCCGAGCGCGGGACGTTCGACCCCGGCTACCTGAACTACACGCTGGGCAAGCTCATGATGCGCCGGCTGCGCGACGACTACCGCGCCGAGCGCGGCCCGACCTTCGCGCTGCGCGAGTTCCACGACCGGCTCGTGGGTCTGGGTGCGCCGCCCGTGCCGCTCGCCCGCCGGGCGCTGCTGCGCGACCCGTCGGGACCGGCGCTGTAGCCGGCTACTCGGGCCGTTGACGGGCCTTGCGCAGCGCCTCGGCCTTGGCCCGGGCCGCGGCCAGGCGCTCTTCGCGGCTCATCGACTCGACGTCGGGAGGGGATGCCGGCGCAACGACAGACGCGGCCGGTGCCGCGGGCTCGGGCTGTGGGGACCGCGCCGAGGGCGCAGCGTCGGCGGAGGGGGACTGCGCCGCCGCGGATGGGGCGGCGACCGGGGCCGCCGGTCGCGCCGCGGGCGTCTTGGCCGCCGCCTCGCGTGCCAGCTCGGTCGTACGCGGGGGCCGCACGTCCTCGCGGCCCAGGAAGTCGGCGGTGAGGTGGCGCTGGAGGATCGCGGCGACCTCGTTGAGCCTGGCCTGATCGCCGCCCATCGCCGCCGCCACGATGTCCCGGTCGAGCCGGTAGGATTCCAGCCGTTTGCCATCGCTGAAGTGCACGAGCGGGTGGCCCTTGGAGTCCTCGAGGACCAGCACCGAGACCGGCGGCGAGGGCTTCAGGCGCCGCACGAGGTCGTCCGCGACGCGCGCCACCCACTCCCGCTTGCCCTCCGGCACCTGACCGGGCCCGGGCAGGATGGTGGCCGCGACCGAGCGGCCCGCGAGCGGGTTCGGGTCGAGGGCCGAGGGCGCGCGTCCGGCGCGGCGCTTCTTCGCGGCCTCGCGCGCGTCGGCGAGCGAATCCAGCGAGGCCACGACGAACGCGAAGAGATAGAAGACGAAGACCGCGAACGTGAGCGCCCAGTAGCGCAGGAAGGCTCCGAAGTCCATCCGATCCCCCGGTTCCGTCTCGCCCGTGCTGCGTCTATTTGGTCGCGGCGCGACGCACTTCCTGCCGCCCGCGCCTCACCGGGCCGCCAGCTCGGCGAGGTAGGCGCGCGCCGCGGCCAGGGCCTTCGCGCGGTGACTGATCCGGTTCTTCAGGTCGGGCGGCAGCTCGGCCATCGTGCGGCCGTAGGCCGGGACGACGAAGATCGGGTCGTAGCCGAAGCCGCCGTGGCCGCGCGGGGCGTCGGCGATGCGCCCCTCGCAGGTCCCCTCGAAGATGCGCACGGTGCCGTCGGGCGCGGCCACCGCGATCGCGGCGCGGTAGCGCGCGGTGCGCAGCCCCTCGGCCAGGCCGCGCAGGCGCGCCAGCACCCAGCGGTTCCGGTCGTCGTCGGTCGCATGCGGCCCGAGGAAGGTCGCGGAGTCCACGCCGGGCGCGCCGCCGAGCGCGTCCACCTCGAGCCCGCTGTCGTCCGCCAACGCCACCTGCCCGGTCGCGCGCGCGACCGCCGCGGCCTTGCCGGTCGCGTTCTCGGCGAAGGTGCGGCCGACCTCGGGCAGGACCGGCACGTCGGGGTAGTCGTCGAGCGTTCGCACGCGCACCGGCAGGTCGGCCAGCAGCGCCTCGAGCTCGCGGACCTTGCCGCGGTTGCGGGTCGCCAGGACGAGCACCAGCGGCGCGCGATCGGCCATCGAGCCGGCGCCGGTCAGTGGGGGATGGCCGCCAGCGCGTCGCCGAGCGCGGCCTTCTGCGCCGCGACCAGGGCGCGGACCCCCTGTTCGCCCAGCGCGAGGAGCGCCAGCAACTCCTGCCGGCTGTACGGCTCGCCCTCGGCCGTGCCCTGGATCTCGACGAAGCGCCCCGCCTCGGTGAGGACCAGGTTGAGATCCACCCGCGCGCGCGAGTCCTCGGCGTAGGTCAGGTCGAGCAGGGACTCGCCGTCCACGATCCCCACGCTGGTGGCGGCGACGAACTGGCGCAGCGGCCACCAGCGCAGCGCCCCGCTGCGGCGCAGCAGGATGAGCGCGTCCACCAGCGCCACCATCGCGCCGGTGATCGCCGCGGTCCGCGTCCCGCCGTCGGCCTGGATCACGTCGCAGTCGATCGTGATCGTCCGCTCGCCGATCTTCTGGAGGTCCACGGCCGAGCGCAGGGAGCGGCCGATGAGCCGCTGGATCTCGTACGTCCGGCCGCCCTGTCGGCTCTGCTCCCGCGGGGTGCGCTCGTGGGTCGAGCGCGGCAGCATCCCGTACTCCGCGGTCACCCACCCCTGCCCCGCGCCGCGCAGCCACGGCGGCAGCCGCTCTTCCACCGAAGCGGTGCAGACGACACGGGTCTCGCCGAGCGCGATCAGCACGGAGCCCTCGGCGTGGGGGAGGAAGTTGCGCGTGATTGCGACCGGCCGGAGTTCGTCCGGCCGGCGACCGTCGGCTCTCGGCATCGACAGCGCTCCAGGTGGGTCGGGCGTGGTGTCGCCCGTGGTCTTCGCGGCGCCGGCGGCGGGTTCCTGGGCTAGTGCGCCGGGACCGGGAAGACGGCCAGGAAGCGCTGCACCGCGCGGCCGACGGCTTCGGCGAGCCGCTGCCGGAACGCGGCCTGGCGCAACCGCGCCTCCTCGTCGGCGTTGGAGAGGTAGGCGACCTCCACGAGCACCGCGGGCATGTCCGCCTCGCGCAGCACCAGGAAGTTCGCGGTGCGCACACCCCGGTTGGCCAGCCCCGGCACGCGGCCGAGCTCCTCCTGGATGAGCTGGGCGAGGACCAGGCTCTGCGGCGAGAGGTAGTAGGTCTCCGACCCGGCGACCGCCGACCGTGTCGAGGCGTTGGCGTGGATGCTCACGAACACCGACGCGCCCTGCTGCTTCGCGGTCCGCGGGCGGTCCGGGAGGTCCACGTAGGTGTCGGTCTCGCGCGTCATGACCACGCGGACGCCAGCACGCACGAGCAGCTCGCGCACGCGCTGGGCGATGTCGAGGACGACGTCCTTCTCCTGGAGCCCGGTGGGACCGATCGCGCCGGGGTCGCGGCCGCCGTGACCGGCGTCGATGGCGACCACGTGGGCGCGCAGCGACGGCTCGGGAATCTCCACGACGAGGAACTGGCCGGCATCCCCGCCCGCCGACACCGTATAGGCCGTCTTGCGGCGCAGCACGACCACGACGCGCGTCACGTTGGGGTCGGTCTGGAACTGCGCCGCGCGAACCGCCTCGACCACCCCGCCCGCGACTGGGATCTCCTGCTTGACCGGGACGAAGACCGCGTCGGCCACGTCCACGACGATGCGGTCGGGCTCCGGCAGCTCGCGCACCGTGTAGGTGAGCGGCATGGTGCCCTCGACGACGACACGAAAGCGCGCGCTGAGCTGCTCGACGCGCACCTGGAGGACGCGCGGGACCCCGTCCTCGGGCAGGGGCTCCGCCGGCGCCGCCGGCGCTTCGTGGGTGGACGGCGGCTCGGGGAGGGACGCGGCGGCCGGGGGGACGGCGGCGACGGGTGGCGCGGGCGCCACCTCGGACGGGGGGAGCGGAGCCGGGGGCCCGGCGGCCGGTGGCGCCGGCGGCCGACTCTGCACTGCGGGCGCGCCCAGCGGACGGACCTCGAGCACGAGGCCGAACGCATCGGGAGCGGTGAGTACCCGCGCGTCCACGGCGCGGTCGAGATCGAAGACCACACGCGTCACGTAGGGCTTGGTCTGGAACTGGCCCGCGCGCACGCGCACGACGCCGGCGTCGCCCACCGACCGGTCCTGGTCGGGGAGGCGAAACGCGCCGCCATGCAGGTCCACCACCAGCCGGTCGGGGTCCGGCAGCCGCCGGGTCTCGGCCCGCAGCGGCCCGGTGGCCTCCACGGTGACCCGCACCGCGCCGTCGCCGCGGCGCACCTGGAGCGCGGTGATCTGCGAGGCGACGTGCAGGGTGCGTCCGTCGTCGTCGTGACGGACCCAGGCGCCGAGCAGCATGAAGACGGCGTGGGCCGGAACGTAGGGCACGTCGCCGATCACCACCGGCGCGACCGGCAGCGGCCGCGGGCGGCCGTTCACGTCGGCCGCGGCCTCGCCCACGCGCAGGCGGATCGCCAGGCCGGTCCGGTTGGTGATGATGATCGTGCGGTCGGCGGGACGCCAGGCCGCCGCGGCGCCGAAGTGCTCGAACACGCCCACGGCCGGGATCATCAGCTGCCCGGCCTGCCTCACCGGCGGCGCGACCAGCGACGCCGGCGCCCCGTTCACGATGACCCGGACCCCGGGCTCGGCCGCGGCCGGCCAGGCCGCCACCGCGAGCACGAGCACCAGCGTCCACGGGATGACTCCTCGCATGCGGCACCGTCTCCGGTGCGCCGACCACCCTCCCCAGGGCTTACTGCCCGACCTGCCTCTCCCGTGAGTCCTGCTCGTTCGTCGCGGTGGGAAGAACTCCTCCCCGCCCCGAATCTCCCCGGGGCCGCGCGAGACCGTGCGGCCAGGAGGCACGCCCATGCACGTCGACGCGCGTCTGGTCTACCACACGCTGCGCGAGGTGCCGGCCATCACCGCGGCCGCGGAGCACCTGGGCTTCGACGGGTTGTGGACCAGCGAGACGAATCACGACCCGTTCCTGGGACTCGCCATCGCGGCGCTGCACTCCACGCGGCTCGAGCTCGGCACCGCGATCGCACTGGCCTTCACCCGCAGCCCCACGGTCCTGGCGCACACCGCCTGGGATCTGGCGCAGCTGGCGGCCGGGCGGTTCGCGCTCGGGCTGGGCACCCAGGTGCGCGCGCACGTGGTGCGACGCTTCGGCGGCACGTGGGAACCGCCGGCGCGGCGGCTACGGGACGTGGTCGGCGCGATCCGCGCGGTGTGGGCCGCGTGGGCCGAAGGCGGTCGGCTCGACTACCGCGGCCGCTACGTCACGCTCACGCTGATGACGCCGTTCTTCACCCCGCCCGGCCCGCCGCCTGCGGGGCTGCGCATCGAGATCGCGGGCGTGGGCGCGCGCATGTGCCGCTTGGCGGGCGAGATCGCCGACGGCTTCCACGTGCACCCCTTCCACACCCGGCGCTACCTCCGCACGGTCATCCTGCCGAACCTCGAGGCCGGCCGGGCCCGCGCCGGCCGTGCGCGGCAGGAGGTGCGGGTCGCGGCCAGCGTCTTCCTCGCCGCGGGCACGCCCGCCGAGGTCGCCGCCGCGCTCGCCGCGATCCGTCGGCACGTGGCGTTCTACGCCTCCACGCCGGCGTACCGGGCGGTGCTCGAGCTGCACGGGTGGGGCGACGTCGGCGAGCGGCTCGGCCGGCTGGCCGCGCGCGGCGCGTGGGACGAGATGCCGGCGCTGGTGCCCGACGGCCTGCTGGAGGCGTGCGCGCTGTGGGGCGCCCCCGACGAGGTCGGCGCGCGGCTGCGGGCGGAGTACGGCGGGCTGGTGGATCGGGTGGTGCCCTACGAGGCCCTCGTCCCGGGCCAGCGCGAGGCCGCCTGGCGCGCGCTGCTGGCCGCAGCGCGCTAGGCGGGCTCAGGCGTCGGGCCCGAGCGCCTCCAGCTCGGCGGCCAGGTCCGCCATCAGCGGCCGCAGGGTCCCCTCCGAGAAGTCGAAGGCGGCCCCCGCGGCCGCGAACAGCGCCGGCAGCGGCTCGCGGCCGCCCAGGGCGAGCGCGGCGCGGTACCGTCGCACCGCGTCCGCGGGGTCGCGCCGGGCGCGCTGCCAGACCTGCAGCGCCCCGATCTCGGCGATCGCGTACTCGATGTAGTAGAAGGGCACCAGGTACAGGTGCAGCTGCCGGTGCCAGAGCGCGGCCTCCTCCTCCTCGTACCCCGAGTAGTCCACGCCCGCCCCGAACCGGCGGAAGATCTCCAGCCAGGCGGCCCGGCGCTGGGCGCGCGTGTGGCCCTCGTGCGTGTAGACCCAGTGCTGGAACGCGTCGATGGTCGCCACCCAGGGGAAGATGAGCACCACGCGCTCCAGCGTCTCGCGCCTCGAGCGCCGCCGGTCGGCGGGGTCGCGGTAGAAGACGTCCAGGTGGGGCGCGGCCAGGAGCTCCATCCCCATCGACGCGACCTCGCAGAACTCCGTCGGGGCCTCGCGGTACTCCACGATCGGCTCGCCGCGCGCGGCGAGCATGTGGAAGGCGTGGCCGCCTTCGTGCAGCAGGGTCCGCAGGTCGTCGTCCACCCCGACCGCGTTCATGAAGATGAACGGCACGCGGCGTTCCTGCAGGCTGCTCTGGTAGCCGCCCGGGGCCTTGCCCTTGCGGCTGTCCAGGTCGAGCAGCCCCTGCTCGCGCAGGAACCGGAACTGCTGGCCGAGCTCGGGGTCCACCCGCGCGATGATCTCCTCCACCCCGACGGCGAGCTGCTCGCCGGTCTCGAACGGCCGCAGCGGCGGCCGGCCGAGCGGGTCCACCGACAGATCCCACGGCCGCAGTGTCTCGACGCCCAGGCGGCGCCGGCGTTCCTCGTGGAGGCGCCGAACCAAGGGCAGCACCGCGGCCTCGACGGCGTCGTGGAAGCGCAAGCACTCCTCGGGGCCGTAGTCGAACCGCTCGCGCTGGCGGAACGCGTAGGCGCGGTAGTCGGGGCACCCGGCGGCGCGCGCGATCCGCGCCCGCAGGTCCAGCAGCCGGTCGAAGAGATCTTCGAGTGCCTCGCGGTCGGCCAGCCGACGCCGCGCCACCAGCTCCCAGGCCTCCCGGCGGACCGCACGGTCGGTCTCCTGCAGGTAGCGCGCCATCTGCGGGAGCGTGTGCTCCCGA
>Ga0308411_10002887_pt1 | contig 11529 bp, 10 predicted proteins | sample HotsprottomLayer_2_FD_203530 | JGI IMG/M metagenome (GOLD analysis project Ga0308411, IMG submission 203530) | Hot spring phototrophic mat microbial communities from Octopus Spring, Yellowstone National Park, Wyoming, United States -... | ecosystem: Environmental > Aquatic > Thermal springs >... | reverse complement strand
GGGCAAGGGTATCGGCATCGGTGCCACTACTTACTGCCACTGCCTCTTTTACACCGATTATCCTTGCAAAGCGCTCCTCAAAATCGCGAACAAGCCTCCCGCTTGAGACCCTTTTTGCCTCAAGGGACTCATTAATGAGCCTCCTTGCAAAGTCAGTTATTGTTATCGTGCCAAAAGGGACTTTATTTGCCACAGTTTTTTCTATACCAACTAATAGTCTTTATTATGCCTTCTTGTAAAGAGACCTTTGGTGTCCAACCAAAATCATTCTTTGCCTTACTATAGTCTAAACACAAACTCGTTTCAATGGTGGGTTTAGAAAGGTCATGGATAACCTTCAAGTCCTTGCCAGAGTGCCTAATAATCTCTGTAACCAACTCATTGACTGATACTGCTTTGCCTGAGCCAACATTAAAGAGCCCAAAGGGCTTGTCTTGTAAAGTTATTGACGTCCTAACAAAATCAACAAGGTCAGAGATATAAAGGAAATCTCTCTTTTCTTCCCCCCTACCCCAAATACTTATTGTATCCCCTTCCTTAGCACTCATAACCTTTGTTACGGTGGCTCCAAAGACATGGGATTTTTCAAGGTCGTATTTATCATGAGGGCCATATATGTTTGAATGACGTATGACTGTATATTTAGTATCACCAATGCGGGAATAGAACTCGCACATCTTTTCAATATATACCTTTGTCCATCCAACGCCAAAGTATTTAGGGAAGAGTTGCCTATTGGCATCAAAGTCATCTTCCCTAATAGGTATCTCTGAGGGCTGATACATCACAGAGCAGCTAAAGAAGATTACATGCTTAACCCCCTGCTCGTAGGCCTGTCTAAATATAAGAGAATTCATAACAGCATTGTCTGTAACATGCAAATAGGGTCTTTGCACAATATCTTTAGCCCCAGAAGTTGTAGCAGCAGCCTGAATTATCACATCTATGTCATTTATGACCCGTCTGACATCATCACTATGAGTCAAATCAGCGTATGTCCATTGAATACTACAGTTTTCATAAGGCTTTGACCTGAAATATACACCTTTGACATCGTAAGAGGGTTCTTTTGACAAGGCCTCTACAATGTTTCTACCAATAAAACCAGTAGCCCCGCAGACAAGTATCTTTATCCTGTCTTTCAACATTTCAGCGTATGCTCCTGTCGCCCTGATAAAAAATCTTGTTCCTTAGAATTCTTGCCGCATCAAGCTCAGGGGCAAAGCTATACCATTTATTTCTCAGTCTCATCCTTTCAAAGGCAGAGATGGGTTTAAATGCTGTCTTTAGTAAAAGCCTCAGTGCTGTATTGCTAATGCCATTAACAGCATTAGACATACTATTGGCAAGAATGCTCATATAGGCAATATTGCCAATGCTCTTTCGCTCCTTATAGTTATACCATGGCATCTTTCTTCCTTCTAAATCATACTCGTCGCAGAGCCAGTCAATCCAACCCTCAAGAGATGATGGAGGTCTTAAGCCTTTTTCAAGGGCTAATGAATAAAGAGGTGTCCCTGGGAAAGCAGTATAGGGAGAAATGACCTCAAACTGTGCCTGTGCATTATCTCTCTTGAGTCGTATAAAAAGGTCAATCGTCTGATTTATCTCATCAAAGGTCTCTGTGGGAAAACCTATCATTAAGGCAAATGCTGGCGTGATGCCGCATCTTTTTGCCTTCAGGTTTGCCTGAACTGTTTCCTCCCATGTTATACCCTTGTTCATAAGCTTTAGTATCCTGTTTGAGCCAGACTCAGCTCCAAACTTAAGGGTATCTGCGCCGCTTTTTTTGAGCAGCATTATCTGTTCATCAGTTGCCTTGTTAAATACATCTACCCTTGTGCCTGATGTGTACCACTTTATCTTTATGCCCGAATCTATAATCCCTTGACAAATCCTGTCCGCCCTTTTTCTATCAATATAAAATTCATCATCTCTTATCCATACGGAATCCAGCCTAAACCTTTTGACTGGCTCTATTATCCTTTCCAATGCCTTATCAGAGGTCATTGGACGCCATTTGCGTTGGCGCAGTGATGCGCTGACACAGAAGCCGCACATATAGGGACAGCCCCTGCTTGTCTGCCCTATATCAAGACTCCTGCCTACGCCTTTTATGTAAAAATCCCTATGTATGTATCTCTCCACATCTACCAAATCCCAAGGCACAGGCAACAACTCTTCTACGTTTATTAAAGGTCTTTGTGGGGTTATGACAATTTTTTCCCCATCTTTAAAGGCAATACCATTTATCTCGGACAATGGACGTTTGTCTATGAGCGCCCCTACCACCTCATGCAAAGTAATATCCCCTTCACCTATACAAATAATATCAACCTTATCGTTTTGAAGGGTTTGCTCAGGCAGGATTGAAGGGTGAGGTCCTCCCCAAATAATAGGCACTTTCCCATCAGTAGCGTCTCTTACAATAGTTGCAGCATTAAGAGCATGTTTGATCTGCGTGCCTGTCATGCAGGAAATTCCCACAGTAACTAAATCAGATGTGATTGAATCCTTTAAATCTTTTTCCCACAACGGATTTACCCTTTGGTCAATGATCTTTACCCGATAGCCCTCTTTTTGTAAGGGCGCTGCTACTGAAAGCAGCGAATGAGGCGGCGCCACAGTCGCACCAAAATCCACTCCTGTCTTTGGATAGATTAATACAACTTCATAACCCGTCTCTTTTTTATTCATCGCACCACAAACTCCTTAATTATCCTTGCTAACTCAAGTATCCCATTCCTCAAGGGATGCATCTTCCTTACACCACCAATGCGGGGTGGTTCGTCTCCTGGTATCTCACCAATCCTCTTGCCTCTCTTTATTGCCTTTAAAAGTATCTCAGACCCCCAAGAACTTGAATAGGTATAAATGCCAAGCTCTTTTATTAGGTCCCTCTTATAGGCCCTGTACATAACAAGCATGTCTGTGATGTTTGAACCAAATAGGATATTGACCATTTTGGTAAACATCCAATTTCCAAAGGCTGTTATTGCATCATCGTCATAGCTTTTTGCTCCATCAAGATAACGAGATACTATCACCAAATCATATCCCTCCTTCATCTTTTCAATTAATGGAGGAATCCTGTCTGGGAGAGAGTTGCCATCAGGGCTAAAGACTATCACTATATCACCAGTAGCCCTTTGCATTGCCTCAAGAAATGCAGCGCCTGAACCCTTGTTTTTCTGGACAAATAACTCATAGCCATGCTCTTTGGCGTACTCTATAGTACCGTCAGTAGAGCCTCCATCTGCGATAATGAGCTGGTCATACCACTCTTTTTTAATCTGAGGCATTATGACCCTCATGCCATCAATCTCATTTAAGGTAAGTAAAATAAGGGTGACTTTCATCTAAATCATGCTCCTGCTCTGGCCTCCATCAACAGGTATGGAAACCCCATTTATAAGACTTGCCCTTTCAGAGGCTAAAAAGACCACGAGGTTTGCTACCTCTTCTGGGGTACCAAACCTCTCCATTGGGAAATCTCTTTGAAGCAATTTCTTTGTCTCTTCAGGGTTATCCCTTGCCTCCTTTTCCCATCCTGTGTTTGGTATCATAATTGCGCCAGGGGCTACACTGTTGAAGGTGATGTTGTCCTTTGCAAGATAGTGCTTTAACGAAAGAGATTTCATCAAAGCGGTCTGGGCAGTCTTAGCCATTGCAAACCACGGCCTACCGCCGCCTTCTCTACCAAAAATAGAGGTAATAGTTATCACCCTACCCCACTTTTGTTTACGCATGTAGGGTATTGCGAGGTTTGTAAACCGTATAGCAGCAAGGGCATTCTTTTCATATACCTCCAACCATACACCTTCATCCGTGTCCTCAACAATCTCTTTTCCCCACCTGCCTCCACCGCCTACATTGTTGATTAAGATGTGAATGGATCCAAATTTATCAATAACCTTGCTGACTGTCCCTTCTATTTCATCTCTTTTCATTACATCACACTCAATAGCAAGGCTCTGCACATCATAGGATTTGAGCAAACTCAGTGTCTTATCAAGCCTCTGTCTGGTCCTGGAGCAAATGGCAACATTACAACCCTCCTGAGCAAGCCCGATAGCAATAGCCCTACCAATGCCATGACTGCCGCCAGTGACCAAGGCGACCTTATTTTTTAATCCTAAATCCATTTCGTTATCCTCTCTACAATCTCATCGTTACCTAGCCCCATACGCCCTAACAGCCAGTCTCTATCTCCACATTCAAATATATGGGGATGAGGGGCGCCTATTCTGAGCAGGGGTTTGTTTAAGTTATTATCAGACATGAATTCACTTATCAAGGAGCCTATGCCTCCAGTAATGTATCCTTCTTCAATAATTACGATAGCCTTAGAATTGATGAGGATATTAGACAAGATCTCTTTCTTCAAGGGGGCTATGCAAACTATATCATACAAGGCAGCGCCAATGCCTATAGAGTCTAATTTATCAGCAATTTCTATACACCTTTGGGTCATGTATCCTGTGCTCATAATTGTAATATCACTGCCCTGTCTTAAATTAAATATTCCAGTGTCAAAGGGATTGTCTATAGCTGTATAAATCTCTGGCAATCTACCTCTTTCAATACGGATATATAAAGGCTTGTCATATTGGTAAGATGCCCTCGCACAAGCCTCTGTAGATACAAAATCGCAGGGGCTCAATATAGTCATTTCAGGCAGGAGTCTCATCATTGCGATATCAAGGGGCCCATGGTGAGTCGGACCATCAGAACCATATGTAAATCCACCTCCAACGGTGACGATAACCACAGGAAGATTCATAAGACAAAGGTCAATCTTAATCTGCTCAAAACACCGGGCTGTCATAAATGAGGCTATGCCATAGCAATATACCTTTTTACCATTCATTGCAAGACCTGCTGCAAGGCCTATCATGTTTTGCTCAGCAATCCCGATATTTATAAATTGACTCGGCAATTCCTTTTTAAAAGTCTCAAGGCTATGTGCGCCCATGTCGTCAGTAAGGACAATGACATCCTTTTCCTTAAGCGCTATCTCAAGGATTATGTCAAAGAAGGCGTCTCTAAGGTCTTTCATAGGATTTGATGGTCCTTTGAAGCTCATCTATTGCCTGCTCAAGCATCTGTCCTTTTGGAGCGCCGTGATGCCATTGAGGTGATCCCTCCATAAACGATACCCCCTTGCCCTTGATAGTATTTGCAATGATGACCTTTGGCTTAAGATTTGTTGAAGACCTTGCCTTGTGAAGCACATTCAGAAGGTCTTCTATGTCATGCCCATCTGCAATATATACATCCCAGCGAAAGGACTCCCATCGCTTAGGCAAATCGTCATTACAGACGCAGTTACAGACAAAATCAGTGGCACAAATGCCATTGTTGTCAACAATTGCAATGAGATTGTCTAATTCCTTTTTGCCTGCAAACATAGCAGCCTCCCATACAGAACCTTCACAGCATTCGCCATCACCAAGCAAGACAAAGGTCTTAAAGTCCTTTAAGTCCATCTTTGCAGCCAAGGCTATGCCGCAGGCAATACTCAAGCCATGCCCTAATGAGCCTGAATCTATCTCTATCCCTGGAATGTTGGCGATGGGATGTCCGCCAATAGGGCATCCGTTAGCGCCATAAGTTTCAATGTATTTTGCTGGGATAATACCTAAATCAGCCAATATTACATAAAGTGCAGCTACCGAATGACCCTTGCTCATTATAAATCTATCCCTGTCATGCCTCAGGGGATCTTGAGGGTCTATGTTCAATATGCCTCCGTAATACAAGCAAACCATTATCTCTGTGCACGAAAAGGCACCTCCTATATGCCCTCTACCAACCTTTGCTATCATCTGCATAATGGCAAGCCGCGTCTTGGCAGACTTAAGACTAAGCCCTTGAACAATTGTTGACATTCAATCTCTCTCCCGTAAAATAGGCCTTAATATTTCTAAAAATCCTTTTAAGCACACCCTCAAGTTTTGTCTCTGCCTTGCCTGAAAGGACATTTAGCAGGGTCTTAAAAGCCCTTTTTGGGTGTGTGGCAAGCATAACAGTATAAAAACTTATAAGCATGAACAATCTCAATATTATAAGCATCCTTGGGCTATAATATTCAGACCATGATACAGCCTTGCTTAGGTCTGCATATCCAAAAAGACTTAAGAAAAAATCGTTGTCAAGTTTAATCTTGCCGGATGCCCTTAATTCATTAAACAATGCAGAGCCAGGATAGGGAATGAAAGGGAAGACATTGATCTCATGAAGTCCTGCAATGGCCAATTTTATAACTATTTTATAGGTGCTAAAATAATCCCTCAATCTCTCCTTTGGCAATCCAATGATAACATTTATACTGAAGTTAAACCCCAACGCCAGCCCTTTTTTGATTAGATCAGACATCTTTTCAGGGTCGTTCTTTTTATTCACTGATTTTAGGACCTCTTTAGAGCCCGACTCTATAGCAAAATCAAGCTCTCTACAGCCTGCCTTATACATTAGCGCAAGGATATCCCCATTAAGCGCCTCTGTCCTTAGTGTAGGCAATTGCCAAGTAATGTCTAACTGCCTGTCTAATATCTCATTGCATAATTGAAGTATCTTCTTGCCCTCTATGACTGCTGATAGGTCTGAAAACACAAAGTTATTCACCTGATATTTGCTGATGTATAACTGCATCTCATCAACAATCTTTTTAGGGTCTCGTGCTATCCAAGGAGCCCCCCACATGGATTGGTTTGAACAAAAAGTGCATTTGTAAGGACATCCCCTACTGGCAAGAATTGGCAATGTCCTACCCCTTTGAATATGATAATTACAGCATCTGTCAAGGTATTGGCTAATTGGAAACAGATCCCATGCAGGCAAAGGTATGCTGTCTATATCTTTAATGCGCGAGCGCCTTTTGGTGTGTTTAATCTCAAATGTCCCTTTTGAGACATTTTGGGCATTAGGTCTCTCAACTGTTTTTTTATAGACGATTCCCTCTACAGAATCAAGCGAAATGTTATCTTGCACAGCAGAGATTAAATCAAGAAATGTCTGCTCACCTTCACCTATTATACAAACATCAAGTCCTTCACAATCCGATAGACAGTACTCTGGTATTGCGGTGATATGTTCTCCTCCGGCAACTATCAGCGACTCGGGGAATGCGGTCTTTAATGTGTTTATAATCTCACGATGAAAGACCCAGTCTTGAGAAAATGTGCAGGTGATGCCGATTATGTCTGAAGGGGGAACCTCCTCTCTTAATGCTTGAAGCGACATCCCATAGGCTATATATCTGCCCATGACTACCTCTGTCCTGTCAATGTCACTGCCAACCATGTCTATAACACTTACAGTATGACCAGCATCCCTTGCCATAGCCGCTATATATGCAATGCCAAGATAGGGCACTAATTGTGCGCCCATTACGCCCGAACTATAGGCAGGGGGTTTAACCAATGCAATATTCAATCAGCAGCCTCTTATTTGATAAGCCTTTTGGGTTTCGCCTTCTCTAACTAATCCTCTTGTGCTGCAGCAATTACCGCCCTTATTTCTCAAATAAGTGGGGTGATTCCACATGCTATGCAAGGCATCCCTAAGATGCATATCTCTAACATTAGCGAATATGTCTGGGAACGCCACACATATCTGAAGGTCTCCCTGCGGCGATATGTTAAACATCTTGCCGTTTAGGGACTGGCAGACTTTTTTACCCTTAATCACAGAGTATGCTCCTTCTATAAATGCAAAGGAAGGGTCAATATTCTCTATAACAAGCCTCTTTTCTTGCTCTGTAAACTCCTGCTCAGCCTTTTCTTCCCAACTTCCTGATATGATAGGGAAAAGTATCCTCACGCCTGTTGCCTTCATCTCTTTGGCAAGCTTTAGTATCCTTGTTATTTGGCTGTCATCATTGGGTTTGGCAAAGTTTTCTATCCTCTCCCTTGTTACATAGGTTGATACAATACAAGGGATACCCTCTTCGTGACAAAACCTTATGCCTTCCACAGCCCTTTTGAAGACACCCTTAAGCCCCCTTAGTTCGTCATGTTTTGCCTCATCCTCACTGTCAATACTCACATTTACACAGTTGATGCCAGCCCTTTTCATATCCCTGACCATATCCTTTGTAAGCATCCATCCGTTAGTTGTTACAGATACATAAAGCCCTCTTTTTGAGGCATGCTCTATAAGTTCCACTATGCCCTTTCTCATTAGTGGTTCTCCACCAAAGAAATCAACCTTTGGAATCCCAATCTCTGTAGCCTGGTCAAGGGTCCTTTTTATCTCCTCATTGGTAAGCATATTTGCCTCAACCGCATATTTACTTACAGAACAATGCACACACTTGCATTGGCAGGCATAAGTTACTGAAAACTCAAGCACCCATGGAATCTCCTTTTTAAGGATGCTCGTCAGGAGGAAATATCTAAGCATTTGATATGCCTTGATCGGTGTCATCCTTGTCATACCTACTTTCCAATACAACAACATCTTTTTAAAAAACCGCACAATACCCATAAGTTACCTCCTTAATATATTTGAGCCCTTGCAAAAGTCATAAAAGAGCAAAATGTTATTCCGAACCCTTCACTTTGTCATTCCGAACGGAGTGAGGAATCTTTTATAATCAATGTGTTACAATACCATTCACCTTGTTAGGGGTAATAAAATGGGGACTTTTTAAGGGACCCATTTAGTTAACAATTCTTTATGACTGCTACCGAACATCACACGAACCATCTCTATGATCAACCTCGGATATGTAACGGGTTGACGCAGTATATTAATTATTATCGGGATATTCCAGTGGCAATTACACCTCTTGTCAATTATCATCCTTTGAAAATCATCCATCTCTTTGGATGTAAGGGCTGAGGTGATACTATAGCCATTTTGTCTTAGATCAGCCACTGGATGCCATAGGGGTTCACAGGGGAATACCCTTCCTATCTCATCAATTGCTATGGCTATCTTACCAGCCCTGCAGCTTTTGTAGAAATCACCCTCTTTTAATATCTTTTGCAAGTAGTCGTTTTTGACCTTCCTTAGCGCCTTTGTAAAAACTGAATGAGTGTCTCTATGGCCTATAGGGGGTATTTGCCCACAATACTCAAAATATCTGTGCCAGCTAAATTCCTCACACCTCTTATCACCTGTTGTGCCATGGGCAACGGAGAAGACAAACCTGTCAATCTCGGGGAAATCCTTTTGCAGGGCAATAAAAAGCCCCTCAATATGGTCTTGATTAAGTGCAGAAAAAACAGAGCATATCTTGATCTTTAGATTGGAATACCTACTTCTTAAAAGGCATAATCCCTTGTATGTCTCTTTTAGCCTCTTGTATCCCTCTTTAATGCCTCTAATGGTGTTATGCAAATCCTCTGGACCATCAAGAGATAGTTGAATGTCAATAACAATGTCTGGGTTTGCCTTTGCCATTATTTCTGCTGATTTAATTATCCTTTCAGTAAAAAAACCGTTTGTCGGTATATCAAAGGTCAATGGCACAGCCCTCTTGGCAAGCGCTGAGACAATATCAGCAAGGTCATCTCTCATAAATGGCTCACCACCAGATATGCCTATTACAGAGCAAGGCTTCATAGATAAGGCTATCTTTTCATACTCTTCAATAGTCAATTCAGGGACAGTCCTGTCTTTAGACCTTACACTATGGGCATAAAAGCACATGGGACATGAGGCATTACACGAAGCAGTTACAAAAAAGATAACATAGGATGGAAAGTTGTCAATATTAATCAACCTTTGGGCAGCCTTTATTATGTTCATACTACCTTCTTAGCCTTCCTATATACCCTCTGCATGATTATTTCAGGAGGTACAATCTTAGAGGCAGCTACTTTTGTCTTGTTTGTCAGGCCTGGCACCACCCTTAAGGCATTCTTTGACAATCCAATAAGCCCTGCAAGGGCAACATCTTCTGCGCTCATTGCGCTTTGCCATTGAGCAAGCCTGCCCTTAGATGCCCTTTGTATAAACTGAGTCATAGTGTGACCTGGATAGAGCCCTGTCACATAAACTCCGTGAGGCTTCAGTTCATGATGCAATGCATCAGTTAGTCCAAGAATAAAGTGTTTGGTGGCACAGTATAACGCTGATCCAGGGGTGGGAAAGAAGGATGCTACAGAGCCTACATTGAGTATGCCGCATCCCCTGAGGCCTTTCATCTCATTGACAAAGGACCTAATAAGCATCAAGGGTGAGGTGCAATTAACAGAAATCATTGCAAGCATATCAGCCTCAGATATACTGGCAAAGTCCCTTATCTCCCCATAGCCAGCATTGTTGATTAACACATCAGGGATACAAAGGGCTTTTATTTCTTCAATCAACTTTGAGGTCTGACCTATATCGGCAAGGTCTGAAATAAATAGGCCTTTGACAGTACCGCCTCTGTTGATTAATGAATCCGCTGATTTATACAAAGCCTCCTTATCTCTGCCACAGATTATAAGATTGCAAGGCACTGAGCATAGATGGCTTGCAAAGGCATAGCCTATACCTGATGAGGCGCCTGTGATGACGATGTTCTTGTCTTTATACCAACTCAGTTTTTTGTTATATTTTCTTTTCAATACTCTTACCACTAAATACATTATACCGTTTGTTCAATATGTCTTTGTTTTGCCTGTACCAATCAAGGGTTTCCCTAATACCGTCTTCAAGGGATATGGTGGGCTTAAAGCCAATTGAGTGCATACGGCTAATATCCATCACCCTCCTCTTATCTCCTATTGGTTTATCAGTATCCCATATTACTTCAATGTTTGAACCCATAGCGCTGACTATTATTTTTACTATCTCTTTTATTGAAAAGCCCTTACCGCTTCCAAGATTCACGGGCTTGTTAATACCACTCTTCATCACAGCTATCATTCCAGATGCCACATCCCTTGCATGGATAAAATCCCTAATCTGAGTGCCATCGCCCCAGACAACAAGGGGTTTTTCCCCATCAACTACCCTTTTTATGAGCGATGGGATTACCATTGCGTTTTCGGGGTCAAAATTATCATAAGGTCCATAGACATTTGCAGGCCTGACAATACATATCCTGTCCCAGCCGTATTCAATCATATATGCCTCTGCCTGCAGCTCTCCCATCCTCTTTGCCCATCCTGCAAATCTATCATTTTCAGAAGGGAATGTCCTCCACACATCGTCTTCATAAAATACCTCAGCAGGGGCATAGACGCCTATTGTGCTTGTATATAAAAACCTCTCAACCTTGCATCTCCTTGCGGCCTCCATTATGTTGGTATTAAACATGATAGTCGGCACAAAAAAACTTGCAGGTCTTTCCTTGGTCATCTTTGGTGATCCTTTTATACCTGCAAGGTGGAAGACTATGTCCATTGCCTTACAGACCTCCAGACAGTTATGAAAATCAGTGAGGTCTGCATAGACGAACTCGGCACCCTTTACAACAAGGGAGGCATCATCTATGGATGCTATCCTGACATTCGCCCCTTCATCCAATAGTAATGACACAAGCTGCCTGCCAATCATACCAGTGCCGCCTGTCACCAGGACATTTTT
>Ga0308411_10002886_pt1 | contig 11534 bp, 6 predicted proteins | sample HotsprottomLayer_2_FD_203530 | JGI IMG/M metagenome (GOLD analysis project Ga0308411, IMG submission 203530) | Hot spring phototrophic mat microbial communities from Octopus Spring, Yellowstone National Park, Wyoming, United States -... | ecosystem: Environmental > Aquatic > Thermal springs >... | reverse complement strand
CTGGGAGACTCCTGCTCGACCAGCCGGCAGACCTCGGAAGTCAGCGCTTCCGTCCGGGACCGCAGCCAATCGAGCATCGCCATCTCATGCATGGAACACCCAACTTAAGCGCCGGCCTTGAGCGTCATTCGCCGCAGGGCGCGCAGTTCGATCCGCTCGAAGACCGGCTCGACGCCCAAGCCCGGCCCCTGGGGAACCGCGACCGCTCCTCGCCGCGCGAGGATCGGCGGCTCGACCAGATCCAATTCATAATACTTGTCGGAACCCGAGACGTCTCCGGGGAGGGTGAACCCCGGAAGGCTCGCGATGGCAGCGTTGGCCGCCCTGCCGATCCCGAATTCGTGCATCCCCCCACACCAAACCGGGACCCCGCGCGACCGGCAATGGTCATGGACCCGCAAGGCCTCGAGCAGGCCCCCCAGCCGGCTCACCTTCACGTTGATCACCCGGCAAGATCCAAGGTCAAGGGCCTTGCGTGCGTCGGCGGCCGAGTGAATGCTCTCGTCGAGGCAGATGGGCGTCTTGAGCTCGGCCTGGAGGCGGGCATGATCGACCAGATCGTCGTCCGCCAGCGGCTGCTCGATCAGCAGCAGGCCGAAGTCGTCGAGCTGCCGCAAGGTCTCAGCGTCTTCCAGGGTGTAGGCCGAGTTGGCGTCAACCTGAAGCGCGATCTCCGGGAACCGCTGGCGGACCCTGGCGACCACCCTGATGTCATGCCCAGGCGCGATCTTGAGCTTGATCCGAGGGTACCCCTCCTCAAGATAGCGATCGATGAGTGCGACGAGACGATCCAGGTCGTCCTCGATCCCCAGGCTCACGCCCGAAAGAATCTCCGACCTCGTCCCTCCCAAAAGCGCCGCGATCGAAACGCCGCGATGTCTCCCCAGCAAATCCCAGCAGGCCATCTCCAGCCCCGCCCGAGCAAACCGGTTTCCCTTCACCGCGGCGTAGAGGCCAACCAGCTCCTCGATCGACGACCAGTCGCGGCCGAGCACCATCGGGCACAGAAAATCACGCAGCAAATGCCAGCACGTCTCGGTCGTCTCCGGGCAGTAAAACGGATCCGACGGACTGGCACATTCTCCCCAGCCGACCAGGCCCGTCTCATCGATCGCTCGAATCACGATGTGATCCAGATGGTCTTTCCAGCTGGAGCTCGTGCGGAACGGGCGGATCAGGGGGAGCCGAACCACGATGAGCTCAAAGGCCACGACGCGCATGCGGACTCCTGTCGCTGGTCCCGCTTCGCGCGGGTTGGGATCCCGCGAAATTGGGTTTCCTCTCCGCCGCGATGTCCGAACCGGCGGCGATTTTACACCGCCGACTTGACGGCCGGGTGGAGATCTCAAACACTGACCAGACTCCCACTCCAGGAGAAGTTCCGCTGGATTCCTCAAGGGGGAGCTGTGGCTCGCGGAACTCAGGCGACAGCCCGGAACCGACGCCAAGCTTCCCGGACCTGACGGAGAGACCGCACCCGATGAATCCGAGCCCCACCCCTCCTTCCGGTCGCATTGCCTCGATGGACCAGTTCCGCGGTTACACCGTCTTGGGCATGTTCATCGTCAACTTCCTGGGTGGCTTCGCGGCGACGCCCGAGATCCTCAAGCACCACAACCACCATCCCTATTTTAGTTATGCCGATTCCATCATGCCCGGCTTCCTGTTTGCGGCCGGCTTCTCCTACCGCCTGGTCGCGCTGCGGCGGCTCGCCCAGTGGGGGCCGGGGGCGACCTACCGCCGGTTCCTGGTGCGGAGCCTGGGGTTGGTCCTGGTTTCGGTCATCATGTACGGCTTCGGTTCCGAGTTCAAGCGTTGGGACGAGATGACGCTGGCACGAATCGGGGCGTTCGTGGGGCGGCTTGTCAGGGCGGACCTCTGGGAGGTGTTGGCGATTATCGGCGTGGTGCAGATCTTTCTGATGCCGGTGATCGCGGCGAGCCGCACAACCCGGATCCTGATGATCGCCGCGTGTGCCGTGGTCCACGTCGTGATCTCCCACGTGTTCAACTTCTTTTTTGTCTACGGCAAGCCCAACGGGCTCGACGAGCTCCTTGGCCTGACTCCCTCCTCGGCCTGGGACGGCGGATGCTTCGGAATCATCGCCTGGTCGATTCCGATGCTCTTCGGAACGCTCTGCTACGACCTGGTCGCGGATCGGACGCCGACTCGGGCGGCGGCGGCGATCCTGGCGGTCGCGCTGCCGCTATTAGCCGGCGGTTATCTTCTGAGTGGGCTGGCCACCCTCTACGACACCAACTTGGGGACCGTCGCGGTCCTCGAAGGGGGAACCATTGCAGCGAGTCCCGTCGTCCCCCCGTGGGAGAATCTCGCCGGCCGCTCTTGGGCTTCGCTGGTCCCCACTCCCCCGTTCGTCGAGCCGCCGCCGATCCAGATCCGGCCGCACAACTACTGGATGATGAATAAGAAGGTCGTGAGTTTGCCGTTTACCCTCTTCTCCTCGGGTTTCGCCCTGGCGCTTTATGCCCTGTTGATTCCGGTTTGCGACCTCGCGGGGGCACAGCTGGGGCTGTTCCGGACCCTGGGCCAGAATCCGCTGGCGGCTTACATCATTCACCACCAGGTCGAGCAGTCGATCGCCGCCTTGGTCCCGCGTGATGCGCCGTGGTGGTATTGCCTGGCGGGCCTGGGCGTTTTTCTGGCGATCACGCTGCTCTTTGTGCGATACCTCGAGCGGCAGCGGTTCTACCTCCGGCTCTAGCGTTCCGCCTTCGGCACCGGCGGCCCACCTGCGGCACGGGCGACCCACCTACGGCACGACCGATCCGCCGCCAGGCTTGAGGATCGGAGCAGGCGCGATGCCCCTTCCTGGTCCTGGCAAGGGGACCGGCTCCCCTTCGCGGAGGAGATATTCGCGATCGACGGCCAGCTCGTGATAGCGGTCGACCTGGCCGCTGGGCCAGCTCACGGTGAGCTCGTCGATCCTCTGGGCCGTGCCCAGCCCAAAGTGCAAACGGGGGTCGTTCGCAGATTGGTAACTCCCCCCACCAAACCGCTCGGCAACGAGCTGCAGTTCCCCCGCCCGGATCACAACCCGGGCGCCGATGCCATCTCGATTCGACTGCCGCCCCTCGAGCCGCAGACGGACGAATCGGCCAGGCCCGGTTGTCTGGTTGTGGAAATACGCCAGGGGCTCGTTTTGGGACTGGAGGAGGACGTCGATCCTGCCGTCGTTGTCCAGGTCGCCGGCCGCCAGACCACGTCCCAGCCGCTCGATCCCAAACGGTGCGCCGGCGGATTTCCCGGCGTCGAGCATGCGGCCGCGAAACTGACCCAGGAGGAGCTGGGCGGGCATTTTCCAGGGGTAAGAGGGGCGGCCGTCGTTGACGTGGCCGTTGGCTGAGACCAGGTCGAGACGGCCGTCGTTGTTGACATCCAGCAGGGCCACTCCAAAACCCAGAAGGAACCGGCTGGGGGCGTGGATCCCCATCGCCTCCGATCGGTCGGCGAACAGCCCCTGGCCGAGGTTTTGAAAATAGGTTGTGCCTTCGTTGTAGAAATTGGTGACCACCAGGTCGATCCGGCCGTCGCCGTTGAGGTCGCCGGCCGCGACCCCCATGCCCGCCTGGTAAGCCCCCGAGGCGTTTCCGGCGACCCCCGCAAGGTGGCCCACCTCTTCGAACCTGAGATTCCCCTGGTTGAGCAAGAGGGCGTCGGCCGTCATGTCATTGGCCACGAAGAGGTCGATCCGGCCGTCGTCATTGAGGTCGGCCGCCAGCACCCCAAGTCCGCGGCCGTTCTGGTCGATGATCCCCGAGTCGGCGGTGACGTCGACGAATCGTCCGGAATCGTTGCGGAAAAGGTGGTCGGGCAGCGCGGGGAAGTTGATCGGCGAGCAGCGGTAGATCTCGGGGCGATCGGGGTCGGAACAGGGGCGCTCATCGGTCTCATCCCACTTCATGTAGTGGCAGACGTAAAGGTCGAGATCGCCGTCGTTGTCGAAGTCGGCAAAGGCGGCCGAGGTGGGCCAATCGCGGTCGCCGCCGAGCCCGGCCTCGATGGTGGCGTCCTCGAAGGTGCCGTCGCCCCGGTTGCGATAAAGTGCGTACCCCCGCCAGCGCGTGACAAACAGATCGGGATCGCCGTCATTGTCATAGTCGCCCACGGCGGCTCCGTGCCCGTAGCCCCGCTTCATGGATCCCAGCCCCGACTGTGCGGTGGCGTCTTCGAACGTGCCGTCCCCCCGGTTGTGAAACAGCCGGTCGCCATCCTCTGGATTGGTCGCGCCCGCGGGAAATTCGCCGCTCTGCACCACGAAGACATCCATCCAGCCGTCGCCGTCGTAATCCAGCAGCGCAACTCCCCCCGAGCCTGTCACAGGCGGGATCAGCCGCCGATCGACATCGCCATTGCGGTGCGTGAAGCGAAGCCCGGCATTGGCCGCATCGTCGGAAAAGCGGGGCCAGACCGTCGCGAACCGATCGGCTGACCCTCCCGGCAGGGTCGGCTGAGACCCTCGCCCCGCGACCGCGCCCCCCGGACCGCCAAGCACTTCAACCACCAGATCCCGCAGGGTCCGGACTTCCTTCGAGGCCGCGGAAATCGGCACCGAGCGCGTCTTCTCCCCGTGCCTCGATCCCTCTCCCGACCCTGCCAAAAGGCTCCACCACTTCGCCTCAAGCGGGCGGCCGAGCTCCAGCGCCAGTGTCCCAAGACGCGCAGCCGACGCGGCCGGGTTTGGGGAAGTCAGCAGCCCCTCATACTCCTGGCGGATGGGATCGATTTGCTGTTTGACCAGGCGAAATTCGGCGGCCCGCTCGATCTCGCCCCGTTCGGTCGCGAGCGTGGCCAGCCGCTCCAGAGTCGCCGCGTCCCGCGGCCTCAGCTCCAGGATGCGCTCCAGCAGCCCGGTCTCGTCGGATCTCCCCTCACCCTGACCAGCGAGCCAGGCCGCCAGCCGCAAGACCTCCAGCCGGCTTTCCTCCTCCTCGGGATCGACCGAAATGTTCCCAAGGTTGTCCCAGACCACATCCGCCCGGCCAGCGGCAATGGCCCACTGCAGCCGGAGCCGGCAGACCGCCGGATCGTCCGGCCGGGCACGCGCACACTCGGAAAACCAGCGATCGGCCTCCTCAAGCTCGCCCTGAACCAAAGCCAGGTGGCCGCGCGCCAGCCAAACCCGGTCGTCCTGTGGTTCACGCCGACCCGCCTCCTCCAGCGCCGACCGCAACCGCTCCACCGGGATCGGTTCGTCATCCAACTTGTAGAGCAACTTGAGCTTTGCAGGAAGCTCCTCGTCGAGGGCAAGCCAGGACCCGAAGAGCCTCTTGGCTTCCTCAAACCTCCCCTGGACTCGAAGCAGCTTCACCAGCTCCCATCGCGCGTCGTCGAGATGTGGACCCGTCGCCCGCAGGCTCTCGTTGAGCAAATCCTCACCCCGCGCCAGTTGCCCGCGCTGAATCGCCACCCGAGCCTGATAGAAACGGGCAAGCCCTCCCTGCGGCGCGTCCGAGGGAATTCGAGACCAGACCTCAGCCGCAGCCTCCGGCCGACCCCGCGCCTGCTCGGCCAGCCCAAGATGATAGAGCACATCCCAATCGCCCGGCCGATCCCCGGCCAGCTCTCGGAGAATCCGGCGGGCGGGGTCCGGCTTGGTCTCCAGAAGCAAGGCCTTCGCCCCTTCGAGCCGCGATCGAAACCGGCGCTCGTTCAGGCTGCCGACGTACGCTCCCCCCGAGGCAGCCAGGAGGCTCAACGCGGCAATGACGCCGGCAAACCAAACCCTCCGCTTCGTGACCAGGCCCCAGCGCATCGTCCATCAAGACCCAGAGATGACTGGAAGGACGCTCAGAAAAAGGAGGAAACCAGGAGCGGTCGCGACCCTCAACGACCCATCCCGGTTGCCCCACCGCGGCCGGCTGAAAGCGTCAGCCCAGCGACCGCTTGCTCCATCAGAACGGACAGCGAGCGGACGATCCGCGTCTTGGTCGCGCACCGTCCGCTCGCGTTCTTAAGAAAATTTCATCACACCATCACATCCCACCCCCTCGGAGCGAACCGAGGGTGTGGTGAAGCGATCAATCAATATTGATCCGAGCTGACGACCTCGCCGCCATTGCGGGTGGAGAGCGCTTGATAAACACCATATGGAGGAAGCGGGCCGCCGCCAACGCTGGTGTAGGGCGAACGACGATCCGGCCGGGTGATCAGCCAGGGGTTCCAGGAATTGATTGAATCCTTGAGGAACCGGACCGAACCATCGCAAAACGCGAAGTTCGCCCCACCCGGGTGGAAGCTGTGGACCGTATTGGTGAACCGCGAACCCTCAAAGAAGGGTTGGTTGCTGAAGGCCGAGCCACCGTCGGCAAACGGATCCTTGAAGAAGTTGGGCGGGAACATGGTGCTGAAGGTGCCGTCGCCGATCAGGCCCGAAGTCCACCAGTGCGGTCCCATCCAATCGTTGGTCAACTGAGCGACCTTGCCGTACGCGTTGTCGGCCAGGAGGATTGTGTTGCTGGTTCCGTCGGTGATCGACGCCAGGGCCACCGGAGCAATCCTGGAGCCGTCGGGAACGCCAGTGTGGAAAAAGATCCCCTGGTTTTGGTTGACCAGCGACTGGGGAACGTCGGACCGGGCGGCATGGTAGTAGAGCGGGCCCGAATTCCCGCCGTAGCTGGTGAAGGTCATCGGGATCGGGCTGTCGTCCCAGCCGTCGCCGGGGGCACCGTTCCACTTCCGATTGATCACCTCGCCGTCGGAAGGGCACCAGAGGATATTTACGGCGAAGCCGTTGGTGGTGCTATTCTCGTAATAGTAGATGAACACATTGGTGTTCAACGTATTGTAAATGTTTCCCTGCTCGTAGAACTGGGTCATCGCCAGGAAGGGGCCGGGGCCCTGGCGGATGTAACGTGCCGGGTTATCTTTGCGGAGCTGATACTGGTCGCCTTGGGGAAAGGTCCCGTTGACATCCAGGTAGTTGTGGAGCGCCAGGGCCAGTTGCTTGAGGTTGTTGGTGCACTGGGCCCGTCGGGCGGCCTCGCGAGCAGACTGGACCGCCGGCAACAGCAGAGCGATCAAAACGGCGATGATGGCGATGACGACGAGGAGCTCGATGAGCGTGAACCCGCCCGTTCGTCGTTCAATACGGAGCCTTGGACTCATGGATCTCTCCTGATGCATAAAAAAGAGCGACTTGAGGATAAACGCAGGTTGGTCGATCAACGCCGTGACTTGGCCCCAGGTTTCACCGGGCCGTCGTCGTCACGATCCTTGCGTTGACTCTTGAAGACGTCCTCGAGCTTGGCCGGGGTGCCAGGCTCTTGATATCCTTCGGGCTTTTCGAAGGAGACGGTGGGAGTCTCTTCGCCACCGCCACAACCGACGGAGAGCCCCGCGAACAAAGCGGTCAAAGCCGCGGTGGCCACGGATGGGAGGATTCGAGATTGAAAGGATCGAAGGCTCAACAATCAAAAACTCCTTGAGGCAAAACAAGGTCGGTGAAAGCTCAATCTTCGAGTCGCATGGAACCTTCTCGGAACAAACTTCGTTCCTTAGAACGAGGGGCGGTTCGCGATCGAAGCGGCATACTTGCGTGTTTCCGGGTCGATTGAGGCGTGTCCGAGGATGCGGAATGGACAAAGAGTAGCGAAACCATTCGGAACTTTCAAGCCGTCGGACCGTGAATCTTCGTTGAGGGAACGCGTGTTTCAGGCGGGATTCCCGGTAAATGACCAGACCAGCCCCAGGTGGGCTGGGTCGTCGGTTCAACGTGGTGCCGGGGCGGTTGTTGCGAGCCTGCGGGAGTCGAGTGGGCCGTTGTGGAGTTTTGCTCATTGCGGCCTGGTCACGGGCTCGATCCCCCAGCGTCGGAGCGGAATTGGTTCGATTGTCTGCCGTCCCTCGACGATTTCGAGAAGCTGGTGGACAGGCAGATTCACGAACGACTGGGTCTGACCGCTGGGCCAGGTGATCTCAAGCTGATCGAGTTGCTCGGCGGGACCCAGTCCAAACCAGAGCCTGGGATCGTGGACCGAGAGGTATCCCACGCCGCCAGCCAGGGTGCGGCTGAGCGTTTTCCCCTGCACTCGGCAGACGGCCCGGGCACCGACCGGCGTTCGCGCGGACGCGGTTCCGCGGAGTTGCAGTCCCACCCAGTTCCCCGCCCAGGGTGTGACATTGCGGAGGACGGAGACCGGCGCGTCGCGATGGACGACCACGAGGTCGATCCGGCCGTCGTTGTCGAGGTCGCCGGCGGCGGTTCCCCGCGCGACCAGCGTTCGCGAGAAATAGCCCTCGCCGCCGGCTGCCAGTTGGAATTTTCCGCGGCCCAGTCCCCAAAAGAATTGCGGTTGTTGGGCCATTGGGCTGTTGACCCAAGGTTGGTCGTCGACGTGTCCGTTGGCGACGAAAAGGTCGAGCAGACCGTCGTTGTCGGCATCGAGCGCCGCACAACCAAATCCCGTTTTGAGGCGGCTTGGCGCGTCGAGCCCAGCTCCGAGGGTCCCGTCCGCAAACAGGGCCGATCCCAGGTTGCGAAAGAGGGTGTTGGGCTCGTTCAAGAAATTGGTGATGAACAGATCGACCAGTCCGTCGCTGGTGAGATCCTCGGCAACCACCCCCATGCTGGCCGTGGCCAGTCCCGAGCCGTTGACCGCGATTCCAGACTCGGCTCCACTTTCGGTGAACTGACCCCGACCGTCGTTGAGGAACAGGAAATCGGCCGAGGCGTCGTTGGCCACGAAGATGTCGAGGTCGCCATCCCCCTCGAGGTCGGCGATGGCCAGGCCGAGCCCACGGCCGTTGGGCGCGACGAACCCCACGGACGAGGAAATCTCGGTGAAGGTGCCGTCGCCGTTGTTGCGGAAAAGCAGGTCGTCTTGGGCGGGGTAGCGGCCGGGCGAGCAGTGAATCGGCTGGCTGAGGTGGTCACGGCAGGAAGACACCTCGCCCGGCTCGATCTCGACGTAGGTGATGACGACGAGGTCGAGGTCACCGTCGCGATCGAGATCGCCGAAACCGGCCGCCGTCGTCCACAGAGTTGACGCGACACCCGCCGCCGCCGTGACGTCCTCAAAGGTCCCGTCGCCCCGGTTGCGATACAGAACGGTCTGGCCGTAGCCAGTCACGAACAGGTCGGCGTCACCGTCGTTGTCGTAATCGCCCACCGCGCAGCCCATGCCATAACCCCGGCCCGCCACGCCCGCAGAGCTGGTGACGTCCTCGAAGGTCCCGTCGCCCCGGTTGCGATACAGGCGGTTGGGCCCAGGGGGTTGGGTCGGGTCGAAAGGGAACGGGCAGCCCCCAACGAAATAGAGGTCGAGCAGGCCGTCGCGGTCGTAGTCGATCAGGCCCACGCCTCCCCCCATCGTATCGACCAGGTGCAGGTTTCCCCGGAAGCCGCTGTCGTACTGAAAGGTGACCCCGGCAGTTGGGGCGATCTCCTCGAACTGGGGAGCGACCGAGTATCGGGTTGCAACCCCCTGCTGCCCTCCGGCAACCCCCTGGGACCGACGTGTCGCTCCGGTGAGCTCCCGGAGAGGGGCGTCCGCTGGCTCGCGAGGTCTGGTGGCGAGGCGGGGACGGGCCAGAAAGATCGGCAGATACCCATCATCCCCCTTGATGGCGGCTCGTCCCAGGCGTGCTGAGTCGTAAGCGGGATCGATCCGAAGCGCCTGGTCAAACCACGCGCGCGCCTCTCGGACCAGTCCGGCCCGGTGGCAGAGCTCACCGAGGTGGGTAAATAGCGCGGCATCATTCTCGAATCCCTGTCGGCGGAGGCGGGAGTGTTCGTTCCGCACCAGCGCGATCCGAGCTTCGGCCTCTTCGTAGGCCTCCTGCTGGCTCCTGGCGAGCTCGGTCTCTCCCAGGCGGACGAGCAAACGCGCCAGCCGGAACCGGGCCTCCCGGTTGTCCGGGTTGAGTGCCACGGCTTGCAGGAACGCCTCCCGGGCCTGCTCGAGATTTCCCAGGGACTCGCGAATCCGCCCCCGGCAAAGCCAGGTCTGAGAGTCGGCGATTGGGTCGCAGCGCTCCGAGGATTCGTTCGGGCGAACGTCGAGCATCGCCTGTTCATCGACCGGCTGGCCGAGGGCGAGGCAGCATTCCGCCAGGGCAAACCGTCCCTCGGGATCGTTCTCTAAGGCCTGCGCCGCGGCTTGCAGATGAGGGTGGGCCTCGGCGGCCCGTCCTTGAAGAAGGAGTGACATCCCGTACGCGCGATTCAGGAACGGGTCGTCGGGCGTCTCCTGGAGAAACTCGCGGAGCTCTGGTCCGAGCCCCCGCGCATCCTCGCGCAGCTTGACCAGTTCAAGCACCAGATCCACCAACACTCTGGGATCGTCGAGGATTTCGTAGAGCTGCCAGAAGACCTCTCGCGCCTCACCGTTTCGGCCCTGAAGACTGAGCAGGTAAATCAACCGTTGCCGGGGGGGGACAGCCCGCGGATCGCGTTCCGCAACCCTGCGGAAGCACACCTCGGCCCGGGCGGCCCGGCGCTCCTGAAGCTCGATCTCCCCCAGCAGCATCTGGGCCTCGAGCCAGGGACGGTCGCGGTCGCCGATCGTCTCCAGAACCGCCGCGGCCGCCCCCCGCTTGCCTTGCTCGAGCCGTACCCGGGCCAGCAGTACCCGCGCCGAAGACTGCTGAGGGTGGACGCGAATCCACCGCTCGAGCTGGCGCTCGGCCTCCCGCCAACGGCCGGCGTTGACGTCGCGGACCACTTCTGCCCAATCCGGCGGTCGGTCCGAACCGAAACCCCAATAGGCAAACCCTCCTGCCGCGAGCCCAACGACCGCGCAGGCCACAAACGTCAAACCCCACCGCAACCCCCCTGCTCGCTGGCTCACAATCGATCCCTCTCCGTCGACCCCTTGGTGCCGGCCGGAACCCGTTGGTTTCAGTCTATCGCTCGCGGTGCCGTCCGGGCCAGGCAGCCCGGAAGGACCTGGCGGTGCCGTCTGGGCCAGGCGGCCCGAAGGACCTCGCGGTGCCGTCTGGGCCAGGCGGCCCGAAGGACTCGATGGCATCGCCGGCTCGATGAGTTTCCATGTTCGGTGGCTACCAGGTCCAGCCTCCGCGGGGTCTCCTCGAAGGCGCCTGAGCTCGGCGGGGCGTCATCGATCCCTCGAGGCAGGCACGGTTACGGACGGTGTTTCGATCTCGACACCGCGATCAGAAGCGGGGCGGGCCCGCGGTTGTTGAGCTCCGCAAACTCGACGGCCCGCGCCATGGACCGCGGGATGCTGCGAGACCAGCTCAGGACCCGCTCCGCTTCCTCCGCCCCACCCTCGTGTCCGGGATAGGCGACGACCGTGACGAGGCCGCCGGGAACCACCAGCTCCAGCGCCGTCTCCAGGGCCGATACGGTGGAGTCCGGCCGCGTGACGATCTTCGGATCGCCGCCAGGACGATACCCCAGGTTGAACATGAAGACGCGGGGCCGACGCTGCGCGGGGTGGTCGCGAAACCAAGCGGCCAGTTCTTCGTGGCCGCGATGAACCAGGGTCACCCGTCCCGCCAGGCCTTCCTGAAGCAGTCGTGCCGACGCGGCCACCAAAGCCTCACTTTGAACA
>Ga0308411_10002884_pt1 | contig 11537 bp, 11 predicted proteins | sample HotsprottomLayer_2_FD_203530 | JGI IMG/M metagenome (GOLD analysis project Ga0308411, IMG submission 203530) | Hot spring phototrophic mat microbial communities from Octopus Spring, Yellowstone National Park, Wyoming, United States -... | ecosystem: Environmental > Aquatic > Thermal springs >... | reverse complement strand
TCGCCACCTGGCAGACCGGCATGTTCCAGCCGACCGACATGCTGGAGAGCTTCGCGGCGAAGGGTGAGAAGCGGGATCCGGTCTTCGACGACCTGCTGCCGAACCCCTCGGAGCTCTGAGGCGCGCTGCCGGGACCCTTGCGGGGGCGCCGGATCCCGGGTAGCATCGAACATGTGTTCGATGCTGCTGCGGCCGGTGGAGGAGGGCGGTGCGTGGCCGACGCCGACACGGCGGCGCGGCTGGCCGCGCTGACCGAGCGGGCCCGGGTGCTGGCCGCGTCGATCGCCCGTGCCCAGGCCGAGCTGGCGACGGTCGCCGGTGAGATCGACCGGCTCGACGCGCTCGACGGCATGCCCACGGCCGCTTGGTTGGCCTGGCAGTGCCGGCTGGTGCCCGCGGAGGCTCGTCGGTCGGTGACGCTCGGGCGGCGCCTGGCCGGGCTGCCGCAGCTGCGGGAGGCGTTCGCACAGGGCCGCTGCTCGGAGGGGACCGCCCACACACTCGCCCGGGTGGCGACCCCGGAGAACGAGTCGGCGCTGCTGGCGACCGCCGAGCACGCGACCGGCGCCCAGCTGCAGACCCTGGTCCGCGACCTCCGTCGGGTCACCCCGGCACCGCCGGGAGCCTCGGAGGCCGGCGAGCAGGCAGGCTGGACCGTCGACGAGCACGGTCGGTTCCGGCTGCATGCCGTGCTCTCCGCCGCGAGCGGCGGGATCGTCGAGACCGCCCTGCGTGCCGCGCACGAATCCCTGCGCGCCGAGGCTGACGAGCCCGGCCGGGTCAGCGGCGCTGACGCGCTGGCGCGGGTCGCCGAGGGGTACCTCGCCGGTCACGCCGACGCCGACGGCGTGCTGCCCGAGCGCTTCCTCACCATCGTGCACGTCGACGCCACCGATGGTGTGGCCCGGGTCGCGGGGGTCGGCCCACTCGATCCCGCCGCAGCCGGAGAGGTCCGCTGTGACAGCTGGGTGGCGTCCGTGGTCACCCGGGCCGGCCAGCCGGTCACCGCCACCGCGCCCACCCGCTGCGCCACCGCCGCCCAGCGTCGTGCGCTCGTGGTGCGCGACCGGCACTGCCGGTTCCCGGGCTGCGGCGCCACCCGGGGGCTGCGCGCCCACCACGTCGTCCACGCCGCCGCCGGCGGACCCACGCGGCTCGACAACCTCGTGCTGCTGTGCGCCCGCCACCACCGGCTCGTGCACCAGCCGGGCTGGGCCCTGCACCGTGACCCCGACGACGGTCGGGTCACCGTGACCACCCCGCACGGCACCGAGCTCGACCGCCCGCCACCGGCTCCGGAGGCGGTCCGCCCCCCACCGGCGACCTCGCCGCCACCTCCGCCGGAGCACCAGCCGCTCACCGGCTACGCCCGCGACGTGGTCATCAGCGGGTGGCTCGCGCCCGCTCAGCCGTCGAGCTCGAGCGGTGGCAGGAAGTCCCAGCGCAGGTCGCCCACCCGCACCAGCGTCGAGGAGATCCACCCGCCCATCGCCTGGAAGTGGTCGTCGAGCATCGAACCGTCGGCCAGCACCGACTCGTCGAACTCGTAGCTGCCCTCGTAGGAGACCTCGATGGCGTACTCCGGATCCTTGAGGTCCGACGGGTACTGGGTCTCCACCGTCGGGCCGGTGCGGCGCATCGGCTCGCTGCCGATCGCCGGGCTCTCCTCGGGCAGCGCCGCGAGGAGCGCCGCGGGATCGGGGCTGGTGGCGAGTCGCTGGACGCGCAGCACGAGCTCGATGTCGATGCGGGGCGGCTCCTCGAAGTGCTCGCCGATGTACCAGGACCGGTAGGCGGTCTGTGACCAGGTCCCCCAGTCGAGGGTGATGTCGGCCTGGACCCGGGGTGGCCGTCCCTCGCCGGGCAGCCCGTAGCTCGTCTCCCAGGTCATGTCGCCGAGCAGGACGTCGACCTGGAAGCGCTCCTCGAACGCCTGACGCTCCAGGAGCGCACTCTCCAGCGCGTCGCGCAGCGCCCCGATGGCGTCGGTGAAGACGTGATCGAGCATCGGTGCCGAGGCTAGCGCCAGGCGCTCGGGGCCCTGTCGGGGCTCATGAAGGCGCATGCCACCGACATGCCCAGCTCCCGGTGACGGAGGGTGGTGATGCGCCGGCCCGGCTGCACGGCGTCCTTCACCCGACCGAGGTGCGCGCCGAGCAGCTCGACGGTTGCGTCCAGGTCGGCCACGGTGTGAGCGAGGCCGAAGAACGATGCCGGGGCTCCGCCAGCCGTGTCGTCGGGCTGTTCGGGTCCGATGAGCTCGACGATCACGTCCCCCGCGACGAAGAACGTCTGGAGCAGCGGCGCGCCGTAGGTATCGGTTCGGCGGGTCCGCCTCGGGTGCAGGCCGAGCTGACCGAACGCATCGGTGGTGCGCTGCTGGTCCGGGGTGATGATCACCACGTGGTCGATGGCGACCACGCCGTTGGGGTGTGTCGCCGGCCGGCACGGGGGCGCCGTCGAGACAGTGGTGACGAGCCCGTCGACGGTCGGCCCGTCAGGGGCGGCGATGCCCCGCAGCGACCAGGATCGCACCCGCCTGCCACCCTCGCTGCCGACGAGGCGGACCCGCACGGTGCCGATGGCGCACACGCCGTCGCCGTTCACGCTGAACCCCGCCGCCCGCCAGGCCTCCGGCGGGTCGCCGACCACGAGCTCGTCGATCGTGACCACGGCCTGCAGGCTACGACAGCGCGGCGCCGTCTCGATCGGAACGGTCATCCACGGCCAGACTGGAGGACCGTGCCCCCGAGCGGTCCAGCCTCCGGTGACCGACCGGCCGATGCCGACCTCGAGGCCCGTGCGCGGGCCTGGATGGCGGCGGACCCCGACCCGTCCACCCGCACCGAGCTGGCCGAGCTGCTGGCCCGGGGGGCCACCGATGAGCTCGCCGACCGGTTCGCGAGCCGTCTGCGCTTCGGCACGTCGGGGTTGCGGGCCCCCATGGGTGCGGGACCCGCCCGCATGAACCGGCTGGTGGTCCGTCAGCTCGCCACCGGTCTGGGCCGCTGGCTGGGGCACGGGGCGACGGTGGTGGTGGGGCGCGACGCGCGACACCGCTCGGAGGCCTTCGCCGAGGACACCGCCGGGGTGCTCGCCGCCCTCGGCTGCCACCCGCAGGTGCTGCCCGGGCCGCTACCCACACCGGTGCTGGCGTTCGCCGTGCGTCACCTCGGGGCGGATGCCGGGGTGATGGTGACCGCCAGCCACAACCCGGCCGGTGACAACGGCTACAAGGTCTACCTGGCCGACGGCGCGCAGCCGGTCCCGCCGACGGACGCCGAGCTGGTGGCGGCCATGGACGACGCCGCCGGTGCCGAGGTCCCCCCGGTCGCCCCCGACGACGCCCGCATCGTCCGCCTCGACGACAGCGTGGTCGAGGCCTACCTGCAGCACGCGCTCGGGGTGCTCGGCCCCGACGGTCCCCGCGACCTGGAGATCGCCTACACCCCCCTGCACGGCGTGGGCGGGGCGCTCACCCTGCGTCTGCTGGCGGCCGCAGGCTTCCCGGCCCCGACGGTGGTGGCCTCCCAGATGCAGCCCGACCCGGAGTTCCCGACCGTCGCCTACCCCAACCCCGAGGAGCCGGGTGCGCTCGACCTCGTGCTGGCGGCTGCCGCCACCGCCGGCTCTGACCTGGTGCTCGCGCACGACCCCGACGCCGACCGGCTCGGCGTCGCCGCCCGACGTGGGGACGAATGGGTGGCCCTCGACGGCAACCAGATCGCCGCCCTGCTGGCCGACCACCTCCTCGGTCGCACCAGCGGGCCCGACCGGCTCGTGGTCCGCACCCTGGTCTCGTCCAGTCTCGTGGACCGCATCGCCGAGGCCCACGGCGTGCACCACGCCGAGACCCTCACCGGGTTCAAGTGGGTGGTGCGGGTGGGGATGGCTCATCCCGAGTGGCGCTGGATCCTCGGGTTCGAGGAGGCCCTCGGCTACGCAGTGGACGGCTACGTGCGCGACAAGGACGGGCTCACCGCCGCGCTGGTGATGGCCGAGCTCGCCGCCGGGCTGCGGGCCGAGGGCCGTACCGTCTGGGACCGCCTCGACGATCTGGCCACGCTGTACGGCCACCACCGCACCGGTGCCGTCAGCGTCCGCTTCACCGGCCCGGGCGCCGCCCGACAGGCGCCGACCCGCCTGGAGGCGTTGCGGGCGTCGCCGCCAGCCACCCTCGGCGGGCTGGCCGTGACCGGCGTCGATGACCTGGCGGCGGGGGGGCCGCTGCCTCCGGCGGACGTGGTCGTGTGGCACCTCGAAGGCGGTGCCCGGGTGGCGGTGCGTCCGAGCGGCACCGAACCCAAGCTCAAGGGCTACGTCGAGGTTGTCGCCGCCGACGAGCGGACCGCCACGGCCTCACTCGACGCGGTCGTCGCCGACCTGCGGGCGCTGCTCGCCGGAGCTACGGGTACCGGGCGGTGACCGTGGTGGTGATGCCCCCGCGCACGTTCCACACGGTCTCCACGGTCATGCGCCGCGGCGAGATCGCAGCGACGAGGTCGTCGAGGATGCGGTTGGTCACGTCCTCGTGGAACGCGCCCTCGTCGCGGTAGCTCCACAGGTAGAGCTTGAGGGACTTGAGCTCGACCAGGGAGGCGTCGGGGACGTAGGTGACCACCACCGTGGCGAAGTCGGGCTGGCCCGTCACGGGGCACAGGCAGGTCAGCTCCGGTGTCTCGCAGCGGACCTCGTAGTCCCGACCGGGGTGCGGGTTCGGGACCGCGACCAGCTCCTTCGACGGTCGGGTGGGCACGTCCCGCAGACTAGCCACCAGCCGAGACGTCGCCGTCGAGCTGCCACAGCAGGAATCCCAGCACGTCGGCCAGCTCGTCGGCCTGACGGGACACCGGCTTGCCCTGGCCGTGACCGGCCCGGTGCTCCTCCCGCAGCAGGACGGGGTGGTCCACGCCGCATGCGGTGGCCTCCTGGAGGCGGGCGGCCAGCTTGCGGGCGTGCATCGGGTGCACCCGGCTGTCCCCGTCGGCGGTGGTCAGCAGCACCGCCGGGTAGCAGGTGCCGTCCACCACCTGGTGGTAGGGCGACCAGGCGTGGAGGCGGGCCAGGTCCTCGGGGTGGTCCGGGTCGCCGTACTCGGGGATCCAGAGGCGGGCGATGAGGAAGCGGTGGTAGCGGACCATGTCGGCCAGCGGCACGGCGATCTGTGCGGCCCGGCACAGATCGGGCCGACGGGTGATGGCGGCAGCCACCAGCAGGCCGCCGTTGCTGGCACCGCGCAGGCCCAGCCGCCCCCGGGAGGTCAGGCCCTGCTCGACGAGCCAGTCGGCGGCCGCGGCGAAGTCGTCGAACGCCTGCGGCTTGCGGTCCGCCATCCCGGCGCGGTGCCAGGCCTCCCCCCGCTCGCCTCCTCCGCGGATGTTGGCCACGGCGTAGAGCCCTCCGTGGTCACAGAAGGCCACGACCGCGGCGCTGTAAGCCGGTCCCATGGTGATGGCGAACCCGCCGTAGCCGGTCAGCAGGCAGGGGGTGTCCGGCCCGGGTCGGGTGCCGGCGGCCCGGACCAGGAACATCGGGATCCGGGTGCCGTCGGTTGACGGGTAGGTGACCTGTTCGACGACGTAGTCCCCCTGTGGGCCGTCGTCGGGAGCCTCCCACTCGCGGAGCCGGCTCCAGTCGGTGAGGGGGCTCCCGGGCCGCCAGCGGAACAGGGTGGGGGGTGTGGCGAAGGAGGTGAACGACAGGAACGCCTCGTCACGGTCGCGGCTGGCGCTGAGCCCGGCCAGGGATCCGATCCCGGGCAGCTCGATCGGGGTGCACCCGCCGCCGTCGTGGTCGAAGCGTTCGAGCCGGGACACGGCGTCGAGCGACGACAGCACGAGCAGGGACCGGGGTGTCGCCACCAGCGAGTCCAGCACGACGTCGCGCTCGGGCACGATCGTGCGCCAGGTGTCGTGCCAGCCAGCCACCACCGGTGCCGAGACCACACGGCCCCGGTCGGCATCCAGCGTCGTGACCCCGATCAGGGCGCCGTCGACGACGGTGAACGACGAGACGGCCTCGATGCCGTCGATCAGCACGGTGCGGGCCCCCGTGGCCCGGTCGATGAGATGCACGTCCACGCGTGTCCAGCCGATCGACACGTGGATCAGCATCCAGCGTCCGTCCCGGGACAGGGACACGGTCGGCCACGCGGTGCGGTCGGGCAGCTCGTCCCAGATCAGCTCGTCCGCGGTCCACGGGTCACCCAGGCGGTGCCAGAACACCTTGCGCCAGTAGTAGCGGTCCTCCCCGCTCACGGTGGCGGGGTCCGGGAAGCGGGTGTAGGCGAAGCCCGAGCCGTCCGGCGCCCAGGCCACCGACGCCGCCCGGGTGTGGGGGATGCGGTCGCGTCGCGCCACGCCGCGGTCGACGTCGAGCACGTGCAGGGTGCTGCGCTCGTCGCCACCCCGGGACAGCCCGTAGGCCACCTGCCGACCGTCCGGGGACGCGTGGTACCAGTCGACGGCGGCGGTCGGATCCGCGGTCAGCAGGTGGGGATCGACGAGGACGCGGGCCGGGTGGTGCTCGTCGGTCGGGCGCACCACCAGCACCGTCTGGTCGTGAGGCCCCCAGCGCTCCAGGGAGAAGACGCGCTCACCCGACACCTGGCAGGCGATCGATGATCCCGCCCGCAGCAGCGCCGAGAGCCGCCGGTGGAGCCGGTCCCGGCCGGGCAGCGACCCCAGGACGGCGTCGGTGCGGGCGTTCTGCGCCTCGATCCAGGCCCTGGTGTCGGGCCGGTCGGGGTCCTCGAGGGGGCGGAACGGGTCGGCGATCTCGATCCCGTGGATGACCTCGGTGTCGTCTCGTCGGGGGGGCTCAGCCGCGCCCGGTGTTGGGCTTGCGCCCATGGTTCGCCGGCTTGCGGCGGGCGTTGGCCTTCCGCTTGGAGGTGCGCTTCGACATAGGCGGCGTAGCGTACCGGGCAGCTCCCGACGGCAGCCACCGGGGCTGCGGGTAGCCTCGGCTGCCGTGGAACGCTTCGGGTTCGTGGGCCTGCCCAACGCCGGCAAGTCCTCCCTCTACAACGCCCTGTCCGGCGCCTCCGCGCTCGCGGCGCCGTACGCGTTCGCCACCAGGGACCCCAACGTGGGTGTCGCCAAGGTCCCCGACGAGCGGCTCGACCGTCTGGCGGCCATGAGCAACTCCCGCAACGTCGTGCCCGCCAGCGTGCAGTTCCTCGACATCGGCGGCCTGGTCGAGGGCGCCAGCGCCGGGGAGGGGCTCGGCAACAGGTTCCTGGCCACCATCCGCGAGGCCGACGCCATCGTGGTGGTGCTGCGGGCGTTCGTCGACGACGACGTGCCCGGCCCGTCCGATCCGCTGGAGCACCTGCGGATCCTCGAGACCGAGCTGGCCCTCGCCGACCTCGAGTCGGTCGAGGCGCAGCTCGCCAAGCGGCGCAAGGCGGCCAGGGCCGACCGCTCCCTCGAAGCCGAGGTGGCCACCCTCACCGCCGCCCACGACCTGCTGGCGGCGGGCACGCCGTTGTACCGCGGCGGCCTCGACGACGAGACCAGGGCGATGCTGCGGCCCTACTTCCTGCTGACCAACAAGCCGGTGCTGGCCGTCGTGAACGTGTCCGAGGAGGATCTCGACCGGATCGCCGAGGTGGTGGCGCCCGTCGAGGCCGAGCTCGGCGGCCACGGGGAGGTGATCGGCATGTGCGTGCAGCTCGAGGCCGAAGCCGCCCAGGTGCCGGCGGAGGAGCGGGCGGAGATGCTCGAGGCGTTCGGCCTCGGTGAGGGCGCGCTGGGGCGGTTCGTGCGGGCCGCCTACCACCTGCTCGGCCTGCGGACGTTCTTCACCACCGGGGAGAAGGAGACCAGGGCCTGGACGTTCCGCGCCGGCTGGAAGGCCCCTCGCTGTGCCGGGGTGATCCACACCGACTTCGAGCGAGGGTTCATCCGGGCCGAGGTCATCCACTGCGACGAGCTGCTCGAGCTCGGGTCGTGGGTCAAGGCACGCGAGCTGGGGCGGCTCCGGGTCGAGGGCAAGGACTACGAGGTCGTCGACGGCGACGTGATCGAGTTCCGCTTCAACGTCTGAGCCGCGGGAGGGCACGGCTGATGGCGTGGCTGGTGCGTGACGGGCGCGTGCTCGCCACCCTCGAGGTGGCGGAGAGCCGCCGCGACCGGGTTCGGGGCCTGCTCGGACGCGACGGCATCGAGGGGGCGATCCTGTTGCGTCCCGCCCGCAGCGTGCACACCGTGGGGATGCGGTTCCCGATCGACGTGGCCTTCCTGGACGGGGACCTCGTCGTGCTCAAGGTGTGCCGTCTCGCCCCCAACCGGGTCGCGCTGCCGGTGTGGCGGGCGAGGGGGGCGCTGGAGGCCGAAGCCGGGTCGTTCGCGAGCTGGGACCTGCGGGTCGGCGACCAGCTCGAGGTGCGGGGCGTCCCGTGAGCAGCGGGGGCCGCCTCGTGCTGGTGGCCACCCCCATCGGCAACCTCGGGGACCTGTCGCCACGCGCCGTGCAGGCCCTGCGTGGCGCCGACGCCGTGGCCTGTGAGGACACCCGGCGCACGGGCCGGCTCCTCCGGCACGCCGGGATCAGCGCCCGGAGCCTGCTGGTGGTCAACGACCACACCGAGGCCACCCGGGCGCGGGAGGTGCTCGCCCGTCTGGACCGGGGGGAGACCGTGGCGGTGGTGACCGACGCCGGGATGCCGGGGATCGCCGATCCGGGCGAGCGGCTGGTGCGGGCGGCCGCCGCCCGGGGACACCGGGTCGAGGTCGTGCCCGGGCCGTCCGCCGCCATCAGCGCGCTCGTGGTCAGCGGCCTGCCGACCGGGCGGTTCGTGTTCGAGGGGTTCCTGCCCCGGCGGGGTTCGGGCCGCACGCAGCGCCTGACCGCGCTCGCCACCGAGCCGCGCACGATCGTGCTCTACGAGGCGCCGCACCGGCTGGCCCGCACCCTCGACGACCTCACCGGGGCGCTGGGTGGTGACCGGCGGGTGGTGCTGGCCCGGGAGCTCACCAAGCTGCACGAGGAGCTCTGGCGGGGGACCCTCGCCGCCGCCAGGGACCACGTCGCAGCCGTCGAGCCCCGCGGCGAGTACGTCGTGGTCGTGGAGGGCGCCGCCGAGCCCGGGGCAGCCGATGACGCCACCGTCGTCGCCGAGCTCGAGGCCGAGATCCGGGCGGGGCGCTCCACCCGGGACGCGGTGGCGGCGGTGGCGGCCCGTCTCGACGTGCCCCGACGACGCGTCTACGACCTGGCGACCGGCAGGGGTCAGTCCCGCGACCGGTCGTAGCCACGGGTGACCAGCCGGCACGACACCAGCGGCGACCAGCCGTCGGGGGACGCCTCGAGCTGCACCATGCCCCAGCTGAACGAGGGGGCGGCGGTGATGATCCCGTCCACCCGCTCGACCACTGCGTTGTAGGTGGTGGGGTCGACCGATCCCCGGTTGCCGCTGTAGATCCGCACCACCACCCGGCTGCGCAGGTGATCCACGGCCGCGATCTCCCGTAGCGGTCCCTCCCGGTCGTAGAGCTGGCGCCAGCAGTCGTCGGGGGTGCGGATGGCTCCGGCGTCGGTGTTGATGCGCTCCGCGAGCCGGTGCAGCTCACGGTAGGGGTGGCGGCGCAGCGCACCCGGCGCCGGCAGGCCGACGACGCCGGTCACCCCGAGGAAGAGCGCCACCGCCACCGTGAGAGCGGCGACGACGACGAGCCCGCGGCGCCGTCGCGTGGGTCGGTCCGGAGCAGGCGGGGCGTCGTCGCGCACCGGTGTGGGCGTCGCCATCACCGTCGAGTGTGGCGCAGCCGCCGGCGTGGTGGAAGCCGACCGTACGCTGGACCCGTGGAGGACACCGGCACGAGGCGGTTCGAGGATCTCTACGACGACGAGACCCTGGCTGCGCTCGACCGCTGGACGCCGGGGACGGGCGCGGAACCGCCACGACGACGAAGCGGCGTCGGGGCCGGCGCGCTGCTGGTCGGGATGGCGCTCGGGTTGCGCGACGTCCTCGAACCGTATCGCGCCGACCCGGTCGTCGAGCCCGATCCGGCCGCTCCGACGGACGAGGGTCGCTGGGTGAGCTTCGTGTACGTCCCGGGTGCACCGGCCGCCAGCCGGATCATCGTGCGGCCGTGGCTGGCGCCGGTGTGAGCCGGTGCCCGTCGCCGGGCTCGGTCCGCGGCCGTCGGTAGGCTGACCCGGTGCCGCGCTTCTACGTCACCACCCCGATCTACTACGTGAACGACGTGCCCCACATCGGGCACGCCTACACGACGGTGACGGCCGACGCCCTCGCCCGCTGGCACCGCCTCCTCGGTGACGACGTGTTCTTCCTGACCGGCACCGACGAGCACGGCCTGAAGGTGCAGCGGGCCGCCGAGGCGGCCGGGCTCGACCCGAAGACGCACGCCGATCGCACCAGCGAGCGCTTCCGGGAGACCTGGCGGTTGCTCGACATCTCCAACGACGACTTCATCCGCACCACCGAGCCCCGCCACCAGCGCAGCGTCCAGACCTTCCTGCAGCGCGTCTACGACAACGGCTGGATCCGCAAGGGCACCTACGCCGGCCGCTACTGCGTGTCGTGTGAGGCGTACTACGCCGAGGGCGACCTCGTGGACGGGAACTGCCCGATCCACGGCCGGCCGGTCGAGTGGCTGGAGGAGGACAACTGGTTCTTCGAGCTGTCGGCGTTCGCCGAGCCGCTGCTCGACTGGTACGAGGCGAACCCCGACGCCGTGCAACCCGAGGGCAAGCGCAACGAGGCGCTCGGGATCATCCGCCAGGGCCTCGAGGACGTGTCCATCACCCGCACCTCCATCCGCTGGGGGGTGCCGGTGCCCTGGGACCCCGAGCACGTCTTCTACGTCTGGTACGACGCGCTCATCAACTACGTCACCGGGATCGGCTTCGGCGCCGACGAGGAGCGCTTCGCCGTCTGGTGGCCGACGGTGCACCACCTGCTCGGCAAGGACATCCTGCGGTTCCACTGCGTGTACTGGCCGGCCATGCTGCTCGCTGCCGGGCTGGCGCCACCGCACCGCCTCTACGTGCACGGGTTCCTGCTCGTGGGGGGCGAGAAGATGAGCAAGACCCGTCTCAACCAGATCTTCCCCGCCGATCTGGTCGAGGAGTTCGGGGTCGACGGGTTCCGCTATCACTTCCTGCGGGACCAGCCGTTCGGGCCTGACGGGGACTTCTCCTACGAGGCCATGGTCGCCCGCTACAACGCGGATCTGGCCAACAACCTCGGGAACCTGCTGTCGCGGGTGACCACGGTGGTGGCGCGCTCGTGCGCCGGGATCGGACCGGCGCCGCATCCGGAGAGCCCGCTGGCTCCGGCCGCAGCCGAGGCGTACGAGGCCGCTGCCTCCGGCTGGGCCGAGGTGCAGCCCTCCCGTGCCCTCGAGGCCACCTGGCGCCTGGTCCACCAGGCCAACGCCCATCTCGAGGCCCACGAGCCCTGGAAGATGGAGCCGGGACCCGCCCTCGACGCCGTCATCGGCGACGCCCTCGAGGTGCTGCGGATCGTGTCCGTGCTGGCCACCCCCGCCATCCCCGGTGCCGCCGCC
>Ga0308411_10002879_pt1 | contig 11547 bp, 6 predicted proteins | sample HotsprottomLayer_2_FD_203530 | JGI IMG/M metagenome (GOLD analysis project Ga0308411, IMG submission 203530) | Hot spring phototrophic mat microbial communities from Octopus Spring, Yellowstone National Park, Wyoming, United States -... | ecosystem: Environmental > Aquatic > Thermal springs >... | reverse complement strand
GGCCGTCGAGAAGTTGCAGACGTTGCTGGCAATGCTCCGCGCCGATGTCTCCCTGGAGCCGCGTCGTCGCGAAGTGTTGCTCGCCACAGTGCAATTCGATCTGAACAACGTCCGACAAATTGCCGCTCAGAAACGCCGCCAGGCCGATCAGGCCGTTGAATTGGCGGCATCGCGCGCTATTCGTCAAGATCGCCTAAGTCCGCAAGATGCAACTCGCGAGGACGAGGCCCGGCGACTAAGCAATCAGGCCAAGTCCGTGATCGATGCTCGGTCGCGTACCGTCGCGGAGGCGCGTGCCGACCGGTTCCAGGCCGCCGACCGCCTAGCTCGGGTCATGCGTGGTGTCGATGACTCTGCTGTTCCCGAGGCTCGCGATTACACCCTGCCCAAAGACTGGCTCGAAAAGTCCAAACGCCGCTCCGCCGCCATCAAGATGACCGAGAAGGAAAAGGCACTGATGCGCGCCCTGGCCAGCATCGTCGAAGTCGATTTCAACAAGAATTCGTTTGAAGAGGTGATCGACTACTTCCGCAAATCGCTCCAGATCGACATCGCTGTCGATCGCCGGGCACTCGAAGAGGCCAGCGTCAGCTACGAGTCGCAGATCACCCTCAAGCTCCGCGGCTCGGCACGCACGGTCATCAAACGGCTGCTGGCCGACCTAAACCTGGCTTACGTCATCAAGGATGAGGCCCTTCAGATCACCTCACGCGAACGGGCCAGTCAGATGACGACCACTCGGGCGTACTACATCGGCGATCTGGTCACGGTTCTCGACCTGCGTGTGCCGCCGCTTCTGTCGCAACTGGCGATGATCGAAACGGTCAACCGCATCATCGCGATGGTGCAGCAGCAGGTTGAGCCGCAGTCGTGGCGAAGCAACAATCCCGACGCGGCCGGCGTGATCGTTTTCGACCCACTGTCGATGTCGCTGGTCATCAAGCAAACCGCCGAAGTTCACTTCCTGCTGGGCAGCAGCCTAGGCCGTTGAGTGCTTCGCTGCTACTTGCTACAACCAACCAGCGAGGCAGTCGGCCTCGCTGGTTGGCTTTTTGGCAGGAGGTGCGAACGTGAGCAAGTACTTTCCCGAACCGGAGCAGATGGGACGACACACTATCTTTCCAGGAGTGCAGGCACGAACAGCGGCGGGCGAAAAGATGATGTTGTCGCTGGTGGACATGGAAGCCAACGCCGTCGTCGAGGAACATAGCCATCCGCACGAACAGGTCGGCATGATGTTAGCCGGCCGCGCCCTGTTTCGCATTGGCGACGAGGAACGCATCCTCGGGCCAGGCGACATGTACCGCATTCCCGGCGGCGTCAAGCACATGGTGATCGCCCTGGATGGCCCAGGGCAGGCACTGGACATCTTCTGTCCGATCCGCGAAGAGTACTTGTGAGAGGCCAGCTCGCGTTGGGCGACTCACCCTGCCAGGCGAACACGCAGGCTGAGTCCGGATGGTTTCGTCCGTTCGCCCTTGACCAGATCGACGAGTCGATGGATGCCCTCGTCGAGTCGGCCGTCTTCTCCGAGCAGACTGAGGCGAACCCGTGCCGTGCCGGATGGCCCGAACAGATCCCCCGGCGCGACACGAACACGACAGGTACGCAATAGCGAGTCGGCAAAATCCTGGCCATCGCGCCAGCCTGTCGGCACTCGCAGCCACAGGTAAAATCCGCCCGCCGGCCAGTCCGCCTGGAGTCCCGCGGCACGGAGTCGCTCAAAGACATGACGACGGCGTGTTAGCAGTTGCTGACAGAACGTCTCGCCGCTGCTGCCCCGCAGAGCATTGGCGGCGATCTGCTGGCTTAGGGTCGATACGAAGGGACAGCGCAGAGCCGCAGTGGCCAGACAGGGTCGCAACAGGTGCCGATGAGCGGCGATCCAGCCCACGCGCGCCCAGGCCAGAGCATGGCTCTTGCTGACGCTGCCGACCGTCAGGGTTCGCCGCCTGGCTCGCTCGAAGCGGCCAATACTGACAGCTTCGCCGTCCAGAGCGAACCGACTGAAGACCTCATCGCTGAGGATCAGCACATCCAGACGATTGGCCCACCAAGCCACCTGCTCCAGATCCTCGGCCGAGATCACCCCGCCATCGGGGTTGTTCGGCGAGGTCAGCACCAGCAACCTCGCTCCACCAATCCGCCGCGACAGATGATCGAGCCGAATGCGGAGTCGGCCCTGGTCGTTTCGCGTGCCGATCCAGCGAATGGCCGCCCCACGAGTGCGAGCCAGCAACGGATACATCGGCGACACCGGATCGAGCAGGGCGACGGCCGATCCACGATTGACGAAGGCATCAAAGATCACCTGAGCCGCCCCCAGTGCCCCAGCGGTGATGAGGATTTCCTCCGCCGAGGAGATGGCCAAATCGTTCTCCGCGTGCAAGTAGTCGGCGACGGCTGCCCGGAGTTCCGGCAGCCCGGCAAGATCCGGCCAACCGCGACGGTCGTGTGGAATCCGCAGAGTGGCAGGCGGAGTCGGGGCGTCGAAGTATGGGGCACTGAGCGTCAGGTCGATGACCTCAGGGGATTCTGGAGCCACCAGGCTGGCCAAGCGTTGTAGTTCCAGTAAGGGCGAGGTGAGCAAGCGATCGCTGTAGTAGGGCAGGTAGTCGATGCCGCCATCGAGCCGACGTTGCAGTCCGGGCATCAACCGGGTTGCCCCACTCCAGATGAGCAAGCGGGCCAGCAGTGGAGGAATCGTCATCGTGTCCACCTCGCAACAGAGAGCCGTCGGCAATGGCTGCCGGTATAGCGTGGCGGGCAAATGATACCCGGTCGGACGGCAGCGATACCAGAGCGAAACTCCGGCCGCTGATGCCAGGCGGCTCGCTTTAGCGAGCCGGCCCGCGTCAGCGGCCGGAGTTGACGTGCAGAATGCCCCGTCACCTTCTATAATCTCAAGTATGTGCAGGCTCCCGAGCCTGTCCCACCGGCTGTCTTCCTTCACGAGCGACTGCCATGAACCTGCGTCTTGCTGTTTGTCTGCTTCTGGTCGGTTTCTCTCCTGTCCTGCGGGCTGCGGAACGCCCTATCGACTACCTGCGCGACATTCGGCCCCTGCTCGCGGACAACTGCTTCAACTGCCACGGGCCGGACGAGGCCAGCCGCAAAGGCAAGTACCGCCTCGATCTGCGAGAATCGGCTCTCAAAGGGGGCCGATCGGGACTTGCAGGCATCGTCCCTAACAACCCAGAGGGCAGCGAGATCATTCGTCGCCTGACTACTGACGATGCCTCCGAGGTTATGCCACCTCCCAAGACCGGCAAAAAGCTTAATGCTGCCCAGATCGATCTGCTCAAACGCTGGATCGCTCAAGGAGCCAACTACAAGACGCACTGGGGATTCACTCCGCCCGTGCAGCCGACTCTTCCAGTGGTTCGCAACACAACATGGGTTCGCAATCCCATCGATCAGTTCATCCTGGCCCGACTCGAACGCGAAGGGTTGAATCCGTCGCCCATTGCCAGTCGCGCCACCCTGCTGCGCCGATTGACGCTCGATCTGACCGGCTTGCCGCCCACTCCAGAACAAATCGAGGCGTTTCTGAACGATTCCAGTCCCTTGGCCACCATCCGAGTCATCGACCGCCTGCTCGCCTCGCCGGCCTACGGCGAGAAATGGGCCAGACACTGGCTCGATGCGGCCCGCTATGCCGACAGTGACGGTTACGAAAAGGACAAACCGCGCTCCGTCTGGCCCTATCGCGACTGGGTGATCCAGGCTCTCAATGCCGACATGGGCTACGACCGCTTCCTCACCGAACAATTAGCCGGCGATCTGCTCCCCGGTGCCGGACAGGACGAACAGGTCGCAACCGGCTTCCTCCGCAATTCAATGATCAACGAAGAAGGCGGCATCGACCCGGAACAGTTCCGCATGGAAGCTCTGTTCGACCGCATGGATGCCATCGGCAAGAGCATGCTCGGCCTGACGCTGTCCTGCGCTCAGTGCCACAATCACAAGTACGATCCGATCACGCAGGAAGACTACTACCGCCTGTTTGCCTTCCTCAATGACACCCACGAAGCCAGTATCGTCACTTATACCCCCGCCCAACAACGTCAGCGAGCCGACCTGTTCCGTCAGATCCGCGAGATTGAAGCCGACCTGCGTCATCGTACTCCCGACTGGAGCAGTCGGCTGGCGGCCTGGGAACGTCAGATGGCTAACACGTCGTCCAACTGGAAGATCGTCCCAGTGCGCAACGCCGGCGACAACGCCCAGCGGTACATCTATCACGACGACGGCTCGCAGACCGCTTGGGGATATGCTCCGACCAAGTGGACTTCGCAGTTCGCCGGGGTCGCACCGCTCCGCAAGATTACCGGCTTTCGCCTCGAACTGCTCACCGATCCCAATCTGCCGCTGGGTGGCCCAGGTCGCTCGCCCATCGGCCTGATGGCACTGAGCGAGTTTCACGTCGATGTGACCGATCCTACCAAGCCCGGCACCAGCAAACGCCTTCGCTTGGTCAAGGCCAGTGCCGACTTTGCCAACCCCTCGCGTCCGCTCGAGGCCCGCTACGACGACCGTTCCGGCAAGAAACGCCTCACCGGCCCAGTCGAGTATGCCATTGATGGCAACCACGACACCGCCTGGGGCATTGATGCCGGGCCTGGACGGCGCAACGTGGATCGTCAAGCGGTGTTTGTGCCCGATCAGCCCGTCGAGGTGCCCGAAGGGGCGGTGCTGACCTTCTCGTTGGTGCAGATGCACGGCGGCTGGAACAGCGACGACAACCAGAACAACAACCTCGGCCGCTTTCGCTTCGCCGTCACGGACGCGCCCTCGCCTCAGGCAGATCCTCTGCCACGCCGCATCCGCGACATCCTCGCCATCGATCCGGCCCGACGCACTCCCGCTCAGACAGAAGCTCTGTTCCGTGCCTGGATGCCGAGCGTCCCGGAGTGGAAGGAAGCAAACGACCGCATCGAGAAGCTATGGCAGCAACATCCCGAAGGAACTCCTCAGTTAACTACGATGGCCCGCGAGAAGCAGCGGCCGACCTTCTTGTTGCAACGCGGCGATTTCCTCAAACCGACCAAGTTGGTGCAACCCGGCGTGCCGACCGCTCTGCACGCCATGCCTCCGGGAAGCCGGCCTGACCGGCTTGGCCTGGCTCGCTGGCTGGTGGATCGCAACAGCCCGACCACGGCTCGTGCCCTAGTCAATCGCGTCTGGCAGACGTATTTCGGCACAGGATTGGTGGCGACCAGCGAGGATCTGGGCACCCAGGCCGAACCGCCCAGCCATCCCGAACTGCTCGACTGGCTGGCTGTCGAGTTCATGCAGAGCGGTTGGTCGCTCAAGCACTTGCATCGGCTGATCGCGAGTTCGGCGACCTACCAGCAGTCCTCGCGAGTCAGCGAAGAACACCTGCGTCGTGACCCCGACAATCGTCTGTTGGCACGAGGGCCACGCTTCCGCGTCGAGGCGGAAACCGTTCGCGATATCGCTCTGGCCGCTGCCGGGTTGCTATACCCGCAGATCGGCGGGCCTCCGGTGTATCCTCCCGCGCCAGCATTTCTCTTCCAGCCGCCCGCCAGCTATGGGCCAAAGGTCTGGCTGGAGGAAACCGGGCCACAACGCTATCGCCGTGCCCTGTACACCTTCCGATTCCGCTCGGTGCCCTATCCGGTACTGTCCAGCTTCGATGCTCCGACCGGCGAGGCATCGTGTGTGCGCAGGCCGCGTTCCAACACGCCGTTGCAGGCATTGGCGACCCTCAACGAAACGCTGTTTCTCGAAGCGGCTCGCGGACTGGCCCGAGTTGTGCTGGCCGAATCCGGCGACGAGCGTCAGCGGCTGCAACGCGCCTTCCTCCGCTGCACTGGACGCAAGCCGACCTCTGACGAACTGAAGGTGTTGAGCGAATTCCTGCATCGCCAAACACAGCGATTCGCGGCTGCCGATGCCCGACCCTGGGAACTGGCCGCTGACAATCCAGCCCAACCGCCGGCTTTGCCGCATGGGGTCACTCCCGCCCAGGCAGCGGCCTGGACGGCTCTGGCCCGATTACTGCTCAATCTCGATGAGACGATCACCAAGGAGTAAGCCAAGATGCTTCCCCTGCAACCGACCGACAATCGTCTGCTGGCCCGTCGCTGGTTCCTGCAACAATGCGGAGTCGGCCTGGGAGCCATCGGCCTGCTGGATTTGCTAGCTCAGACCAGTGCCGCCGCCGATCCGCTGGCACCCCGCCAACCCCATTTCAAGCCGCGAGCCAAGCACGTCATCTTTCTGTTCATGGCGGGCGGCCCCAGTCATCTGGAACTGTTCGACAATAAGCCGACCTTGGCCAAGCTCGATGGCCAGTTGCCTCCGCCCTCGCTGCTAGAAGGTTATCGAGCTGCGTTCATCAATCCCAATTCTCGCTTCCTGGGGCCGAAGTTCCGCTTTGCTCGTCACGGCCAGAGTGGCGCGGAGTTGTCCGAACTGTTGCCGCAACTGGCCACGGTGGCCGATGAGTTGTGCATCGTCAAGTCGATGGTCACCGATGCGTTCAACCATGCTCCAGCGCAGATTTTCCTCAACACCGGGGCGCAGATCTTCGGCCGACCGAGCCTGGGAGCCTGGACGCTCTACGGCCTCGGCTCAGAGAGCAAGGATCTGCCCGGCTTCGTGGTCTTCAGCACCGGCAGCAAGGGGCCCAGCGGTGGCAACTCCAACTGGGGATCGGGCTTCCTGCCCACCGTCTATCAGGGCGTGCAGTTCCGCACTGGAAGCGATCCGGTGTTGTATCTGTCCAATCCGCGTGGCGTAGATCGCGACCTGCAACGCGACACGCTCGATGGCTTGCGACAGTTGAACGAACTGCGACTGCGAGAAATCGGCGATCCGGAGATTGCCACACGCATCAACTCGTTTGAGATGGCCTTTCGCATGCAGGCCAGTGCCCCAGAGTTGATGGATCTGTCCCGTGAGCCGGATCGCGTCCTCAAGTTGTATGGGGCCACGCCTGGGCAGTCGTCGTTTGCCAACACCTGTCTGCTGGCTCGACGACTGGTCGAACGCGGCGTGCGCTTCGTGCAGATCTTCCACGAGGCGTGGGATCAACACGGTGGCTTGGTCAGCGGATTGAAAAAGAACTGCCAGGACACCGACCGGGCCTGTGCCGCGCTGGTCAAGGATCTCAAGGCGCGCGGCCTGCTCGACGAGACGCTGGTCATCTGGGGCGGCGAGTTCGGTCGCACTCCGATGGTGCAGGGCGGTTCGGATGGACGCGATCACCATCCCAATTGCTTCACGATGTGGCTGGCCGGTGGCGGCATCAAGGCTGGCCTGACTCTGGGCGAAAGCGACGAGTTCGGCTTCAACGTCACCCGCGACCGCGTTCACGTCCACGATCTGCACGCCACCATCCTGCATCTGCTCGGGTTCGATCACACTAAACTCACCTATCGCTTCCAGGGCCGCGATTTCCGCCTGACGGATGTCCACGGCCAAGTGATCAAGACCATGCTGGCCTGAGCTGCGATAAGCCAACCTGTTGTTCACGACAGGTTGGCTCACCTTGTTCCCGACACCAACTTCAAGGTAGATTTCTTCCCGGCCTCTTGCTTGCACGGACAGGGAGGAAACGCGATGCCATTCCCCGCGCTGAAAGACTACCTTCGCCGTCGTCAGTTGACGAAAGCCGGTATCGTGCCGCGATTGCAGGTGCCCACTTGGTCGGCGGGAGCGCGGTCGGGAGTCTGGACAGTCATCCCCGATCTACTGTCGGCCGACAGCGTTGTCTACTCCGTGGGAGTGGGGGACAACATCTCCTGGGATCTGGCACTGATCGAGCGATTCGGCCTCACGGTGCATGCGTTCGATCCGACTCCGCGTAGCATAGCTTGGCTAGAACGGCAGTCGCTTCCCGCCACCTTTCACTTCCACCCTGTGGGTGTGGCCGACCGAGACGGTGTGCAACGCTTTCAGACTCCACGACGCGGCGACAACTGCAACTATCTACCCAGCAACAGCGGCCCGGTCGAATGCGAAGTGCGGCGACTAGCGACCCTAGCACGCCAACTCGGGCATCGTCGCCTCGACCTGCTGAAACTGGACATCGAAGGGAACGAATACAGCGTCGTCCCTGATCTGCTGGCCAGTCGATTACCCGTTCGCCAGTTGCTGATCGAGGTTCACCACAACCTGCCCGGACATTCCTTCGCCTGGACGTGCCAACTCATCCGCGGCCTAGAGGAGCAGGGATATCAGTTGTTCCATATCTCAAAGCGCGGCCTGGAATTCGCCTTTCTGTGGCCGGACTGGCCGGTTGACTGGCAACAGGAGCCAGATTCTGCACAGAAGCAGCGAGAAGCCGAATTAGATGCGGTTGGACGGAACAAAACTCCAGATGCAACCCCGTCCGACAGGCCCACACTCCGGATGGAGAGGTGAGAGCCAGTTCGTAAGGTTCCTGGCAACGCACCTCGCCGAGCGTGAGGCGAGAACGAGTTGGCCGATCGAGAGGAAGAAACTCGAAGAACAGGCCAAGTCCCGGCAACAGACGAAGGCTGCCGAACCGCGGATCTTCGATCGCCAGTGGCCCCTCGGGACGTATTAGCATTTCCAGAATCAGAGAACGTGAAAAGTGTCGCTGAACCGCCTCACAGGATGGCGTGGAGTTGCTGCGGCTGGCGAGAACGGCCACGGGAGCAGGATACTGGTCGGCCTCCTGAACGAGGCGATTGGCGGGGCCGATCAACAGGTGCGGAGCGACGAAGCTACGCGAGCGGCGAGTAGAGCAATCCCATTCCGGGAAGTGCCAGTCGGGGTTCGCGTGCAACCACGGCCGAATCAGCCAGTCGAAGCGTTGAGCGGCCAGCGATGCGGACGAACAGGGGGGCCGACCGATCAAGCGTGTACCATCTCCCAACCAAGCGATGCCTTCGGGCAACAACGAAGCCTTGGGGCGGGCGTGCAGGACAAAGGCCAGGGCTATCTGGTGCAGCCGGCGATGGGCGGTCTGTAGGCCGGTAGTAAGCCAGTTGATAGGCAACGGTTCGGTGGTTTCCCCAGATTCGACGAGCAAAGAACTGGGAGGGCAGGTTTGGCCCGGTCGTTCCAGAGCAAGGCGAATGTCGGCCGGTTCGCGTAGAGGAACCAAACGGCGGAAGTCGTCCAGACGGCGAATCCGCTCGAAGTCGTGAGCCTGTCCGAAAGGCGTCCTCTGGGCACGGCGGAGGAGTCGTTGCAAGGTGTGCAACTGAATCCGATCCGGCCTCTGCCGATCTAGATGGGTCAGATGTCGTCGTGCTTGGGCAGCTAGTAACGATTGTGCCAGTCGCCCCACACGCCGATCATCGACCAAACAGTCGAACAAGGTCTTGCCGAACAACAGGTACGTCCGTCCGGTTTGGGGTTCGCTTTCCTCGTTCGGGAGAATTCACTCAATACGAAGGGCATCTGAATTACCCAGTTTGCTCCATCGTGTCTATCTCCCAAATCGTTACCTCCCTTTAGACTATGAACCCTTACCGGCGAGGGCAAGAGCAGAGCATGAGAACCCGGTGGAGTTATTAGCCGCTCAACCCTCCTACCTTGCCCAATCAGCACCAGCAACGTCATTCGAGAACCCAGGGGCGAATTCACTCTGTTCGAGCAGAGAAACTGTGCTGAGAGCCTGTGAAACCCTAGCGAGCCGGGAGCGTCAGCGACCGCAGGGCTTGGAAAACTCCATCCGCTGACGCGGGGGTGGCTCGCTAGGGTTTCACAGGCTCTCAGTGAGCGGTTCCTTCCGCTTTGCCGCGCAATTGCAACACGGTCCCGCGTCGGCGAACGTGGATGCCTCCGGGTAGGTCATGCGCGCCGCTGTCCGCAAAGACCAGATCGGCCAGTCGCTCCAGTTCGACGAAGCCCAGGCCATCGACGGGCCAGCCTTCACGGTGCCACAGGTGCCGAAACACACCGCGAATCAGTCGCCGCGGCGCACGCCGCAAAGTTCCGGCATCAAGGATCACCAGATTGCCGGCACGAGGGCGTTCGGCTCGCGTCAGCCAGGCGATGGCCCGGTTGGCCTCAGCGGTGCTGATTTCGTGGATCTGTGTAGCCAGTCGCGACAAGACGATGTGGATGCGTGGGTTGTACTCGCGAGCCAGCAGCGGCAGCAGTTGATGACGGATGCGATTGCGTGTGAAGCGTGGATCATCGTTGCTGGCATCGTGTCGAGCCGATTGCCCCAGTTGGCTCAGGTAGGCTTCCACCTCGGCCCGTTCGCACAGCAGTAGCGGTCGAACCACTTCCACCTCGGCCGACAAGGCACGGCGAGCGGCGATGCCGCGCAGACCGTCCAGCCCTGTGCCGCGAATCAGGCGGTGTAGCAGTGTTTCAGCCTGATCGTTGGCGGTGTGTGCCGTCAGCACGAACCGCAGCCCGCGTTGGCGAGCCACCACTGCCAGCCAGCGATAGCGTTCGCGTCGGGCCACCGCTTCCAGATTGTCACGCTGTTGCTGGGCCAGATGAGCGATGTCGAGGCGTTCGACGGCCAGGTGCAGATTGGACAGCGTCGCGCTCAGACGGTTGTACAGATCGACAACAAAGGCCTCGTCGCTGTCGCTGTCGGCTCCTCGAAGTCGGTGGTTGAGATGGGCCAGCACAACGGGAATAGCCGGGTCAGGTCGGACGGCCAGCACCGCCCGCGTCAGAGCGACGCTGTCGAAGCCGCCCGACAGGGCGATGACCACGCCAGGCGGCGGTGATCCGAGCGACTGCCAGCAACGCTGCACCCTTTCGAGCAAGGATGGTCGGCCCGCCATGCACTCACCCTTGCAACTCGGCCAGTGTGGCGGCCACATCGCCACTGCGCATCAGCGTCTCGCCCACCAGCACGGCCCGAACGCCGGCCTCTCGCAGTCGCTTGATGTCAGCCCGATCGCGGATGCCACTCTCGCTCACTAGACACACTCCCGGAGGCACGCGCGCGGCCAGTTCCAGAGTGTGTTCCAGCCGCACCTGGAAGGTGCGCAGATCGCGATTGTTGATGCCGACCAGATCGGCTCCCGCATCCAGCACGCGCGGCAGGTTGTCGGCATCATAGAGTTCGACCAGTGCCTGCATGCCCAGGTCAGCCGCCTGGCCCAGCAGACGCGGAAGCATCTCGCCTGGTAGAATCTCGGCGATCAGCAGCACGCAGTCGGCTCCGGCAACGCGAGCCTCGAGCAACTGATAGCGGTCGATCAGAAAATCCTTGCGCAACAACGGCACCTGCACAGCGGCCCGGATGGCACGCAGGTAGTCGAGTTTGCCCTGGAAATACGGCTCGTCGGTCAGCACGCTGATGCACGCCGCTCCCCCGGCCTCGTAGGCGCGAGCGATGGCCACCGGGTCGAAATCTTCCCGGATGACCCCGGCCGACGGCGAGGCTTTCTTGACCTCGGCGATGACGCGAATGCCCTCGCCCCGAGCTAGTGCCAGGCGAAAATCGCGCGTTGGCGGCAGATCCGCGATCGCCTTTTCCAGAACGTCCGCTGGTGTCACGGCGCGAGCGGCGGCGATTTCCTGATGTTTGCTGGCAACGATGCGGTCGAGGATAGTACTCATAGCGGACTCTCG
>Ga0308411_10002876_pt1 | contig 11559 bp, 11 predicted proteins | sample HotsprottomLayer_2_FD_203530 | JGI IMG/M metagenome (GOLD analysis project Ga0308411, IMG submission 203530) | Hot spring phototrophic mat microbial communities from Octopus Spring, Yellowstone National Park, Wyoming, United States -... | ecosystem: Environmental > Aquatic > Thermal springs >... | reverse complement strand
TCTTAAATGGTAAAATAGTTATAAAACTTCCTACTCTAAAATCCTATGAAATAGAAGTTCCAATAAAGGGCAAGCTTGATTTTTTCGGGATTAATTACTACACAAGGATTCACATGCGTTTTAATCCCTTTAAAAAATTATTTGTCGAGTTTAGACACAGAGACATAGATGGTCATGGACTTACTGATATGGGTTGGGAGATTTATCCCAAAGGATTGAAAAAAGTTTTAAGATATGCCTCCCAACTTCAAGTTCCTTTAATAATTACTGAAAATGGAATTGCCACAAAGGATGACAATAAAAAAATGAAATTCATTAAGGCTCATGTTGATGTTATTGAGAGTGCTATAAAAGAAGGGATTGATGTAAGAGGATACTTTTATTGGTCTTTGATTGACAACTATGAGTGGCTTCACGGACTTGATGCAAGATTTGGTCTTTACAAAGTTGATTTTAAAAACTACAGAAGAATTCCTACTAAAGCTGCTTCGTTTTATTCACATATAATAAAATCGAGAAATTTTTAAATTATTCTAACCTTAAGAAATCTCTTTTTCCCCACTTTTATTATATATTCACCTTTATTGAGCTTAGTATCTGAGTTTTTTACTACTTCATTGTTTATTTTAACTGCATTTTGTTTTATGAGTCTTATTGCCTCAGAGGTACTTTTTGAAAGACCCTGTTCTTTAATTATTTTTGGTATCCAAACTCCTTCTCCTTCATCTTTAATTTCGATAGTTGGAATGTCCTCTGGAATGTCCTTTTCTCTAAAAAGTTTTATAAATCTCTCTCTTGCTTTTTCTGCCTGTTGTTTACCATGATATCTTGTAACAATCTCAAATGCCAAAGCATCCTTTGCGTCTCTTGGGTTAATTTTGCCTTCTTTAATGTCTCTTTTAAGTTCTTCTAACTCTTGCACTGAGATATGGCTTAAAAGTTCATAATACTTAAGCATCAATTCATCATTTATGGACATTATTTTCCCAAACATTTCATCTGCTGGTTCATTAATACCGATGTAGTTTCCAAGACTCTTTGACATCTTTTGAATACCATCAAGTCCTTCCAAAAGAGGCATCGTGATTATTACCTGTTCTTCCATCCCGTATATCTTCATTAATTGTCTTCCCATAAGAAGATTAAATTTTTGATCTGTGCCTCCAAGTTCTATATCAGCTTTAAGATAAACAGAGTCATAGGCTTGTAGCAGTGGATAAAGAAATTCAAGAATCGTTATTGGACGCCCCTCTGTAAAACGCTTTTTAAAGTCTTCTCTTTCAAGCATTCTTGCAACTGTTTCAGCTCCTGCAAGTCTGCACATATCAAGGGCTGTCATTTCATTAAACCATTCGCTGTTAAACATTATCACTGTTTTTTTAGGGTCAAGGATTTTAAAAACCTGTTCTTTGTATGTTTCAGCATTTTTTAAAACTTCTTCCCTTGTAAGCGGTTTTCTTGTTTCTGTTTTTCCTGAAGGATCTCCTATCATTCCAGTGAAATCACCGATTAAAAATATTACTTCATGGCCAAGTTCCTGAAACTGCCTCATTTTTTCAAGTAATACAGTATGTCCAAGATGAATATCTGGAGCAGTAGGGTCAAATCCAACTTTTATTCTTAAAGGTTTATTTTCTTTATAAGCTCTTTCAAGTTTTTTTTTGAGGTCTTCTTCAAGAATTATTTCAACAGTTCCTCTTTTTATAATTTCAAGTTGTTTTTCCGGTGGTAACATGCTGCCTCCTTAAAAAGAATGTTCATCATTAGGGAAAACTCCCTTTTCAACCTCATCTTTGTATTGCTTTATAGCCTTTAAAATTTCCTCTCTTAAATTTGCATATTTTTTTACAAATTTTGGAGTAAATCTCTCAAAAAGTCCGAGCAAATCATGAATTACTAAAACCTGTCCATCACAGTATGGACCTGCTCCAATTCCAATTGTTGGAATTTCAAGGCTTTCTGTAATTTCCTTTGCAAGTTCAGCAGGAATTACTTCAAGTACTATTGCTACTGCACCTTTGTCCTGTAGTCTCAATGCGTCCTCTTTTATTCTTTTTGCCTGCTCCTCTGTTTTCCCCTGAAGCCTGTATCCTCCCATTCTGAGCACCGCCTGAGGAGTAAGTCCGAGATGTCCAATAACAGGAATTTCTGCTTCAGTAATAGCTTTAACCTGTGGAAGAATTTCCCTTCCTCCTTCAAGTTTAACAGCATGAGCGCCTGCTTCTTTTATAAGTTTGCCTGCATTTTTTACTGCTTCCTCAACACTTACTTGATAGGACATAAATGGCATATCAGCAATAATCATTGATTTCTGAGTTGCTCTAACAACAATCTTTGTATGATAAATCATTTCATTCATTGTAACAGGCAGTGTTGTTTCATTACCTTGAACAACCATTGAGAGGGAATCACCTACTAAAATCATATCTATTCCTGCTTCGTCAATAATATGGGCAAAGGGATAATCATAGGCTGTAAGCATTGTGATCTTATGTCCCTGCTTTTTCTTATTTAATAAATCTGTAACAGTAAACCTCATCTTTGGGTCCTTCTTATTGCTTTAAGTTGAAGTTGAAGGTTTTTCATTCCCTCCCACTCGTTTATTGATGGAGTAAAGGCTGCATCAATTAGGCATCCTTCAAGAATGTTTTCCTCTCCCATGTCAAAGCCTATTGCAGAAATACTGCTTCCATTCTGTCTTAAAAACATTTTTAAATGATTGCTCCCAACCTTTCTTAAATTTACCACAGTAAGTTCCTTTGCTCCAAAAAGAGGTTCACGATTCCCTTCTCCAAAGGGTTCAAGTAATCTTATTTCATCAACAATCTTTTCATTAACTTCTCCTAAGGTTACAGCAGCATCTAACTGAAGTATATTTTTTTGTTTTATAAATAAAGAATCAGCTAATCTGCAAATTCTTTTCTTAAATTCATTCAGATTTTCATTATAGAGCATTACTCCTGCTGCTTGTTTATGTCCTCCGAAGCGAATAAGAAGGTCTTTACAGCCTAGTAACAATTCCTGTAAATCAAAACCCTGTGGAGCCCTTGCAGAACCCTTTGCTTTAGTTTCATCTATTGAAAGTATAAAAACAGGTCTACCAAATCTTTCAATAAGCTTATTTGCCACTGTGCCAACAACACCAATATGCCAGTCTCCCCATAGTACAATAACAGATTCATCATTAAATTCTTCTTCGAGCTTTTTTTCAATCTCCACCATAATTTTTTCTTCTGTTTTCTGCCTTAAAGAATTCACTTGATTTAGCCATTGACCAATATTTGAGAGTTCTTCAATATCTTCGGAAGTAAAAAATTTTACAACATCTCCTGCATGGTCAATTCTTCCAGGAGCATTTATTCTTGGAATAAGGCAATAGCTTAAATGGAAATTTTTAATATTATTAGAATTTATTCCAGCTATTTCTTTCAGTATTTTGATTGATTTTCTGTAAGGATTTTCAATAAGACTCCATCCCTCTTTTATTAATGCTCTGTTAATAGTATTTAACGGAACCATATCAGCATAGGTTCCTAAGACTACAAGGTCCAGATAATCCATTGCCTGTTGTCGATCTATTGCCATTGCAAGGATAAAAGCGACTCCTACTCCAGCTAAAAATGCATAGGGGGAATTTTTATCAATTTTCGGATTTATTACTTTCAAAGCATCGGGAATAACAACATTTTCATTTACTCTTAATGGTTCATGATGATCTGTAATTATTACATTAATTCCTTCTTGTTTTGCATAATGAACTGTCTCAAAATCTTTTATTCCGCAGTCAACAGTGATAATGAGTTTAGCTCCGATTTTTTTTGCTATTTCAATACTTGTTTGGGTTAAACCATATCCATTATGAATTCTGTGTGGTATATGATAAAAGACCTCTGCTCCTCTTTTCTTTAAAAGATCATAGAGAATTGCGGTTCCTGTTAATCCGTCTGCATCGTAATCACCATTTATTAAAATTTTTGTGCCTGAATGGATTGCTTCATTAATTATTTTTGTAGCTTCATAAACTCCAGAAATAATGAAAGGATCTATCAGGTCAATTGAAGGATTCAAAAAGGAGTAAATCTCATCTAAGTCTTTAAGTCCCCTTGATACAAGAACCTGAGCAATGGGAATTGATATATTTAAAGATTTTGAAAGATATTGAAGATAAGCCTGATTTGTTTTAACAACAACCCATTCACTGTATTGCATCTTATCTCTTTAAAAGAGAGTTCTTGCCAAGCAAAAGTACTATCGGGCTTGCAACAAATATAGATGAATAAGTACCAATTATTATTCCAAGCATCATTGCAAGGGCAAAATCATGTAAAACTTCTCCACCAAATAAAAATATTGCTGTTGCTGCTATAAAAGTTGTAAGAGAAGTTATAATTGTTCTTGATAAAACCTCATTTATACTCTTATTAATAAGTGCTTCAAGAGTCATTGTCCCCTTGGCAACCTTTCCGAGATTTTCACGAATTCTGTCAAAGACTACAACTGTATCTGTTAAGGAATATCCTGCGATTGTAAGAAGGGCACTAATAAAAATCAGATTTATTTCTTTGTCAAGAATGTAAAAAATTCCAAGTACTGCCATAACATCATGAAATGTTGCCACTGTTGCACCAATAGAAAAATGAAATCTAAATCTTATTGCAATATATAAAAGTATTCCAACAGTGGCAGCAGCAATTGCGAATAAAGCATCTCTTTTTGTTCTTTCTCCAATTTTAGGACCAATTTCTGTTATTGATTCGATCAACGGTTCCTTGTTTGTTAGATTTTCCTTGAGAGCCTTTTCAATTGCCTCTTGCGCACCCTCTTGTTGTTTTTTTAGTTTTATAAGAATCTTTTTTTCTGTTGGGAGTTCCTGTATATCTGCATCTTTTATTCCTGACTTGTCAATTACAGCTCTTACCTCTGTAAGGGTTACTGGCTGAGAAAATCGTACCTGAAGACTTACTCCCCCTGCAAAATCAACACCAAGATTTGCATTACCAGAGTAAATCTGAAAAATTGCTATTATTCCTAAAATTATCATTAAACAAGAAAGTCCTAAGGCAATGTATTTTTTCCCTAAAAAATCAATATTTGTTTTACCAAGTATCTGTATCATATACTCAGTCTCCTGCGCTCCTTTCCAATGTATATGAAGTCAAAGACTGTTTTTGTCCCAATTAATGCAGTAAAAAGGTTTATGGCAACGCCAAGGGAAAGGGTTACTGCAAATCCCTTAATAGGTCCAGAACCAAAATGAAAAAGAACTGCTGCAGTTATAAGTGTTGTTACATGGGAGTCAAATATGGTCCAGAAAGCTTTTTTATATCCCGATTCAATAGCTGCTTTAGGAGTTTTGCCAAGTCTTAATTCCTCTCTTATTCTTTCAAACATCAAAACATTAGAATCTACAGCCATTCCTACTGCCAGAGCAATTCCTGCAATACCAGGAAGTGTAAGAGTTGCATTTAAAGCAGCAAGGGCACCAATAAGAAGAATAATATTTAAAATTAAAGCAAAATCAGCAATTACACCACTTAAACGATAGTAAACAATCATGAATAAAGCCACAAATACTGCTGCAATAATTACTGCGGTTTTTCCAGCTTCAATGGAGTCTCTTCCAAGAGTTGGACCAACTGTTACATTCTGAATGAGGTTTACAGGTGCTGGAAGTGCACCAGCTCTAAGGACAATTGCAAGGTCCTTTGCTTCCTCCAAAGTAAAATTACCAGAAATCTGAGCATTTCCACCTTCAATTTTTTCCTGTATTACAGGAGCTGAATAGAGATTTCCATCAAGAATTATGGCAAGTCTTTTTTTTACATATTTACTTGTAATTTCCTCAAAAATCTTTGCCCCAGCATCATTGAATCTCAGAGATACATAGGGTTCATTAAATCTCTGGTCAATGCTTACATGGGCTTCGGCAAGAAGGTCTCCTGTAAGTAATACATCTTTTTTAACGATGTACGGTCTCTTATAAACCTCTTTCGTTTCTTTATTTACGATTTTTTGAAAAACAACTTCATCGCCTTCAGGAATTTTATTTTTCCACTGATTTAGGAATGCCTCTTCTTCATCTGATTTAATTATGGAGGGTAATTCCTTCCATAAAGGAGTTTCTTCATCAAGGAGTTTAAATTCCAGCTGAGCAGTTTTTCCTATTATTTCAAGAGCTTTTTTAGGATCTTTTATGCCAGGAAGCTGAACAATAATTTCATTTTCACCTTGACGGTGTATTGTTGGCTCTGTAACACCAAGCTGGTCAATTCTATTACGAATTACTTCAATTGCCTGATCAACTGAAGTTGTTTCAACTTTTTTAAAGGCTGTTTCAGGTAACTCACAAAGTATATAACTACCTTGTTCGGAATAAGAAAGGTCAGGGTAGTTTTCCTTTATGAGCTTTTTTACCTCTTCATTTACTGGTTGAATAGTTATTTTTTCTCTTTCAGCCTTTACAGTAGTTTTTATTCCTTTTTTTTCAAGGAGACTTTGCAGATGCATGGCAATTCTTTCAACTGTTATCTCCCGAGCTCTTTTAAGGTCAACTTCAAAAATTAGATGGGAGCCACCTCTTAAATCAAGTCCAAGAACAATTCCTTTGTTAGGCATAGTTTTTTTCCACCAATCGGGCATGTAACTAAAAAGGGGAGTATTTGGCAAAAAGAATATAAATGCTAAAATAACAGTTAACAGTATAAGCGAACCCCTAATGTAAATGCCTTTTCTCATAATTATTTTTTTCCTTTACTTTAATTTTTAATTTTATTAAGAATTAGACTCTTTAGTTTTCCTCAGTTGTCCCTAAAGATCATTCTTATGAATTCTTTCCTTTTTCATTTTGAGGCACAAAGTGCCGAAGAATCACCTTCAATTAATCTTCATCAGTTTGTGGCCTTAAGGCAGCAACTGACTGTTTTGAAAATTTAACCTTTACATTTTCAGCAATCTTTAAAACCACCGTATTTGGATTTACCGCTTCAACAACACCGTAAATTCCACCAACTGTTATTACTTTGTCCCCCCTTTTAAGATTTTCAAGCATCTGTCTGTGTTCTTTTGCTCTTTTTTGTTGAGGTCTGATAAGTAAAAAATAAAATACAACGATAATTAAAATAAGAGGTAAAAGACTTGCAACAAGGCTTATTATTGGTTCACCCTGTGCTCCACCTCCCTGTGGCGGATTTCCCATTGCATAGGCATCAGATATTAAATTCAAAAATTTCATAATTCACCTCCAAATTTTTTAAATCTTTTTATAGTAGCAAGCTTAGATAAAAAATCTCAAGTTTTTAAAAAATCTTGGAAATGCCTATACATGAAAGACAGCACTTTTCTATTGGCAATTTTTGGGAAAAAGTAGAAAGGAATATTTTTTATTATGGCTTAAAGAAAATCATTACTCTATGTGTATCCCCCATTCCTTGAGGAAGTATGAGTCTCTTAAATTTATCAATAAGTTCTTGTTTTTTAAGTCTTTCAAGTATTGTTTCATCACAGAGGGATACAAGAAACCTACTCTGTGACATATATTCTATTAACTTAAATCCAGAATCATTAGCCCATTTTTGAAGAACAGAAAAATTAACATGACTTGTTATGTCCTGTAGTCCTACATTTATATAGGGATTTTCATTTATTGTATGTTTATGATAACAAAGTAGCGTACCTCTTTTCCTTTGAGGGTGATAGTATTCCTCATTGCTAAATCCGTAATCAAAAACTAACAGGAATCCCTTCTGAAATGATTTTGAAAGTTTTTCAATAAATTCTTTCATTCTAAGATTTATCTCTGAACGATACTCATCTAACTCTAAAACATGTTGGGCAAACTCATTTATAAATTCAACGGTTTCCTTTCTTGGAGGCATTATTTTTTCAAAAAAATTTCCTTTTTCATCAATGGTTACATATATCTCATAAAGTTTTCCCTTTTTAACTTCAAAAATTCTTACAGGAAAGGCATCGAAGATTTCATTGCATATAACCACGCCATTTAAATTAAATAGATCTTCTATGGAAGAATACCATCTAACCCATTCAAGATATTGTATTAATCTTTCCTGCTGTCTTTGTTTAAGATAAGGATTTATTTCAACAAGATTATATTTAAAATTAGAAGGCATGTTTTCTTTATTTAATAATTCTTCCATAATGTCTTCACATAGGTATCCCATTGCAGGTCCAATTTCTGTAATAGAAAAATTTTGTGGGTATTCAAGCTTTTCCCATAAGGTTTTTATGTATCTAACTAAAAGAATTCCAAAAATTTTGCCAAGATGAGAAGCTGTGAAGAAATCACCTTCTTTCCCGATTTTTATATTATTTCGAGTGTAGTAACCAAGTTTTGGGAAGTAAAGAGCCATTTCCATAAATTCATCAAAGGGAATTGTATTTCTCTTTTTTATCTCTTCAGTTATTTTCTGATGGAGAGGATTATTAGTCATTAATTCTTTGGTTTATAGAGGTTAAACATCCTTTCAATTGCTTCTTTTGCTTTTAATCTTATGTCTTCACGTACTTTTATGATATGCTTCATCTCCCTAAGAGCTGTCAAAACACTTTCAAGGGTAGTAACTTTCATATTTGGGCATATCATTGTTTTTTTCAATGGATAAAATTTTTTATCGGGATTTTCCTTTTTCAATCTGTAAATAAGTCCTGTTTCCGTACCAATTAAAAATTCTTTGGCAGAAGAAGATTTTGCAAATCGAACCATACCAGATGTTGATGCCACATGGTCAGCTAAATCAATAACCTCAGGTCTACATTCAGGATGAACAACAACTAAGGCATTTGGATAGAGTTGTTTACTTCTTATTACATCCTCTTTTTTTATCATATGATGGGTTGGACAAAAGCCATCCCATGGAATTATCTCTTTTTCTGGAACTTTTCTTTTAACCCAATCAGCAAGATTCTTGTCAGGGACAAAAAGGACTCTTTCGAATGGAATAGACTTAACAATTTCTGAAGCATTTGCAGATGTACAGCAGGCATAGCTTAAAGCTTTAACTTCTGCTGTGGTGTTTACATAGGCAATTACAGGTGTATTGGGAAATTGGGATGCCCACTTAGTCAGCTTTTCTCCATCAATCATATCAGCCATTGGACATCCTGCGTCTATCTCTGGTAAAAGCACAGTTTTTTCAGGATTAAGAATTGAAGCAGTTTCTGCCATAAAATGAACTCCACAAAAAACAATAATATCACATTCAAGTTCCACAGCCTTTCTGCTTAATTCCAGTGAATCACCAACAAAATCAGCTATATCTTGGATTTCACCTCGCTGATAATTGTGTGCAAGAATAATGGCATTTTTTTGTTTTTTTAATTCTAAAATTTCCTCTACTGTTTCGTTGACCATGTATAAACATCCTCTCTGTTTGTGTATATTACAGTTCCATCAGAAAGAATTATAACTTTAATGGGAAGGGATTTTCTTATTTTAGCAGTTTCACTTTGAGCTGGTAAAAATCCATTATATCTGAGTGAAATTCTTTTTACATAGTTCAATGTTTCTTGAATGTTTGGAATTCTTCCTAAGGATTCAACAAGATTAGGTCCTGCATTGTAAGCTGCCAAAGCAAGATTTATATTTCCATTAAATTTATCAAGAAGATACTTCATGTAGCGTATACCTCCATCAATATTTTCAACAGGATCAAAGGGATTTTTTACTCCAAGTAGAAGCGCTGTTGAAGGCATAAGCTGCATAATTCCCATTGCTCCCTTTGGAGATACTGCATTTATGTTCCAATTTGATTCTTCTTTTATAATTTCCTTTATAAGTTTAGAGTCAACACCGTAAAGATTTGATTTTTCTTCTACAATTTTTTCAAGTTCATTTTTTGAATATTTGACTGCCTCCTTTTTTGAAAAATCTATTTCAAAGGAGATTTTTTTTGTTGATAATTTTTTACTTTCTTTTCCGCAAAGGTTTGTATAAACCATTTCACCGTCAATTTGTCGAAGACATATTTTTTCTGCCCATGCCGAAGAGAAGAAAAGCAAAATTAATATGGAACATATTAAGAGCATATTGAAAATGATACCAAAGAGTTTTTTATATTTTCAATTAATTCATAAGATTCCTAGGAGTCGTCCTGAGCAAAGCGAAGGAACTCATTCTAATTATGGGGAAAAGGATGAGATTCTTCGGTCGCTTACGCTTACTCAGAATGACAACATTCGGAGGGTATTATTCCCCTTCACTTACGCTCAGGCTCAGAATGACAAAATAAAAGGCGGAAGGGATTCTTCGCCTTTGGCTCAGAATGACAGAAAAAAAGCTCAGACGCTGTCCTGAGCTGAAGCCCTGAGTTTATGCGAAGGGTCTGCGAAGGAATGTCTCCTTATTTTGTCACCCTGAGGCGAAGCCGAAGGGTCTCCTCCTTTTTAATAAAGATGGGATTCTTCACCCCGCTGTCGCTTCATTCAGAATGACAGGGAAAAGGAATAGAAAATTAGACAAATTTTTCATCAAATTGCAAGAGATTATAGAGAATTTAATTTAAAGTTTTTTTAGATAATGAAAGGATTATTTAATAAAACTCTGGTTTTAAGGTTCTGTTCATAAGGTCATCAGTAGCTTTTTTGGGATCTTTTCCTTCATAAATTACTTGATAAACTTGCTCTGTAATGGGCATTTCAATTTCCAACTTTTTTGAAAGCTCCATTGCTGATTGACTTGTCTCAACTCCTTCTGCAACTGAACGCTTACTTTTTGTAATTTCCTCAAAAGTTTCGCCCTTTCCGAGTCTATATCCAACAGTATAGTTTCTTGAAAGAGTAGAAGTACAGGTAAGAAAAAGATCTCCAAGTCCACTTAGTCCTGAAAAAGTTCTTTGTTTTGCTCCAATTTTTTCACCAAGTCTCATTATCTCATGTAAGCCCCTTGTAATTAGTGCAGCTCTTGCATTGTTGCCAAGTTCAAGGGCATCACAAATTCCACTTGCAATTGCAATTACATTTTTTATCGCTCCTCCAATTTCTGCACCAATAGGGTCATCATGTTCATAAACTCTAAAATAATGGGTGCTAAATATCTCCTGCAGTAAAAGTCTTTCATTTATATTTGCTCCTGAAATAGTAACAGCAGTTGGCTTTTCTTTAGCAACCTCTATCGCAAAACTTGGTCCAGAAAGAACATATATTTTTTTGTTAAGAATTTCCTCAAGAATTTGTGAGGGAGTTTTTAAAGTATTTTTTTCTATACCCTTTGACGCACTTACAATAATATTGTCGTCATTAATTTTATTTTTAAGTTGTGAAAAAACATTTCTTATAAATTGAGTTGGTACAACATTTATAATGAATCGGGCTTTTTTTATTGCTTCAAAAAGATCATCAGTGCAGATAAGATTATCTGGGAGAGAAATTCCTGGTAAATAAACAGTATTTTCCCTTTTATTATTTATCGAATCAACTATCTCTCTTTCCCTTGCCCAGATTATTACATCAAATCCCTTTTTTGAAAGAAGAGAAGCAAGGGTTGTACCCCAGCTTCCCGCTCCTATAACAGCAATATAAGACATATTTATTTTAATTTACCAA
>Ga0308411_10002872_pt1 | contig 11561 bp, 6 predicted proteins | sample HotsprottomLayer_2_FD_203530 | JGI IMG/M metagenome (GOLD analysis project Ga0308411, IMG submission 203530) | Hot spring phototrophic mat microbial communities from Octopus Spring, Yellowstone National Park, Wyoming, United States -... | ecosystem: Environmental > Aquatic > Thermal springs >... | reverse complement strand
GGTCCGACGATCGCGGTAATACCGGGTGAGAACTCAAGCACCGTCTTGTCGGCAAAACTCTTGAAGCCAATTAATTCCAGGCTCTTTAACATGGTTGGTCGTTTCCCAACGGGGTCCGCGAACAAGCGGTGTCGTGCGAGCGGTGCCTTGACTTACCGACGGCGTGGCGGCGCGCTGGGTCACGGACGCAGCACCGACAGTAACATGGGATCATCCTTGGCGGCCCGAGCAATTTGCGAGAGGTCCACAAGGCGCGGCAGCGCATCGTGGTAAAGGTCGCAACTTAATTTGCCGTGTGCTTGCGCTTTCTTGAGCATGTCGACCGCATCCAGATAACCGCCCCCCAACTCGGCAATCGCTTTTAAGACATCGACGGCTGTTAAACCGCATTGGTGTTGAATCACCCGTTTCTCTTTGCGCGAAAACCGCTTGACGGTGGCCGTACCGTCGCCGTTGGTGGTCAGAGAGAATTCGTCCCCAAATAAGATGCGTAATCCGGGTTGCAACTGTGGCGGTGGACCGAACACGACGATTTCAGGCCGACGTGATGTCAGATAGTGGATCATGCCCGGTGCGTCGGGGGCCACCTGGTGGATCGTGAAAACGTCTTTGCATTTTTCGCCAGCGATCTCGGGATTGCGCTCGTCCAAGCGTTGCAAGGCGCGGAACGCTCCGTAACGGACTTCGGGGTTCGGATCGTTCATCAGGTCCGTCAAACGGGTCTGGCAGATCGATTCGTCGAGCGAGGCCATCGCCGTCAGGCAGTAGCTCCGAAGAGCTGGCACCTGTCGGATGAGACGGGTCAGCTCGTCCACGCCATCGCGTTTCCGCAAATAAGTGAGGGCTCGGGCGGCAGCGAACCGTGAAATCGGCATGGGAGCCGACAACGCCGGCTTCAATAAGGGTACGCTGTCTTCACCGAGTGCCTCCAGTCGGATGGCCGCCGCGAGGCACTTCGATGGATCGAGGAGTTGCTCGGCCAACCGGCGGTGATACGATGATTCACTTGGTACACGCTCCAGCGGGATCGCTCGCACCACGCGGAGGTAATGTTCCAGATCATTTCGGTAATGGAGGGGTACGCCCAGGACGACGACGGCCTTGTTCTTTGCGGCGGCGAGTCCCTCTCGCCCGTATCGTACGCCGGGGAACGTGGCATTAATGCGTTCGGCAATCAGGCCGGCCAAGCGCGACGACTGCACGTTTTGCCGCAACAACAGCGTCAACGGCGGGTCCACTTGTACTTTGCCGCCGCTCCAGACGCTTCCTTCCTTGAGTGAGCCCTCGTCGATCTGGTAGGGGTCATCGGAATTCGCAGCGGCCTCTTTGGCTCGAGCGCTCGACAGCTGCACCATGACAGGCCCTTCCGCTTTGACTAACGGATGGCCTTTAAGAATTTGCTCTGGGACGCGTGTCGACAGGTTTTTCGTGTTTTCCCAATTGAACAATTCCGTCGAAAGAAGATAACCGCCTTTCAGGCTCGTGCATTTACTTTGTGGTGGGAGAGAGACGCGGATGTCAATCGTGTCGCCCCGCCGACAATTCGCGGGAATCCGGCCCTCCAGAATGACAATGGTATGGTTCGGGTCTTCCAGGACGGAGTGCACATTGCGGTGCCCGCGCTTTTTCAGTTCATTTTCGATGTAGTCGCGGATCTCGGTACGTGGAGGAGGTCCACCCCCGGTGCCATCTAAACCGACCACGAGGCCGAAGCCAAAAACGGGGATTTCGGGCTGAGCACCGACATCGGTGACATCGCCGATGGTGCGAACTTCCCATTCGCGGTGATCGTTTTCATCCGGAGCTTGCATGCGGGCGGCATGTGGACCGAGACAACCGACGAGTCCGAAACAAATGACGACGGCAATAAGTCGCGGGTTCATGCGCCCCCCTCATGCGAAATCTTGTACGCGGTTCGAGGCCGGACCCGTCCCCCGACAAGGGCCGGCCTCCACGTGCAAGCCGCGCGGAGATACTCCCGCACCTGAAATGTGTCAAGACCAGTTACGATCGAGGACGTGCCGCCCGGTCAAGGCCGAACGATTCTTTCCGTAGCGTGTATTGAGAGCGCAGGACTCCCCCTACATGCACGAGACTTGATTTGCTCAGCTCGAGAACTGGCAGGTATCATCCTCGCAAGCGTCTTTCCCAATCGTCAAGTAAAGAACGTTCACCTCGGCGAAATATGTGTGCTGCGATTTCTGAGGATCCCCCGAGCCGACGACGCAAGTCGTCAGGTTCCCCCTGCGTCGTTTGGGAGATGTCGTTCTCTAATACTCGCTGCCCGTGAGGACTTCACGGCCACGGCGCGTGCACAATGCGGCCAACGTGCGGAGGGGAATCGTCTCGGCAACGAATTGCACGTGACCGTCAGCAAAAAGAAGATTCGACCCGCCGGGGTGGAAACTGTATGGCTCGTTGTCGTTTCGCCGATTCATTCCGAAGGTACAACCCGCGGCCATGCCACAGCCCTCCAGCGATCCGTCGGAATTGGTGCCGTCGAGACTGAACGGACCCTCGCTGTCGGCCCAGCAAATGCCTTGGTCGTTACCATTGGGTGCGATCTCACGACCGTGGCGGTATATGGCGGGACGCCCGCCGCACTCCACGACCATCGCGGTGGTTGACGTTCCGTCAACAATGTCGATCATCCGTACGCGGGAGTTCCGATGCATCACGGCGAAACGATTCGTCGAGTTGTAGTAGGTCGGATCAATGGAGGACGGTTGAACCCCCATAATGGCTTCGTAGTCGGTCAGCCCGAGCGGATTAGGGAACGTCATTGCGGGTCGGGGCGGCTTAGCCACCGCGCTCAGGACTTCGCGATCGGGTGCGGCAGGACAACGAAAAGCTTTAACCGTGACCGCGGCGGCGACCGTATTGGTGCCTTCCCACCAATTCAGCTGGAAATTGTAAATCCGTTGTAAATTGTCTTGCTCGATGAACGGGAGAATGAGGGGCCGCCAGCCGACATATTTGCCGGCGGGATTACCGGGACCAGCTTGTGTCCAACCGGAAGCGGGGAAAACACCGAATTGATCGTGAAAGTTGTGTAAAGCCAATCCCAGCTGGCGGAGGTTGTTCTGGCACTGAGCGCGGGCGGCGGCATCACGAGCTTTTTGCACGGCCGGAAGAAGTAAACCGAGCAAGACGGCGATAATCCCAATGACGACGAGAAGTTCCAGCAGCGTAAAAGCTCGCTGGCGGTGTGTGATAATGCCCCGAGGAAACGAGTGGACGAGGTTCTTCGGGGAGAGTTGGGAACAGATTGAGCTCATGGAAAAATTCTAGTTTGACGAAAATGAGAAAGGAGTGAAGAACAAGGAAGAGTGATAGAGAGGGCCGTTGGCCGGCAGCGGTTGGGAACTCCGCCGTCGGCAAGCCGGCCGGCGTCTGCTTCCCGCCGGCCGGCCCCTTCGGTGCGCTGGGCAGCCCCCTGGTTTGATGAAGCGTTACTTAAACGCGTTTTCTGCCACCGAGTCAAAACGGGGAGCGTGTTGCTCGACGAAACGCTGCCAGCGACTAGCGTCCCATAACTCCAGGTGATCCCGCACGCCGATCAAGATCACTTCCTGCGATAGCCCCGCGAACTGCACCAGACGTTCCGGCACGAGAATTCGCCCGGCTTTGTCCAGGTCCACCGCCTCAGTCTGTGCGAAATAGAGTCGGCGAAAAACACGGGCTTCCGCATCCGTAGCCGGGGCTGTGTCGAGACGCTCCGCTAGCCGCTCCAACGCTCCTTGCGTGTACAGCCACAGGCTCTGATCCGGGCCTGGTGTGATGTACAGCGTCGCTGGCTCGCCCAGGATCTCCCGGATCCGCTTGGGCAACGCCACCCGTTTCTTCTCGTCCAGGCTGCGAGGGTAGGTTCCGGTCAGTAACACAGCGTTTTCCCACCGGCCCCCACTTTCTCCCATCCCGTACCACGAGTATACTCAGGCCCCCACGCTCTTCAAGACTTTTCTCTCGCTTTTGTCTCTTTTCTTGCGAGTTTTTGGAACTTCACCGACTGTCGTTACAATCCACAGTGTCAGAACATTCACGCTCCATCGGATCTTCGGAAATCGATTCAATCGGACTTGCAGGTTGATTCGTCGTAGAAAATGGTGCAGTAGCGACCAAAAGTCGCTTGCTTCTTGTTTTCCGTGTGGGCAAAATAGGGAAAATTGTGCTGCTCTCGTGGCGGGGCTGCGGCGAGAGGTTCCACCGGATAAAAGTTCCCACATGACCGTGGGGTGTCGTTTTTCGCTTTTATTTCTTTCTTGAGTCCCGCATCGGGGACGGGCACACCGATCAGGATGAGTCTGTGGGGCCCGCTTGCCGATGCTCAACCGAGGGTTCCCGTCGTGTTCCAGAATTGGCGCCGCTTGCTGTGGTTCAAGAATCGTGTTCGTCGTCCGTATGTGCGGCCCGACAAACGGTCACGGCCCCGCTTGGAAAGTCTTGAAGATCGGACAACTCCGTCCGCGAATTATGTACCGAACGAAATCCTGGTCAAATTTGCTCCAGACGCCACCTTGGCCCAACGTGCCGCGGTGATTCAAGTGGTCGGCGGTGTCAGTTCCAACACCATCCACACCGCTGCCATGAAACATTTCGGGCAGGGTGTGATCGAACATATTAAGCTCTCGGGCGAGATCAGTGTCAGTCAGGGGATTGCGCTCGCCAAGAACATGCCGAAGGTGCAGTTCGCGGAGCCGAATTATGTCTTCACTGTTGGGGCGGTGAGTAACGACCCTTATTACACAGCGGGTGGCGACAGCCTTTGGGGCATGTACAGCAGCGACGTGCCACGGAGTGTCGGACCGTCGGGGACGACCAACGTTTTTGGCAGTCAGGCCGAGCAGGCTTGGTTCGACGACCGTATCGGTTCGCGGTCGGTGTATATCGGCGTGATCGACAGCGGCGTTCAAAATAACCATCCCGACCTCGTCAACAACTTTTTTAACAACCCGTTCGATCCGCCGGACGGGATCGACAACGACGGGAACGGCTTCATCGACGACATCTATGGATGGGACTTTGTTAATAACGACAATTCGGTTTACGATGGTTTGCAAGACGACCACGGCACGCATGTCGCGGGGACCATCGGGGCCGAGGGCGGCAACGGTATCGGGGTTGCTGGTGTCAATTGGCGCGTGACCCTTATCTCTGCTAAGTTTGTTGATGGCACGACCGGCACAACGGCCGCGGCCATTCAGGCCATTGATTACATGACCGATCTCCGGATCCGTCACAACCTGAATATCGTCGCGACGAACAATTCCTGGGGCGGGGGGGCTGCCTCGACAGCCCTGCACGAGGCGATTTTGCGTCACGCCAAGGCCGGTATCCTCTTCATTTGCTCCGCGGGGAACGAGAGTTCCAACAATGATGCCACGCCGCGATATCCCTCGGCGTTCAGTACCCTCATTGGCACTCCCGGTGAGCCGGCTGCCGATTATGAAGCGATCATCGCAGTCGCCTCGATTGATAGCGATGGCTCCTTGTCGAGTTTTTCCAATTACGGCAGTAAGAATGTCGATTTAGCAGCGCCAGGCGGCAACATTAACTCCACACTGCCCGACGCGACTTACGGTCCGAAGAGCGGGACCTCGATGGCAACGCCACATGTCACGGGGGCGGTGGCTTTGCATGCCTCCGTCTACCCGTGGGGCAAAGCGAAGGATCGAGCCGAGGCCGTCTTTGCCCACGCCGTGCCCACCCCATCGCTATTCGGAAAAGTGGCGACCGGCGGTCGGTTGGATGTCGTCGAGTTGCTCAAACGGGTACCGATCGGGCCTCCGGTCATCACGAGTTTGAGCCTTAGCCCCTCGCCGGTGACCGAGGGAAGCACCGCCACTCTCATGGGGACGTTTACTGATCCCGATAACGACAACGATCCTTTCCGCGTGGTCATTGATTGGGGTGATGGCAGCCCCCAACAAACCCTCATCCTCCCTCCGGGCATCCGATCGTTCAGCGCGGAGCATCAGTTCCTCGACGATAGTGCGCCGGGAGGTGGTCCTCTGACCGTAACCGTGCGTGTGATCGATGTGACCGGTGGCGAAGGTGTTCGGACGCTGGTTGTCAGTGGTTACAATCTGCCGCCGACGGTTGCGATCACGGGTGCTCCGACGGGAGTGGTCCTGGAAGGGAAGGCGTTCTCGTTGGGTTCACTGGTGCAAGATACCAGCCCCGTGGATACTTTCACGTATGAATGGAAGGTGTACAAGTCCGGCGTTCCGATCTTTGAAGCCGACACGGCGGGCTTGCTCTTCACGCCACCCGATCAGGGCACTTATGACATCCATCTCAAAGTGACGGATGACGATGGAGGTGTTGGGCTTGCGGCGCCTGTGACGGTGACGGCGATCAACCGCGCCCCATCGGCGACTCGGCTCACCAATGATGGGCATAAGAAGCCAGGCCAAACCTTGACCCTGAATCTCGTTGGTGTGTTCGATGCCGAGGGCGATCTGCCCACTTTGCAATACGACTGGGATTTTGACGGCAATGGAACGTGGGATGCCACAACGGCCACCTCGTTTACGACGACGACTTACGGCGCAGAGGGTTTTTATGTGGCTCGTGCCCGCATCCGAGATAAGGATGGCGGCGTGAGCGGCGTCTATTTGTCGGACGTGCTCATCACCAACGGTCCGGGTGGTCATGGCGGAAATATTGAGACGCGCCTCCTTGCGGCCGGCTCCGACATGAGCCGACCCAGCACCGTGACACCGACATCCCATTTGACGGTCTTCAATACCGATGGCACGGTTCGTATGAACATGCAGCCGTTCGGTGTGAGCTTCACCGGTGGCGTGCGGACGGCGACGGGCGATGTGAACGGCGACCGCATCGAAGATGTGATCGTGGGCCCTGGACCAGGCGGCGGGTCGCGGCTCATGGTCATCAGTGGTGCGGATGGGAGCATCATCTACAACTTCCCAAGTGTCTACGCATCAACTTTCAACCACGGGGTTTACGTCGCCAGTGGTGATTTCAACCGCGACGGTTACGACGATTTCGTTGTGGCACCTGGGCCAGGGCATGTCGGCTCGGTCATCGGCTTCAGCGGCTTCGACGGCAGTGAACTGTTCCGTTTCGATCCGTTTGGTCCAACACATAAACAAGGTGTCACAATCGCGGTAGCGGATGTGAGCGGCGACCGACGGCCCGATCTCATCGTCGGCAATGCGAGTTTCGGCAGCCAGGTGCGAGTCTACCGCTACACCACGATGCTATTGACCACACCCTATCGCAGCTTCAATGCCATGCCCGCAACGTATCGGGGCGGCGTCTTCGTCGCGGGAGGCGATGTCGATGGGGATGGGCAAGCCGAGATTATCGTCGGTTCCAATATGTCCATTGGCCAGACCTCGCGTTTGCGAGTCTTCGACGGGGCGACCAACAAAATGCGGAGCGATCTCACGCCGTTCGTCTCCTACCGGATGGGACTCCGTGTCGCCACCGAGGATCTCGATGGTGATGGCCGTGCCGACATCATCATCACACCCGCTCGACCGCGAACCATCGCAGGTCCCAATCCGCGGGTTTACGGTTACAACGGCCTAACGATGAAGTTGCTCTTCCATCAAGAACTCGAGCAATGGGCCTTCCAAGGAGGCGTTTTCGTCGGCTGATTCTGGCCGGCACATCGGGCACCTCCCTCCAGGAACATGAGCGTCACTGTCGGAACGGGTCGATGAGTCGATAGGCTCGATCGACCCGTTCCGCTTTGCTGTCCCGCCTGGCCGAAGTCGCATCAGCCTCCGACAATGCCGAAAACTATCAGCTTGCAGAACGATTCGTGGGGGCGAGTTATGTCTTGGGATCGGCGACAAGTGTTAGCCGCGCTCGCGGGCTTGGGGGTCGGTAATGCGGTGTTTCGTCGGGCGATCGTGGTTGCCGCTCAAGAGATCCCTCGCAACGCCGAAGTGACTGCCGAGATGGTCCAGCAAGCCGAGTGGATCGCGGGCGTTTCGCTCTCCGAGGAAGATCGGAAAAAAGTCGCTAGCGAATTGAACCGCTGGCGACGAACGACCGAAGCAGCGCGACGCCTTGTTCTTCCCAATAATGTGCCGCCCGCATTCCGTTTCGAGCCTTGCCGTGTGTCGGGGGGCAGCCCGGCACGTGGCCAAGTCGCCGCTCCCCGCAGGTCGATCCAACGCCCAGCTGCCGTAGACACCATCGCCTATCTGGGCATCGCTGAGTTGGGACACTTGATCCGAAGTCGGCAGATTTCCTCCGTGGAACTGACCAAACTGTATTTAGATCGTCTCAAGAAGTACGACCCGGCCCTTCGTTGTGTAATCACACTGACCGAGGAACTGGCTCTCCAACAAGCGCAACGGGCCGATGAGGAGTTGGCTGCCGGGAAAGATCGTGGTCCGTTGCATGGTATTCCTTGGGGGGCGAAGGACCTGATCGCGGTGCGAGGGTACAAGACGACCTGGGGTGCGGGGCAATACCAGGATCAGGTCATCGATGAAACGGCAACGGTGGCGGAACGTTTGGAAGAAGCCGGAGCCGTTCTGGTTGCCAAACTCAGCCTGGGCGCTTTGGCTTACAATGATGTGTGGTTTGGTGGCCGCACGAACAACCCGTGGAACATTCGGGAAGGATCGAGCGGCTCCAGTGCGGGATCGGCATGCGCTACGGTCGCTGGTCTGGTCGGCTTCTCGCTCGGCAGCGAGACGTTGGGCAGTATCATCAGTCCATCGACGCGGTGTGGTGCCACCGGACTGCGGCCGACTTTCGGTCGCGTCAGCCGGCATGGTTGTATGACTCTGTCATGGACGATGGACAAAATTGGCCCGCTTGCTCGATCGGTTGAGGATTGCGCCCTCGTCTTCGGAGCAATCCACGGTGCCGATCCACGGGATCTCACGACGGTGGATCGACCATTTGTGTGGCCTTGTCCCAAACCCCTGCGGGAAATCCGTGTCGGCTTTGGGGGGGATAGGGCGAATCGGCCCGAACTCGAGGTGCTTCGCTCCCTGGGTGTGCAACTTGTCCCCATTTCATTGCCGCGGCAACGAGCCAATCTCATTGTGAACACGATTTTACATGCAGAGGCAGGAGCGGCGTTTGACGAACTGATTCGTGCTGGGCAGCTCGACCGTATCGGAGCACTTTGGCCTACCGGTTTTCGAGCCGCGCAATTCATCTCAGCGGTCGACTACATTCGCGCTCAACGATTGCGCACGCAACTGATGCACGAGATGGCCGACGTGATGGAACAAGTCGATTTGTACGTTGGCGGCAATGACCTGGTCATTACCAATCTTACTGGCCACCCGACAGTCTGCGTTCCGAATGGCTTCACGAAGCGAAACGGGGCGGAGGTACCGACATCGCTGACATTCACGGGTCGGCTTTTTGGCGAATCGGAGTTATTAGCCGTCGCGCAAGGCTATCAAGAGGCCACGGGCCATCACCTCAAACGCCCACCGCAAGAGACCTGGAAGACCTGACCGTCGCCTCATGGCCCGCAAAAAAGAACTGCCCTGGTCGTCTTGAGCTGAGGGCGAAAAGTGGCACTGGCGGGTGGAGCAACCGCCGTCCACAGACACATTTTTTGGTTATTCTTGTTGACACGTTCATGTCGGGACTATAGAACAATTTTGATTTTGAGACTTAATCTCAATTTCCCGTGCTGGCTACGTCTCCGCAGCCATGCCGTGCGCTCCTGCCGGCTAGCCACGTTCGCGATGCACTGCGCGGCTCAATCGGTTCATGAAATTCGCTGTGGAGGTTTACCATGCGCTGCCGCGCCACTTCGTGCGTTCGTGCGTTTACCCTGATTGAGCTTCTGGTCGTCATCGCCATTATCGCAGTCCTGATCGGGTTGTTGCTACCCGCGGTGCAAAAGGTTCGTGAGGCCGCCGCCCGCGCTAAATGCCAGAACAACCTGAAACAACTGGCTCTGGCGTGTCATAATTATGAGTCGGTCCACGGCTATTTGCCACCCGCGAGTCTGACTTACGAGGATAAGCGCGTCAAGCCGGAAGTGAAAATCGAGCATGGCTGGGCCGTGTTCATTCTCCCGTTCATCGAGCAAGAGAACCTCGGCCTCCGCTACGATACGTCACGCAACTGGACCGACCCAGCAAACCTGCTCGTCATCAGCACTCCGTTGAAGATTTTTCAGTGTCCCTCAGCGCTCGATCCCGATCGACTGGACGAATTCGATGACGGTAAAAAGAAATACACCGCCGCGTGTGGGGACTATTTCGCCAATCGTGGCGTGAAGGGCAAAGATCTCAGCAATCCGGCGAAGGCTGGGTGCAAGGATGCCGCCGGTAATTGGGTGGCCTGCATCTCCGGTCCGCCGGGCTACGTGCCAGGGACCGGCGATGACGACGCGGGGCCACAATGGTGGACAGGACCGTTCGGCAAGGTGGAGACCAAATTCGATCCAAACCCAGCAAAGAACAAGCAGGTCAAAGACCGGGTCTCGTTGTTAGCGATCAAAGACGGTACCTCCAACACCTTGCTCTTATCCGAATGTGCGAGCAAGCCGAAGTTCTTTCGCCGGGGAGTCGAATGGGAGAAGTACAAGGACGACAACCCGGCCAAAGGAAAGGAGATCAACAAGGGCGGTGGTTGGGCATCGAAGGAAAACGCGATGGAAATACACGGTAGTCAACTGGATGGCGTGGTGCAATGGAAAGTCGGAGGTGTCGAGCGGAAGGGCGGCCCCGCGGCAATCAACGTGACCAACGAGAAGAACATCTATGCCTGGCACACCGGGGGAGCCAACGCGGCCTTCGCCGACGGCAGTGTCCGCTTTCTCCGCGAATCCCTCGACATCCGTGTGATCGCCGCACTTGCCACCCGACGAGGCGGCGAACTGAATCCGTCCATCGACTGATCCCACCACCAGACCATCGGAGATACGACACATGTCAACGACGACACCCCTTTCGACCAAGCCGATCCCCAAGTCGAATCCGAACGCCCTGCTCCTCTTCTGGCGAAAAGCGCACATGTGGCTGGGGCTGATCGCCAGTTTATTCCTCCTGGTGATTGCCGTGACGGGCATTTACCTGAATCACAAAAACACACTCGGAGGACTGCTCGGTATCAAGAAACCCGAGAAAGGGGACGACGAAAAAACCAAACCGGTCCCCAATTTAGCTGGTGGGTCGGCCTCGGAGTTGGCCAGCTTGCCGGTGTCGTTCGCTGAAGCCCTTTCCACGGCAAACGGTTTGTTGGGCGACGCCGTGATCGACCGAGTCGAATTGAAGCCCGAAAAAGGTCGGTGGGTTTACAAGGTCAAAGCCCGCACGGGTGTCGAGGCAGTGATCGACAGTGCGACGGGCAGGGCCCAACTGAAAGGCGAACTTCTGTCGTACTCATCGAAGCCGGCAGACACTCGGGAATCAGCCCCGACCGAAACGAGTTCCATCGATTGGGGGAAGGCGATCAAAGACTTGCATACGGGGAAGATCGGTGGTGATGCCGGGAAGCTCCTCGTGGATCTGGTCGCCGGAACGCTGATCGTTCTCACCCTGTCCGGCATCTATCTGTGGGTCGTGCCGACACTCCGTAGGCGCCGCTCATACCGTCAA
>Ga0308411_10002864_pt1 | contig 11571 bp, 10 predicted proteins | sample HotsprottomLayer_2_FD_203530 | JGI IMG/M metagenome (GOLD analysis project Ga0308411, IMG submission 203530) | Hot spring phototrophic mat microbial communities from Octopus Spring, Yellowstone National Park, Wyoming, United States -... | ecosystem: Environmental > Aquatic > Thermal springs >... | reverse complement strand
CGATGTGGTTGAAATGACACCGTATCGGTTGACGGTGGGGCGACCATTCTGTTTCAGTGCTCTACCGTGAGCCGATGTGGTTGAAATGCAACGCGCAACCGCGGGCAAGGAGGTCTCATGAGGTTTCAGTGCTCTACCGTGAGCCGATGTGGTTGAAATGGTAGTCACAGAGCAGGTACATACATGCCTCCCTAGTTTCAGTGCTCTACCGTGAGCCGATGTGGTTGAAATGTCGTGTGAGCGTCGGGGGAACGTCCTTCTGGCCTGTTTCAGTGCTCTACCGTGAGCCGATGTGGTTGAAATGCTAGATAGTCTACATCAAAGCCCCCTGCGCATAGCGCGTTTCAGTGCTCTACCGTGAGCCGATGTGGTTGAAATAGATCTTCCACATCAAAGCCCCCTGCGCGTAGCGCGTTTCAGTGCTCTACCGTGAGCCGATGTGGTTGAAATTTGATGTACGCTGCGCGGATCAGGGGCGATTCTGCGTTTCAGTGCTCTACCGTGAGCCGATGTGGTTGAAATGCAGAATGGAGCGGCAATCGCCGAGGCGCAGAGTCAGTTTCAGTGCTCTACCGTGAGCCGATGTGGTTGAAATTGCGACTCGAGTGAAAGGAGGAGAAAGATGAAGGAGGCAAGTTTCAGTGCTCTACCGTGAGCCGATGTGGTTGAAATCGAACTACCACCGTAACGTTTTACTCCAGGGGTTCGGTTTCAGTGCTCTACCGTGAGCCGATGTGGTTGAAATCCGGCTTGTACGTCGGCAGCCCGCGGTCAGATGTGGTTTCAGTGCTCTACCGTGAGCCGATGTGGTTGAAATCCGAGCGAGACGCGGCATTTGTCGAGACAGCAGAGGGTTTCAGTGCTCTACCGTGAGCCGATGTGGTTGAAATTACCCGCCCAGAATGGCGGGCAGAAACTACCCGTTCGTTTCAGTGCTCTACCGTGAGCCGATGTGGTTGAAATTGTAAACGCACTTATCGAGGATCTTCGGCCAGAACCGTTTCAGTGCTCTACCGTGAGCCGATGTGGTTGAAATCCGCGGGCGATAATAGACTATCTATTGAGCAGAGAGGTTTCAGTGCTCTACCGTGAGCCGATGTGGTTGAAATTTCCGCACTCGCCGCAAATCCGCGATTGTCCGGTACCGTTTCAGTGCTCTACCGTGAGCCGATGTGGTTGAAATTCGAACCTACTACAGCGAGACCGTCAACGACATAGAGTTTCAGTGCTCTACCGTGAGCCGATGTGGTTGAAATTGGTACCCCTCCAGATCCATCAGCCGCAGTGCCAGTGTTTCAGTGCTCTACCGTGAGCCGATGTGGTTGAAATGCAAGCCGGGAGGAGAGCCAGGAACCTAAAAATCTGTTTCAGTGCTCTACCGTGAGCCGATGTGGTTGAAATATGCACTGACAGGCCTGGCGCGCGGCGACTATAAAAGTTTCAGTGCTCTACCGTGAGCCGATGTGGTTGAAATTTGAACGCGATCCCAACAGCGATCTGCCCACGTCAGTTTCAGTGCTCTACCGTGAGCCGATGTGGTTGAAATAACTCCCGTACGACAAACAATTGGATGCCCTGAATGTTTCAGTGCTCTACCGTGAGCCGATGTGGTTGAAATATGTGCGAATGGTTATGGCGAGTGGGCCAGTAGCAAGTTTCAGTGCTCTACCGTGAGCCGATGTGGTTGAAATTGGAAACAATGTTTTCCGAGAAAGACGCGGCATTTGTCGGTTTCAGTGCTCTACCGTGAGCCGATGTGGTTGAAATTCTGGCAGAAACCACCGAACAGCGCAACCTGCTGCGTTTCAGTGCTCTACCGTGAGCCGATGTGGTTGAAATAGGCGCTGGTGAGGGCGCGCGCCAGCGCATGGACGAGTTTCAGTGCTCTACCGTGAGCCGATGTGGTTGAAATCGATGGACTGGCGTGACGCCGTGCGGGCGATGATGTTTCAGTGCTCTACCGTGAGCCGATGTGGTTGAAATAACGCGCAGCGCGTTGGCGATAGCGGCTTGCTGATCGTTTCAGTGCTCTACCGTGAGCCGATGTGGTTGAAATTATGCTGCGCTTCAGCCGCAACGACCGCCGTTGCCGTTTCAGTGCTCTACCGTGAGCCGATGTGGTTGAAATGAGCACAACAACGGGAAGCTGCCCGCGCGCGGAAGCGTTTCAGTGCTCTACCGTGAGCCGATGTGGTTGAAATGCGCACCGCCACTATCGTCATCGTCAACGGTGAGGGTTTCAGTGCTCTACCGTGAGCCGATGTGGTTGAAATGTGGTGGGTGACCGACGCTCGCAACGACGTGACCAGTTTCAGTGCTCTACCGTGAGCCGATGTGGTTGAAATTCCATGCTAGCGCCTGGCCGTTGCCCGCGTGCCGTGTTTCAGTGCTCTACCGTGAGCCGATGTGGTTGAAATCTCGCCACGGGCGTATACTATGCGCGGCTGGTGTGGTACGTTTCAGTGCTCTACCGTGAGCCGATGTGGTTGAAATGCCGTCCTCGTCCATCCACAGCACGACGCGCGCCGTGGTTTCAGTGCTCTACCGTGAGCCGATGTGGTTGAAATGAAAATCCGCATGAACCGCCGTTCGCCATGCCTTGTGTTTCAGTGCTCTACCGTGAGCCGATGTGGTTGAAATGGCCAGGATCAGCGGTTGATTGAACTTCCAGAGTGTTTCAGTGCTCTACCGTGAGCCGATGTGGTTGAAATCGCGCCGACCGCGGCGTGCCAGTCCACAGCCACGTGTTTCAGTGCTCTACCGTGAGCCGATGTGGTTGAAATTCCAACAGCACCTCCAACTCCCGCAGCGCACAGAGGGTTTCAGTGCTCTACCGTGAGCCGATGTGGTTGAAATGAGGTGCGCGACCTACTGCACGCCATCCGCGTGCTCAGTTTCAGTGCTCTACCGTGAGCCGATGTGGTTGAAATGGGGGTTAATGTCGAGGTGCTTGACGAGCTCCCCGAGTTTCAGTGCTCTACCGTGAGCCGATGTGGTTGAAATTCCAACAGCACCTCCAACTCCCGCAGCGCACAGAGGGTTTCAGTGCTCTACCGTGAGCCGATGTGGTTGAAATGGATGTAGCGCGTGTCGTACATCCCGTAGGTGGAGCGTTTCAGTGCTCTACCGTGAGCCGATGTGGTTGAAATCGCGTGCTCAAGGAGCGCGGGGGCGGCGATATCGTGTGTTTCAGTGCTCTACCGTGAGCCGATGTGGTTGAAATTGCCGCACCGCAACCGTCGGAACCTGCACGTCATTCGAGGTTTCAGTGCTCTACCGTGAGCCGATGTGGTTGAAATCAACGTGGGAAGCGAAACAACGCGCGCGGCTAGCATGTTTCAGTGCTCTACCGTGAGCCGATGTGGTTGAAATCAACTTGAAGGTGCTCGAAGCGATGTTCTCCGACCGTTTCAGTGCTCTACCGTGAGCCGATGTGGTTGAAATCTGGGCGCTGATCGCCGACGACCCCGCTCCTGCGGGCGTTTCAGTGCTCTACCGTGAGCCGATGTGGTTGAAATGCCGCCAGCAGCAACACTGCTGCTGGCGGCAGTCTGTTTCAGTGCTCTACCGTGAGCCGATGTGGTTGAAATTATTATGTGTTGGAGTTGTTGAAAGGCGATCTCAAAGGGTTTCAGTGCTCTACCGTGAGCCGATGTGGTTGAAATACCGAGCAATCTGGCTTCCAGGCCGTCGGCCAGATACGTTTCAGTGCTCTACCGTGAGCCGATGTGGTTGAAATGCAGCGCGTTTCTTCCGTGCCGCACGGCGCGCTTCGCGTTTCAGTGCTCTACCGTGAGCCGATGTGGTTGAAATCCAGTACTCGGGCGCATATGTGCCCTACCCCCCCCGGTTTCAGTGCTCTACCGTGAGCCGATGTGGTTGAAATGTACCACGCAGCTACTCGTTTGCAAACTACCCGTTCGTTTCAGTGCTCTACCGTGAGCCGATGTGGTTGAAATTGAGACAATGTTCGCTGAGCAAGACGCTTCTTTCGGTTTCAGTGCTCTACCGTGAGCCGATGTGGTTGAAATACGGGGATCGCCTGGTCGTGGAGGTTCGTTCTTACAAGTTTCAGTGCTCTACCGTGAGCCGATGTGGTTGAAATGTGCTTGGTGCGCGTGGGCGCGCGTGCTTGGTGCGTGTTTCAGTGCTCTACCGTGAGCCGATGTGGTTGAAATTACCATCAAGACCGCACTGCGCCAGGGGGTCGATTGTTTCAGTGCTCTACCGTGAGCCGATGTGGTTGAAATTTTTCCGCGAACATCGACTCGAGGATCTTCAAGTTGGTTTCAGTGCTCTACCGTGAGCCGATGTGGTTGAAATTTCGCCATGTTCAACTGGCTTTCGACCCACAACCCGAGTTTCAGTGCTCTACCGTGAGCCGATGTGGTTGAAATGTGCGCGTGCGCGTGTGCGCGTGTGCGTGGGCGCGTGTTTCAGTGCTCTACCGTGAGCCGATGTGGTTGAAATTTCCGTTCGAGCTTGAGCGCCACTTCCGTTAAGCCGAGTTTCAGTGCTCTACCGTGAGCCGATGTGGTTGAAATGCACTGCTGTGATCCACGCGCGGCGAGCCTCGTCAGTTTCAGTGCTCTACCGTGAGCCGATGTGGTTGAAATGCGGAGCGGCAGGCGCGCGCCCAAGCGCGGGAGGCGTTTCAGTGCTCTACCGTGAGCCGATGTGGTTGAAATTGTCAAGCTCGTCACTGGTACGCATCGTGTCCTCCTGTTTCAGTGCTCTACCGTGAGCCGATGTGGTTGAAATGGAGCAGGCCGGGTGTCGTGCGGTACATCGTCAACCGTTTCAGTGCTCTACCGTGAGCCGATGTGGTTGAAATTCCGACGTGGAGATCAACCTGCTGCCCTCCATCGCGTGTTTCAGTGCTCTACCGTGAGCCGATGTGGTTGAAATCGCTCCGGCGGCGCCGCGTGGAGGATGAGCTCGCGTGTTTCAGTGCTCTACCGTGAGCCGATGTGGTTGAAATGGCGAAGCTGGCGACGGTGCGGGAGGCCATCCGGGGTTTCAGTGCTCTACCGTGAGCCGATGTGGTTGAAATAAAGACCGGTACGGGAACAACCCGCGTATGATTGAACGTTTCAGTGCTCTACCGTGAGCCGATGTGGTTGAAATCTAGATCTCCTCAAGAAGCCCCTTGCGCGTAGCGCAAGTTTCAGTGCTCTACCGTGAGCCGATGTGGTTGAAATCGCTTCTCCTCCCACGTTGCTCCGGGAAGGGGAAGCGTTTCAGTGCTCTACCGTGAGCCGATGTGGTTGAAATCCCCCTGCGGCGGCGCCGTGTCGAGGATGATCTCGACTGTTTCAGTGCTCTACCGTGAGCCGATGTGGTTGAAATGGGGTCTTGCCTAAACCGGGTGCTGGAGAGCTACTGGTTTCAGTGCTCTACCGTGAGCCGATGTGGTTGAAATGTCCAACGCGCCCCAAGCCCCGGTGACGATTACCTGTGTTTCAGTGCTCTACCGTGAGCCGATGTGGTTGAAATATTTATGAAGCCGTATGCCTCATACTGCCCGAAAGGTTTCAGTGCTCTACCGTGAGCCGATGTGGTTGAAATTTCCCCCGCTACCGCGCCTGGTGGACAATCGCCAAGACCGTTTCAGTGCTCTACCGTGAGCCGATGTGGTTGAAATGCCGGCAATCGCCCGGCACTACGCGGGCGATAGGGAAGTTTCAGTGCTCTACCGTGAGCCGATGTGGTTGAAATCGAGTGCTATCTGGAGGTGTTGCGCCGCTACCCCGATGTTTCAGTGCTCTACCGTGAGCCGATGTGGTTGAAATCGGCCCAGGTACGGCCGAACGGGAGCAGCACCACTGTTTCAGTGCTCTACCGTGAGCCGATGTGGTTGAAATTCCACGCGGCGAACTGAGACTGGTGACCGCATCACGTCTGTTTCAGTGCTCTACCGTGAGCCGATGTGGTTGAAATTCGAAGCATTTATCGAGACGGCGGAAGAAGCTTTAGGTTTCAGTGCTCTACCGTGAGCCGATGTGGTTGAAATGTTCGGTGGTTTCTGCCAGACCAGCGGCGCGTAACTGTTTCAGTGCTCTACCGTGAGCCGATGTGGTTGAAATCACCAGCGAGAACGTTCAGTACGTCTCGCCAGGAGAGTTTCAGTGCTCTACCGTGAGCCGATGTGGTTGAAATATCGAACGACTCGAACACTTGTATGATCTGAGCGACGGTTTCAGTGCTCTACCGTGAGCCGATGTGGTTGAAATTCATATAGGGGCGAGTGCGTCAAACGGATACCACAATGTTTCAGTGCTCTACCGTGAGCCGATGTGGTTGAAATTAGCGTCAAGGGTTTCGTTAAAGACGGATTTTGGTTAGTTTCAGTGCTCTACCGTGAGCCGATGTGGTTGAAATTGCCAGTATCTCGTTGCGAGATAACAACGGCAAATGTTTCAGTGCTCTACCGTGAGCCGATGTGGTTGAAATTAGTCTTATCGCCCGCGGTTGCACGCGCGCAACCGCGTTTCAGTGCTCTACCGTGAGCCGATGTGGTTGAAATCCGATCCGTTCGCCACTATGCCATGCTGGATGCCGCGCGTTTCAGTGCTCTACCGTGAGCCGATGTGGTTGAAATTCAAAGACCGGTACGGGAACAACCCGCGTATGATTGAACGTTTCAGTGCTCTACCGTGAGCCGATGTGGTTGAAATCATTCATATCGGTAGCAGAAGAAGCCATCCAGGCCGGCGTTTCAGTGCTCTACCGTGAGCCGATGTGGTTGAAATCTTAGTAGTCATTGTGCGTGCCTCCTTTCGCGTAGGCGAGTTTCAGTGCTCTACCGTGAGCCGATGTGGTTGAAATTCGCCTCGTCTCGCGCGACAAGCGCGCGACGCAAGGTTTCAGTGCTCTACCGTGAGCCGATGTGGTTGAAATAGATGTGGGAGCGTCTCCAGATTCTTCCCCCTCCCTGTTTCAGTGCTCTACCGTGAGCCGATGTGGTTGAAATTCTAGCACCTAGCCGCTATTTTGCTAACAACCCGATGTTTCAGTGCTCTACCGTGAGCCGATGTGGTTGAAATGGCGTGACGCGAGTCCTTCGGTACCCCCATGCCAAAAGTTTCAGTGCTCTACCGTGAGCCGATGTGGTTGAAATTTCCCGCGCGCGGATTCTCTCCCGCTTCCGCGCGCGTTTCAGTGCTCTACCGTGAGCCGATGTGGTTGAAATACTGCCCGGTCAGGGGAGATAATCTCTTCCCGATCGTTTCAGTGCTCTACCGTGAGCCGATGTGGTTGAAATTCCACATAGTGGTGCACATCGCCGAGTGCGTCCCAGAGTTTCAGTGCTCTACCGTGAGCCGATGTGGTTGAAATCCCGCCACCTTGCCATTGTGCGCTGGGCGGCTGAGCGTTTCAGTGCTCTACCGTGAGCCGATGTGGTTGAAATGGTTGTCGAAGTTGACGACGAGCAATCGGCCATCGTGTTTCAGTGCTCTACCGTGAGCCGATGTGGTTGAAATACTTCTGGCGGTTTGTCAAGTACCCAGAGTAGTTGATATGTTTCAGTGCTCTACCGTGAGCCGATGTGGTTGAAATGCACTGTAGTATTCGCGCCGCACGCCGAAGTGCACGTTTCAGTGCTCTACCGTGAGCCGATGTGGTTGAAATCATCGGGGACCTCCACGCCGCGGTGCATGTAGACCGTTTCAGTGCTCTACCGTGAGCCGATGTGGTTGAAATGTCGGCGGCGGTGCGCTCCCAGCGCAGCGTCTCGTGTTTCAGTGCTCTACCGTGAGCCGATGTGGTTGAAATGACTCCGCCACAGCGATGGTGAACCCGTCTTGACGGTTTCAGTGCTCTACCGTGAGCCGATGTGGTTGAAATAGTCTAGCTGCCTGTCGTAAGGCAGCTTCTCCCAATGTTTCAGTGCTCTACCGTGAGCCGATGTGGTTGAAATGTCGTCGATTCCGACGGCACTCCGTATCTGGCCGAGTTTCAGTGCTCTACCGTGAGCCGATGTGGTTGAAATTGGCGGCATCCTTGCCGCCGTCGAATCCACCGAAGATGGTTTCAGTGCTCTACCGTGAGCCGATGTGGTTGAAATCATCGCTGGAAGCGACAATCCCAATGCATCATAGTGTTTCAGTGCTCTACCGTGAGCCGATGTGGTTGAAATGGGACCGGGCAACGGCATGGTGCTGTGGGAGGTGCGTTTCAGTGCTCTACCGTGAGCCGATGTGGTTGAAATCGCCGAGGCCGCCGCGCGGCGAGCCGCATAGCGGCGGGTTTCAGTGCTCTACCGTGAGCCGATGTGGTTGAAATATGCGGGCCGCAAATGCGGCCAAGGCGATACCGACGGTTTCAGTGCTCTACCGTGAGCCGATGTGGTTGAAATCCCAGAGCACCACCTGCTGGTGCCCCAGCAGCGCCTGTTTCAGTGCTCTACCGTGAGCCGATGTGGTTGAAATCATAAGCCCGAGACTTGGGCGCAATCCCTCCCGCCTCTAGTTTCAGTGCTCTACCGTGAGCCGATGTGGTTGAAATCTAAGCCTTCCAGTGCATCGAGCTTCCGATCATACGTTTCAGTGCTCTACCGTGAGCCGATGTGGTTGAAATAGGGAGAAACATCGTGAGGACGGAGACGTTGGAGTGTTTCAGTGCTCTACCGTGAGCCGATGTGGTTGAAATGGCGCGCCCAGTGCGCGCGCGTGTGCGTGGGCGCGTGTTTCAGTGCTCTACCGTGAGCCGATGTGGTTGAAATTCTTGAAAACATCGTCGCCCAGATGATCGAGGCCGTTTCAGTGCTCTACCGTGAGCCGATGTGGTTGAAATTCTGGTCCGAACGTATGACGCCCTGATATATGAAGTTTCAGTGCTCTACCGTGAGCCGATGTGGTTGAAATTACACCGTACAGGTTATCCAGGTAGCACCCTCTCCGTTTCAGTGCTCTACCGTGAGCCGATGTGGTTGAAATCAACCGTCGGAAGAGTGCTATCCTGAGATACCAGCTGTTTCAGTGCTCTACCGTGAGCCGATGTGGTTGAAATCCTGCTGCGGGTAGAACTCATACTGCGCCGTCGGAGTTTCAGTGCTCTACCGTGAGCCGATGTGGTTGAAATCGGGTAGTGACACCGCGCGCGCGGTGTGGCACCCTGTTTCAGTGCTCTACCGTGAGCCGATGTGGTTGAAATGGGTTGCGTCATATCGCGTAATTTCCCAGATATACGGCGTTTCAGTGCTCTACCGTGAGCCGATGTGGTTGAAATCCCGGCCACATATACGCCCAAAACCATTATAGCAAGGTTTCAGTGCTCTACCGTGAGCCGATGTGGTTGAAATGGCTGAAGATTACATCCTGAGCCAGATGATCCGTCGTTTCAGTGCTCTACCGTGAGCCGATGTGGTTGAAATAGATCCTGCGCGTAGCGCCCATAGTGCGTATGCACGTTTCAGTGCTCTACCGTGAGCCGATGTGGTTGAAATTCATACCGGCACTCGTTCGGTATGCCGCCCAGGAACGTTTCAGTGCTCTACCGTGAGCCGATGTGGTTGAAATGCCATCGGGACGCTCACCTCTGGTTGTCGGACGATGTTTCAGTGCTCTACCGTGAGCCGATGTGGTTGAAATACGGGCAGAATCAGCGTCTGCTTGAGTTCGCAGACTGTTTCAGTGCTCTACCGTGAGCCGATGTGGTTGAAATGCTCAGCGAATATCGACTCGAGGATCTTCAAATTGCGTTTCAGTGCTCTACCGTGAGCCGATGTGGTTGAAATCGCTGGTTGGTTGCCCGAAGGTTGGAACCTTATCGAGTTTCAGTGCTCTACCGTGAGCCGATGTGGTTGAAATACCGGTCAACCTGGGCGGCAGTTAGCGCGCCGCGCGTTTCAGTGCTCTACCGTGAGCCGATGTGGTTGAAATTCTGGCTCAGGATGTAATCTTCAGCCTTTCCGTCGGTTTCAGTGCTCTACCGTGAGCCGATGTGGTTGAAATTTCGGGTAGTGACACCGCGCGCGCGGTGTGGCACCCTGTTTCAGTGCTCTACCGTGAGCCGATGTGGTTGAAATCCAGCCGCGCCGGGGCGACCATGTATCTCGCCCGCAACTGTTTCAGTGCTCTACCGTGAGCCGATGTGGTTGAAATCAGCGCGACCGCGGCGAGGGTTAAGCCCAGGTTGAGTTTCAGTGCTCTACCGTGAGCCGATGTGGTTGAAATGTCATTGTAGCAATGCAGATCAATGTGAGATAGATCGTTTCAGTGCTCTACCGTGAGCCGATGTGGTTGAAATGCGGGCGCGATCTATCTCCTGCTTTGCACGCTCCAAGCGTTTCAGTGCTCTACCGTGAGCCGATGTGGTTGAAATAAAAAACTCGGCACCAGCACCGGCACGCTTCCAGGTTTCAGTGCTCTACCGTGAGCCGATGTGGTTGAAATTACCATCAAGACCGCACTGCGCCAGGGGGTCGATTGTTTCAGTGCTCTACCGTGAGCCGATGTGGTTGAAATTGGCCTCGGCCGCTGAGCTTCGGGATGTCTGTGCTGGTTTCAGTGCTCTACCGTGAGCCGATGTGGTTGAAATCCTTGAGGCTGGCCGCCGCTGGCTCCTCTACGCGACGTTTCAGTGCTCTACCGTGAGCCGATGTGGTTGAAATTGGGGTTCAGGTCGAGACGGCTGACGGGCACTGGTGTTTCAGTGCTCTACCGTGAGCCGATGTGGTTGAAATATCAATCAGATCACCTACGTCTCCGTCAACCACGAGTTTCAGTGCTCTACCGTGAGCCGATGTGGTTGAAATCATCGCTGTCAGCGTTACCATCGCGTCGACTCGAGGTTTCAGTGCTCTACCGTGAGCCGATGTGGTTGAAATCTCGATGTTGACGGGGATCGCCTGATGGTAGAAGTTGTTTCAGTGCTCTACCGTGAGCCGATGTGGTTGAAATTGATCGCTCAAAGTGAAGCGCGTCGAGCGTGGATCAGTTTCAGTGCTCTACCGTGAGCCGATGTGGTTGAAATAGGATTCCGGAGGATCTGTCGGCGAAGCAGTCAATGTTTCAGTGCTCTACCGTGAGCCGATGTGGTTGAAATGCCCCCGTTAATACCCACTCCGGGGGCCACACCCAGTTTCAGTGCTCTACCGTGAGCCGATGTGGTTGAAATATCAATCAGATCACCTACGTCTCCGTCAACCACGAGTTTCAGTGCTCTACCGTGAGCCGATGTGGTTGAAATGGTGCCACACCGCGCGCGCGGTGTCACTACCCGAACGTTTCAGTGCTCTACCGTGAGCCGATGTGGTTGAAATCAGAATCGCCCCTGATCCGCGCGGCGTACATTAACGTTTCAGTGCTCTACCGTGAGCCGATGTGGTTGAAATCGCGGTGACAACTACTGAGGATCGAATCACTGCATGTTTCAGTGCTCTACCGTGAGCCGATGTGGTTGAAATTTCCCACCCTGCTCCTGCCACACGGTGAGCAGGGTGTTTCAGTGCTCTACCGTGAGCCGATGTGGTTGAAATCCGTGCGCATATGCGCCCAGATCTCGTGTCCACATAGTTTCAGTGCTCTACCGTGAGCCGATGTGGTTGAAATCGACTCGGGCGCGGGC
>Ga0308411_10002862_pt1 | contig 11575 bp, 5 predicted proteins | sample HotsprottomLayer_2_FD_203530 | JGI IMG/M metagenome (GOLD analysis project Ga0308411, IMG submission 203530) | Hot spring phototrophic mat microbial communities from Octopus Spring, Yellowstone National Park, Wyoming, United States -... | ecosystem: Environmental > Aquatic > Thermal springs >... | reverse complement strand
CGATTCGGGAAGTCTTAGAGCGCTTGTGGGGGGGGAGTTCCATAGCATTTCGGTCATTGGGGGAGAAAGGTCCAGCGGCCCTTCTCATAGCCCCCGAAGACGATCGCCGCTATCGGGAGCTATTAGGAGAGCAGCCCCCCACCCAAAAAACCCTCATCATCAATCGGGACCATCCTCTTTATCGGCGCTATCTGCTTTCGCAAGATGAACGCTGGCTGGCCCATGCCATAGACTGGGCCAAACTCCTCTCCGGCACCCTACGCGATACCGACATCGCTGCCTTCCTCGAGCGGGACTGGGCCCTTCTGAGCCGATAAGCCGCATGCTTCCGCGTCTCCGAAGCCGCTTTCTCTACTGGCCTGCGGTCTTCACCTTGGGCCTTTTCAGCCTCGTCCCAGCCCAGCAAAAACTACCTGGTTTCTTCACAGAAAAGAGCCGATGGGTGGATTCACTTTTGGCGCACCTGAGCCTAGAGCAGAAGATCGGCCAGCTTCTGATGGTACCGGCCTACAGTATCCCTACCCAGCAAAACCGCGCCCAAGTGGAGCGGTGGATTCGTGACTATCAGATCGGCGGGGTGATCTTCATGCAGGGGACGCCGATGCGTCAGGTGGCTCTGACGAATCACTACCAGCGGCTTAGTGGGATTCCGCTTCTGGTGGCCATGGATGCGGAATGGGGCCCCAGCATGCGTCTGGATAGCCTTCCCCGCTATCCGAATGCCCTGACCTTAGGGGCACTACGGGAGGACTCGCTGGTGTATAGGGTAGCGCAAGCTATTGCCCGCCAATGTAAGCGGCTGGGCGTGCATATCAACTTTGCGCCCGTCTGTGATGTGAATAACAATCCCCAAAATCCGGTGATTGGCTTTCGGGCATTTGGAAGTGACCGCCATCGGGTTACACAGCTCGCCCTCTTATACATGCAAGCCCTTCAGAGGGAGGGTATTGTCGCCGTGGCTAAGCACTTTCCCGGCCACGGCGATACGGAGGTAGACTCGCATTACGACCTGCCGATTATCCGGCATAGCCGGGCCCGGCTGGATAGCATTGAGCTGTACCCTTTCCGGCATCTTATCCGGGAAGGGGTAATGGGCATCATGATAGCGCATCTCTTAGTGCCGGCCCTGGATACCGTGACCGCCACCGTCTCGCCCGTGATTATAGATAGTCTTTTGCGGAAGGAGCTGGGCTTTCGGGGGATAGTCTTTTCGGATGCGCTCAATATGAAGGCGGTATCGCTCTATTATGCGCCGGGGGAGCTGGAAGTAGCGGCCCTTCGGGCGGGGGCGGATGTGCTGCTGTATGTAGAACAGGTGCCTGTGGTGTTGCGGGCGATTCAAGAGGCGGTTTTTGCGGGGCGCCTCACCGAAGCCCAAATAGATGAGAAAGTGCGGCGCATCCTTCTGCTCAAAGCATCGCTGGGCCTGACCACAACGCCACAGGTACCCGAGACCGGTCTCATGACCGACCTGTGGGCCGAAGCCCTCTTAGAGCCCCTCCGGCAGGCTTACATCCAAGCTGTCACCCTCGTCCAAAATCGCCAAGCCCTCTTACCCCTCGGCAATCTTGCAAACTACCGCCCCCTCTATGTGCAAATCGGCTACGAGCGGCCCGCCCCCTTTTACCGTTACCTCAGCCAGTATATGGCCATAGACTATGTCGTAATTCCGTCCGTAGAAGCTCTCCCGACGGATTCCCTCCTGCGGCGGCTTTCCGAGTATAATCTCTTTGTCGTCGGGCTCTTCAACCTCTCGCAGAACCCCCGCCGCAGCTTTGGCATGCGCCCCAAGGCCCTGGACTTCTTATGTGGACTTCGGGAGTCCGACCGCAAAGTCATCACTTGCATTTTCGGAAATCCTTATACGCTCTCCTTCTTTGGGGAGGAGGAGGCCATCCTCTTAGGCTATCAGGAGGATACGCTGGCGCAGTGGCAAGCCGTGAATGTCATCATGGGCACGGGGCCCCCTACAGGGGTTTTGCCTGTGGAGCCGCCCCTCCGATACCCGCGTTATGTCGCTTATGATGCGGCACCTTACCGGCCTGTGGTTCCTTATCGCCCACCCTACCGCTTTTCGCGGCTGGACTCTCTCCTAAGCACCGTCATCAGCGAACGTATCACGCCGGGCTTCGCTATTACCGTGATTTATCGGGACACGGTAGTCTACAACAAAGGCTGGGGAGGATATAGCTATACGGATCGTCGGCGCCCTTCGCCTACGCATACCCTGTACGATGTGGCTTCCTTGACGAAAGTCTTCGTAACGACCCTCATGGCGATGGACTTATATGAGCGCGGGGAGCTTCGCCTGCAAGAGCCGCTCAGTAAGCGGGTTCCTGCCTGGGCCTCTACGCCAGCGGGGCGCCTCACCCCCTATCAGCTTCTTACCCACACGGCCGGCTATCCCCCTACGCTGCCCCTCCTCCAGATGCTCAAAGGCAGTGCCACGGCCTTTTCTGACACCCTCTCCGACCTGTATACCCTGCCCCTGAGCCGCCGCCGCTACCTCAGCCAGAAAGTTCCCCCCACCCTTTGGGAGCAAATCCTCTCCTATCCCCCCAGCAAACCCACTGCCCACCCGGTGTATTCGGATATTAGCTTTGTCATCCTGGGCAGGTACCTGGAACTTCTCGCTGGCGAAAACATGATGAGCTATGTAACACAGCGCTTTTACCGCCCCATGGGTCTATATCGTCTGCAATTTCACCCCGCCCTAAACTGCCTCGATAGCCTATGCGCCCCTACCGAAGTAGATACTACCTGGCGAAAAGACACCCTATGTGGCTATGTGCATGACCCGACGGCAGCGCTCTTAGGGGGCTTTGCGGGGAATGCGGGGCTTTTCGCGCCCAGCCAGGACCTGGCCTACCTTCTCTGGATGCTCCTCAAAAGCGGCGAATATGGCGGGTACTGTTATTTCTCAGCACCGACAGTGCGGACATTCACCCGCGAGGCCGATAGGTTAGGCCGCGGCTTAGGCTGGGATAAACCCGGCAAAGAAAAGACCTCCAGCGCCCCTCCCCCCCTCTCTACACTTGCCTTTGGGCACTTAGGCTTTACCGGCACCGCCGCCTGGGCCGACCCCGCCCATAACCTCGTGGTCATCATCCTCTCCAACCGCATTCACCCCACCGCTGCTGACCCCCGCTACAACCAGCTCCTCATCCGCAGGAAAATCATGCAAGCCATCCTCGCTGACCTTGGCATTTCTTCGTAACGCTATCCTTTTCCACGCCTCCCAATCGGCCTCTACCGTCCCAGCCTCCAAGCTGGCCGGCACCAAAACAGGCCTCCACGGGCAGCGTGAAAGAACCGCCCACTTTTTTGTTAACTTGGCCTGTGGAGCGCAGTAATTACCTGCCCAAGGTAGGTGCACTCTTTCTTTTGCTTGTGGCGTCTGGCTGCTTGAAAGAAATAGAGCTGGATGTCCCTTCCGACACCGGCGAACTGGTAGTTGAAGCTTACTACTTTGGCGATCGGGACAGTGCCCTGGCGCGCATTAGCCGTAGCACAGGGTATTTTGCGCCTACCCTGCCCCCGGTTGTGTCCAATGCGGTTGTGATTTTGGAAGAGGTGGAAACAGGCAACCAAGACACCCTTCGGTGGCGGGATTCTCTCTATATGCGCGTAGGCGGCTCTGTGCGTCCCCAACTTACCCACCACTACCGCCTCAAAGTCCAGGTGGATGACGAAAATCTCACCTCGCAGGCTATGCCGCTCTTAGAGACTGTGCGCATCTTAGCTTTGATAGATACCTTTCTACCAGCGAGGGGGCCTATTCCTGCCGGCTATAGACTCATTGGCATTTCGCAGGACCCCCCCGGCGAAAATCAGGGCTATCGGCTGCGTGTCTGGCGCAATGACACGCTTTTCAATCGCCTCACAGAATGGATTTACAGCGATGACAGCTACATTGACGGGAACTTTGTCGTCTTTGAGCTTCCTTTTGAAGCGAAACCCCAAGACACGTTTTATGTAGAACTCTGGACGCTGCCCAGGCAAGTGATTCGGTTTTATGATCAGCTGGTGCGGAATGCTTTTGGGGGAAGTGGGGGCTTTTCGCCTCCGCCGGATAATGCTATTTCAAACTTCTCTGGGGGCCGCCGCCGAGTATGGGGATACTTCACCACTGTGGCGGTAGATGGGAGGGGCCTGCGCGTGCGCCCACGTTAAAGAAGGGGCTCTTTCCGGCGGATGGCCTCCGCAATCTGTGCCGCCTTCTGCGTATCCGTTAGCTCTGCGCTCACACCAGCAATCCCCTGTCGGGATAGCACGGTCTCATGTTCCCGCCGCAGCGCCTCCAACTGCGCCCGTAAACGCGCATTCTGCTCCCGCAGCTCCTTGAGTTCCGCATCATGCTTTAGCTTGAGCTTGTAAGCCTTATACAGCAAAGTAGCGCCTACAATAATAATAATAGCTAATTCGAGCATACTATTCGAGCGTCTTGGGGATGTCTATGTTCGGTTGAGAGGCGCCTGTTGTAGAGCCGCGCTTTTCCCAGACTTCGCTCACGACAATCGTCTCCAGGTTTTCCAGGCGCTGGCGGAGGTTCTGGTTTTCGGCCTGCAGGCGAGTGAGTTGCGTTTTGAGTTCTTCTATTTCGGCTGTGGTGGCAAATCGGCCCCGATACTTCAGCCATTCTTTATAGGCCCCCAAGGCCAATCCTCCCAAAACAGGAATGCCTATCACGATGAAGACAATGAGTACCGCTGTCATGGCCCTTTCAAAAGTACAAACTTTCCGCTACTACACGCATAAGCCAGTGCGTGCGGCATGTCTCTTTACTTCCCTGACAAAAGCACAATGCGCTTAGAAATGCCTTCTACCTAAGAAGAGGCTCAAGCAACTGGCGGTTCCTTCTCTTTCAGGCTGCCTCTCACCGGGGGAAAGGGAGTTTCTTTTTGAGCTCTTCTTCGCGTTTGCGTTTTTCTTCTTCGGCTTGGCGGCGGAGGCGTTCTTCTTCGGCTTTGCGACGTTCTTCGGCTTCGCGGCGCAGGCGCTCCTCTTCGGCCTTGCGGCGCTCTTCGGCTTCGCGGCGGAGGCGCTCTTCTTCGGCTTTGCGGCGTTCTTCGACTTCGCGGCGCAGGCGCTCTTCCTCGGCTCGGCGCTTTTCATCCAGGGCCCGCCGGAGGCTATCCTCTCGGCGCTTGAGCTCGGCTTCTACTTTGGCTTTTTGAGCTTCCAGCGCCTGAGTGAGGGGGGCACCCCCTTTATCGGTGCGCACGCCCGTCACTTTCGGCGCCGCCACTGTCCCCCCTAAATCCGCTATGAGCCGCACGCCCCCCTGCACACCCGGCAGGTTGAGCGCCTGGGTTACCGCCCCTACCATCTCCGCCGGCACATCTATGCCCACTGTGTAGGCAATACTTTGGTCTAAACGGGTTATACCACCCACTTCCATCCGAAGATTGCCCGCCTGAACTGGGAAAGGTTCTACATAAAGCCCACCATCCTGCAAGCGAAACCGGATATTCGCTTTAGCGAGGGTCACCTGAGAAAGCGCGGGGAGCCTCGTAGCACCGCTCAAAGCTTGCAGGGAAGCTGCGCCTTGCACCGTCGCCTGAAGGACCTCCGCCAGCCCCTGCCCATTCAGCGTAGATAGGTCCGGCATCATATCGGGTTTCAAGCGGCTGCCGGCTTCTAAGTTTAGATTAACGGTGCCTTGCGTGCTTTTCACGATAGGGGCGAGCCGACGCAGGGTGGCGATGTTTTTAGCTATCTCCTCTATGCGGGCCTCCTGAAACCGAAACCGCATATTCCAGCTGGCCTGGTCTTTACTCGGCGCGACATAAGCCCCACTGAGCGCCAAAAGCCCCCCAAAGGCCCCCATCTCAAAGTTCTCCAAGACCACCTTCTGGTCCCGAATCACGAGCCGCCCCCGCGCATTCTGAAAGCGCATCTGGTCATACAGCAGCTCCCCTATCTGGGCTTGGAAAGTAAAGTCTATGTTCGCTGGAATAACGACCACCTCTAAGGTGCTGGCGGTATCGGAGCTGGCAGAGGCGGCTTTTGTCGTGTCACTACTCATCCACTCATTGAGGTCCAAGCGCCGGCTCTGAAGGGAAAGCGTGCCAATGAGTTTTTCATCGCGCAAAACATACCCCAGGTAGTTTTGAAGACTTCCACTCACCTGAAAGTCCGAGCGGCCAATTTGGCCTTGACAGTTTGAGAGCGCAGCAGATTGTGGAGAAAAATCCAATCGAGCGGAGGTTATTTGGGTACCCATGGATAAGTCTGGGCTTTTGTAGGAGAACTTATCCACTATGAGGTAGCCATTAGCGGGCAAACGAGCATAATCTTGCTTTTCTAAGGCGTCTCGGGTGCCCTGGAGTTTGATGTCAAAGCGAAGGAGGCCTGTTATCTGAGTGCTATCCAGGGGGAAGATTTGGAGGAGCGCTCCTAAATCTAAGACGCCCTGGGTAGCGAATGCAAAGCGCAGGGCCTCTAAGTCTTCTATGCGCAAGCTGAGCTGGACGGGCTGGCCTGCCAACGTAAAGGCCATAGTCCGCAGATCCGCCACGGACCGGGCTAAGTTGCCTTCGGGACTATTGGCCGCAAAGTCTATGCGCAGGTTTTCTATGGCCGCTGGATACGCATCGGCCTTGACATACCCCTCGGATAGGCGGAGGGTTCCATCTATGGAGGGGAGTTTTTTCTCTGCGTAAGTGCCGGCTATGCGCAGCTGCGTTTGAAAAGCGCCTCGTAAAGTGTAGCCTAAGGGTAAAGCGGCTGCAAAATCTTCCAACTGCCCCCGAGCGTTGATGAGGGCTTTTAGATTGAGGGAGGAGAGACCCGTGCTATGATAGGAGAGCGCGAGGGCGGTCTGTCCGGCTTTGAGAGAGAGGGTATCCAAGTCTATGCGTAGGCTTTCCAGGGTAGGGCCAGGACTTTCCAGGGTCAGGCGTAAGAAAATCCCTTCTATGGTTTTGGGAAGGGCTTTGTAGGCGATGCGGCCCTGGTCTATGCGGAGTTTGAGCCCGAAAGCCGGCAACAGGGTATCACGCATTTCCCCCCGCACATAGCCGCTGAGGCTGAGCGTGCCATCCGTAGAGAGGTCCTCGTAACCTTTCTTATAGACGGCAGGGACGAGCGAGAGGAGGGACTTGAGGGAAGCCTTTGGCGCCGCAAACTGCATATCCAAAAGAGTCGTCTGAGTATCAGGCAAGCTCACTTGCCCTTGCAGTTCCAACCGCAGGTCATTCAGGGCAAACTCCCCTTTTGAGATGCGATACTGCTGGGCTGGTAGATTGAGGTCTAAATCTAATTCGGCCGTAAATCGCTGTCCATTGAGGTACCGAGTTTGGTCCATGGTCAGGAAGAGCTGAGCTATTTCTGTTTCCGTAGCGAGGTCTACCTGGTCCTGCGTAAAGTCGCCTTTGCCAGTGTGGGTGAGGCCCACGAGGCGGGCATAGAGCTTCGTAGAGGAATCTATGTAGGTGAGGTTTCCCTCCTCAATAGCATAGCGCCGCAGAGCCAGGTGGAAAGTTGTGGGCGTCGTGTCCGGTTTAGTTTCGGTAGAGGTGGTCGTGTCGGGCATGGTAATATCCCAGTTAGCCCGCCCATCCGATAAGACCCGCACGAGTATTTTCGGTCGGATGAGGTAGAAACGGGTAATATCTACCTTTCCGCGCAAAAGCGCTAAGACATCCAGGCCGAGGTCTATAGCATCGCATTGGAGGAGCGTATCGCCTTCAAAAGGAGCCTGATTAGCTACCACAAGCCCCTCCAAACGCAGCGTGAGAGCAGGAAAGTGCCGAAAAAATGACAGACTTAGGCCCCGGTAATCTACGCGAGCGCGGAGGTTTTTATTGATTTGTTCTTTGAGGAGGCTATCCACCTTACCGCGGAAGAAAAAGGGCAGAACCGCAAGGAGAATAAGCAGGAAGGCGATAATCCCCCCACTCCACAGGAGAAACCGGCGCATAGTTCAAAAATACGATGGGGCAGGCAATTGACGCCTGCCCCATCGTGGGCGATTTATCAGAGCCGTTTTACTCGAAAGCGATGCGCTGGAGGTAGTGCCTATCTCCCTGCGTAAATCGGAGAAGGTAGAGTCCGGCGGCGAGGTTCTGACGGGGAATGCGATAGGCCGTGCCGGCGGAGAGAGTCGCTTCTCCTTCATAGACGCGCTGGCCGCGCAGGTCTTCTATCCACCAATGGGCTGGCCCATCCGCCGGCCAAACTACATATATAGCCTCCTGCGCAGGCACCGGATACACCCGCAGCCCTCCCCAGCTGCTCCGAAGGCCAGTAGATAGATCCACAATCACATACACCGTGTCTATTTCGGTACAAGCGCCATTTTGGACTATGAGGACTACGGTATCCGTTTGCGAAGCGCCGTAGCACTCTGTGTGAGGCCCCGGCCCCGTATAGGTAGAGCCATTGATGACCCAGCTATAGGTGAAAGCAGATTCTACGATGGTTGGCGAGTATTGGACACACACGCTACTACCACTGCCACTGATGCTGGCATAGCTTCCCGGAAGGTACTCACTCCCATCCACCTGGATATTGGTTTCTGGCAGAGAGTCCACAAGAACATAAACGGTATCTCGAGGAGCCTGGGAGGACGGAGTGCAGGCTGAACTTTGCGCTGAGGTCAGCTCGGCCACCACTGTGTAAATACCAGGGGCGTTGAACTGAGCTATGAAGGTATTGCCCATCACACCCGAGACCTGCGTGCCATTGACATACCAGTTGTGCTGGATACCCGGCGTGGTGATTCCGGTATTGAAGGTATCCCGGACAATAGCCCCTGTCCAGCAGACCCGACTCGTATCGTAAGAAAAGTACGGCGGCTGCGGGAGGCTCGGCCCAGAGCTGGGATCGTAGGGGTACTCGGTGATTTCCAAGACGTAATCTACAGTCCCGCCGCTCGAGCCAAACCTCTGGATAATAATCCAGATCGTATCGCCAGCTTGTAAAGACATGGGCTGACGATTGGGATTGCCAGATAACGTAGTAGTGTAGGTGCTGCAAGCTTGTGCCGCCAAGTTATTAATGAGAAGAATATGCGGCACAAATCCAGGGCAACCTCCATCCTGGCGATAGCCGCAGCCGGTCCGGGAGTTGTAAACATGGAGGTCTGGATCATAGTAGGAACCACTCCCATTCCCAGGGTTATTACAGAGATTTACTCGCAGGGAGTCTAAGCAGGTGCGAATCCGGTAAATATGGAATACCGCAGGGGATCCCCAATCCAAACTCCGCATAGGGCGGCGATTAGAGCCAGTGGGATACCCATTCGTGCTGTAACTGAAGCTGGTATCGGTTCTGGTAGGTGTCTGAGGAGTAAGGTCTATAAAGTTATACATACTTGTCCCGGGAGGGGGCAGTACCGTAAAGCTCACTACATTAGACGATACAGGGGTATTGGAGCACCCGGCAGGGGGTAGAGCCGTGAGCCGAACCCAATAATTCCCTTGCAAAGGCGCATAAGTATAGGAGGGACCCGTATAAGGAGCTAAAACGTTCCATGGCCCCGATGCACCCCCCGTAGAAACCTCCCACTGCGCTGGCAGGGTAACATTAGAAGGATTATTCACAGATAAAGTTACCGTCTGCGTTTGTACAATAGTTGTCGGATTTACACTGATCTGGTCGGCATTTAGGGCGGTGGGGCAAACAACGGAGACGCTTACGATGTTGGAGGAGTCATTCTCCAGGTCACAGTTGCTATGATAAGGGGCCACGATCGCCACCAGCCGAAAGTCATAATTTCCCGCCAGTGCCGGCGTATAAACATACGGCGATCCCTGATAGGCCGCAATCACATTCCAAGGCCCCCCATCCACAGACGTCAGCCAGTAAGCCGGTGTCGTCACATTGGTAGGATTATTGACAGAGAGGGTGATGCTACCTGTCCCCACTTGCAAGCTCGTCGGCGAAGCGCTGATCTGGTCTGCACTAATGGCTGCCGGGCACGGCGGAATCACCGCCACAAACTCATCCGCTCCTATATCGGGATTGGGCGAGCCATCTGGACGCGGATCACCATCAAAGTCCGTGATAATAGCTATCGGACTACTGATCAGGGCCCCTCCCCCCTCAATCGACGTGCTCGTCCCATGCGGAATGTGCAGGTCGTCGTTAGACTGGAAGGGGGCCCCAGCTGAGAGCTGGATACTATTCTGCTCCCGAGTACTCCCTACGGCACCTCGCCAGTCTGTCAGGGTCGCACGGACATTACTCCCTAAGGCGCCTACAAAAGCATACTGAGAACCATTCGCATTATCCACATAGTAGGCATTATTGTCAAGCTCCGCAAACACATTTGGACTGCTCCCCTCATAAGCAATTGCTATGGTACGCCGGGTAGAGGAGGCTGGGGTCGGTGTCTGCGTATTCTGAAAGATATTATTGCGTACATAGACCCCACCCGTAATGCCGCTCCGAATTGCCAGACAGGATGGGTTGGAAGTAAAGCTGGTATTTACGCTTCCGTACAGGTGAATAGAGTTATGATAGACATACACACCGGCATTGGCGTTACTACTGCCGTTCAGGAGAATCCCATAGGCATTCCAGATGTCTGCTGGGGGGCTATAGCCATCTGCCCGAATGTCAGCAATGAAGTTATTGTAGATATAGGTCTGGCTATTAGTGAGAGAACCCACATGTACTCGGATGCCGAAGGCATCCCATCCACCTGTTCCGGTATAAGCAATGCCATAGACCCAGTTACGGCGAATATGCACATTTTTACAGGCTGTACTGGCGGAAGTGCTTTGAGGAGTATATCCCACAGCTATACCGGTATAGCCATAGCTGCTGCTACTGCTGGCATTGAAGATGGTGTCTCGCTCTATGAGAAGGTTTTCTTGTGCGGAGACGACAATACCGGCCGATCGGCTACCCCCACCCCAGCTGGCAATCAGAGCAGGGTGCCCAATTTTACAGCCTATAATCTGGTTATTTTTATCTCGGCTGGAGTGGCCATGCAAAATGATCCCCTCTTGCACCCCGTAGATCCAGCAGTTTTCTATGGTGATGTCGTTATTTCCAGCCACATTGGCGGCGCCTGGGAAAGAGCTTTGCTGACCGAGGTAGATGCCCACGCGGGTTTGGGCTTTGTCAGCCCCATCTATCTCTATATTTCGGATGGTGATGCGTTTGCAGGGATTCTGGTGGTAGGTATTGTCCGAAATCAGGCCGATGATACCTATACCACTCACCGGCGCGCCGGTAGTGAAGCGGAGTAGCCGATTAGGCCCGCCATCAATCGTAAAGTTATCTACCCCTGTGAGCCGGAAGACAAAGCGGCTCGTCAGCCCCATAGTACTAGGATTGGTTGTTATCGTAATGGGACTCGTCACCGAACTATGCACGGTGAGGGTAACATTGTATTGTCCCATGCCTGCGTAGGGACCTAACTGAGCCACATTAATGGTTGTAGTGCCCGAGGGCTCCCCCGCATAGTCCGGCAAAATCTCAAAGCGCACATTGCCATTGATGCCTTGCGAATTGAGGGCATTCATGGCAGCTGTGAGGTTGGAGTAGTTTCCCGTAGCCCCAATAGTGTAAGTACCCGACAGCTGCGCATAGCCGGAAGCGGTTAGGAATAAAGCTCCCA
>Ga0308411_10002858_pt1 | contig 11583 bp, 11 predicted proteins | sample HotsprottomLayer_2_FD_203530 | JGI IMG/M metagenome (GOLD analysis project Ga0308411, IMG submission 203530) | Hot spring phototrophic mat microbial communities from Octopus Spring, Yellowstone National Park, Wyoming, United States -... | ecosystem: Environmental > Aquatic > Thermal springs >... | reverse complement strand
CGGTCGCACCCTGCAGGGCGAGGATGCGGCTGAGCTCGCAGAAGCGGAGGTCGTAGCAGGTGAGCAGCCCGACCGGCCACCCCTCCACGACCGCCGTGACGCACTCGTCGCCGGCGCTGAACACCTCGCTCTCGTGCCGCCCGGCACCCGGCACCTCGACGTCGAACAGGTGGATCTTGCGGTAGCGGGCGAGCACCCCACCCGGGCCGACGAGCACCGAGGTGTTGTAGACGGCGTCACCGTCGCGCTCGGCGATGGGTACGCACAGGCGGAGCCCGTGCTGCGCCGCCAACGCCACCGCCCACGCCACGGTGGGGCCCTCGACGGGCTCGGCGAGCTCGCGCACCGCCCGTCCGGAGCCGAGGTGGGCGAACAGCTCGGGCAGCACGACGAGCCGGGCGCCTCCCTCGGCGGCGGTGGCGATCGCGCCGGCCGCACGGGCCCGGTTCCTGGCCACGTCGGGACGGCACCGGAGCTGGACGGCGGCGACGCGCACGGATCCGACGCTACCGCCGCCCGCGGTCGTGCTCGGCCCACGACCCGACCCGCCGACCGCAGGTCGCCACGCCGAGCGGCGCGGCGACCTGCTCAGTCGATGGCGTGCTCCTCGAGCAGCCGCCGGCCGATCACCATCTTCTGGATCTCGTTGGTGCCCTCACCCACGATCATGAGCGGGGCGTCCCGGTAGAGCCGCTCGATCGGGTACTCGGCGGCGTAGCCGTTGCCGCCGTGGATGCGCAGCGCCGCCTGGCAGATCTCCCAGCAGACCTCGCTGCAGAAGTACTTGGCCATGCCCGCCTGCAGGTCCGACCGCTCGCCGGCCTGCTTGCGGCGGGCGGCGTCGAAGCACATCAGCCGGGCCGCCTGCAGCTTGGTGCCCATCTCGGCGAGGCTGAACTGGATCGCCTGGTGCTGCGCGATCGGGCGCCCGAAGGTGTGGCGCTGCTGGGCGTAGCGGATGGACTCCTCGAACGCCCGTCGGGCCACCCCCACCGCCCGGGCGGCGATGTTGATCCGGCCGAGCTCCACCGCCGCCATCATCTGCCGGAAGCCCACACCCTCCTCGCCGCCGAGCAGGTTGGCGGCCGGCACGCGGTGGTCCGAGAAGGTGAGCTCCACCGTCTCCACCCCGCGGTAGCCGAGCTTGTGGATGTTGGGGCTGACGGTGATGCCCTCGAAGGCGGGTCCCGGCTCCTTCTCGACGAGCAGCACGCTCATGCCCCGGTGGGGGGGATCGGTGTCGGCGGTCTTGACCAGGGTCACCACGAGGCCGGCCTCGCGTCCGTTGGTGAGCCACATCTTGGTGCCGTTGACGACGTACTCGTCGCCGTCGCGCACCGCCCGGGTGCGGATGGCGGCCACGTCGCTGCCGGCGTCGGGCTCGCTCAGCGAGTAGGCCGCCCGGATCTCGCCGGTGGCCATCCGTGGAAGGAACCGCTGCTTCTGGTCGTCGGTGCCGAACGTCTTGATGAGGAAGCAGCCCATGAAGTGCGTGTTCAGGAAGCCGCTCACGCTCATCCAGCCGTAGGACAGCTCCTCGACGATGTGGGCGTAGGTGACGATGTCGAGGCCGAGCCCGCCGTACTCGGTGGGGACCGTGATGCCGAACAGGCCGAGCTGCTTCATCTGCTCGACCAGCGCCTCGGGGTAGACGTCGTCGTGGTCGTAGTGGGCCGCCGTCGGGATGATCTCGTTGGCCGTGAACCGCCGGACCACCTCGAGCAGCTCCTCCCGGACCTCGGCGTTGGGATCGGGGGTGCCGGTGCCGGGACCGGCGGCGGTGTCGAGCGCCATGGGCGTCCTCCTGGGTCGAGCGCCGGACCCGAGCCTACGACGCCCTGACGGCGGCGTCAGGATCGGGGCTGCCGCAGGGGGACCCCGGCCGGCACCGACGGCCACCACCGCCGTGCCCGACGGGTCCGTACCCGACAGCTCCGCCCCCGACGGGTCCGCATCCGACGGCTCCGCCCGCTCGCCGTCACCCGCCGGGGATCGGTACGGTTCGACGGTGACCACGACCGCGCCGCCGTCCGCCGCGCCAACCCGGGAGCGACCTGCTGCGGGGGGGCGGCGTGCCACCCTGGTGTGGTCCGCGGCCCTCGCCCTGGGCCTCGCCGCACTGGCGGCCGTCGCCGTGTGGCGCCTCGACGGCTTCGTCGCCGACGACGCCTTCATCACCTACCGCTACGCCCGGAACCTCGCCGCCGGCGAAGGGTGGACCTACAACCCGGGCGAGCGGACGGCCAACGCCGCCACCTCGCCGCTGAGCACCGTGGTGCTCAGCGGTGTGGCCTCCGTGGCCGGCCCCGAGCAGCTCCCCGGCGCGGGCCGGGTGCTGGCCGTGCTGGCCCTCAGCGCCACCGGGCTGGCCGTCGCCGGCGCGCTGCGACAGCTGGGCGCTGCGCTAGCCGGGGTCCTCGGCGGGGTGCTGGTGGTCACCAACCCGTGGCTGGTCTCCACGGTCGGGATGGAGACGGCCCTGGCGGCGGCGCTCGGCGCCGGTGCGGTCTGGGCGGCGACCGCCCGCCGGCAGGTGACCTGTGGGCTGCTGCTCGGCCTGGCCGTGCTGGCCCGACCGGACAGCGTCCTGCTGGCGGCCCCACTGCTGTTCTGGTTGTGGTGGCGCGCCGACTTCGGCACCGATGTCGCAACCAGAACCGGGGGCGTCCGGGGGCGGGGGACCCGGGAAGCCCGGAGGGTCCCGTGGGCCGGGATCGCCTCGATGGCGACGGTGGTGCTCGCCTGGGTGCCGGTGGCGCTGGCGCTCGGCGCTGAGGTGCTGCCGGCCACCCTGGCCGCCAAGCGGGCCCAGACCCGCTCGGGTCTGTGGGGTGACGGTCCGCTGTTCCTGCGCGGGCTCGTCGAGCTGCCCGGCTGGCTCGGCTTCGGTCCCTGGGCGGTCGTGGCCGCCGCGGCTGCGGTGGTGGGGGTGGTGGTGGGCCTGCGGTCCCGGCCGCTGCGGGGGCTGACGGGCGTGCTGTGCACCTTCGTCGGGCTCCACCTCGCCGCCTACGGCCTGGTGCTGCAGCCACCCGCCTACCACTGGTACTACGGACCCGAGCTGTGGGTGGGCTCGGTCACGGGGGGCATCGCCCTGGCGGCCCTGGCGGGCGTCGTCGGGCACCGCCGCTCCGGGGTCGTCGCCGCCGTGGCGGCCACCGTGGTCATCGCCGGGCTGGGCCTCGCCTCGGTGCCCGGCGGCTACCGCTACCACCACTACGACGAGGTCGCCGACTGGCTGGCGGCGAACACCGCGCCCGGGGCCACCGTGGCGGCCGCCGAGGTCGGGGTGCTCGGCTGGCGGAGCGGCCGGCCCGTCGTCGACCACCTCGGCCTGCTGGATCCGCGAGCCGTGGCCGAGCTCGACGCCGGTGACCTCTCCTCGTGGCTGGAACGCCGACGACCCGACTACTGGGTGGTCCACGAACCGCTCTGGCCCCACGAGGCACCCGCAGCGGCCACCCCGTACTTCCGGGAGTCGTACGAACCGGTGCTGCGCACCGACGGCCTGACCATCTACCGTCGGCGTCCCTGAGCCCCGACCGCCGAGGAGGTCCCGTGGTCCCGCCCGCCATCCCGCCCGCCGATCCGTTCGCCGCCGGGGACCTCCCGCGCCGCTTCGAGGGCAAGGTCGCGTTCGTCACCGGGGCGGCCTCGGGCATCGGGCGGGCGACCGCGCTGCGCCTCGGTGCAGAGGGTGCCGCCGTGTGGTGCGTGGACATCGACGCCGACGGAGCGGCTGCAACCGCAGCGACCATCGAGCACCACGGTGGCCGTGCCCGGGCTGCCGGGCTCGACGTGACCGACGTCGACGGCTGCCACCGTGCCGTGGCCGACGCGGTCGAGGCCTTCGGTGGGCTCGACGTGCTGTGCAACATCGCCGGCATCGGCGGGTCCGCGCACACCCACGAGGAGACCCCCGAGCGGCTCCACGCCTTCTTCGCGGTCAACGCAGCCGGGCCGTTCGTGCTCAGCCAGGCCGCACTGGCCCACCTGCTGGCCCGCCGCGGCAACATCGTCAACCTCGCCTCGACCGCCGGGGTGATCGGCCAGGCCTACTGCGCCGCCTACTGCGCATCGAAGCACGCCCTCGTGGGGATCACGAAGGCGATGGCCATCGAGTACGGCCGGCAGGGCCTGCGCGTCAACGCCGTGTGCCCGGGGGGGGTGAACACGAACATCCTGGGCGGGTTCATGCCCCCGGACGACGCCAGCATGTCGCTCATCTCCCGTTCGTTCCTGACCCGCGACCTGCAGGAGCCCGAGTCGGTGGCGGCCATGGTGGCCTACGTCGGCTCGGACGAGGCGTACTACGTGAACGGGGCGATCCTGTCGATCGACGGGGGCACCACCGCCGGCTGACCGGCCGCCGGACAGTGATCGGGACGTTCGGGCCTGGGTCGTTCGGCCCAGTCGGGGTATGGTGTGGTCATGACGCTCGGCGAGCGACTCGCCGCAGCCCGTGAACAGCGTCGGCTGGCCGCGGGGCTGCCGCCCACCATCGACCTGACCTCCACCGGCGAGGTCGCCCGTGATGACGAGGTGGTGATCGACCTGCGCCGCCCGGCGTGGGAGCCACCCCCGGTGCTCGACCCGCCGCCACCGAGGTTCTCGGATGCCATCGGGGTCGCCGACTCGGCCGACGCCTGTCCCGACTGTGGCGCCGAGCTGCGACTCGACCTGCAGGATGTGGTCGGCGGGGTCGATCACTACACCTGCACCGGCTGCGGCCGGCTGCTGCAGGTCGCCCGCTGAACACCGCAGGCCCCGGGACCCCGGCGGGGGACCACCTGGATCCGGAGGCTCAGCCGCCCCCGAACATGCGGAGCCACTCGGCCTCGTTGCGGGGCCGGAACACGAAGTTGAGGCGGCGGGTGTCGCCCATCGACGCCGACGGCTCCGCCGAGTAGAGGTGCCCGGGGAACAGGATGGCGTCGTCGGGCACCTTGGCGAGCCGCTGGGTGAGGCTCTCGTACAGCGCCCGGGGGTCCCCGCCGGGTAGGTCGGTGCGGCCGCAGCCCTCGAGGAACAGGGTGTCGCCGGCCACGAGGCGGTTGTCGACGAAGAAGCACTGGCTGCCCGGGGTGTGGCCGGGCGTGTGGATGAGCTCCACGGGGATGGCGCCCACCATGACGACGTCGCCGCTGCGGTGGGTCACCAGATCGCCCTCGGCGACCTCGGTCACCCGCTGGACCCAGGGTGCCTCGTCGGCCTGCACGTGGATCGGCACCGACCGGCGCATGAGCAGCTCACGGACCCCTGAGATGCGGTAGCCCATCATGTCGCCACCGACGTGGTCCGGGTGGTAGTGGGTGGCGAGCACCCCGACCAGGCGCATGCCGTCGGCTTCGAGCACGTCGAGGATGCCCCGGATGTCGTAGGCGGGGTCGACCACCACCGCCTCGCCGGTCCCACGGTCGCCGATGAGGTAGACGAAGTTGACCATCTGGCGGGCGAGCGGGTCGGTGGTGGCGATGTCACGGCCCGACAGGAGCTGGCGGAAGTACAGCCGGTCCGGTGGGGAGGCAGCGGCGTCCATCTCCTGCATGCTAGGGCTGCTGGGCGAGCAGGAAGTCCCGCCAGCACGACGTGAAGGCGACGTCGAAGGCCTCGTACGCCGACCGCAGGGCCGGGCCGGGCCAGTCCTCGGGCACCAGCTCGTCCGGCAGGAGCGGATCGGCCAGCAGATGGCGCAGCACGGCGGCGGACAGCACGAACGCGTCCCGCAGCCCCGCCGTGCGCCCGGCCGCCAGCTCCGGGGTCGCGTCCGCGAGCCGGCGGGTGAGCCGGCGGGCCTCGTCCGCCCAGCCCCGCAGATCCCACAGGCTGGCGGCCAGGGCGGCCGGATCGCCGCCCGCCACCGGACGGCTCGCGAGCGACCAGCAACGGGCGGCCGTGACCACCGCCCGGGCCTCGGGGGCACGAGCCGGGTCCAGGTTGTCCGGGCGCAGCCACACGCCGTCGCGCAGCTCCGCGAGCCCCAGCGCCCGCATGGCCCGGCGCAGCTCACCCCGGGCGCCGGCGGGACGCGCCGCCGGGGGCACCACGTACTGCTCCCACACGCCCCGCCAGCGGCGGAGCCGGGGGCGGCGACTGGCGTCCTGGCGGGACTGGCGGGCGACCAGGTGACCGGCGAGGCGGTACCCGGCACCGTCGGGCTCGAGCTCGCCGGCGGCGACCATGCGCGAGATGGCGGTGCGCACCGTCCCCTCGCTGATCCCGAACAGCTCACCGGAGCGGACCAGCAGCGCCGTGCGCAGCCGGGGCGGGTGCATCCCGAGCAGGGTGCTGGCGATCACCGACCGGGCGGTGAAGGGCCGCTCGGCCACCGCGGCGCGCTGGTCACCACGACGGGGGGTCATCGGCGACGCAGGCTAGAGGGGCGGCGCCGGGTCCGACGTCGAGCGCGCGAAGATGCCTGCGCGTGCACTACCTGCGGATCTGGACCGACGAGGAGGGCGAGACCCACCTGAGCGAGGTGACGCTCCCCGAGGTCACCACCCCCGCCGAGCAGGGTGTGGCCCAGCTGGTGATCGCCGAGGCGGTCCCGGTGGACCGTCTGGAGTTCGTGACCGTCCGGGCCGGCGAGCAGCGACCCGACTGGCACAACGCTCCGCGCCGGCAGTTCGTCACCTTCCTCACGGCGTCGGTGACCATCGAGACCAGCGACGGTGACCGCCGGACGCTCCCGCCCGGCTCGACCGTGCTGGCCGAGGACGTCACCGGTCGGGGGCACGTGACCACTCACGAACCCGGGGATCAGCGGGTGCTGGTGATCCCCCTCGACCCGGCCTGATCCCGGCGGCTCCGGGCATTACGCAGGTTGCGACATCTGTCGACTCCCACGTAATATCCGGGCGTGCTGACGACCCCGCGACGTGGTCCCCGCCACCGCGACGGGGACATGGTGCCGGTCCCCGAGCTGCTGCCCGATGTCCTGCCGACCGATCGCCTGACGGCGACGGGCATGCCGGTGCCGGCCCTGCGGGCGGAGCTGCGCCGCATCCCCGACCTGCGCAACGTCGCCAACGTGGCCTCCGTCTGGCTGCAGTCGGTCGGCCTGCTCGCCGCGGTCTGCTGGCTCACGGTGCGGCTCCCACTGTGGGCCGCGCTGGCGGTGTGGGCGGGCACCTTCGTGCTCATGGGCCGGGCGTTCGCGCTGTTCGCCATCCTCAGCCACGAGGCCGCCCACCGGCTGCTGTTCTCGAAGAAGCGGGTCAACGACCTCGTCGGCCGGTGGCTGCTGGCCTACCCCGGCTTCGTGCCCTTCGACGCCTACCGGCGCAGCCACTTCGCCCACCACCGCGACGAGCTGGGCCCCGACGAGCCCGACCTCAACCTGTACCTGGGCTACCCGGTGACGAAGGCGTCGATGCGACGCAAGCTCACCCGGGACGCCGTGGGCATCTCGGGGTGGAAGAACCTCAGGGCGCTGCTGGCCGCCCTCGGCAGCCGCACCGCGCGGCCGGTGGCGCTGCGCATCCTGGCCGCCCAGGTGGTGCTGGCGGTCGGCTTCGGCGTGGTCCTCGGCCGCTGGTGGCTGTGGCCGCTGCTGTGGCTGGCCCCGTGGATGACCGTGTGGCGGGTGCTGAACCGGCTGCGGGCGATCGCCGAGCACGGCGGGATGACCCGCTCGCCGGACCGGCGGATGACGACCCACGTGGTCGACCAGCACCTCCTCGCCCGCTTCTGGATGGTGCCGTTCAACACCGGCTGGCATCTCGCCCACCACGCCGACATGGGGGTGCCGTTCCAGCACCTGCCCGCCCTGCACGCCGAGCTGGTGGCCGCCGGCTGGGTGACCGAGGAGCTCACCTACCCGAACTACCGGTCGCTGTGGCGGGCACTCGCCTCCGGCTGAGCCGCGGACGCGACCGCTGAGGGTCGCGCCCGGGAGCGCGGTGCTCAGGCGCCGTCGCCGTCGGGCACGGGGGTGAGACCCTCGTCGTGGCGGTGACGCCACCGCTCCTCGGCGAGCGAGACCACCTCCCGCAACGGCCGGCCCGTGCGCTGCGCCACCCGGGCGGCGTCGTCGTGCTCCACCTTCACCCGGCCCGGCCCGACCTTCACCCGCACCGGCAGCCCCTCGACGAGCACCTCCGACTCGTGGCGGGGCTGGGGCCAACGCTCGACGGTGCGGCCCCGTACGCCGAGCGATCCGGTCTCGGCCGTGAGCACCCCGGCGATCTGGGCGGCGAGCGACGGGTCGGCGAGCGCGCTCACCACGTGGCCGGGGCGGCCCTTCTTCATCAGCACCGGGGTCACCCAGGCGTCATGCGCACCGGCGTCGAGCAGGGTGGCGACGGCGTGGGCGAGCTGCTCGCCGGTGGCGTCGTCGACGTTGACCTCGAGCACCACCACCGGCTGGCCGGCGTCGAGACGGGCGCCGGCCTCGCCCACGACGACCTGGGTGAGGTTGGGGCGGTCGTCGAGCTCGGCCGTGCCCGCCCCGAACCCGGTGGCGGCGACCGTCATGGCCGGCATCGGCCCCCAGCCGGAGGCTGTGGCCGCCAGCAGCGCGGCACCCGTGGGCGTGGTGAGCTCGGTGGGGATGTCGAGCCCGTAGGTGGGAGCCCCCCGCAGCAGCTCGACCACCGCCGGGGAGGGGTTCGGCAGCAGACCGTGGGCGGTGCGCACCATGCCCGTGCCGTTCGCCACCGCCGAGGCGTGGACCTCGTCGACGCCGAGCAGCTCGAGGGCCGCGCAGGTGCCGACCACGTCGACGATGGCGTCGACACCGCCCACCTCGTGGAAGTGGACCTGCTCGGGCGGCCGCCGGTGGAGCCGACCCTCCACCTCGGCGAGCAACCCGAAGGTGGCCAGTGCCCGGGAGCGGACCCGCTCGGGCAGTCGCGCCTCTTCGATCAGGCCCTGCACGTGCATCGCCGTGCGAACGACCCGGTCGGACCCCTCGACCAGCACGTGGGCCTTGGTGGCCGCCACCCCCGAACGGGTCACGGCCTCGAACTCGAGGCTCCAGCCGCCCAGTGGCAGCCGTTCGCACAGCGCCCGCACTTCGGCGGGATCGGCACCGGCGTCCACGAGGGCACCCACCGCCATGTCGCCGGCGATGCCGGAGAAGCAGTGGAACCAGGCCACGGTGGCCGTCGTCTCAGGCACCAGGCGCACCGATCGTTCGGCGGCTACCGAGGAGGCGCACGACGGCACAGGCGGCACCGAACCCGTTGTCGATGCCCACGACCGTGATGCCCGACGCGCACGAGGCCAGCATCGCCAGCAGCGCGGTGACCCCCTCGAGCCCGGCGCCGTAGCCGACGCTGGTCGGCACCGCGACAACCGGCGCCGGGGTGAGGCCGCCCACGACGCTGGCCAGCGCCCCCTCCATGCCGGCCACCACCACCACGGCGTCGGATGCGGCGACCGCATCGGCGACGTCGAGGATCCGGTGCAGGCCGGCGACACCCACGTCGCAGACCCGCACCGGCCGCAGCCCGTGGGCCGTCAGGGTGGCCTCGCACTCCTCGGCCACCGGCAGATCGGCGGTGCCCGCGGTGACGACGTGGACCCGCTCGGGCCGCTCGGGCGCGGGACGCCACACGACGGTGCTGGGCTGGTGGGCGGTGGCGGTGCCACCGGGGTTGGCGGCGAGGGCGGCACGCACCTGGGGCGGGTCGGCCCGGGTCAGCAGCACCGGTGACGACGACGGCTGGGCGAGCAGCTCGGCCACGATGGCGGCGCACTGCTCGGGGGTCTTGCCGGGGCCGTAGACCGCCTCGGCCATGCCCTGGCGCAGCGCGCGGTGGTGGTCGACGCGGGCGAACCCGAGGTCGGCGAACGGCAGCCGGCGCAGGGTGGCGACGGCGTCGTCGGCGGACACCGAGCCGGCGCGCACCCCCTCGAGCAGGGCCCGCAGGGCCGCTTCGTCCATCCCACTATCCTGACCGGTCGTGCCCGACGCTGTCGCATCCCCTCACGACGCCGTGGCGTCGGACCGGGCGTCGTGTCGCGTCGGCTACCTCGGCCCGGAGGGGACCTTCACCGAGCAGGCGCTGCTCACCCAGGCCGATCTGGCGGCAGGGGAGCTGGTGATGCTGCCGTCGATCCCCGAGGTGCTCGCCGCCACGGCGTCGGGGGCGGTTGACGTCGGCTTCGTCGCCATCGAGAACGCCATCGAGGGCTCGGTCAACATCACCATCGACGTCCTCGCGTTCGACACCGACCTGCTCATCCAGCGGGAGGTCGTGATCCCGGTCGAGCTGTGTCTGATCACCCTGCCCGGTGTACCCCTCGACGCCATCGACACGGTCATGTCGTTCCCTCACGCCAGCGCCCAGTGCCAGCGCTTCCTCGCAGAGGCGGTGCCGGGCGTGCGGCTGCAGGCCACCAACTCGACGGCCGAAGCGGCACGGCTGATCGCCGAGCAGCGCACCCGCAGCGCCGCCGCCATCGGCACCGCCCGGGCGGCCGAGGTCTACGGCCTCGAGGTGGCACGGGCGGGGATCGAGGACCACCCCGAGAACGCCACCCGCTTCGTGGTGGTGGCCCGCGAGGGCGTGCCGCCCGCTACCGGCCACGACAAGACCTCCATCGTGGTGTTCCAGCGCGCCGATGCGCCGGGGAGCCTGCTCGCCATCCTGCAGGAGTTCGCGGCACGCAGCATCAACCTGTCCAAGCTGGAGTCCCGCCCGACCAAGCGCGGCCTCGGGGACTACTGCTTCCTCATCGACCTCGAGGGCCACATCGCCGATGAGGTGGTCGCCGATGCGCTGCGCAACCTCAAGATGAAGCAGGCGGACGTGAAGTTCCTCGGCTCCTACCCCGCCGCCGGCGAGCACGGCCCAGCGGTTCGTGAGGAGGCTTCGGCGGCGTGGGAGGCCGCCGCCCGCTGGGTTGAGGGGCTGCGGGCCCAGATCCGCCGCTAGCGTTGCGCCCGGGTCACCGGCGAGCTCGGCCGGTCCCGTCCGGGAGGGATGGCAGAGCGGACGAATGCGACGGTCTTGAAAACCGTTGAGGCGACGGCCTCCGTGGGTTCGAATCCCACTCCCTCCGCCGGGTGCCCGGCGGTGCGCCCCGGTCGCCGTGTGTAGCATGCGGCGTCACAGATCTGGAGAGGTGCCGGAGTCTGGTCGATCGGGCCTCCCTGCTAAGGAGGTGAGGGCGCAAGCTCTCCGTGGGTTCAAATCCCACCCTCTCCGCCACGGGCCCCGCTGGCACGCGGGGCCCGGTCGCGTCTGACGGGCCCTCAGATTCCCGTGACTGATGTCACTGGACTCGATATTGCATTCTCGTTGCGATTGTCGCGAGAGTGTCACCCACGACGAACCACATCGGCCCGTGCCCGGCCGGCCTCGGACGCCCCGACCCCTAGGCGGCTCCGACGGGATCCCCCCGCTCGGCCGGAACCCGGCGCCCGTTCCGCCCACCCCCATGACCCCCCGCTCCCGTGGCGCAGACGGGGTCGCGGTGCACCGGTGGGCCGCCGGCGGCACGAGCTCGAAAGGAGAGCCGATCCCCATGAAGCGCACCCTGTCCAGCCTCGCCCTCGCCGCCCTGGTGCTCATCGGGTCCGCCGCCTGCACACCCGAGGAGCTCAAGGCCGCCTGGACGCTCAACGGCTACGAC
>Ga0308411_10002856_pt1 | contig 11587 bp, 8 predicted proteins | sample HotsprottomLayer_2_FD_203530 | JGI IMG/M metagenome (GOLD analysis project Ga0308411, IMG submission 203530) | Hot spring phototrophic mat microbial communities from Octopus Spring, Yellowstone National Park, Wyoming, United States -... | ecosystem: Environmental > Aquatic > Thermal springs >... | reverse complement strand
TCCACCAGCAGGTCGCGAGGTAGAAGGCAAAGCCCGCAAGCCAGCCGAGACCGAAGGCCCGGCGCGGCGAGCGGCTGCGCGCCGCCCACAGCAAGGGCACGAGCCCGATCCAGGCGAGCGGCGTCAAATCGAGCGACGGCAGGGATGCGGATAGCATGAGGCCGCTGCAGACCGCGAGCACGAGCCGTCGCCAGCCTCCGCCCGGCCGGATCGTCTCTGCCTGGAGCACGATCGACCCCGGTCCCCCATTGGGGCCCACACCAACGCGGAGCCCGAGGCCCGCCATCTGCGAGTCTCCCCCGCGCTCCTGGGGCGCACGACGCGGTCCAGCCGTCACGGGCGGGGCTCCGCCAGCATCTGCTCGAGGGCGCGCTCGCGCCGCTGCATGCGTCGCGCCTCCGCGGGAGAGCGCTCGTGGTCGTAGCCGAGGAGGTGCAACACCCCGTGCACGAGCAGGCGCTCGCATTCGCGCCCGAGCGACACGCGGCGCTCCGCGGCCTGCCGCCGGGCCGTATCCACCGAGATCGCCACATCGCCGAGAAGACCGGCGGGCGCTCCACCCGGCCCCTCGTGCTGCGCGAAGGCGAGGACGTCGGTCGGCCGATCGACGCCGCGCCAGGCGCGATTCAACCCGCGCATCACCGCATCCGAGCACAGGAGGACCGACAGCTCGGCATCGCGACAGCGGAGCGCGCGGAGCAGGCGGATGCCGCTGCGCCGCACGCGAGCCGCCAGCGCCGGCACGCGCCGTCCCCGCATCGCGACCGTCACGGGCATGGCGCTCAGTCCGCGCTCGCCCCGCCGGAGGCCGGCCCGGCCCGGGCCACCTGGCGCTCGTAGGCCCCGATGATCTGCTGCACCAGCGGATGGCGCACCACGTCGCGCTCGCTGAAGTACACGAAGCGGATCCCGTCGATATCGCGCAGGATCTGCTGCGCTTCCTTGAGGCCCGACGGCTTGCCCGCCGGCAGGTCGATCTGCGTCACGTCGCCGGTAATGACGGCCTTCGAGCCGTAGCCGAGCCGGGTGAGGAACATCTTCATCTGCTCGGTGGTGGTGTTCTGGGCTTCGTCGAGGATGACGAAGGCATCGTTCAGCGTCCGGCCGCGCATGAAGGCCAGCGGCGCCACCTCGATCGTCCCCCGCTCCACCAGCTTCCGCGCCCGTTCGAAGTCGACCATGTCGTGCAGGGCGTCGTAGAGCGGGCGCAGGTACGGGTTGACCTTCTCGGCCAGGTCGCCCGGGAGGAAGCCCAGCTTCTCCCCCGCCTCGACTGCGGGCCGGCACAGCACGATGCGCGTGAAGGTGTTCCGCATCAGCTCGGCCACGGCCACCGCCATGGCCAGATAGGTCTTGCCCGTCCCGGCCGGACCGATGCCGAAGACGATGTCGTAGTTGCGAATGGCGTCGATGTACGCTTTCTGCGCCACGCTCTTCGGCGTGATCGTGCGCTTGTGCGCCGAGATGAAGACCGTGTCGAGGAAGATATCGCGCAGGCGCGCCGTGCGGTCGGCCGAGAGAATGCGCAGCGCGTACTCCACGTCGGAGCGGTAGATCGGATAGCCCTGCTCGAGCAGCTCGTAGAGCTGCCGGAGCACCCGCCCGGCGAGATCCCGCTCCACGCGCTCGCCGTGGAGCAGGAGCTCGCCATCGCCGACATCGATGCGCAGGCCGATCTCGCGCTCGAGCAGCTTGACGTGCTCGTCGTGCTGCCCCAGCAGCTCCCGGAACAACGCGCCGCTCGGAAAGTGCAGCCGCTCGACGGCCACCGCTGGCTCGCTCAAGACCGCGTGACCTCCTCGACCCCCAGGAGCTTCCAGGCGGCATCCAGCGCCGCATCCAGCCGCGCCGGATCCTTGCCCCCCGCCTGCGCGAAGTCCGGGCGTCCACCGCCACCACCACCGACCAGCGGCGCGAGCTGCTTGATGAGATTGCCTGCATGAAAGCGCCCGGTTAGATCCTTGGTGACCGCGGCGAGGAGCACGGCGCGGTCGGCCTGCGCCATCCCCAGGACGACGACGCCCGACTTGATGCGATCGCGCAGGGTATCGGCGAGCTCGCGCAGACCCCGATCGTCGACCCCCTCGACCCGGGTGGCCAGCACGGTGATCCCGTCGACCCGCCGGGCATCGGCCAGGAGATCGCGGGAGGCCCCGCCCGCGAGCTTGCTCTGCAGCTCCGCCACCCGCCGCTCGAGCTCCTTGCGCTCGACGAGGAGCCGCTCGAGCCGCTGGCAGGCCTCGGTCTCGCTTCCCGCCCGCAGCAACGCGGCCATCGCCGCGAGCGCGGCCTCTTGGCCGCGGATCTCGCGCAGGGCGCCCGCGCCGCTGGCGGCTTCCACGCGTCGCACGCCCGCTGCCACGCCGCTCTCGCCGCGCAGCCGCACGATCCCGATGTCGCCCGTGCGCTGGACGTGGGTGCCGCCGCACAGCTCGGTGGAGAAGTCGCCCATGCGCACCACAGTGACCCGCTCGCCGTACTTGTCGCCGAAGAACGCCAGTGCACCCGCCTGGATGGCCGCGTCGTAGGGCATCTCTTCGCGAACCACCTCGGCATTCGCCCGGATCCAGGCGTTGACCTCGTCTTCGATGGCGGCGAGCTCCTCCGCCGACAGCGGTTTGTGGTGGCTAAAGTCGAAGCGCAGCCGCTCCGGCTCGACCAGGGATCCCGCCTGCCGCACGTGCGGGCCGAGGCGGGCGCGCAGCGCCGCGTGCACGAGGTGCGTGGCCGAGTGGTTGAGCCGGGCCGCCTCGCGCCGGGGCACGTCGATGGCGAGGCGGACGCGATCGCCGACCTCGAGCGCGCCACGGCGCACGATCCCGCGGTGGGCGATGACCGTCGGAGCGATGCGGATGGTGTCCTGCACCTCGACCCGAGCGCCACGCGTGCTCTCGAGCCAGCCGCGATCGCCCACCTGGCCGCCACCCTCGGCGTAGAAGGGTGTCTCGGCCGTGACGACCTCCACCGCAGTCCCCTCACGCACGGGCTCGCGCACGCTCCGGCCGTCGACGAGCAGCGCCAGGATCTCCGACTCCCACTCGGCGATCCGATCCCCGACGAAGCGGGTCACCAGCTCGCCGCTCACGCCGAGCTCGGGCAGCGCGACCGCGTCGCTGAAGCGCTGCGCGCCGCGCGCCCGCTCGCGCTGCGCCGCCATGGCCGCGTCGAAACCGGCGCGCTCGACCGTCATCCCCTCGCCCGCGAGAATGTCCTCGGTGAGATCGAGCGGGAAACCGAAGGTGTCGTACAGCTTGAAGGCCACCTCGCCAGCGAGCATGGCCCGGCCCGCCCGTCGCGCCGCCTCGACCTCGCTCGACAGCAGGGCCAGGCCGCGGTCGATCGTGGCAGCGAAGCGTTCCTCCTCGCCGCGAATCGTCTCCTCGATGCGGCCCTGCATCGCCACGAGCTCCGGATAGGCTCCGCCCATGGCGGCGATCACTGCCCGGGCCACCTCGTAGAGAAAGGGTCGGTCGATGCCGAGGAGCTTGCCGTGCCGGGCCGCGCGGCGCAGCAGGCGGCGCAGCACGTAGCCTCGCCCCTCGTTCGAGGGCAGGATCCCATCGGCCACCAGAAAGGTCACCGCGCGGGCGTGATCGGCGATCACGCGGAACGACACATCGTCGCGCGGATCCACCCCGTACGACTTTCGCGCGATCTGCACCGCCGCCCGGATGATGGTCTGGAAGATGTCGATGTCGTAATTGCCGGGAACCCCCTGCAACACGGACGCGATGCGCTCGAGCCCCATGCCGGTGTCCACATGGCGGGCGGGCAGCGCAGAGAGCGCGCCCGACGCATCGCGAAAGTTCTGGATGAAAACCAGGTTCCAGATCTCGATGTACCGCGCACAATCGCCATTCACGGCGCAGCGATGCGGCTGGCCGCGGCGGTCACAGGCCGCGGGGCCACGATCGATGTGAATCTCCGAGCAGGGACCGCAAGGTCCCGTCTCCCCCATCTCCCAGAAGTTCTCGTGCTCGAAGCGCGCAAGGTGGTCGGCAGCGATGTCCGTCACCTCGCGCCACAGGGCCTCCGCCTCGTCGTCCGTGGTGTAGACGGTGGCGTACAGGTCCGCCTTCGGCAGTTGCCAGACCTCGGTGAGGAGTTCCCACGCCCAGGCGATCGCCTCGCGTTTGTAGTAGTCGCCGAAGGACCAGTTGCCGAGCATCTCGAAGAAGGTGTGATGATAGGTGTCGCGTCCCACCTGCTCGAGATCGTTGTGCTTGCCCGAGATGCGCAGGCATTTCTGGCTGTCGGCCGCGCGCACGTAGGGCCGGGTCTCGGTGCCGAGGAAGACCTGCTTGAACTGCACCATGCCCGCGTTGGTGAAGAGCAGGCTCGGATCGTTCTCGGGAACCAGGGGGGCGCTCGGCACGATCGCGTGGCCCCGCGCGCGGAAAAACTCGAGAAAGCTCGCCCGGATCTGGTCTCCGGTCACCCCAACGACCCTACCGACTCCCCCGCAGCGGGGCAACTCCGGACTCGTCAGTGCCGCGGCGCAGCATCGCCTTCGGCCGCCGGGACGGGCCAGGCAGCTACCGGGGCGCCCCTGTCGGCCAGGGCGGCGTAGCGCGCGAGCATTGCCGCGACCGCCGCCGCGCGGCAGCGCTCGGGATCGCGCTCGTCCGAGCCATGCTCGAGGGCGGCGAGGGTGTCGAGCTGCCAGCGTGCTCCCGTCCGCCGGCCGAGCACCCGGGCCCCGACGACATCGAGCCAACGGTCCGCCTCGCCGGATTCGACGCCCGCAGCGAGCAGGCCCTGGCGCGCGAGCGGCAGCAGGCGCACGACGAGATCGGCAGCAGGCACAGGTCGAGGCGAAGGCGGCTCGTCGCTCGGCCACAGCAGCTCGGCCTCGAGCCCGTGGCGCGCTGCCTGGTAGAAGCTCCAACGTGCCTGGCCGAAGGTCAGGCCATGGAGCAGCCGATCGACCTCGGGCGCGAGGGCCAGTGTCAGCCCGACGAGCAGAGCTGCGTTCCCCAGCATGTCCTCCAGGGTCGGTCCCGAGGGCAGCGCCCGCATCTCGATGCGCAGGTGCCCGCCGTCGACGGGGTCGTACACGGGACGGTTCCAGTGCCAGACGGTCCCCTGGTGCAGTCGCAGCTCGTCGAGCGAAGGCGCCTCGCCCGGGCTGGTCCTGCGCTCTGGCGCGAGCAGGGGAATCAGCGGCACGTGCATGGCGACGGCACGAGCGAACAGCTCGATCGCGCCATCGCGCACCCACCCGTGACCGAAGGAGACGCGGGCGGGGCGCCAGTGCATCTCCTCGCCACCGGCCCGTTCGTCCACAGCTTGGCGAAACAGGGCCACACGCGTCTCGTGCCAGAGTCGCCGCCCGAGGAAGAGCGGGGAGTTGACGGCCGCCGCGAGCACGGGCGCCGTGGCGATCTGCGCCGCGTTGTAGGTCCGCGCGAAGGCCTGCGGTGGGACGCGGAGATGCACCTGCCAGGACGCGGTCGCCCCCTCGAAGGTCACGTCGTCGCACGACACCTCGAGCGCTTCCTCGCCGACGATGCGCATGGCGAAGGGCTCTCCTCGGAGCCGCCGCAAGCCGGCGGAGAGCACGCGGTAGCGGGCCCCATCGCTGAGGGCCTCGTGCTGCAGATCCGCAGCGGCCAGCGTCGGCAGGATCCCGATGGCGAGCGGTCGCGCGCCGACGGTCGCGGCTGCCGCGCGGATCTGCGCTGTCGTCGCCCGCAGCTCCTGCCCGAGCGCGCTGAAAGGCCTGCCCGCCAGAGCGACCGGGGTGGTCGCGCACTCGAGGTCGAAGCGGTCGGTCTCGAGCGTCACGGCCGGGTGAGCGGCCCGCGCCATGACGTCGGCGTTGCAGCTTGCCGGCCGGCCGGCCGGATCGATCAGGAACAGCTCGAGCTCGGCTCCCAGGGTGGGCGGCCCGCTGCCGAAGCCTGGCCGCGCGAGCACCGCCTCGAGGACCGCGAGCTGCACCCGGAGTCGACGCGCGAACTCGCGGTACTCGCTCTCCTCGAAGGCCTCGCGATCGATCGGCGCGCCCATCGGTCCCCCGAGGCTGGCCTGGCTCAGCTCGGGGCCATAGCGCGGAGCAGGGCCTCGAGCATCTCGAAGGGGACCCCGGGCGGGAGAGTCATCAGCGGCAAGGCCACGCCGTGCGCGCGCCAATCGCTCAGCCGCGCGCGGCACTCCTCGGGTGGACCGCAGATCGCGATGGCATCCACCAGCCGATCGCTCACCGCCGCCGTCGCCTCCTGGCGCTTGCCGTCCATGTAGAGGTTGCGCACCAGCTCGGCCTCCTCGCGAAAGCCGTAGCGGCAGAACATCTCGTAGTAGTAGACGCCCATCCCCCCGATGTAGAAGCTGATCGCCGGCTTCACCATGGCCCGGGCCGCATCCCGGTCGGGCAGCGGCACGATGGAGACGAAGGGAGCGATCTCGACGCTGCCGGGCGGACGGCCTGCTGCCCGTGCCCCCTCGTCGAGCAGACGGCGGCCGTCGGCAAAGTGCTTGTAGGGCCAGAAGGTCGGCAGCCAGCCATCGGCGCTCGCACCGACCACCTCGCGGATCGCCTTTTCTTGCAGCGAAGCGACGTAGATCGGAATCTTCGCCCGGCGCGGGACGATCTCGAGCTTGAAGTGTCGCGCGTCGAAGAGCGTCGAGAGGGAGGGCTCGAGCCGCTTGCCCGCCCACAGCGCGCGGCAGATCCCGATCGTCTCCTTCAACCGCGTCAGCGGTTTGCGATAGGGCACCCCGTGGAAGTTCTCGACGACGAGCTGACCGCTCGTCCCCAGACCGAGCATCGCTCGTCCCTCCGAGATCTCGTCCAAGGTCGCCACGCTCATGGCGAGGAGACCCGCCGATCGGCTGAACACGTTGGCGATGCCGGTCGCGAGCTTGATCCGCCGCGTGTGGATGGCGATCTCGGTGAGCAGCTGAAACTGCTCGTATCCCCACGCCTCCGGGATCCAGATGGAATCGTAGCCCAGCTCGTCCGCCAGCTGCGCTGCGCGCAGCACGGTCCGGCGATCGTATTGCTTCCAGAAGGGCACGAGGCCGATGCGATCCATGCCCCTGCATCGACCCGCCGGGGGCTCCAGTCAAGGCGGGCCCGCCCCCCCGCGTTGTCTGATGCCAGCTCCCGCGATACCAGCGAAGCAGGTGGACCGCCTCATCCCGCTCGAGGGCTGCCGCAACTTCCGGGACCTAGGGGGATATCCCGCGGCCGGGGGACTGCGGGTGCGCTGGCGTCGACTCTTCCGCAGCGATGCGCTTCATCGGCTGACGGCGGAGGACATCGGACGCCTGCGCGACGACATCGGCATCGACACCGTCATCGATCTGCGCTCCACGGCCGAGCTGCGCAGCGAGGGACGGGGCCTGCTCGAGGCACACCCGGTCCGATTCCACCACGTGCCGCTCTTCGATGGCATTCCGGCCGAGGCACGCGAGCAGGCCGCCGGGCTCGCCCTGGCGGACCGCTACGTGCTGCTCGCCGAGTTCGCGCGCCCGTCGATCGGGCGGGTGCTGACCCTGCTCGCCAGCGCGTCGGGGCCCACGGTCTTCCACTGTGCCGCGGGGAAGGATCGGACCGGCGTCGTCGCGGCGATCGTGCTGTCGCTGCTGGGCGTCGACGAGGCAGCGATCGTGGCCGATTACACCGCCACCCGCGCGCAGCTCGATGCCATCGTCGATCGCTTGCGGGAGAGCCCCGGCTACCAGACCATGCTGGATGCGCTCCCGCCGGACACCCTGCACGCCGAACCGGAGACGATGCAGGAGTTCCTGCGGCGCCTCGCGTGTGCCTGGGGCGAGCCAGCGGCCTATGCGCGGGCTGCTGGCATCGACGACACGATCCTGCGCCGACTGCGCGAGCGCTTTCTCGAGCCAGACTGAGCGGCAGCGCGCGCTGGCTACCGCGCCGGGGCCGCCAGGACGCGCGCGCGGACCGCGGGCAGCACGACCTCGACTCGCGCGCTCACCTTCCAGGTGGCCAGCCCGTCGTAGGGCGTCTCCGATGCTGTCAGGATGGCGATCCGCGCGCCGGCGCGATGCGCCAGCGGCACCATCTCGTTGATCGGACCGACGGCCAGGGAGCTGCCGGCGACCACGAGCAGATCGGCTGCCCGGGCGGCGGCGAAGGCGCGCTGCAGATCGCCGGGCACGAGCGCTTGGCCGAAGGAGATCGTTGCGGGCTTCCAGGGCCCGCCGCAGTCGCAGCGCGGCACCGCCGTCCCCGACTCCCAGGCGGCCTGCGCCACCGCCCGCGGCTCTCGCCGACCGCAGGAGAGGCACTCGACCTCCGCATCCGTGCCGTGGATCGTGATCAGGCGATCGCGCGGGACGCCGCTGCGCTCGTGCAGGCCATCGACGTTCTGCGTGACCAGCAGCGCGATCCGATCCGCACGGGCGAGCGCAGCCAGCGCGCGGTGCGCCGCATTCGGCTCCGCCCGACAGATCACCTGCCAGGTCTCGCCCTTGTAGCGCCAGTAGGCGGCCCGTGCGTCTTCGCTCGCGAGAAACTCGGCGATCGTAACCGGCCGGTAGCTCGACCAGCGCCCGCCGGGGGAGCGAAAGTCGGGAATGCCGGAGGCGGTCGAGAGGCCCGCCCCCGTGAGCACGACGGGCATGCGCGCTCCACGCCATGCTGCCGCGATGTCCTCGAGCGGCTCCTGAGTCGGCACGAGCGTGTCGCTGACACGGCGCCCTGCGAAGGTCAATCCGCGGCTGCCGCCCTCGAGGTGGATCCCCGGCGTGAACAGCGCCGTCAGCCCGTTGCCGATGCGCTCCGTCAGCACCAGCGCTCCACACCCCATCCTTTCGAAGATGCGAAAGGTGAGGTCGCCGAGGAGCGACTCGCAAACGACGATCCTCGCTTCCTGGTACACGCGCGCGATCTCCTCCCACGCGAACCGTCGCGTGGCACCGGCAGCCAGGACGCAGGTGTCGTTTTCAGAAGACGACTGCACACATTTCAGAAGTGCGCTGCACTGTGGCAAATGGCTGCTGCTTGCCCTATCGCTATGAGGTTGTTCCGCCCATGGTTGTTCCGCCCATGCCGCAGGCGTATAATCATGCGCGTCATCAATTGCGGAGTTCCCAAGTGGGCACTTGTTCGAGTGACAGTAGTCAGCCGGTTTTATTGACCGGCATCCCCTCGGCAAGATAACGCGCAGGTCTCCCTGCCGCTGTCTCGCCGAACGCGAGAGGCGGCAACCGCGTCGCAGCATCCGCTGCACGTCATTCCCCTCCCAGACAACTGATTGGCTGATCGCCTCATGGTGATCGGCTGCGAACATCGCTTGCCGCCATCGGCCAGCGGGCTTGTCGCGTGCATCGGCTACGGTGCCACGCGATGAGTCGTGCACGCGACAGGGCTTCGCCTCGATCCGAGAGGAGAACGCTGTGCGCATTGCTCGTTTTCGACACCCCGGCCGCTTCGGCGCGGCCTACCCGCCACTCCGGCCAGCCCTGCTGAGTGCCGCCCTGGCTGTCAATGCTGCCCATGCGGCGCGGCCCATGATCACCGACGATGCCCGCATCGTCGATGCCAAGGCTTGCCAACTCGAAACCTGGGTCAAGAAGAACCCGGACAGCACGGAAACCTGGGCGCTGCCTGCCTGCAACTTCACCGGCAATCTGGAGCTGACGCTGGGCGGTGCGCTGACCCGTGAAGACGGACAAGCCCGGACCACGGACGTGCAGGCGCAGGGCAAGACGATCTTCAAGCCGCTGGAGGTCAACGGGTGGGGTACTGGTCTTGCGGTCGGTACGGTTCGTCATCCGCGAACCGACACCCGCGATTGGTACGCCTATGTCCCGACCAGCTTCTCCTTCCGCGATGACGCCGTGGTCGTGCACACCAATGTTGGCTGGTTGCGCGAGGAGGAGGCCCGTCGCGACCGTCTGACCTGGGGGCTTGGCACCGAGGCACGACTCGCCGAAGGTACCTGGCTGATCGCCGAGACCTTCGGCCAGAACCAGGGCAAACCTTTTCATCAACTCGGCCTACGTCACTGGCTGGTGCCGGATCGCGTCCAGCTCGACGCGACTTACGGCAACCGCAACGGCGGCGAGAGCGGCGAGCGATGGTTCTCCATCGGCCTGCGCCTGCTCTCGGTGCCCTTCCTGCCGTGACGCCATGGCTGTCACAGAACCTTAGCAAACTATGCCTGACCCTGAATATTGGCCGCCTGCCTGAGCACACTTTCATCAGTGTGAAGCGGGCAGGCAGCCCGGAGAACAAGAATGAACTTCACATTGCTGAAAGAGCTGTTCGCAGGCTTCCTGCGCACCCGCCACCTGGCCCGGCACTTCCGCCGCCTGGCACTGCTGGACACCCTGGCCCAGACCGGCGTGAGCCGCGAAGTGCCGCCGACGCTGACCCAAACCCTGGTCCGCGCCGCCACCGCGGACCCGGATGATTTGCTGCGCCAGTTGGGCAGTCATCGCGATGGTTTGACCGAGGCCCAAGCCGCTGAGATTCGCGCCCGTGTCGGCCTGAACGAGGTCGAGCACGAGAAGCCGCTACCCTGGTGGCAGCACCTGTGGCTGTCCTATCGCAATCCGTTCAACCTGCTGCTGACGCTACTCGCCGTCATCTCCTATCTCACCGAGGACATGAAGGCCACGGTCGTGATCGGCACCATGGTCGTGCTGTCCACCCTGCTGCGCTTCTGGCAGGAAGCCAAGGCCAACAAGGCCGCCGATGCGCTGAAGGCGATGGTCAGTAACACGGCCACCGTCATCCGGCGTGACCCGTCCGAGGACGCCGCGCCAATCTTCGAGCAGTACTACGGCGTACATCTGCATGTGAAGGATGCCAAGCGCATTGAGCTGCCGATCAAGCTGCTGGTGCCAGGCGATGTGATCGTGCTGTCGGCGGGCGACATGATCCCGGCCGACTGCCGCGTGCTCACCGCCAAGGACCTGTTCGTGGCCCAGGCGGCGATGACCGGCGAATCGATGCCAGTGGAGAAGTTCGCCGTCCAGCGCTTGGCCTCTGCGATCAACCCGCTGGAGCTAGACAACATCCTGTTCATGGGCACCAACGTGGTGTCTGGTTCGGCGACCGCCGTGGTGCTCGCCACCGGCAATGCCACCTATTTCGGTGTGCTGGCCAGCCGCGTCACCGCCACCGACCGTGCGCCCACGGCCTTCCAGGCCGGTGTGAACAAGGTGAGCTGGCTCTTGATCCGCTTCATGTTTGTGATGGCCCCGCTGGTGCTGCTGATCAACGGCTTCACCAAGGGGGACTGGATGGAGGCGCTGCTGTTCGCGCTGTCCATTGCCGTGGGCCTGACCCCCGAGATGCTGCCAATGATCGTCACTTCCACGCTGGCCAAGGGCGCCGTGTTTCTGTCGCGTAAGAAGGTCATCGTCAAGCGGCTGGATGCCATCCAGAACTTCGGCGCCATGGACGTGCTGTGCACCGACAAGACCGGCACGCTGACGCAGGACAAGATTTTCCTGGAGCGGCACGTCGATGTCTGGGGTGAAGAGTCCGACGAGGTGCTGGCGATGGCCTACCTCAACAGCTACTATCAGACCGGCCTGAGAAACCTGCTGGACGTGGCGGTGCTCGAACACGTGGATGTCCATCAGGAGCTGAACCCGGCCA
>Ga0308411_10002853_pt1 | contig 11588 bp, 11 predicted proteins | sample HotsprottomLayer_2_FD_203530 | JGI IMG/M metagenome (GOLD analysis project Ga0308411, IMG submission 203530) | Hot spring phototrophic mat microbial communities from Octopus Spring, Yellowstone National Park, Wyoming, United States -... | ecosystem: Environmental > Aquatic > Thermal springs >... | reverse complement strand
CGCGTAGGGGCGATATCCTTTGGTAGGCATGGACCACGATTCTACTTTAGTCAACTAAAGTCCTGCTCCGAGGCCATTTCTCGGACAGGCTCCTAGCCGGCCGGGAGCCGCCACGCCGCGGCCCGGGCGCGCAGGCGGCGGATGACCTCGTCGGTGAACTCGCTGGTGGTCGCCTCGCCGCCCAGGTCGACCGTGCGCACCCCGGCCTGGACCGTCTCGGAGACGGCGTCGTAGACGGCGCGCGAGGCGACCTCCGCGGCCGGGTGCGGCAGGTAGGCAACGAGCGCGGCACCGGCGAGGATCATGGCCATGGGGTTGGCGACGTTCCGGCCGAACAGGCGCGGCGCAGTGCCGTGGGGCGCCTCGGTCAGCACCACCCGCGGGGCGCCCTGCGGGTCGAGGCTCAGGATTACCGACTCCGCCCCGGCGATGCTCCCGAACAGCTGCATCACCAAGTCGCTCAGCGTGTCGCCGTCGCGGTTGAGCGCCGGGATCACCAGCCCCTCGCCCGTGGACTGGAGGAGCAGGGCGAAGACCGCGTCGATGAGCTGCGGGTCGTAGGGCACGCCGGGATGGCGGGCCGCAGCCGCGTCCATCTCTTCCTTCAGCATGCCCTCGTAGACCGGGCTCACGGTATACTTCGGTCCGCCGAAGACCTTGGCGCCGCAGCGAGCTGCGTAGCGGAACGCGAACTCGGCGACATCGCGGCAGTGCCGGCGGGTGATGGTCGTGGTCCGGCGCGCGACCTCGTCGGCGCCCTCCCCCTCGCGCCACTCCCTGGCGTTGTAGGCGTCCCCCACGGCCATCCGCACGACCGCGATCGGCGCGACGACGCCGGTGAGCGGCCGTACGCCCGGGACCCGCCGGCCGACGCGGAGAATGACCGTGGCCTCGATCCACTCGCGCAGCAGGGCGTTGGCGCTCCCGACGTCCCCGGGGTCGTCGGGCGTGATCGTGGCCGCCTTGATCCCGAACCGCCGCCGACGCAAGGCGTCCGCGGCCTCGCGCACGGTGCGGTTGGCGGTCTGTCGGCGCGTCCCCAGCCGCAGGTCGTACCGCTCGAACTCCAGCGGCATCCCGAGCACCGCCGGATCGAGCACCCGGAGCGCCTCTTCCAGCAGCTCCTGGCCGGTCTCGTCACCCTCGAGGACGACGATCTTCATCGATGCGCAGGGCGAGCAGGGCTTCCTGCCACTCCTCGAGGCGGGGCCGTACCAGGAACAGGCCGAACAGGCTGAGCCCGCACAGGAGCGAGAGCGCGAGCCGGCTGCCGGTCACGAGGTAGGCGACGACGCCGAGGACCGCGGGCGTCTGCGTCATGACCACCGCCACCAGCGACTGCCCCACCAGGCGCCCCAACGCCTCCCGAGTCGAGGGTGCGGCCATCCCGGGGCGCAGCGCGCGACGCTTGAACCACACGCCGGCCGCGACCTCGAGCGCGCCCACGCCCAGGAAGATCAACGTCAGAAGCCAGCCGACCTCATCGGCGCGCGCTGGCACCCGCAGGAGCGCCGGCAGGGCGATCCAGACCGCGGTGACGCACGCGGCGCAGCCCACCCAGACGGCGTGCGCCGTCCGCCACGCGCCCTCGGTGCCGCCGGACGGCACGCGCCCCGCCATTCTGCCGCGGGGAGTTCTTCACGCGCTCGGAGCGTCCTGCCCGGCGCGCGCCGGCAACGCCGCGAACCCCTCCAGGATGCGCGCAATGTGCCGCGCGCCGTTGAGGAAGTCGGCGAGGCGCATGTGCTCGTCGGGCGCGTGCGTCCGGTTGTCGGCATAGCCGACGCCGGCGGTGACCACGGGCACGCCGAGCGGTTCGGTGAAGGCGTACGCCGGGCTGCTCCCGCCGCCCATCGGCACGAGCACCGCGGGGAGGCCGTAGACGTCCGCACCGGTACGCGCGGCCAGCGCGACCAGCGGCTCGTCCGGCGGGACGCGCGACGGCCGCATCGCGCCCCCCCAGGTCATCTCCACGTCCTCGAACCCCTCGCGGTCAAGGTGGGCCCGCAACCGTTCGAAGACCTCCTGGGGGTCCTGGTCGGGCACCAGGCGGAAGTCGAGCTTGGCCGAGGCCTCGGCCGGGATCACCGTCTTGCTGCCACGCCCCTGGTAGCCGGCGGTCAGCCCCTGGATGTTGCACGTTGGCTCGAATACTGCGCGGTTGAGCTCGCTGCCTCGCCGGCCGAGCACGAAGGCGGACGGCCCGTAGACCTCCCGCAACCGCGCCTCGTCGTCGGGCAGGGCGTCGAGCAGCTCCTCGTCGCGGGCGGACGGCGGCCGTACCGCGTCGTAGAAGCCCGGGATGCGGATCCGCTCGTCGGGCCCCTTGAGCGTGGCCAGCGCCCGCAGGAGCCGCCACGCCGCGTTGGGCAGCAGGTGCGCGGTACCCGAGTGCGCGTCCCGCTTCATCGTCCGGACGTGCAGCTCGACCGCGAGGATGCCGCGCCGGCCCAGCGAGACGACCGGCCGCCCCGCGGCGTCCACCCCGCCCTCTTCCCACACCGCACCCTGGCCGGCGAGCAGGCCGGCGTGGTCGCGGACGAAGGCCGCGATGTGCGGGCTGCCGACCTCCTCCTCGCCCTCGACGACGAAGGTCACCGCGCAGGGCAGCTCGCCGCCGCCCGCCGCCCGTACCGCCTCCACCGCGGCGAGCCGCGCCACCAGCTCGCCCTTGTCGTCCTTGGCGCCGCGGGCGTACAGCGCGCCGTCCCGCACGACCGGCTCGTAGGGTGGCGTCGTCCAGAGCTCGAGCGGCTCCGGCGGCTGAACGTCATAGTGGTTGTAAAAGAGCAGGGTGCGGGGCGCGCGACCCGGGGCCCGGCCCACCAGGATCGGGCTGCCCGGGGTCTCGAACCGCCGGACTTCCAGACCGCAGCGCTCCAGCAGCCCCGCGACAAGCGCGGCGCACGCCTCCGTGCCCTCGCCGCGGGCGGAGACGCTGGGTTGCGCGCACAGCCGCGCGGTCTCCTCGATGTAGCGGCCGAGCGTAGCCTGGAGGTACCGATCGGCCGCCTCCGCGCCGCCTGTCACGGCCGCGCGGGCACCGCCGGCCGGTACGCCGACAGCGCCTCGCGCACGCGCCGCATCCCCTCCCGGATGTTCTCGAGGCTGTTGGCGTAGGAGAACCTGAGGTAGCCCTCCCCGCCCTGGCCGAAGGCGGTGCCCGCCAGCGCGGCCACCCCCGCCTCGTCGAGCAGGTACGCCGCGAGCCGGCGCACGTCGCGATCCACCGCCGCCACGTTGGGAAAGGCGTAGAAGGCGCCCCGCGGCATCCGGCAGCGCACGCCGTCGATCCGGTTGAGCTCGTCGGTGATGACCTGCCGCCGCGCGCGGAACTCGGCCACCATGCGGTCCACGGGCTCCTGCGGCCCGCTGAGCGCGGCGATGGTCGCGATCTGCGCGAACGCGGCGGCGCACGAGCTCGAGTTGATCATCAGCTGCGCCATCTTCTCGACGAGGCCGGGCCACATGACGCCGAACCCGATGCGCCAGCCGGTCATGGCGTAGGTCTTGGACAGACCGTCCATGATGATCGTCCGATCGGCCATCCCCGGCAGCGCCGCGATGCTCGGCTGCGTGCCCTCGTAGACGATGCGGCTGTAGATCTCGTCGCTGAGCACCACCGCACGCGTCCCGAGCACGGCCTCGGCGATCGCGCGCAGGTCGTCCGCCTCGAGGACGGAGCCGCACGGGTTGTGCGGTGCGTTGAGGATGACCATTCGGGTGCGCGGTCCGAGCAGCGCGCGGAACTCGTCCAGGTCGAAGCGGAAGTCCTGCTCCTCGCGCAGGCGGATGGGCCGGAGCGTCGCGCCCACGAAGCGCGCGAGCGACTCGTAGATCGGATACCCCGGGTCCGGGTAGACGACCTCGTCGCCGGGGCTCACCAGCGCGAGCATCGCGAACAACAGAATGTTCTTGGACCCCGGCGTGATCACGACCTGGCCGGGATCGACGGGGATGCCCCGGGTGCGCGCGACGTAGTCGGCCACCGCCTCGCGCGCCGGCGCGAGCCCGGTGGCCGGCGTGTAGTGGGTGTAGCCGTCGCGCATCGCCCGCACCGCCGCCTCGACGATGTGCGGCGGCGTCTCGAAGTCGGGCTCGCCGATCTCGAGGTGCACGATGCTGCGACCCTGCGCCTCGAGCTGGCGGGCGCGCGCCAGCACCTCGAAGGCCGTTTCCGTGCCGAGCGTCTGCATGCGCGACGCGTACTCGACGTCCACGGTCGATCCCCTCCGCGACGATCTGGTCCCTGATGGCTTCTGCAGCCGCTCCGACCCTCCCTGCGGCGCCCTGTGCCGCGACGGCCCCGCGGATTGGCCAGCCGCCGCCGGCTCTGCTACACTCCTCTTCGGTCCGAATCTACAGCGCACGCCGGGACGGTGACCATGACGCCTGTGACGCTCGTCTCCTACGGCCTGGGCCCGATCGGTCTGGCGATTGCCGCGCTCGCGCTCGAGCGCGGGCACCGGATCGTCGGCGCCGTCGATATCGATCCGGCCAAAGCCGGGCGCGATCTCGGCGAGCTGCTCGGCCGTGAACCGATCGGCGTAGCGGTGACCGCCGACGCCGGGGACGCGCTGGGACGGCGGCCCCAGGTGGTGCTGCACTCCACGCAGTCGCGCATCCCACAGGTCGCCGCGCAGATCATCGCCTGCCTGGAGGCGGGCGCCTCGGTGGTCTCCACGTGCGAGGAGCTGGCGTTCCCCTGGTACCGACACGCGGCGACCGCGGACCGCATCGACGGCGCGGCGCGGAGCCACGGGGTGACGGCCGTTGGCGTCGGGGTCAACCCCGGCTTCGTGATGGACCTGCTGCCGATCGTGCTCACGGCGCCGTGCCGCGAGGTGCGCGCGGTCCGCGCGGTCCGCGTCGTGGACGCGGGCACGCGCCGCCTGCCCCTCCAGCGCAAGGTGGGCGCCGGGATGACCCCGGCGGAGTTCGAGGCGGGCGTCGCCGCCGGGACGCTGGGGCACGTCGGGCTCGGCGAGTCCGCGGCGATGATCGCGGACGCGCTGGGCTGGTCGCTGGACGGGGTCGCCGAGACCATCGAGCCCGTCGTGAACGGCGGCCGCGTACAGGGCCTGCACCAGATCGCCCGCGGCCGATGCCGAGGCCAGGAAGCGATCACGCTCGACCTCACGATGGCCGTCGGCGCGCCCGACCCGCGCGACGAGGTGGTCCTCGACGCCGACCCGCCGATGCACGTCACGGTGGTCGGCGGCATCCACGGCGACGTCGCCACCTGCGCGATCGCGGTCAACGCGATCCCGCGGGTGCTCGCCGCGCCGCCCGGGCTGACCACGGTCTCGCGCCTGCCCGCCCTGCACGCGTAGCAGGCTGCGCGCGGAGCAGGCCGTTCAGGCTCCGCGCAGGGCCAGTACCAGGAGCGCCACCGAGGCGCCGGTGTTCAAGATCACGTGCGCGATGGTCGAGGCCGCGGTACCCCACCGCGCCGCCACGAGGCCGAGCCCGACGGCCACGATGAGCAGCGAGGCGGTCCGGGCCACGGACAGATCTACCAGGACGTGCTTGGCCGCGAAAGCCCCGGCGGTCAGCGCGACCCCGGTGCCGCGCCCCCACGCCGCGACGGCCGCGCGCTGAATGTAGCCCCGCCACGCGTACTCCTCCGCCGCCGGCCCGGCTATGCCGTTGCCGAGCAGCATGAGGGCCGCGACCCACGGACCGGCCTCGACCACGCCCCGGAGTTTCTCGTCGTCCAGGCGCAGCCCGAAGACCGGCACGTCCACGCCGACCGCCGCCCCCGCAGCGGCGGCGGCCATCGCGAGGCCGCCGAGGAGACCGGCGGCCATGGCGGCCCGGTCGAGCCGGTAGCCGAGCCCTGACCACCCCAACTGCCGCGCTCGCGCGAGCCGTGCGAACAGCGCCCACGACAGACCCGCGACCATCAGCAGCGCCCAGGCGTCCGCGGCCTCGAGGCGGCCCGGGGCCGCGCGCCCATCCGGCGCAGCCAGCACCAGCAACGCCTGCGCGGTCCACCGCACCCCCGCCTCCACCACGACCCAGGCGGCGATGGCGCCCAGGGCGTCGGCGGCCGGCCGGCTGGCGCCGGGAGGCCTCACGGCCCCGGCGCGGGCGGCCGCCGGTCCCAGAGCGCGCACACGTCGTCGCACGCCGCCGGCACCAGCACCGTCCGGCGGGCCGCCAAGGCGTCGTACGCGCGCTGCCCGGCCGCCAGCCGCGCGGCGACCAGCAGCGGGACCAACGGCCACAGGAGGACGGCCCGGCCGGCGATCTGGACCATGACGTCCATCCCCTCCCGCACCGTGCCGTCGGGCCTGACACTGTGGAGGCGGAGCTCCAGGCGACGCGGGTCGAGGGCGAACACGTCGGCGACGCCCGGGGTGCGGAACGAGACGAACCGCACCAGACCAGCCACGTCGGCCGCCCGCAGCACGGCGATGCTGCGCCGGCAGTCCGGACACCAGCCGTCGTAGAGCACGGTCAGGCTCCACCGGCCCTCCACCCAGGCGCCGGCACGACGGTACTCCGCGTCGGTGACCAACAGCGGGTAGAGGCTGAGCATGCTCCAGGCGAAGGTCACGAGGCCCATGAGCACGGCGATGCTCAGATGGAACAGCGCGCCGGTCGCGATGAGTGCCCCGCGCGTCCACGGGTTGAACAACGCGGCCGGGAAGGCGACCTCGAACAGAACCGTGCCGTACGTGCCGCCGACGACCAGATAGGGATTGCGGTAGACCGCGGCGGCCAGCGCCGGGTTGGAGAACTCGTCGACGCGAAGGATGTAGTACAGCGCCGTGCCATTCTGCCACAACTCGCCGGCCGCCTTGTACAGCCCGGTGCTGGCATAGAGGAGCGCGAGCTGCGCCACCACGAGGATGACACCGACGTTGTGCGCGACGGCGCCGACCTCCTCCACCCACCGGGGACGCGCCCGGTGTCGCCGGCGCGCGTCGAGGGAGAGGCGGGCGCCCGCATCGACCAGCACCAGGAACAGGAGGGCGATACGCATGAGGTTGTCGCCGCCGTCGCCGATGAACGGGTTGCGCTCCTGCAGCGACCAGACCGCCAGCCAGTGGACGGCGCCCACGATGCGCGTCTGCCACCCGAGGGTGTAGGCCGCCGCCACCGCGATGCCGGCCAGGTAGAGCACGTCGGCGTAGACGGGCGACGCGCTGAACGCCCAGACGCTGAGCAGAGGCCTTGCGGCGACGAAGCGCTCGAACGGCCACCACCCATCCGGCCCCCAGAGCACGCCGCGCACGGGCAGGTGCAGCGCGTAGTAGTAGAGCGCCCACGCCCCGAGCAGGATCCGCGCGAGCGCCGCGCCGGTCACCCAGTGCTCGCGACCGAGCCACCGGCGAAGGCGCGCCAGCAGGACCATGAGGCTCACCGCGTTTTTGCGCCCGCGCCGTACGGCGCCCACGGGAGAGGGACCATGTGGGTCGTCCCGGCCGCGTCCGGCTCGTGACGCCGTGACCAGGGCGGCGGCTGATGAATCAGGATGCCGGCCTGGACGGCGGTGGCACGGCCCCGGCCGACGATACGGTCGCACGCCGCCGACGCGACCCGGCCCAGCAAGTACGCGCCGGCATCGCGAATCCGGCGGTCCGCCTCCGACTCGCGCCCGCAGGCGGCCGAGGCGCGGTCGCGGCGGCAGGCCAGCATCCGCCACTCCGAGGGATCGCCGAACAGGAAGTTGCGGATGGCGTTCTGCTGGACGCGCAGTAGCCGGGCGGCCGGCGAGTGCCGGTCACGGTGCAGACGGGCGAGCAGAGGCATGGTGGCGTCCTGCCACGGCGAGACCCCGGCCGCGGTGCGGCAGCGCACGGTCAGGACGAAGTTGGACCGGATGGGGTTGGGCGCGAACAGGTGCCAGTTCTGCTCGAACAGCGGGTGCTGGAGTCCGACGATGAGACGGTACCACTGCGCCTTCACCGGGTTCGGCGGCGCGAGGTAGAGCAGCGTGTTCAGCAGGTAGACGCCCGCGCCGAGGCCGAGGACGACGATCACGAGCCAGACGACCGCGGTACGTGCCATGGCGGCCTCCTCATCGGTGCGGAGGGGAGGCGCCGGCCTCCCCTCCACGCGGCGCTACCACACCGGGTCGAACGCGTGCGAGGCGACCTGTTCGTCGGGCACGATCGGCAGTCGGTGTCCGCCGCCGAACAGCCGGTCGAGGGCGTACCGGACCGCCTCACCGGCCACGTAGTTGAGCCCCGCCCGCACCACGGCCATGGCCAGCTCACGCCAGAACTCCGGGGCCGGCTGGTCGCGGATGGTACGGTCGGGGTCTTCGCCCGCCGCGCTGCCGCCAAAGCTCCAGCCGGCGTCCGAGGAGAGCTCACCGTACTCGCGCCCCTCCGGCACGTCGGCGAGCGTGCGGAGCCTGAGCGGGCGGCACGCCGCGGCGTCGCCGTCCCCGAAGCACTGTGCGAACGCGGCGCTCGACGCCGAAACCGGCGAGGCCCCAGACCCGTGGGCCGCCAGGCCGACCACGGCCACGACCAGGACCAGCAGCACGGCCATCGTCCTCATGCTGATCGCCTCCTCGTAGCAGACCGGCGTGGTCTCTCCGGGCGCTCTCAGCGACCGGCTCCGGCCTGCACCCGGTCTATCGGCCCGGCACCGCCGGCGCACGGTGGTTGTGAGGGTGACGTGCGGAGGGAGCCGGACAGGCCAGGATCGCCCGCGCCAGCGTCACCACCGCGACGTCCCTGGCGCCCGCCTCGCGCAGCGCCCGCGCGCATGCCCCGACGGTCGCCCCCGTGGAGAAGACATCGTCGACCAGCACGATCCGGCCGTGCACGCGTGCCGAGCCGGGCACGAACGCGCGCGCCACGTTCGCGCGCCGGGCCGCTGCATCGAGGGTCACCTGGGGGGTCTCCTGTCTGACGCGCCGGAGCGCCGCCGGCAGCAGCGGGAGCCGGAGCCGCGAGGCCAGCGCCGCGGCCAGGAGTTCGGCCTGGTTGAACCCGCGGGCCGCGAGCCGGGCGGGATGCAGGGGCACGGGCACCACGGCGCTCGCGTCCGCGACAACCTCGGGCGGCGCCAACGCCGCGAGTCGTCCGGCGAGCGGCGCCGCCGCGTCCCGGCGGCCGCGATACTTCAGCGCGTGGAGTGCCGTGCGCAGGGGGCCGCCGTAGATGAAGGCGGAGCGCGCGACCACGAACGCCGGCGGCCGGAGGCGGCAGGCTGCGCAGATCGCCCCGCCACGACCACCGGCCGCGACCTCGGCCAGGGGGTCGCCGCAGGCCGCGCACACCGGGGAGGGCAGGCGCACGAAGCCCCCCAGGCAGGCGGCGCACAGCCCCGTCCCGGGCCCGTCGCACGCGGCGCACCGTGGCGGGTAGAGCAGGTCCAGAAGTGCGGCCCACACCCCTGCTATCGGCAGGGGATGCGGGCCGTTGCGGGCGCCGGGCGGAGGGGCCCCGCGCTAGGTCCCTTCCCGCCAGGACTCCAGGTAACGGCGCTGGGCGTCGGTGAGCGTGTCGATCGTCACGCCGAGCGCCTCGAGCTTGAGCTGCGCCACGGCCTCGTCGATCGCACGGGGCACGCCGTGGACGGTGCGCTCCATGCTCGCGCCGTGCGCGGCCAGGTGCGCCACCGACAGCGCCTGGTTGGCGAACGACATGTCCATCACCGCCGCGGGGTGGCCCTCGGCCGCCGCCAGGTTCAACAGCCGTCCCTCCGCCAGCAGGAAGAGACGCCGGCCGTCGGGCATGGCGAACTCCTCCACGTGCTCGCGCGCCCGGCGCCGCGAGGCGGCCATGCGCTCTAACGCCGGAATCTCGATCTCCACGTTGAAGTGGCCGCTGTTGGCCAGAATCGCGCCGTCCTTCATCGTCTCGAAGTGCTCGCCCCGGAGCACGCTCGTGTTGCCCGTCACGGTCACGAACACGTCGCCGATCCGCGCCGCCTGCGCCGCGGGCAGCACCTCGTAGCCGTCCATCGCCGCCTCCAGCGCGTGGAGTGGCGAGACCTCCGTGACCACCACGCGCGCGCCCATGCCCCGCGCGCGCATCGCCACACCCCGGCCGCACGACCCGTAGCCGCAGACCACCAGCGTCCGACCCGCCAGCAACAGGTTGGTGGCGCGAAGCAACCCGTCGATGGTGGACTGCCCGGTGCCGTACCGGTTGTCGAACAGGTGCTTGGTCTTGGCGTCGTTGACCGCGATGATCGGGTAGCGCAGGGCGCCGTCGCGCGCCATGGCGCGCAGCCGGATCACGCCCGTGGTCGTCTCCTCGGTGCCGCCGACCACGGTGGGGAGCAGGTCGGTCCGCTCGCGGTGCAGCGTCGAGACTAGGTCCGCGCCGTCGTCCATGGTGATCTGCGGGGCGTGCGCGAGCGCCTGGTGGATGTGCCGGTAGTAGGTGTCGCGGTCTTCCCCGCGGATCGCGTAGACGCCGATGCCGTGCTCGGCCGCCAGCGCCGCGGCCACATCGTCCTGGGTCGAGAGCGGATTGCTCGCGCACAGCCGCACGTGGGCGCCGCCAGCCCGCAGCGCGAGCACGAGCGCGGCCGTCTCGGTGGTCACGTGCAGGCACGCCGCGATGCGCACGCCGCGCAGGGGTTGATCGGCGGCGAAACGCTCCTTGATCCGCCGCAACACCGGCATCTCCCGCTCGGCCCAGGCGATCCGCCGGAGGCCGTCGGCGGCCAGGTTCAGGTCCCGCACGTCGTATGTCATCCAGTCCTCCGCGCTGCGGCGGCACCCCCTGCCCGGTCCGTGTGGGCTGTCCGGGGACGCCGCGGTCGGCGGGCCGGTGCCGCCGGCGGCGTGCGGACGGCCGGCGACCCTGGGGGCGCCGCGCTCTTGATTACTCGATGAAGTCCTTCAGCCGCTTGCTGCGGGATGGATGCCGCAGCTTGCGCAGCGCCTTCGCCTCGATCTGGCGGATGCGTTCGCGCGTGACGCCGAACTCCCGGCCCACCTCTTCCAGGGTCCGAGGCCGGCCGTCGTCAAGCCCGAAGCGCAGCTTGAGCACCTTGCGCTCGCGCGGCGTGAGCGTCTCGAGCACGCCGTCGAGCTGCTCCTTGAGCATGGTGAACGAGGCGGCCTCGGCGGGCGCGAGCGCGTCGTGATCCTCGATGAAGTCGCCCAGGTGGCTGTCCTCTTCCTCGCCGATGGGCGTCTCCAGCGAAATGGGCTCCTGCGCGATCTTGTTGATCTCGCGCACCCGCTCCACCGGCAGGCCCATCGCCTCGGCGATCTCCTCCGGGTTGGGCTCGCGGCCCAGCTCCTGGAGGAGCTGCCGCGAGACCCGCACGAGCTTGTTGATCGTCTCGACCATGTGGACCGGAATCCGGATGGTGCGCGCCTGATCCGCCAGCGCTCGCGTGATCGCCTGCCGGATCCACCACGTGGCGTAGGTGCTGAACTTGAAGCCCTTCCGGTAGTCGAACTTCTCGACCGCGCGGATCAGGCCGAGGTTGCCCTCCTGGATCAGGTCCAGGAAGAGCATGCCGCGGCCCACGTACTTCTTGGCGATGGAGACGACCAGCCGCAGGTTGGCCTCGATGAGGCGCCGTTTGGCTTCCTCGTCGCCCTTCTCCATCCGCTGCGCCAGGGCGACCTCCTGGGCCTGCGTCAGCAGGGGGACCTT
>Ga0308411_10002852_pt1 | contig 11589 bp, 9 predicted proteins | sample HotsprottomLayer_2_FD_203530 | JGI IMG/M metagenome (GOLD analysis project Ga0308411, IMG submission 203530) | Hot spring phototrophic mat microbial communities from Octopus Spring, Yellowstone National Park, Wyoming, United States -... | ecosystem: Environmental > Aquatic > Thermal springs >... | reverse complement strand
CCCGTGCGGGGGTGCCGGTGGTGCCCACCGGGCTCGTGGAGCGGGACAGCGACGAGCCGTTGGCGGCGGTGGCCGCCCGGCACGGCTGGGACGAGGTCGTGGTCAAGCCCGCCGTGGGGGCGGGCGCCGAGGGGGCGGCCCGGCTCCGGGTCGACGATCCCGCCGCCGAGCGCGCCTTCACCGCCCTCCGGGCGCGGGGCGAGGTGCTCGTGCAGCCCTACGTGCACGAGATCGAGCGCTCGGGTGAGGTCTCGGTGGTGCTCATCGCCGGCGAGGTCACCCATGCGGTGCGCAAGCTGCCGGCCGACGGCGAGTTCCGGGTGCAGGCCGAGTACGGAGGACGGGAGCGGGCGGTCGAGCCCACGCCGGCCGAGGTGACGTGCGCCCTCGGGGCGGTGGCGTGCGCCGAACAGATCGGGCCGGTCACCTACGCCCGCGTGGACTGCGTCGCCGTCGACGGCGCGCCCCGGGTGATGGAGCTCGAGGTGCTCGAGCCGTCGTTGTACCTCCCGCTCGCCCCTGTGGGCACGGCCGACGCGCTGGTGGCCGCCGTGGTGGCCGGGGCCTGAACCGGGCGGAAGGCCGTCACGGGGCCGCTGGTAGGGTGCGGTCGTGCCACGCCCGTCCGACCCCGAGCTGCTCGTGCTGCACGGTCTGCGGCTCCGTGGCTTCGCCGAGGTCGACGACCTCGCCGCACGGATCGGGCTCAGCCCGTCCCAGGTCGCCTCGCTGCTCGAGTCGTACGAGCGTGGCGGCTACGTCCGGCACCGGGCCGGGCGGGTGAGCGGGTGGACCCTGACAACAGCCGGGCGGGCCGCGGGGGAGCAGATGCTGGCGGCCGAGCTCGACGCCGCCGGTGGCCGCACAGCCGTGACCGACGCCTACCACCGGTTCCTCGCACGCAACGGCGAGATGCTCGCCGTGTGCACCGCCTGGCAGATGCGCGAGGTCGACGGCCGTCAGGTCGTCAACGACCACTCGGACCCGGGGTACGACGCCGCCGTGGTCGGCGAGCTCGTCCGCATCGACGCCGCCGTGCAGCCGGTCTGTGATGCGCTGGCCGACGTGCTCACACGCTTCGCCGGCTATGGACCGCGCTTCACCCATGCGCTGGAGCGGGTGCGGGCCGGCGAGCGCGACTGGTTCACCAAGCCCACCATCGACTCGTACCACACGGTGTGGTTCGAGCTCCACGAGAACCTGCTGGCGACCCTCGGCATCGCCCGGGGATCGGAGACGCCGAACCCGATCGTGTCCCGAGGAGGAGTCTGATGCCTCGATTCGGTCCGGTGCTGACCGCCATGGTGACCCCGTTCGACGACGACGGCCGGGTCGACCTCGACGGCGCAGCAGAGCTGGCCCGCACCCTCGTCGAGGACGGCAACGACGGCCTGGTGCTCACCGGCACCACCGGCGAGGCCAGCGTCCTCACCGACGACGAGCAGGTGGACGTGTGGCGGGCCGTGCGCGCCGCCGTGGACGTCCCGCTCGTGGCGGGCAGCGGGACCAACGACACCCGCCATGCGGCGGAGCTCACCGCCAGGGCGGCCGGCGCCGGCATGGACGGCGTGCTGGTCGTGACCCCGTACTACAACCGACCCTCCCAGGCCGGCATCGAGGCGCACTTCCGGCGGGTCGCAGCCGCGACCGAGCTGCCGGTGATCCTCTACGACATCCCCGTGCGCACCGGGCGCAAGATCGCCACCGACACGCTCCTGCGTCTCGCGTGGGAGGTGCCCAACGTCATCGGGGTCAAGGATGCCGCCGGCGACCCGGCCGCGTCCGCCCGACTGCTGCGGGACGCCCCCGACGACTTCGAGCTGTACTCCGGTGACGACTCGCTCACCCTGCCGTTGCTCGCCGTCGGTGCCGTCGGGGTCATCGGCGTGGCCACCCACTGGTGCGCGCGCGAGATGGGGGAGATGATCGCCGCCTTCGCCCGGGGCGAGGTCACCCGCGCCCGGACGCTCAACAGGGCGATGTTGGACAGCTTCGCCTTCGAGACCGGCGATGACACGCCCAACCCGATCCCGGCGAAGGCGATGATGCGTGCGCTGGGCCGTCCCGCCGGCCAGTGCCGTCTCCCCCTGGGACCGGCACCCGAGGGGCTCGAGGACAGCGCGCTCGACGTGTACCGCAGGCTGCGGGGCTAGGTGGTCGCCGTGGCGGAACCCGTCCGCATCACCTTCCTCGGCGGCCTCGGCGAGATCGGCCGGAACTGCGCGTGCTTCGAGCTCGAGGACCGGATCCTGCTGCTCGACTGCGGGCTCATGTTCCCCGACCTCGACATGCTCGGCATCGACCTCGTCCTGCCCGACTTCTCCTACCTGCACGACAACGCCGACCGCATCGTGGGCTGCATCGCCACCCACGGCCACGAGGACCACGTCGGCGGCCTGTCGTTCCTGCTGCGCGACCACTCGTTCCCCATCTACGGCTCGGCGCTCACCCTCGGGCTCGCCGCCAACCGCATCGAGGAGGCGGGCCTGCTCGACCGGACCGAGCTGATCCCGGTGGCCGACGGCGAGCGTCGCCGGATCGGGCCCTTCGACGTCGAGTTCATCCCGGTGACCCACTCGGTGCCGCACGGCTTCGCCACCGCGTTCCACACCCCGCAGGGGGTGATCCTGCACTCCGGGGACTGGAAGCTCGACCTGACCCCGGTCGACGGACGGCGCACCGACCTCGCCCGCATCGGGGCGATCGCGGACACCCACGGGATCCGGCTGCTGCTCTCGGACTCCACCAACGCCGAGGAGCCCGGCCACTCCGACTCGGAGTCCGAGGTGGGCAAGGTCCTCTACGACCTGTTCCACCAGCACCGGGGCAAGCGGATCGTGACGACCTGCTTCGCCTCCCACATCCACCGGGTGCAACAGATCGCCGACGCCGCGCTGGCGTTCGACCGCACCATCGCCACCATGGGCATGTCGATGCGCAAGAACGTGCGTCTCGCACGCCGGATGGGACTGCTGCGCATCCCCGATCACGCCCTACGTGACATCGAGGATCTCGACGACATCCCGCCCGAGCGGGTGTGCGTGATCAGCACCGGCTCCCAGGGTGAGCCCATGTCGGCCCTCGCGCTGCTGGCGGCGAGCGAGAACCGGTTCCTGCGTCTGGGTGACGGCGATGTCGTGATCATGAGCTCGCACCCGATCCCGGGCAACGAGGCCAACGTCTCCAAGGTCATCGACGGACTGGCCCGCCTCGGGGCGGAGGTGGTCCACTCGGGGATCTCGGACGTGCACGCCACCGGGCACGCCAAGGCCGAGGAGCTGAAGACCCTCCTGTCGATCACCCGGCCCGAGTGGTTCGTGCCCGTGCACGGCGAGTACCGCCACCTGGTTGCCCACGCCCGGCTGGGGCGCCAGATGGGCGTCGCCGCCGAGCGGGTGGTGGTCTGCGAGGACGGGGACCAGCTGGTGCTGTCCGACGACGGCCTCGAGCGGGTCCCGAAGGCCGTCCCGGCCGGGTACCTCTACGTCGACGGCATCATCGGCGACGTGGGGGCGGGCGTGCTCCGGGACCGGCGGGTGCTGGCCGAAGAGGGCGTGGTCGTGGTGGTCGTGGCCGTCGATGTCGCCACCGGGGCCATCATCACCGGTCCGGAGGTGATCACCCGGGGCTGGGTGTACGCCCCCGAGGCCGAGGATCTGCTCGACCAGTGTGCCGAGGTCGTCCGGGACGCGGTCAAGGAGGCCTTCCAGCACGACGCGATGGACATCGAGAGCCTGCAGCGCCACGTCCGGAGGGCGGCCGGCCGGTTCGTGCACCAGCAGACCCGTCGCCGCCCGATGATCGTGCCGGTGGTGATGGAGGCCTGACACCCGCCGGTGGCCGACGGGATGGGTGCTCGTCCCCACCGGCCGGTAGCCTCGGGGGCCGTGTCCGCCCGCCAGCTGATCGCCGACGCCGCCACCAGACTCCTCGACGACCGGGCCCAGCTCACCCTCGACGAGCTGCGCGGCCTGGCCACCCTCCCCCCGTCATCCGTGCCGTCACTCGCCGCGCTGGCCCACGAGGTGCGCCTGGCCTGGTGCGGACCCGAGGTGGAGGTCGAAGGCATCCTGTCGGCCAAGACCGGCGGATGCCCGGAGGACTGCCACTTCTGCAGCCAGTCCGCGGCCTTCGAGACCCGGGTGCTGGCCACCCCGTTCCTCGACACCGACGAGGTGCTCCGCGCCGCCGAGGAGACCGCCCGGCTCGGAGCGTCGGAGTTCTGCATCGTGCTGGCGGTGCGGGGGCCCGACGAGCGCACGATGCGCCGCCTGCTCGAGCTCGTGCCGCTGGTGCGGGAGCGGGTCGGCATCAACGTGGCCGTCAGCGCCGGGATCCTCGACGAGGACCAGGCACGGCGGCTCGCCGAGGGTGGCGTCCACCGGTACAACCACAACCTCGAAACGGCCCGGTCCTTCTTCCCGCAGGTCGTCACCACCCACACCTGGCAGGAGCGCCACGACACCTGCCGGCTCGTGCGCCGCTACGGCATGGAGCTGTGCTGTGGTGTGCTGCTCGGCATGGGCGAGACCGACGAGCAGCGCATCGAGCTGATCGGCGAGCTGCGCGAGGTCGAGCCGGCGGAGGTGCCCATCAACTTCCTCAACCCCCGACCCGGCACCCCGCTGGCCGACCGTCCCCTGGTGGAGCCGCTCGAGGCCATCCGCTGGATCGCGCTGTTCCGGCTGGGGCTGCCGTCGGTGATCCTGCGCTACGCCGGCGGCCGGGAGGTGACGTTGCGCGAGCTGCAGGCCATGGGCATGACCGCGGGGATCAACGCCCTCATCGTCGGCAACTACCTCACCACCCTCGGGCGGAGCCCCGACGAGGACCTGCGCATGCTCGAGGACCTGCGGATGCCGATCGGTGTGCTGTCGAAGGTCCTGTGACCGAGCCCTTCTGCCGCTGGTGCGGCCGGGCTGCGGGAGCATGCGACCAGCGCTCGTGCCGACGTGAGCTGGACCCCCCCCGCTTCTGTCCGGTGTGCGGTCGCCGGCTGCGGGTCGTCGTGCGCCCCACCGGCTACGAGGCCCGCTGCCGCGAGCACGGCCTGCTGCGCTGACCGCCCGCCGAGGTCCGGGCGTGCCGGACGGGGTCGATCCACCACCGGGGCGCTAGGGTCTGGTTCGCTGGTGTGCAGCCGTCGTACCCGGCGCGGGCGCAGGGGCCGTGGGGTCGGCACCGTTTGGCGTTCCCGAGACCCGCTGGTGGACAGGTGACGACGAAGCAGAAGACCCGGTCCCGTTCGAGCTCGTCACGTTCGAGTGCCCGCGGCCGGGCTGGCCGCCGCCCGTCGAAGGCCCGGCCGGGTCGGGGTGCGGCGGGCACCTCCGAGCTGGTCCGTCGTGCCTTCGACGGCCACGGCCACGACGTGTGGGGCGTGCTGGCCGTCGCCGGAGGCATCGTGGCCGGCCTGGGCATCTACGCCCATGCCGCCGGCCCGGTGGGGGAGGGGATCGCCCTCGCCGCCGGTGCGCTCGTGGGGAGGGCCGCGCATGCCGTGCCGGTCGCCATGGTCGTGCTCGGTGGGCTGCTGGTCCGGGGCCCCGGCGAGACCGGGGGCGACGACCGGGCGGGCCCGGCCCGGCTCGTGCGCACCATCGCCGGCTCGCTGCTCGTGCTCGTGGCCGCGTGTGGCCTGCTCCACCTCGCCGGTGGGCGACCGCCCCTCGACGCCCCGGTGGACGACCTCGTCGCCGCCGGCGGCTGGCTGGGTGTGCTCGTGGGTGGGCCACTGGTGGCGCTGGTCTCGGTGTGGGGCGCGCTGCTGGTGCTCCTGGCCGCCACCGTCATCGGGCTGGTGCTCGTCACGGGGACACCGCTGCGGGCCGTCGCCGCCCACCTGGTCGGCTGGGCGCGCCGGGTGTCGGGCGCGCTCGGGTCCCGGGCGCGGCGCCTGTTCGAGCTCGGCACCCACCGGGCGGCCGGCGTGGCGAGCGACCCGCGAGACGCCGCCCGGCCGGACACCGCGTACCCGGACACCACGTACCCGGACACCGCCACCGACCACCCCGTCGACGGGCGTGAGCCGGACGAGCCCCGGGTGGTGGTCGCCGGCGAGGACGACCCGGCCGGGGGCGGGCCCGGGCACCCCGAAGCTCCTGTCGACCCGGTCGCCGACGAGGTCCTCACCGCCACGGTGGCGGACCCCGACGATGAGCTCCCCGGCGCCGAGCAGCTCACCATCGCACTCGAGCCCCGCTCGGGTGGCTCGAGCTGGAAGCTGCCCCCGGCCGGGCTGCTCGAGCGCAGCGAAGCCCACGAGGTCGACCGGGCGTTCGTGGAGGAGCAGGGCCGCACGCTCGAGAACGCCCTCGCCGAGCACGGGGTGCAGACCCGGCTGGTGGGGATGGTGGTCGGTCCCACGGTCACCCGCTACGAGCTCGAGCTCGGGCCCGGGGTGAAGGTGGCCCGGGTGACCGCGCTCCACAGGGACATCGCCTACGCCATGGCGTCGCCCGACGTGCGCATCCTGGCCCCCATCCCGGGCCGGCAGGCCATCGGCGTCGAGGTGCCCAACGTCAAGCGGCAGGTCGTCGCGCTCGGCGACATCCTCGCCAGCGAGGAGGCCCGCCGGGCCACGCACCCGCTCGAGGTCGCCGTGGGCCGGGACATCAACGGTCGGGCGGTGATGGCCAACCTGGCCACCATGCCCCATCTGCTCATCGCCGGCGCCACCGGTGCGGGCAAGTCCTCCTGCATCAACTCGCTGCTCACCTCGGTGCTCATGCGCACCACCCCCGATCAGGTCCGGCTGATCCTCGTCGACCCGAAGCGGGTCGAACTCGGCCAGTACAACCGCCTGCCGCACCTGCTCACCCAGGTGGTGACCAACCCCAAGAAGGCGGCCAACGCCCTGGCCTGGGCGGTGCGGGAGATGGAGCGCCGCTACGACCTGCTCTCGGAGGTGGGCTTCCGGGACATCACCGGCTACAACGCCGCGTTCGACCGGGGCGACCTGCTCGACGACCCCGAGGCCGGCACCGCCTACGAGCGCCTGCCGTACATCCTCGTGGTGGTCGACGAGCTCAACGACCTGATGATGGTGGCCGCCCGGGACGTGGAGGAGTCCATCTGCCGGATCGCCCAGATGGCCCGGGCCGTCGGCATCCACCTGGTCATCGCCACGCAGCGACCCTCGGTCAACGTCATCACCGGCGTGATCAAGGCCAACATCCCGGCCCGCCTGGCCTTCGCCGTGTCCAGCCTGGCCGACAGCCGGGTGATCCTGGACCAGGCGGGCGCCGAGCGGCTGGTCGGGCGGGGCGACATGCTGCTGCTGGGTCCGTCCTCGAGCGTGCCCCAGCGCATCCAGGGCGCCTGGGTCACCGAGAAGGAGGTGCGGGCCGTCGTCGGCCACTGGCGCCGGCAGGCACCCGAGCTGGTCTACGACGAGGCCGTCCAGGGTGACGATGACGAGGTCGCCTCCGGCGGCGGTGGCTCGGGCGGCGGTGGAGGGGACGACGACCTGCTCGACGAGGCGATGGAGCTGGTGGTGCGCAGCCAGCTCGGCTCGACCTCCATGCTGCAGCGCAAGTTGCGGGTCGGCTTCGCCCGGGCCGGGCGGCTCATGGACCTGCTGGAGCAGCGCGGGGTGGTCGGCCCGTCGGAGGGTTCGAAGGCCCGGGCGGTGCTCATGACCCCCGAGGAGCTCGACGAGATGCGGGGAGCCCGATCGGACTGATCGTCGGCTCCGCCGGAGGGATCGGCGCAGGTCATCGCAGCGGGCGAGCGGGTGGTGGGACCGACGCGTCGGGCGTCGGTCGGCTAGGAAGTGTCGGCATGAGCGACACGCAACCCCGCGAGCTGGCGTCCGGCCTGCTGTTCCCCGAGGGACCGGTACCGCTGCCCGATGGCAGTGTGGTGCTGGTCGAGATCGCCGGTGAGCGGCTCACCCGCGTCGGGCCGGACGGCTCGGTCACCGTGGTGGCCGAGCTGCCCGGTGGGCCCAACGGCGCCGCCCTCGGGCCCGACGGGAGGATCTACGTCGCCAACAACGGCGGCTACTACCGCTTCGAGGAGGTCGAGGGCCTCGGTAGGGTGCCGGCGCCGACCGGGTCCACCGGCGGGTCGATCCAACGGGTCGACCTCGACACGGGCGAGGTGGAGACGCTCTACACCGACTGCGACGGTCGTCCGCTGCTGGCCCCCAACGACCTCGTGTTCGACCCCCACGGCGGGTTCTGGTTCACCGACCACGGGGTGGCCCACGGCGAGCACGCCGATCACCCCGGCCTGCTCTACGCCAGCGCCGACGGCAGCCGCATCATCGGCGTCGTGTACGGCACCGACGCCACCAACGGCGTGGGGCTGTCGCCGGCGGGCGACCGCGTGTACGCGGCCGAGACCCAGACCGGGCTGGTCTGGGAGTGGGCGGTCAGCGCCCCCGGGGTGCTCGAGCCGCTCGACCCCTCGACCCGCACCGGCGGGCGCCTGCTGTTCGACGGCCCCGAGGGGCACCTGTTCGACTCGCTGCAGGTGGACGGTGAGGGCTGGGTGTGCGTGGCCACGATCGGCCTCGGCCTGCCCGGGGGCATCACGGCCATCGCCCCCGACGGCTCGACCCACGAGTTCATCGAGACCGGGGACTTCCTCACCACCAACATCGCCTTCGGCGGGCCGGACGGGCGGACGGCGTACATCACGTGCTCGTCGAGCGGCCGTCTGGTCAGCATGGCCTGGCCGCGCCCGGGGCTCGTGCGGGTGCCGTAGGATCGGGGAGATGCCCACCTCCCGACCGGAGGCGCCCGCCCGGGGCACACGCACCCACCGGCGTCGCAGGCTCGGGTCATAGGGGCGGCTCGTGCGCTGGCGGGTCCACGGCGAGCGGGCGATCTACACCAGCGAGTGGGTGAACCTCCACCTCGTGGAGGTCGAGCCCCCGGGGATGGATCCCTTCGAGCACCACGTGGTGCGGCTCCCGAACCAAGCCGCCGGGGCGGTCGTGCACGACCCGACGCACGGTGTGCTGTTGCTGTGGCGGCACCGGTTCGTCCCTGACACCTGGGGCTGGGAGATCCCCGCCGGGGTGCTGGACCCGGGGGAGACCCCGATGGAGGCAGCCCGGCGCGAGACCATCGAGGAGAGCGGCTGGGAGCCCGGGACGCTGCGCCCGCTGCTGCGGTTCCACCCGATGGCCGGTGTCGTCGACCAGACCTTCCACGTGTTCCTCGGCGAAGGTGCGCGACGGGTGGGCGAGCCCGACCCGGCCGAGGCCAGCCGGGTCGAGTGGGTGCCGGTCGCCGACGTGCGCACCGAGCTCGCCGCCGGCCGGGTGACCGAGGGGATGTCGGTGGCGGCGCTGTCCTACGCCCTGGCGTTCGGTCATCTCACGGCCGGCTGACGCGTCCGTCGTCGCCCGGCCCGACCGGTACGATCGGGCGGTGCCCCGCACCTTCTGGCTCGAGACCCTCGGCTGCCCGAAGAACCAGGTCGACTCGGACAAGCTGGCGGGCACGATGCTGGCCGAGGGCCTCACACCGGCCCCGTCACCCGCGGATGCCGACGTCGTGGTCGTCAACACCTGTGCCTTCGTCGAGGAGGCCCGTCAGGAGTCGATCGACACGGTGCTCGCACTCGACGACACCAGGCGGGAGGGCTCCCGGCTGATCGTGACCGGTTGCCTGGCCGAGCGGTACGGCGACGAGCTCGCTGAGGCGCTGCCCGAAGCCGACGCCGTGGTCGGCTTCGGTGTGCCGGTCACGATCGGCACCCGCGGTGCGGCGCCGGCGTTCGACCTGCTGCACCTGCCACGCCCACCGGTCTCCGCTCCCTGGGCGTACGTCAAGGTTGCGGAGGGCTGCGACCGCGCCTGCGGGTTCTGCGCGATTCCCTCCTTCAGGGGTCCGCAGCGGTCCCGGGAGCCGGCCGACGTGCTGGCCGAGGTGGAGGCGCTCGACGTGCGCGAGGTCGTCCTCGTCGCCCAGGACCTCGCCTCCTACGGGCGTGACCAGGGTGTCGGGGAGCGGCGCCTCGTGCCTCTGGTGAGGGCGGTGGCGGAGCGGGTCGAGCGGGTGCGGCTGCTGTACCTGTACCCGGCGGAGCTGACCGACGAGCTCGTCACCGCCATCGTCGACACCGGCGTGCCGTACTTCGACCTGTCGCTGCAGCACGTGTCCCGACCGCTGCTGCGGCGCATGCGCCGATGGGGCGACGGTGAGCGGTTCCTGGCCCGGATCGCCACCATCCGCGCCATCGAACCCGCTGCCGTGTTCCGCTCCAACTTCATCGTCGGCTACCCGGGCGAGACCGAGGAGGACCACGACCGCCTCCTGGCCTTCGTCGAGCAGGCCCGGCTCGACTGGTGCGGGTTCTTCGCCTTCTCGGCGGAGGAGGGCACCTACGCCGCCGGGCTCGACGCAGCGGTACCCCCTGCGCTGATCGAGGAGCGCCTCGCGGAGCTGCGCGAGCTGCAGGACCGGATCACCGCCGAGGCTCGTGACCGGCTCATCGGAACCAGGACCGAGGTGCTCATCGACCGCCCGGGGGTCGGGCGCAGCTTCCGGGAGGCCCCGGAGATCGACGGCGTCGTCAACGTGCCCGGGACGCTGCCGGTGGGTAGCGTCGTGACCGTGCGGATCGTCGACGCGCTGGGTCCTGACCTCGTGGCCGAGCCGGTGGACCCCGGCGGCGCAGCGTCGTGAACGCCGCCGGGCCCGAAGCCTCCGACCGCGAGCCCGTCGCCCGAACCGACGCCGGGTACGGACCTGACGCGCTGGCGACGCCGGCCAACTTCGTCACCGTCATCCGGCTGCTGGTGGCCCCGATCCTGTTCGCCATGATCGTCGAGGGCGTGGCCACCTGGACGAACTGGGCGCTGTGGACCGTGCTGTCGCTCACCGACGGCGTCGACGGCTACATCGCCCGCCGGCACGGCACGACCCGCAGCGGGGCCTTCCTGGATCCGCTGGCGGACAAGGTGCTGGTGATCGGAGCGATGTTCGCCCTGGTCGCGGCCGACGCCTTCCCGCTCGTGCCGGTGCTCGTCATCACCGCCCGCGAGTTCGCCATCAGCCTGTTCCGGGTCCACCTCGGGCGCCAGGGCCTCGCGGTGCCGGCCCGGCCCACGGCCAAGGTGAAGACCCTGCTGCAGACCCTGGCGGTGGGGGCGGCGCTCATGCCGTGGCTGGCGCCGTTCAGCTGGATCGCCAACGCCCTGCTGTGGGCGGCGGTGTTCAGCGGCTACCAGTACCTGCGGGACGGGCGCCGCGCCGCCACCACCATGCACGACTGAGCCGCCACGCCCGGGCCGGCGCGACGCCGTCCCACCCCTCGTCTGGTCTTCTGGCGCGCATTCTGCCTGCCGGGACCCGGCGAACGCGCGCCGGAAGGGGTGGGGAGTCTGCCCTGGCGCGGAGCACGCCCCCGGGAAGGCGCTGCGCGTCCTACGGTGGCGGGATGCGCTGTGAGGTCGTCGCCGTAGGCACCGAGCTGCTGCTCGGCCAGATCGTGGACACCAACTCGTCCTGGATCGGGGAGCAGCTCGCGCTCGCGGGCATCGACTCGCACTTCCAGACCAGGGTCGGCGACAACGCCTCCCGGATCCGCCAGGTGCTCGAGATCGCGCTCGGCCGATCGGACGCGGTGATC
>Ga0308411_10002845_pt1 | contig 11595 bp, 9 predicted proteins | sample HotsprottomLayer_2_FD_203530 | JGI IMG/M metagenome (GOLD analysis project Ga0308411, IMG submission 203530) | Hot spring phototrophic mat microbial communities from Octopus Spring, Yellowstone National Park, Wyoming, United States -... | ecosystem: Environmental > Aquatic > Thermal springs >... | reverse complement strand
TATTGACTATAAAGTCAATTCTAAATTTCATTTGAAAGCTACGGTTTATACCCAACGAAGCTTTAGCGAAGTGGTATACGAATATGCGAATAAAAATAGAGATAAATGGAGATAAGTAGAGATTAATAGAGATTAGTAGAGATTTTTTAAGAAATATTTTGTTTTGTAGAGACGCACTGATGTGCGTCTTCGTTGAGGTTAAAATTTTATAGATTCCTGATTAAACCCACCTCCTATTCGGAGGGTAAAGAATGACGATTATATAAATTCCTGAATAAATCAGGAATGACAATTTTTTGTCAATTAAGTTATAATTTTTGCTTTTATGTTGGTGAAGGAACCTCAGTGGGAGTTAAGATCGGTGTTAAAGATGGTGCTAAAGTAGGCGATAACGTTGGTGAAAAAGTAGGTGATGAAGTATTGGTGGGCTGGTTTTCTTGTTTGGTGGGCTCGGAAGTTTTGGTTTCAGTGATTTCAGGTGGATGATATTTTTCATCACTTTGCGATTTTATCCATTCATCAATTCCTTGTCGCCATCGATTAATACCATCGGTAGAAACCGGGTCAACTTCTTTTATTACAATATATTCTTTATCACCAATTTTTTTATAAAATGGTGAGACTTCTTTTGGCTCGGTTCCTTCAATAAAATATTCGGAGCGCACCGGATAACCATCTTTTGGCAAACCACCTAAAAAAGCATCAATTTGCAAAGCTTTTACCTTATCCGGCTTATCAATAATTCCATCCGGATATTTTTTTAAAATTTCACTCATTAAATAATGCCAGATAGGTGAGGCACCGGTTACTCCTGAGGCGATCTTAGGATTCATCGGTGAGTTATCATTGTTTCCAACCCAAACTCCAACGACAACTGATTTAGTATAACCAACCGTCCAATTATCTCTTTTATCATCACTCGTCCCAGTTTTAACCGCCACGGTTTTTCCAGGAATTTTTAAAAAAGAATTTGGGCCAAAAACTTCAACCCGGGCATTATTATCCGATAAAATATGAGAGATTAAAAACGATACCTCTTTACTTAAAACTTGTTTTTCCGGTGAAATAGTTGATTGATAAATTTTTTTTCCTTTAAAATCAGCTATTTCTAAAATATTTCGAGAGTCTTTTTTAAAACCACCGCGCGCAAAAACAGAAAAGGCATTAGTCAAATCTAAAAGATTTGTTTCACCACCACCAAGAGTAATCGATAACCCAAATCGGGCAAGATTTGCCTCAGTTGGGGCAAAACTATTAAGTCCCATCTCATAAGCTTTTTGCAAAAATGGCCTAATTCCAACCATTGCCAAAAGTTTTACTGCTGGGACATTAATGGAGTTGCCTAAAGCAAAACGTAGCTGAACTGGACCACGAAACTTTCCATCATAATTTTCCGGAATATATTCTTTACCGCCTTGATTGGGAAAAACGGTTTTTACATCCATAAGAATGGTGGCTGGAGTATATCCTTTTTCAAAAGCTAACGCATAGGTTATTGGTTTAATGGTGGAACCAGGTTGACGTAAACCCTGAGTTGCCACATTAAACTTTCCAAATTTTTCATCATTAAAATCATAAGACCCAACCATGGCCAAAATATCACCAGTTTTTACGTCTAAAACAACTGCCGAAGCATTGGTCGCGTTGTATCCTTTTAATTTTTCAATTTCTTCTTTAACAATTTTTTCCGCTTTTTCTTGAATCTCTAAGGAAAGAGTTGTCTTTATTTTCACACCGGTATCTAAAATTTTTGGCCCAAACTCTTTTTCAATCTGATCTTTTACATAAAAAACAAAATGAGGAGCACGAATAGTGATTTTTGGCGCATTGAATTTAATTGAGGCTAATTTTTTTAATGCCGCGTCTTCTTCAGTTTTACTAATATAGCCATCTTCACGCATCCGACGAAGAACATCTTTGGCACGACTCCGCCAAGCATCGTTTCTACCAATAAATGGGGAATAATAAGTAGGACTCTGAGGCAATCCAGCAAGAATTGATGACTCAACCAAATCTAAATCTTTTGGTGGTTTGCCAAAATAAGCCATTGAGGCCGAGGCAACCCCCCAAAGACTACCACCATAAGGCGCTTCATTTAAATACATTTCCAAAATTTGATCTTTACTATAACGACGTTCAACTTCAATGGCCAGGATCATCTCTTTTATTTTCCGCGAAAAAGTCCGTTCACTACTTAATAAAACATTTTTTATCAACTGTTGAGTAATAGTTGAACCACCTTCTAATCGCCTTTTAAAAATAATTGATAAAAAGGCACGGATAATTCCGGTCTCTGAAATTCCTTGATGTTTATAAAAATTTTTATCTTCTATCGCCACCGTTGCTTTTTTTAAATAATCAGAAATTTCGGAAAAAGACACTGGAACACGATTTTTATCCTTATACATCTCATATAAAATTTTCCCATCACGATCATAAAAAACCGTTGAATTGCCAGAAGAAACCGAAAGCTTGCCTGGCGAGGGTAAGTCTTTTGCATACCAAGCAAAAATCGCCAAAGAAAAAATAAACCCTAAAATAAAAAGAATAATGATAATAAAAGTTAATTTAAGAATTAACCTTTGCCTCTGATATGTTTTTTGAATTCTTTCGCGACGCGTTAGCATAAAAATAGTATAACAGTAAATTATTCATTTGTTATAATTTTTTTATGAAAATTAGAAAAATAAAAAAAGAAACGTGGTTAAAAATTATTATTTTTGTTTCTTCCCTTATCTTAATCCTGTCATCACTGGCCCCTTTTCTTTTGATAAGATAAAAATATGCTCGAAAAAACCATCGACAATTTACCATCAACCAGTCCTCTAACAATCCAACGGCTAAAAAAAATAGGTATTAAAACGTTTTTTGATCTTCTTAATTATTTTCCATATCGCTATGAAAATTATTCGTTAATTTCTTCGATTGGAAAACTACAACCTGGAGAAAAAGTTACGGTTAAAGGCAAAATTATAGACAGTAAACAAGAATTTACAAAGCGTGGTCTTAAAATACAAAAATTTCTTTTATATGATGGTAGCGGAAAAATAGAAATTGTTTTTTACAATCAACCTTATTTAATTAGAACTTTAAGAAGCGATAAAGCGGTTAGTTTTGCCGGAACCGTTGAGTTGTTTGGTAATAAATTAATACTGACTCCCAACGAATGGGAGTCAGAAACCAATATTCATACCGGAAGATTGGTATCCATTTATCCAGAAAAAAAGGGCCTTTCTTCAAGAGTAATTCGGGAGAAAATTTTTTGGCTTTTCTCTCAGCTAAATAAAAACGAAATTATCGATATTTTGCCAAAAGAAATCATCTCTTATAATAAACTTATTGACGAATTTTTGGCTTATTCTAACATTCATTTCCCAAAAGATAAATCTTTAGCCAAAGAGGCACAAAAGCGCTTAGCTTTTGATGAGCTTTTTATCATCCAACTTTCCGCTGCTTTAGTAAGAAAGAAGTGGGAAAAAGAAAAAGTCGGTCATCAATTTAAAATTGATAAAACAATTACTGAAAAAATTAATACTTTCATTAATAAACTTCCTTTCCAATTAACTTCAGCTCAAAATCGGGCGGTTAAAGAAATTCTAGATGATTTATCAAAAAATAAACCGATGAATCGTTTTTTACAAGGCGATGTTGGTTCGGGAAAAACGGTTGTTGCCGCCATTGCTTGTTATTTGGCATATCTTAACGGTTATCAATCTCTTTTTATGGCACCAACTGAAATTCTAGCCAAACAACATTTTCAAACGTTATCGATGCTTTTTAAGAATTATTCATTAAAAATTGGATTGCAAACAAAATCAGAAAAAATAAACAAGAAAAAAAATAACTCGTTAATCTCTTATTTTAATATCATTATTGGCACCCATGCTCTGTTAAATGAAAAACTCAAATTTAATCGAGTTGGTTTGGTAATTATTGACGAACAACATCGCTTTGGTGTTAGACAGCGAGCGATGCTTAAAGAAAAAGGGATCAATCCTCATCTTTTAACCATGACCGCCACCCCGATTCCTCGAACGGTGGCTTTGGTTTTGTATGGGGAACTTGATATTTCATATTTAGATGAAATGCCAAAAGGAAGATTGCCGATTAAAACTTATCTTATTCCTCAAGAAAAAAGAGCCGATGCTTATTCTTGGATTAAAAAACAAATCAAAGAAAAAAATGAGTCCGTATTTATTGTTTGTCCGCTGATTGAGGAGTCGAATGTTGAAACAATGAAGTCAGTCAAAGCCGCAAAAAAAGAGTTTGAAAATTTAAAAGAAATTTTTTCCGAATTTAAACTTGGGTTACTCCATGGGAAATTGAAGACTGAGGAAAAAAATAAGGTTTTAGAAGAGTTTCGAAATGACAAAATAAAAGTTTTAGTGACAACTCCCGTTGTTGAAGTTGGGATTGATGTCCCACAAGCAACAATTATGATAATTGAAGCCGCTGAACGTTTTGGTTTAGCTCAACTTCATCAACTTCGCGGTAGGGTAGGACGCTCTGATAGACAATCTTATTGTTTTCTTTTCACCAATAGTAACTCGCCCCAGATAACTGAACGATTAACATTTTTTGCTAAAAATAATTTGGGAATAAAACTGGCTGAATATGATTTTCAAACTCGCGGTCCGGGTGAGGTTTATGGCGAAAAGCAACATGGGTTTATTGATTTGAAAATCGCTTCGTTTACCGACTATCACCTTATTTTTCAAACTAAAAAAGCGGTTGATTATTTTCTCAATCACTATCATCCTTCCCAATTTCCTTCTTTATTAAAAAAAATTGAGGAATACCAAATCAAACAAATTACTCGGGATTAAATATACTTTTATAGCAACCTAAACTTAAAATTTATCCTCTTTTTTTGATCCGATCGGATCATTTTTTAAGGAAAAAATATTATTTTAGATTGTTTTGATAACTTAAATTAAAACACGTCTTTTTGTAAAGACACGCCATGGCGTGTCTCTACGTTTAAAGACGTACAGTTTTGCTTATCTACTTAAATGATGAAGTTAGATTATAAATTGGGGTAATGACGGACATCACCAAAAATCCTACCCCCAGTCCCAAAAATAATAAAATTGCCGGCTCAATTAAAGTCGTCATTGCTTTAACTGCCAACTCTGACTCCATCTCAAAATAACGAGAAATTCGACCAAGAGTATCATCCAGATGTCCAGTTTGTTCACCAACCTGCGTCATCTGCACCAAAATTGGCGGAAAAATTTCTTCTTCTTCCATTGCAGCTCCTAAAGAAAGTCCTTTTTCCACTTTTTTATAAATGTTTTCAAATGCTTTTTGGTAAACTAAATTATCGCTTGTTTCGCGAACAATATTTAAACTTTCCAAAATCGAAACACCGGCGCCGATAAGAATCGATAAAGTTCTTGTCAAATCAACTAAGCTGGAAACTTTTATAATATTGTTAATCACCGGTAATTTTAAAAGAGTCGAATCATAAAAAAATTTTCCTTCTTTAGTTTTTAAATAGTTTTTTATAATGACTGCGGATAAAAAAATTCCACCTAAAACTATTGGCCAGAATTTAGTCATAAAAGAGGAAACAAAAATTAAAAATTTTGTTGTCGCCGGTAAATCAATATTAAAATCTTTATATAAATTAAGTAATCGTGGCAAAACAAAAGTAATCATAATAAACATTACTCCAAGCATCGCAATAATAATTATTACCGGATAGATCAATGCGCCTTTGATTTTGCTTTTAAACTCTCTTTCTTTTTCCAAATTATCAGCCAATTTTAAGAGAATTTCGGCTAATTTACCAGAAGCTTCACCAGAACGAACTAAAGAAATGTAAAGATGGCTAAAATGGTGTGAATGTTTTTTTAAAGCCGTTGAGAAAGAATTTCCTGCTTTAATTTCTTGATCAATATCGACGATCATTTTTCTTAAACCTTCTTTTGTGGTTTGCTTTTTTAAGATATCTAAAGCCTCAATTAAAGTTAAACCCGCATTAATCATAATCGCGATTTGACGAGTAAAATTTACAATATCAGAAAAATTTACTTTGCTAAAAAAAGTATTTAAAAACTGAAATCTATTTTTTGTATCTTTTTTTAGATCGATCAAAAATAATCCTTTATTTTTTAAAAAAAGAATCACTTCCTCTTCATTATTGGCTTCTAACTTTCCTTTAATTATTTTTTTATCTTGTAAAGCTTTATAGAAAAACTTCATAAGTTTATCTTGAAATAAATTTCTCTAACTCTTTAGGTCTTATAGCATAAGAAAAAGCATCATTTTTACTGATTAATCCTTGTCGATAAAGATTGGCTAAATATTTTTCAAACAAGATTGATCCTTCTTTTTCTTCTGTCTCTAAAACACCATTTAAAAGATGAGTTTTTCCTTCACGAATTAAAGTAGCGACCGCTCGCGTATTAACTAAAATCTCAACTGCTGGAACTCTCCCAAGACTGTTGGCCCGAGGAAGAAGTTTTTGAACAATCGTCATTTTTAAAACTGAGGCCAGTTGAATCTTTATTTGATTTTGCTGGTGAGAAGGAAAGGCATCAATAATCCGATCGATGGTTTCGGGAGCGGAGTTAGTGTGAAGGGTTGAAAAAACTAAATGACCGGTTTCTGCCGCCGTTAAAGCCAAACTAATCGTTTCAAAATCTCGCATTTCACCAACAAAAATTACATTTGGATCCTCTCGTAATGCAGCCTTTAACGCTTTGTTAAAAGAAAAAGTATGAGAATAAAGCTCTCTTTGACTGATAATTGATTGAGCTTGAGGAAAAACGTATTCAATTGGATCTTCGATAGTAATTATATGATAGTTATATTTTAAATTAATTGCATTAATTAATGCCGCTAAGGTGGTCGATTTGCCATGACTAGTTGGTCCGGTTATAAGAACAAATCCTTGTTTTAAATCACAAATTTTATAAAGAGAAGTAGGCAAATTTAACTCTTCCAATGTTCTTATTTTTTTGGGAATTATTCGAAAAGAAGCCGAAATTCCATTTTTTGAATAATAAATATTGGTCCGAAAGCGATTGGTTTCAAATTCTAAAGACAAATCTAGTTCTCGATTAGTAATAAAAATTTGCTTTTGTTCTTCATTTAATAAAGAAAAAATAGCCGACTCTAGATCCTCAGCGGTGACTGTTGGGTAATTTAAAAATAAATGAATTTCTCCTTCAATTCGTAAAGCTAAAGGATAACCGGGAATTAAGTGTAAATCCGAAGCATTTCTCTCAATCGCTAATTTAAGAAACTCATTTAGATTTAACATAATTATTTCTTAAATAACTAATAACTATGCTCTTTATAATTGAATTTGTAATTTATTCTTATTCTTTACTCTTTAAATCGCAGAGCAGTTTTACTCAGTAAATATCATTGTCATTTCTGACTTTGATCAGGAATCTATAAAATTGTATTGTCAAAATTATATAGATTCCTGCCTATGGGGAATGACAAGATAGTTACTGTCAATTATATAGTCCCGACTTAGTCGGGGATGACAAAGAATCTTTGTAAATACACGCCATAGCGCGTCTTTACATAAAATTAAACCAATCTCCCAATCTCCATTTATATCTATTTATCTCCATTTATCTCTTTTTCATATTCGCATAATTCGCGACATTTGCATATTCATTCGCATCATTCGTATTATTTTTTAACCTTTACACAATGCTATTCTATTTTTTAAACTTCGGCTACCCGCAAAACTTCTTCAATTGTCGTTATTCCATCCAAAACTTTAAGGTACCCATCTTGTTTCATTGTAATTAATCCTTCTTTTTTTGCTTGCGATTCTATTTCTTTAGCTGATTCCTGTTTCAAGATTAATTTGATAATATTTATGGAAACTTTTAAAACCTCAAAAATGGCAATTCGACCTAAATAACCAGTATTGTTACATTCTTTACACCCTTCTCCTTTTGTCAAAATAATTTTTTTCCCGTCTTTGTAGGGTCGAGGGATAAGATCACCTAGAACATCAAAAATATTTTTCTTTAAAGTTTCATCAGGTTCATACTCCTTTTTACAAAATTGACAAACGCGTCGACAAATTCTTTGGGCAACAACCGCGTTTAAAACTGAAGCAATCAAAAACGGTTCAGCGCCTAAATCAATTAGTCTTGGAATGGCGGTGGCTGAATCATTGGTATGAAGGGTTGAAAAAACTAAATGACCGGTCAAAGCAGCCTGAATAGCTAACTGGGTTGTTTCTTTATCACGGATCTCGCCAACTAAAATAATATTTGGGTCTTGGCGTAAGAAAGCGCGCAATCCTGAAGCAAAGTTTAAACCAGCTTGAGGATTGATTTGTACTTGATTGATACCAGGAATTTGGTATTCCACTGGATCCTCAAGTGTCATAATATTTACTTTTGGTGTATTTAAGCGAGAAAGAACCGAATATAAAGTTGTCGTTTTTCCAGAACCGGTCGGACCGGTAACAAGAATAATCCCATAGGGTTTTGAGATTGCTTCTTCTAAATCCTTAAATTGAGGTCCTCGAAGACCTAACTCATGAAGTTGAGGAATCCCACCAGTTTTTTTTAAAAGACGCATCACTACCTTTTCTCCATATACAGTTGGTAAAGTAGAAACACGAAGATCAACTTCTTCATCATTTAACTGATAAGAGAATCGACCATCTTGAGGAATTCGTTTTTCATCAATTTTCATTCCCGAAAGAATTTTAATTCTTGAAATTACACCATCTTGAATAATTTTTGGCAAAACCAATTTTTCATGCAAAATACCATCAATACGATATCTTACGCGGACCGCATTTTCCTGTGGTTCAATATGAATATCAGAGGCGCGTCCCCGAATAGCAAATTCAACAATGGTAGCCACAATTTTAGCAATTGGGGCTTCTTTAACTTTTGTTTCTTCTAAAATCGTTTCTTTTTTTGGCTGATACTCTTTTAATGCTTCTTTCACTTCAGGTGTTAAGCCTTGTCCGTAAATGATTTCAATTGTTTTATTAATCTGTATTGGGTCGGCTAAAACAAAAATAATTCTTTTCCCGGTCTTTTTTTCTAAAAAATCAGAAATAAAAGTATTAAATGGATCAAAACTGGCAATATATAAGATATTTTTTTCCTGATCAAATTGATAGGGAACAATTTGGAATCGCTTGGCAATTGATTCGGAAATTAAAGTTGTTGCTTGAGAATCATTGGGAACAGTTTCTAAGCTAATATACGGAATGTCAAAAATTTGCGCCATCGCTTTAATAATTTCTTCACGTTTTATATCAGTAAAGTCAAACAAAAATTTATCAATGGGTAAGTTTTTCTGAAGAGATTCAATCTCATACTGATCAGCCTGATCTTGAGTAATAATCTTATTTTTAACTAATTGACTTAATAATTGTTTTGGAATGATGTTCATAATTTAACTATAAAAAGATTTGGAAAAAAATGCAAGAGCGATAAAAAAATTTGTTATATTTATTTTATGCAATCAATTATTCTTTTAACTGATGAAGACAAACAGATTGATAAATTTATTAAAAAAAATTTTTCTAAGGAAGATATAATTGTTGCTTTTTATCCGGAAAAAAACGAGTATAGTATCAATCAAATCCGCAACATTCAAAAAGAAGTAAAATATTTCAATCCAAAAAAAAGAATTTATGTTCTTTATGACTTTGACCGATCGTCTTTGGAAGCACAAAATGCGTTTTTGAAGCTTTTAGAAGAACCGCCGTTAAATATCAATTTCATTTTAGTTAGTAAAAATCTTTATCGACTTCTGCCAACTATCATTTCTCGAGCAAAAGTGGTAGATTATCAAAATAAAATAAGAAAAATAGAGAATCAAAAAATAAATGAGATAATTTCAAAAATTAAAAATAGCCAACTTTGTTTTATCGATGTTCCAGATCGCCAAGAAGCAAAAAATTTACTGATGGCGATAATTTATTATTTTAAAGAAGAGATGGAAAAAAATCTTAAAATTTATCCGATCTTAAAAGAAACAGTAAAAAATCTTGCATTTTTAGAAAATAATAATCTTAATCCTCAAAATACATTAGATAATCTCTTGATTTTTATTTATAAGTGTTATAATGAAAATATAAATGAATAAAAAAGGATTTACTTTAATTGAGCTTTTGGTAGTCATTGCTATTATTGGAATGCTATCGGCGCTTTTGGTACCTAATTTTATGGGTGCTCGCGAACGGGCGCGCGATGCCCAAAGAAAATCAGACCTAACACAGATTCAAAAGGCTTTAGAAATGTACCGACAAGACCAAAATCCACCTCTTTACCCAACGGCCGCAGGAAATCGATTTGGAACAACGTCAACGTGTGGAAGTTCTTTTAATTCTGGATCAACTATTTATATGAATAAAATCCCGTGCGATCCTTTAGGTCCAACACCATATTATTATTCACCAAATAATACCAGTCTTACTTTTGAACTTTGTACTTGTTTGGAAAATAAAGCCGATCCCGAACCAACTCCCGCTGCAATTTGTGGGGGTTTAACTTGTGCAAGCGGCCAAAAAAAATATGGCGTCACACAACCTTAAAAATTTATTAAAATTTATTTAAATAAAAAATAATAAATTATGATAATAAAAAAAATAACCACCAAAATTTTAAATCTTAAATTCCAATCCGCTTTTACGCTTTTAGAGATGTTAGTTATTATTGGCATTATTGGGATATTGGTTGGTCTTGGAGCCGTATCCTATTCTACCGCCCAAAAAAAAGCAAGAGACGCAAAACGAAAACAAGATTTAAAAGCGATACAAAATGCATTAGAACAATATTATTCAGTTTGTGGTTATCAATATCCAACGCCTGTTAGCTCAAAATTTTCAACTATTATTTGTCCTTCTCCATCAATTGCCATTATGCCAACTGTGCCTGTTGATCCAAAAACCATCACGCCCTACCCATGTAATGGTTGTTCAAATAGTAATTACAGTATTTGTGCGGCAACAGAAAATGAACCAACGCCATGTTTAAGTAATCAGCAATAAATTTTTTATATTTAGAATGTATGAAAAAATCTTTTACTTTAATAGAAATTTTGGTGGTGGCTACCATTATTGCTCTTTTAGCGGCTGGGGCTTCAGTTTCTTACTTGCAATTAAATAAACAATCACGCGATGCCAAAAGAAAAGCTGATTTAGAACAGGTAAGAGGCGCATTGGAAATGTATAGAAGTAATAGCACCGATGGAAAATACCCTGCAGGAAATTGGAATAATTTATCAGTTTTGACAGGAAGTCCTAAATATATTCAAAGTCTTCCTGCAGACCCAAAAAATCCTACATATATTTATTATTATAACAGTAGTGATGGCTTAGATTACACTTTAGCCGCTCAATTGGAAACAACTTCAGGCTGTAATTCCCCCCCTGGTGGTAATAGTTGTGGTACCGGCAACCCTTGTAATTATTGTTTAGGCCCTTATGGGCAAAAATAGAATATTAAAATTGTGTAAAAAGTAATAAATATAATGCAAATCTACGAATTTAATGCTAATCCACGAATATGCGAATAAAAAAAGAGATAAATAGAGATTGATAGAGATAAGTAGAGATTTATGGAGATTGGGAGATTGGTTTAATTTTAT
>Ga0308411_10002843_pt1 | contig 11599 bp, 8 predicted proteins | sample HotsprottomLayer_2_FD_203530 | JGI IMG/M metagenome (GOLD analysis project Ga0308411, IMG submission 203530) | Hot spring phototrophic mat microbial communities from Octopus Spring, Yellowstone National Park, Wyoming, United States -... | ecosystem: Environmental > Aquatic > Thermal springs >... | reverse complement strand
CGTACGGGGGCAACTGCCCAGTGTACGACAAGCGAACGGGGCCGGCGGGCCGCGATGTGACAAGCTAAAAGCAGGACGGCTTCATGCCTTTTGGTCTTGCCCTGGTCCTGGCTGCCGCCGCGAACGCCGCCGTCTATTCGGCTCCGGCCGGCGAACGTGCTGCGGTTCCCCGGCCCGGCGCCGTCAGCGTGCTACCCGGGGGTCGTCTGCTGCAACCCTACGGAAGGCAGTTCGCCACCGGCTCCGGTCCCTTCGAGGTCGCCGTCAGCCCCGACGGGCGTCGCGTGGTGACGGCCAATATCGGCCCGGAGCAGTTTTCGCTCACCGTGCTCGAACGCGACGTGCAAGGCCGGTACCGGGTCTGGCATCTGCCGACGCCCCGACCGGGCTCCAAAGAATTCAAGGAGGACCCCTGGCGCAGCGTGGCGGCCGGGCTGGCCTTCGCCGGTGACGACGATCTGTTTGTCGCCGAGGGCAATTCCGGACGCGTGCGTCGGATTCGGCTCGGCGGGCGGCGAAAAGCGGAGCTGTTCGAGCTGAACCGTCCGGGCATGCAACACAGCTTTAGCGGCGATGTAGCCTACGATCGCGGCCGGGGGCTGCTTTATGCGCTCGATCAAGCCAACTTCCGCCTCGTGGTTTTCGATGTGGCCCGGAGGCGCGAGATCGCTTCGCTGAAGGTGGGGCGCCTGCCGTTCGCCATCGCACTCGCTCCGGACGGGCGCCGGGCCTATGTGGCCAACCTCGGGATGTTCGAATACAGATTGATCCCGGGGGCCAGCGTCGCCACGGCGCTCGAGACCGGCCTGGCGTTCCCCGCCTTCGGCTTTCCGTCGCTTGAGGCGCAGCGCGGCGCACGCCGCCAGACTCTGGGCGGCCCGGTGGATGTTCCAGGGCTCGGCGATCCCAACGCTCCGGAGTCCAACTCCGTCGCCGTTGTCGACCTGGAGGATCCCGCCCGGCCCCGCCTCCTCAAGTTTGTGCGAACGGGGCTAGCGGTCTCCGAGGCGGCGCCCGGCGGCAGCAGCCCGTCGGCGGTGCTGGCCGCGCGCGATCGCATCTGGGTCGCCAACGCCCACAATGATTCGATCTCCGTCATCGACGCCGCCACGCTCGAAGTAGTGACGGAGATTCCGATTCGAGTGCCGGGCCTGGAAATGCTGCGCGGCGTCATGCCCGTCGGCCTGGCGCTGCACGAGGCTTCCGGATGGCTGCTGGTGGCCGAGGCGGGCATCAACGCCGTCGGCATCATCGACACGAAGACCTTAACCGTGCTCGGCCATGTGCCCGCCGCCTGGTTTCCCGCCGCGGTGGCCGTGCACGAAGACGACGTCTATGTCGCCAACACGAAGGGACACGGCACGGGCGCCAACGCCAACCGGATGGTGGGCTTCAGCGAGCGGTTTCAGCCGCCGGAGCGGCGCGGCGCCATCACCGTGTTTCCCCTGCCAGACCGCCGCGAGTTGGAGAGGCTCACGCAGCGCGTCTGGCAGCTCAACGGCTTTGTGCCGGACCGCCGTGCAGCGCGGCCCTACTACCCGCCCGACGTCCGGCACGTCGTGCTCATCGTCAAAGAGAGCCGCAGCTTCGATGAGGTCTTCGGCGATATTGAGCAGGCCTCCAACGGCCCGGTCGACGGCGCCCCGATGCTGGCGCGCTTCGGCCGCCTAGGCAGCGCCGCCGAGACCGGCCGCGGCTTTCCGCAACGCTTCAGCCTCCGGGGCGTGAACGTGACGCCGAACCACCACGCCCTGGCCGAGCGCTACTGCTTCAGCGACAACTTCTACTCCGATGCGGAATCGAGCGTCGAGGGTCACCACTGGCTGGTCGGCGCCTACCCCAACGCCTGGACGGTGAGCACCTTTCTGGCGGCCTACGGCGGCCAGAAGAGCTACGAATTTCCGACCGGAGCGCCGGGGCGGCTCTTGTTTGCCGGCAGCAATTCGAGCGTCCACCCCGAGGAGGTCCCCGAGGCCGGCACGCTCTGGCATCACTTGGAGCGTCACGGGATCAGCTTTCGCAACTTCGGCGAGGGCTTCGAGCTGGCCGGCGTCATCCGCGGCGAGGGCATGAAGCCGACCGGGGCCCGCTTCCTCTCCAACATCCCGATGCCGGAACCGCTCTACCGCAACACCTCGCGCGACTACCCGCAGTACAACACCGACATCTCCGATCAGTACCGCGCCACGCAGTTTATTCAGGAGATCGACCGGCTCTATGCAAAGACCGGCGAGATGCTGCCGCGGTTCCTCTATCTCCACCTGCCGAATGACGACACGGCGGAGGCGCGGCCTGAGGAAGGCTACCCGTTCACCGCCTCCTTCGTGGCCGACAATGATGTGGCGCTCGGCCGGATCGTCGAGTACCTGTCTCGGAGCCCCTGGTGGCGCCAGATGGCGATCTTCGTGACCGAAGACGACGCCCAGGGAGGAGTGGATCACGTGGACTCCCACCGGACCATCCTGCTGGCGATCGGCCCGTGGATGCGCAAGAACTACGTCTTGCGCCGCAATTCGAGTTATCCCGGACTGCTCAAAACCATCTTCGGCCTGCTCGGCCTGCCGCCCCTCAATCTGTACGACGCCTCCGCCAGCGACCTCAGTGAATGCTTCGCGCGCGAGCCGGACTTCTCCCCCTATGAGGCCCTCCCGGTTCAGCGCGAGCTTTTCGATCCGTCGCGCATCAAAAATTAGCGCGGCGCCCCGGTCCCTTCCAAGCAGTTGCAAATTCGGCGGCGGTTGAGGCATCCTAATTGGTTTTCCGAATTCTGTCTATGCGGGTGAGGGTCCTCTATCACGACCATTGCTTCGACGGGGCGGCCTCGGCGGCTTTCTTTTCCCGATTCCTGCGCGGGGCCTTTCACCCGGAGGCAGAGTTTTTCTACACCGGAATGGCTCACAAGGCCTCCCAGATCTTCGAGGATTCCCTGTTTGACGGCGACGTCAACGCGATCGTAGATTTCAAGTACTCCTCGAACCCGAAGCTGACCTGGTGGTTCGACCATCACGAAAGCGCCTTCTTGAGCCCCGAAGACGAAGAGCACTTTCGGCGGGACACCTCCGGCAAGAAGATGTACGACCCCCAGTTTCATTCCTGCACGAGCTTCATCGCCGCCATGGCGCGCCAGAAGTTCGGCTTCGAAGCTCCGGATCTGGCGGAGTTGGTCGAGTGGGCCGACATCGTCGACGGAGCCCAATATTCGAGCGCCAAAGAGGCCGTCGAGCTCGAAGCGCCGGCCACGAAACTCGTGCTCGTCATCGAGGGGGTGCGGGACTCGGAAACGGTGCAAAGAATCATCCGCTGGATGCAATTTCGTCGGCTGGAAGAGATTATCGCCGACCCGGAAATTCAGGCCCTATTTCAACCGCTGTACCGGAAACACCTGGAGTCGATCGACATCATCCGGCGGCAGTCGCGCGACGACGGCACCGTGGTGTTTTTCGATCTGACGGAATACCCGATCGAAGGTTACAGCAAATTCATTCCCTATTATCTGTTTCCGGAGTCGCTGTACACGGTTTCGGTGCTGATCTCCAGCTTCCGGACCAAGGTCTCCGTCGGCTCGAATCCCTGGGCCGGCAAGCCGCTCCAGCACAACCTGGCAAAGATTTGCGAGCGCTACGGCGGCGGCGGTCACGCTCGCGTGGGGGCGATCAGCTTTCCCAAAGGCGCCGTCGAGGAGGCGCGCCGCGTGGCCCTGGAGATCGTCGAGTTGCTGCGCCGGTGACGGCCGCCGGCGCTCAGTAGCCCATCTGGCGAAGCTTTTCCACCGTCAAAGGTGAGCGGCGCACCGGCCCGCCGATGAGTTTGGCGACATACTTGGCCAGGATGTCGCATTCCAGGTTGAGTCGCGCCCCCGGCGCCGCCAGATGTAGCGTCGTGTTCCGGTAAGTGTGCGGAATGATAGTTGCCGAGAAGGTATCGCCCTCAAGGGCGGCGATCGTCAGGCTGATTCCGTCGACTGCCACCGAACCCTTTTCCACAAAGTAGGGGTCGAGCTCCGGGGGGAAGCGCACGGTAAGCCACCAGTCGCCGTCGCCCACCGGTTCAAGCGAGACCAGCTCGCCGGTGGCGTCCACGTGCCCCTGTACGATGTGGCCCCCGAAACGGCCAGCAGCCGCAAGCGGCCTCTCCAGGTTCACCCGGGAGGAGGCGGCTAGCTCGCCGAGATTGCTGCGCCGCAGGGTTTCCGGCGAGACGTCGGCTGTAAAGACGCGCGGCGCCAGGGCGGCCACCGTCAAGCAGACGCCGTTGACGGCCAGGCTCGAACCGACGGCGGCGTCTTCAAGCACGCGCTCGCAGCGCACTCTCAGGCGAGCGCCGGCGCCGCGTGCCTCGACCGCCTCGACCAGGCCCAGCTCTTCAATAATCCCCGTAAACACGACCGGCCGATTCCTTGATGAGATACGCCTCCAAGAGGAACTCGTCGGGAGGGATGGGCGTGATCGCGGTGCGGTGGAACAGGATGGCGTCGGCGCGGCGGGCCACGCCTTTGCCGCCAACCACGGGCAGCGACTTCAACCCGCCCAGGATCTTGGGAGCGTAATAAAAGAGAATCTTGTCCACCTCGCCCGCCGCCAGGAAGGCCCAGTTCACCTTGCTTCCGGCCTCGATCATCAGCGAGAGGTACTGCTCGGCGGCCACCCATTCCACGACGCGGCGGATGTCGACCCGCCCGGCCGGGCCGTCGAAGACGAACACTCGCACGCCGCGGGCTTCGAGCTCCCGGCGACGCTCGGCCGGCGCCGCCGAGGTGGTCATCACCGTCAGGTCGTTGTCGCACTCAGCGACCATGCGCGAGCTCAGCGGGAGCCGAAGCTGGGAGTCCAGCACGATGCGCATCAGCGGGCGAGCGCGCTCCTTGCCGGTGCGGTCCGTCAGCCGGCAGTCGTCGGCGAGAACCGTGCCGATGCCGGTCAACACCGCGTCGTGCGCGTGGCGCACCTCCTGCACGTGCGCCCGCGCCTTCTCCGAGGTGATCCAGCCGAAGTTATCCTCCGGCGCCGAGATCTTGCCGTCGAGCGTCAAGGCCGCTTTCAAGGTCACCAGCGGCCGCCCGGTGCGCATGTAGTGAACGAACGCCTCATTGAGCCTTTCGGCTTCGGCGGTGAACTCGGAGGCGATCTCCACCTCGATGCCCGCCTCGCGCAGGCGCCGGAAACCGCGGCCCGCCACGAGCGGGTTGGGGTCCTCCATAGCGGCCACCACGCGCCGCACGCCCGCCTGGATCAAGCGTTCCGTACAGGGTCCGGTGCGCCCCTCGTGGCAGCAGGGCTCGAGGTTGATGTAGAGCGTGGCGCCCCGGGCCCGCTCCCCCGCCTCCTCGAGCGCCACCACCTCGGCATGACGCCGCCCGGCCCAGGTGTGGAAGCCCCGGCCGACCACGTCGCCGCCGGCCACCAAAACGGCGCCGACGGCGGGATTCGGGCTGGTGCGGCCGATGCCCAGCCGCGCCAGCCGAAGAGCTTCCTGCATGAAATGGTTCATCAGGGTGAAAACAGCGACGCGACGAACTGCTCGGCCTCAAAGGGCACCAGATCGTCGGGCTTTTCTCCTACGCCGACATAGCGAACCGGCAGGTTGAGCTCGCGGACGATGGCGACGACGATGCCGCCCTTGGCCGTGCCGTCGAGCTTGGTGAGCACGATGCCGGTCACCCCGCTCGTTTCCGTGAACCGGCGCGCCTGCTCGAGGCCGTTCTGCCCCGTCGTGGCGTCGAGCACCAGCAGCACCTCGTGCGGCGCCCCAGGAACCACCCGGGCGGCGGTCCGGCACATCTTTTCGAGTTCGGCCATCAGGTTGGACTTGGTGTGCAGGCGCCCAGCCGTGTCCACGATGACGCAGTCGATGCGGCGCGCTCGCGCCGCCTGCAAGGCATCGAACAGCACAGCGCTCGGATCGGCGCCCGGCCTCTGGCGGATCACCTCGGCGCCGACCCGCTGGCCCCAGATCTCCAACTGCTCGATCGCCGCCGCGCGGAACGTATCCCCCGCGCACAGCAGCACGCTGCGGCCTTGGCTTCGATACCGGTGCGCCAGCTTGCCGATCGTGGTCGTCTTGCCCGTACCGTTGACCCCCACCACCAAAATCACCGCCGGCGGCTCGACGGGTTCCGTCAGGGGACGCTCTGCGGCCTGGAGCACTTCGAGCAGGTGTTCTCGGATGAGTTGCCGGATCGCCTCCGGTTCGGCAAGCTCTCGCCGGTCGGCCCGCTCGCGAACCCGTTCCAGAATCTCCGCGGTGGTTCGCAGGCCGACGTCGGCAGTGATCAGAGCGAACTCGAGCTCTTCAAGCAGCTCCGCGTCGATCTCTTTCTTGCCGGAGAAGACCTCGTCCAGGCGCTCCACCAGACCGCGGCGGGTCTTCTGGATGCCCATTTTGAGGCGCTCGAACAGGCTAGGCCCGCGCTCGGCGGCGCCGAAGAGGGTTTGCATGGTGTGCTGCCTGTTTCGATTGTACCCGCCCGGCCGGCTCCGGGCCGCCAAGCAGGCCGGCAGGCGCTTGCAGGCGCGCGCGGACGCCTGCCGCGCAGGCGTGAACGCCTCCGCGAAGCGATTCGCTCGCTTGCTCGGGCTGTAACAAATCGCGGTCCTTTTGAGCGCCCGGGTCCGATTCCGGTATACTCAAGCCAAGGAGCAGAGCGGAAGATGATATTGAGGTCTTTTAGTTCGGTTCGGCTGGGCACGGCGGCGCTGGCCTGCGGCCTGCTGGCGCTTCCCCTGGCCGCGCAGCATCCCCCGGTTCCGCTCTACGACAAGGATTTCAATCAGATCAACCCGCTCACCGGCGAGAACGCCGACAAACCCTTCAGCACGGAGAAGACCTGCGGCACCTGCCACGACTACGCCACCATCACGCGCGGCTATCACTTCCAGATGGGGTGGGACAAGATCTCCGACGATTTCGGCAAACAGACCGGCAGGCCGTGGGAGCTGACCTTCGGCAAGATGGGCGGCTGGTATCCGTATACGCCCCGCATCTTCGCCAAGAAGAAGAACCGGCACCCGGACGAAATCGATCTCACGGCTTATGATTTTGTCGGTTTCTCTCGCATCGGCCCTTACAATGCCCCCTGCGGTGCCTGTCACCCGGGCGGCGGAGGCATGGAGTTCGACCGGGAAGGCAACCGTTACGACGACCACTTGCGGGCGAACCCGAAATTGCGCGAGGCGCTCGACGGCGATTACTACAAAAGCGCGTGGGACCGCAGCGGGGTGGTCGAAGCCGACTGCTTCCTGTGCCACCTGCGCGGCTACAACTTCGAAGAGCGCATCGCGCAGCTTGAGAAAGGCAACTATCAGTGGGCCGTGGTGGCGGCGACGGGCCTCGGCGTGGTCACCGGCGCGGTGCGGGACGGCGAGCAGCCCAGGATCCTTTACAACAAGCGCTTCTTCAACGCCGACGGAACCGTCCTGTTGCCGTGGAACGGCCCGCCGCCGTCGCAAAACTGCGTCTACTGCCACCGCCGCTCCGACGTCTTCAAGCGCGGCTTCACCTGGTCGGACATGCATAACCCGGATATCCACTACCAGCAGGGCATGCAGTGCGTGGACTGCCATCCGGCCGAGCTGGACCATCAGATCGCCAAGGGCCGCTCGGAAATCAACCGCGTCGCCGACGAGCTGGACGGCTCGATGATGGACTGCAAGGAGTGTCATGAGGCGGGCTTCGGCGGCGCCACGCTGCCGCGGCACCGGACGGTGCGGCCTTCGCACGTCCAGCGCATGGCCTGCCAGGTGTGCCACATCCCGAAGGTCCAGCGCGCCACCACCATGGGCTTTGAGTCCACCTCCGGGGAGTTGACGTTCGTCACCAAGCCGCCGGGCACCAAGCAGGCCGGCGACCCCGCCGTCTGGGGCCCGGATTACGAGCGGCGCGAAGGCGGCATCATCTATCCGTTCAACACCTTTTACATGGTCTGGTGGGCCAACCTGGACGAAGACGGCATTCTCTATCCCCTGTTTCTGCGGGAACAGGCCGCCGGCTGGAAGCTGTTCCGCGATCAGGTCACCGACGACAACGAGGACGGCCACCCGGACGTGAACCGCCCCGAAGAGATCGTGGCCGGCCTCAAAGCCTACGCCGAGATCCTGAAAGGCAATCAGCGGTTCAAGCGGGTGAATCCTGTTTACGTAAGCCCCGAGGGGGCCTTCCGCCTGGATGAGGCCGGAGCGCTGGCGCGGCTCGAGCTGGACGTCAACGGGCTGGCGCGGATCAACTTCCCGATCAGCCACAACGTGGCGCCGGCGCGGCTGGCGCTCGGCACGCACGAGTGCATCGAGTGCCACGCCACCGACGCCCACTTTTTCAAAGGGCCGCGCTATGTCGGCCTCTACGGACCCGACGGACCGCCGCCGTTTGAGCCGATGGGCGTCGGCATCGGCGCCGGCTCGTTTGCCTTCACCTTGAGCTCACTGCATTTGGAGATCCTGCGGCCGCTCACCAGCTTTGGCCTCATGCTGGTGGTCTTCCTGATCACGCTGCACTATCACAGCTACGGGCCGAAGCGAATCCCGTTTGAACCGTTCAGTCACGAAGTGCAGCGCTTCAGCCTGCTCGAGCGCGGCATCCACCTGTTCCGGCTCATCTCCTTCGTCTTCCTGAGCGTCACGGGCGTGATCATGGCCTTCAACCTGGTGCCCTGGCAGGAGCTCTTATTCTCCTCGCCGGAGCAAATGCGGACGGTTCACATCATCGCCGGGATCGTGTTCCTGGTGACGACGATCATGGGCACCTGGGTCTGGTTCAAGGACGCCCTGTTTGCCGACTACGACAAGGAGTGGGTCCGGGTGATCGGGGGTTACCTGGGCTACAAGGGCGTGGTGCCCGCCGGCCGCTTTAACGCCGGGCAGAAGATGTTCTACTGGTACACGACGATCATTGGCAACCTGATGTCGATCACCGGCATGCTTTTGATCTTCAAGGGCCTGGTGTCGCTGCCGGCCCTCGTGTTCACCTCGACGCTTCACAACGTGCTCGGCTTCGTGCTGATCGCCGGCGTGCTGGCGCACGCTTATCTCGGCACGATCGCCAACCCGGGCACCTGGCGGGTGCTGGTGGACGGCTATGTGACGCGCAAGTGGGCCGAGCACCATCATCCGCTCTGGTACCAGTCCATTGTGGAGAAGGAACGGGCGGCCGAAGCAGCCCGCGCGGCTCAAGAGGCCGAACAAGAAGAACAAAAAGAAGAGGAGCCCAAAGAGGGCTCCTGAGCCCGCTCGCAGGGAGAGCAGGCGTCAGCTTCGGCTCGGCGCGGTAGCCGGGCGCGGCGCCGCTCAGCCTTCGATGAACTCGAGCAAGTGGAGCCGGCCGAGCGCGTCGCCGGCGACCAGGCGCACGCCGTCCGGCGCAATGGCGCAGCAGGGCATCGGGCCGTCGCCGGTGAAACAAGCGAGCTCCCGGCCGGATTCGAGGTCCCAGAGCCGCAATGTCGCGTCGTCAGAGCCCGAGACGGCGCGGCGGCCGTCCTCCGTCACCGCCACGGCCTGAACCGGGCCCGAATGCCCCGCCAGCGTCCGGATGAGCGCTCCGCCCGGTGGTGTGAGCGTCGCCCGGCGCGGTCTGAGCCAGGGACGGCCGCGCCAGGCGGCGGCTTGCTCGAGCAGCGCCTCGATGCCGGGAGAAGCCGGCCGGGCCAGCCGGCCGAGCAACTGCGCCGCCAGCTCCTCTGGACGCCGCGCGAGCACATGCGAGGCGAGGCGCAGCGCGCCCTCGAGCCGCTTGAGTTCCTTGTCGCCCGCCAGATACCGGAAATCGGCGAGCAAGGCGGCCGGGCCCGCCGCTTTCAGCTTGGCCTCGAGCCACTCAAGACTCAAAAGCAGCGCGCGGAGCTCCTCCCGCCGGCCGGCTTCGGCCAGGTGCCAGGCCAGATGCTCCCACAGATGCGCCTCGCCGCGCCCGAGCGCGGCCCAGCCGCCGGCCGGCCGCTGCGTGTCGAGGAAGCGCGCGTTCCAGCCGGCGAGCTCGCCCCGCGCCCGGCCTCGCAAAATCCCGCGCACGACGTCATGGAGCAGCAGCTCGCGCCGCGCCAGATCCAGCCGGGCGAGCAGCGACAGATCGAACAGGCGCTCGAGCAGCTCTTCGGCGTCGAGCTCGCTCAGGCCGCCGGTGGCCTTCCAAAGCCGGGCCACCGCGGCGATGGGAATGGCGACGTCTTCGGGAAAGATGGCGAGCTCGCGAAAGCGCGCCTGCTCGCCGGCCGTTAACTCGGCCAGACTCAGATCAAGCGTCAGGGCCGCCGCCTGGTGGCGGTCCTCGGGGTTGCGCGCGTCGAAGCCCGCCAGGCCGCGCTCTTCGAGCACGCGCTCGGCGTAGGTGAGAGCATCCGCCAAGGGCTCTCCCCGCTCGATCCGCCGGCGCAGGGCCGCGTTCGCCAGCTTGAGCAGCAGGGGCCACTCACCGAGCCGGGCGGCGAGCGCCTCGAGGCGCGCCCGCTGAGCGGCGAGCTCTGCCTCCGGCAGCCCCCAGCCGAGCAGCGCGGCCGCTTCCCCCCGCGCCATGGCGTCGACCGCAACCCGGCGCGCGCCCGGCGGGAGCGTGCGGCCGTCCCTTGTCGTCAGCAGCCGGACCGTGCGCCTGCCGCCCTCCAGGAAGGGCTTCGCATCGGAGGCGCGCCAGACGTCGTCGATCACCAGGAGCAGGTCGCGCTCGCCGAGCTCTTCGGCCAGCCAGTCCGAGGCCGCTTCGAGGTCGCGGAAGCCGGGCCGCTCCCCGGAGAGCGTCTCAATCAGGTCCGTGACCTTCGCCACCAGATCCGCCGGCTCGCGGCCGAGCGTCACCCAGAGGATGCCGTCGTGGAACTCCTCCTCGATTCGCGCGTCATGGCACAGGGCGGCGGCGAGCGTCGTCTTGCCGAAACCGCCCGCCCCTTTGAGCGCCGCGGTGATGGCTACGGGTCTCGCCCGGCGTGGTTCAACCACCGACAGACATTCCGAATCCGCCCCGGCCTCCGTGATGGCGACGGGTCTCGCCCGGCGTGGTCCAAGCAACGCCCGGATCAGCTTTGCGAACTCGCCCGGCCGCGGAACGAAGTATTTTGGAAGATCGGGCGCCATGAAGGGCACGCGCCGGACCTGGCAGGGCCCCTGGAGCGTGCGCACGAGGCGCCTCCATTGCTTCGGGATTTCGGTCGAGACGACGTGGCCTCGCGCATCCAGCGCGGCAGCGGGGCGAGGTCGAGCTCGTTTTCGCCGACGCCGAAGACTGGAATCACGCAGACGCCGCGCTGGCGGGCCAGGCGCCACTCGCGCACCACGATATCCGAGCGCACCGCCGCCGGGGTCAGCACCAGCACCATGTATTCGACCACCCGGAGCGCGGCGTCGATCTGCTCCCACCAGTCCTTGCCGCCTTCCATCCGGGTGCGGTCCTGCCAGAGCGAGAAGCCTTCGCTTTCAAGCCTCCGGCGAAGCGCGCGGGCGAAGGCCTCTCCGTCGCTGCGGGCGTAGGAGAGGAAGATTCTCGGCGCCGGCGCGGCTGCGGGCATTTCGACCAGAGATTATAGCTCAGCTCCGCGTTCGCTTCGCCCGGTTCGCCTTCGTTTGACTCGACTGCACCGGCATGATACATTCGAAGCATTCCAGATTCTCGGCGGGGGATT
>Ga0308411_10002842_pt1 | contig 11605 bp, 10 predicted proteins | sample HotsprottomLayer_2_FD_203530 | JGI IMG/M metagenome (GOLD analysis project Ga0308411, IMG submission 203530) | Hot spring phototrophic mat microbial communities from Octopus Spring, Yellowstone National Park, Wyoming, United States -... | ecosystem: Environmental > Aquatic > Thermal springs >... | reverse complement strand
ACGCATGAACCGACGGGTCGATCGTGCGAGTACGGAAGAGTTGCTGGGCAAGCTCCGCACAGCCATTCCCAATCTGACGCTGCGGACGACCTTCATTGTGGGCTTTCCGGGCGAAACCGAGGCGGAATTCGAGGAATTGTGCGAGTTCGTTCAGCAGCAACGATTCGAGCGGTTGGGAGTCTTCCCCTACTCGCTGGAACCCGGCACACCTGCGGAGCGACTGCCGGAACATCTGCCCGAAGAGGTCAAGCAGGCGCGGCGCGATCGACTGATGCAGATTCAGCAAGGCATCGCCTTCGCCCATGCCGTGGCTCAAGTGGGCAAGGAGATGGATCTGATCGTCGATGGAGCCGACCCTGAGGTGCCAGGGCACTATCTGGCCCGAAGTATGGCTGATGCGCCCGACATCGACACCGTGGTTCGCCTCAAGGGCAAGAACCTGGCACCTGGCGACATCGTGCAGAGTCGGATCACAGCGGCCGACGGCTACGACCTGATGGCCCGAGCCATCCGCATTCGCTAACCGCTAGAAGGCTGCAACAGAGGTTCTCGGTTGGCCAGCCAGGAGGGGCCATGACACAGCCAACAGTCTACAACCTGCCCAACGCCTTGACTGTCAGTCGGTTGGGGTTGGCAGTGGTGTTGTTCGTGGCCATCGGTCTGGAAGCGTGGTGGTGGTGTCTGGTGATCTTTGGCGTGGCGGCCTTGACAGACTGGCTGGACGGGTTGGCCGCTCGCCTGCTGAATCTGTCCAGTGCCCTGGGACGCATGCTCGATCCGCTGGTGGACAAGGTGTTGACCTGCGGGGCGTTCATCTGTTTGTTGCCGGCCGGCGGGGTGGGCAACTGGTTGTTGCCCTGGATGGTCGTGGTCATCGTCTCGCGGGAGTTTCTGATCACAGGATTGCGTAGCTACCTGGAAGCGGCCGGTGTGCGATTTGGCGCGGATCTGCTGGGCAAGATCAAGATGATCCTGCAATGCGCGGCCCTGGTAGCGATCTTTCTCGGACAAGCAATCCCAACAGAAGAATGGCTAGCCTGGACACGCACGGTATTGATCTGGTTTATGCTGATCGCCACGATTCTGAGCGGCGTGCAATATATCGTGCGTGGACTGATTCTGCTGGGCGAGAGTCCGGCTGAACCTATGGCTGGCTCTAGCACCTCGAAAGATCGGCTCGCTTCGTCCTGACACCCTGCATTTCCTAATCTCACAAAACGGGCTCTAGACGGCTTTTGTCACAAGCCAGTTTTGTTTCCAACCTTACTGCACCTCTTCGATCGTTACACGACTACTAATCTCTCTTTCCTATATTGTAGGTGCTACCATCTCAAACCTTCTTTTTTGCTTAAAGTGCCTACACTAGACTATTTTTCTGTTTTGCTTGAACTGTTCGTCTTTGCTAAGTTCTCGGCATCTGGCATATTCGTGGTGCAGTAACAATCTGTGCTCGATCCAAGATCTGCAAAGCGGTTATGCAGAAACAACGGATCGAGGAAATGGAAGAGTGGAGAATGAGGCAATGTTTCAACGTCACCTGATCAATGGCCTGCTGGCCAGCTTCGCTCTGGTGGTGGCCAGCAGCTTGGCTCAGGCTGCTTGCTGTCCTCCTCCGTGCTGCACGCCAGCTCCGAGCTGTGAGCCCGCTCCGATGATCAAGAAGACCATCACGGTCTTCGAGTGGGTTCCGGAGACCTACGAGACCACCCGCACCACCTACAAGACCGAAATGGTTCAGGAAGCCTACACGGCTTACAAGATGGTTTCGGTTCCCGAAGTGCGGACTATCACGCGGCACATCACCAAGATGGTTCCCGAAATCCGCGAGGAAATGCGAACCATCACGAAGCTGGTTCCGACCACGGAGGTGCGTACTGGTTACAAGCGCGTCGTCAGCTATCGGCATGAAACCACTTTTGTGACGAAGGTTGTCGATCGTGGTCACTGGGAAACCGTTATGGTTCCCGCCGGTCCGAGCCTGCTCGATCGTCTGTGCGGCCGGAAGTGCGATCCTTGCGATCCGTGCTGCTGCGAGCCCCAGAAGTTCAAATGCAAGAAGGTGTGGGTACCCTGCAAGGAGTGCATCCAGGTTCCTGTCACCAAGTGTGTCAAGCACGTCGAGTGCGTCCCCTACACCTACACGGTGTGCGTGAACAAGTGCGTCACCGTCCAGGAGCCGGTCAAGGTCTGCACCTACAAGTGCGTCACTGAGGCTGTGACGGAAAACTGCACGGTCAACGTCTCCAAGTGCGTCCCTTACACCGCTACCCGCTGCGTCGCTAAGTGCGTCCCGGTTACCGAGAAGGTTCTCTGCACTCGCATGGTGTGCAAGCCGGTCACTAAGGAAGTTTGCGAGCCCGCCTGCCCGCCACCGGCCTGCTGCAAGATCAAGCACCGTCTGTTCTGCTTCTAAGCAACTCGGACGCTTCCCGAAAGCGTCTTGACTCCAGAGGGCGAGAACCGATCGGTTCTCGCCCTCTGGGCATTTCTGCCCACGTCTGGTCTGGACGACGTCTCTGGCCGATTTCATACACTAACACTGCATCCCCTGCCCTCTCAAACCTGTGGAAGTGCCGGCATGAAACTCGCCTTCAGTACTAACGCCTACCTCAACTTCTCTTTCGGCGAAGCGGTCGATCGACTGGCCCGGATCGGCTATACTGCTGTGGAAATCATGGCCGATGTCCCGCACGCCTGGCCTGCCTACTTACTGGAGGAGCAAAAGGATGCCATTCGCGCTGCCCTAGCACGCAATCGCTTGCAGATCTCCAACATCAACGCCTTCATGATGCATGCCGTCAACGACCCGCGGCAACGCTACTGGTATCCCTCGTGGATTGAACCCGATCCACATTACCGCCGGATTCGCATCGACCACACCCGCCGGGCACTCACCCTGGCTCGCGAATTAGGTGCCCCGTGCATCACCACCGAGCCGGGCGGGCCTGTCGAGGCCGGCGCATCCTGGCAAGCCGCCCTCAAACTCTTCGTCGAAATGATCAAGCCGGTTGCCGAACACGCTGAGAAGGAAGGCGTTCTACTACTCGTCGAACCCGAGCCGGGATTGTTGATCGAGACGGTCGATCAGTTCGAGGAGTTCATGAGTCACATCGACTCGCCGGCCGTGGGTCTGAACTACGACATCGGCCATGCTTACTGTGTGGGCGATGATGCGGCCACTACGATTCCTCGCGTGGCCAAATACATTCGTCATTTTCATCTGGAAGACATTGCCGCCACCCGCGTTCACCAGCATCTGATCCCCGGCGAGGGAGCCATCGACTTTGTCTCGGCCTTGCGGGCGATTCGCGACATCGGCTACAACGGCTGGATCACCATCGAATTGTATCCCTACGTCGCCAACCCAGACGAGGCGGCTCGGCTGGCTCTCGAAAGAGTGCGGGCCATCGTGAACACTCTATGAGCGTCCTTCGCAGCTATGCCCAACTCGTTCGCCTAGGGAACGTCCCTAGTGCCCTAGGCGACATCGCTCTAGGGGCACTGGCGGTGGCGGCTCTGCCGGATCGCTGGCCGGCCTTCCTGGCCTTGCTGGCCGCCTCGGCGTGCCTATACATGGCGGGCATGGTCTTCAACGACTATTTCGATCTCGAAGAGGATCGTCACGATCGTCCGAGTCGGCCCTTGCCTGCCGGTCGGATCAGTCTCCGGGCTGCCCTGCTGCTCGGCAGCGGCTTGCTGACCGCCGGCGTGTTACTGGCGGCACTGGCTGGGGGATTGCTCGTTCTGGCCGGCCATCTCGGCAACTTGCTGCTGCCGGTCGCGGTGGCTCTCGGACTGGTCGTCGTCATTCTGCTCTACGATGCCTGGCTCAAACACACTTGGCTGGGGCCGCTGGCCATGGGAATGTGTCGCTTTCTGAACGTCCTGCTGGGCGTGACCCTTTCGGGATCCTTGGCTTGGCCGCTCGGGGTTCATGTGGCCGGAGTCGTGGGCTTGTACATCGTCGGCGTGACGTGGTTCGCTCGTTCCGAGACGCGAGTCAGCAACCAAACTGCTCTGCTGGGTGCGGTGGCAGTGATGCTGCTAGCATTCGCGCTGGCACTGCCCTTGCCCATGCACTATCCGCTTGGAACGGCCTCGCCGTTGTTCCCGTACCTACTGGTGGCGTTGGTCTTTTATCTGGGCTTCCCTGTGCGGGCGGCTGTGGTCGATCCCTCGCCCAAACGAGTGCAGGCGGCCATCGGTCGATGTCTTCGCGGGCTGATTCTGCTCGATGCCGTCCTGGCGACGGCAACGGCCGGCAGCGTGGGACTGGTGTTGCTCGTGCTGCTGATACCCTCGCTGTATCTGGCACGCATGCGCTGGCTGTATGCCACCTGAGAAACACAGCGGACGCAGAGTCGGCCGACTCTGCGTCCCTGGCGATGGCGATCCGGCTTCGGACTAATCCTTCTTGCGGGCCTGATCCATCAGACCGGCGAAGGTCAGCACGGGGAGCTTGACGCTCAGATGGACTTCCAGACGATTGCCTGAGCGCACCTCCAGCACGATGCGGTCATCGCCTTTGCCCTGGAAGGCTTTTTTGGCCACGGCAGGAGCTTGCTTCTCCTCGCGGGCGATGAATCGTGCCAGACGGGCCACGGACAGTTCGGCTCGCAACGGTTGGGCGGCGGTCGGACGACCGGCTGCCGCCTGGCGAATCAGCGGTTCGCCCTCCTCGCCATAGCTCAATACCACCGCATCTTCACGAATCGCTAGGTGGAAGGGATCTTCGCCAAAGAGTTCGCGAGCGTTGGCATCGGGGTTGGAGTTTTCGAGGCGATGCACGTTGATCTTGCCGACCTGGAAGACATCGGTCTTGACTGCTCCGGCCGCTTCCGGCACCTTTTCGAGGATGTCCTTGATGGATTTTTCGATGGCGAGCCCCTTCTCGACCCCGATCGCGCCGAGCAGGGTGAACTTGCCGCCCTTGCCCGGCCCACCGACGGCCAGGGCTAGGTCGAGTTGACCGGAGCGAATGGTCGGCTCTAGAGTGCCGATCAGCGGCAGCAGTATGTCGCGGGCGTTGGCATCGAGCGACTGCAAACCTTGATCGCGCAGTTCCTCGTAGACCGGCACCAGTGCCTTGCGAATGCGTTCCGGCACATTCAGATGCAGGGTTGTTGTCATCACCGCCCTATTGGGCATCATGGCTCTTGCCGCACTCTGGCCCGATCCCAGGCTGGCCAGGTTCTTTGCCAGGATCGACCCCGATTTGCTCTCCAGGTCGAAGGTCACCGACAATTCCTGGGTTTTACGGTTGAGGTCGAGTCGAAGCCGAGTTGTTGTTCCGTCTTCAATCAGCGAGCGGAGTTGGACAGTCAGTTCGTCGAGGATGGCATCGCGCAAGGCTTTTTGTTTGTCGGTGCCTCCGGGGAGATCTTCCTCCTTGGCCTGACCGATTTGCAGAGCCATTGCGCTGATGGCGATCTTGCGGAACTGCAAGGGAATCTGATCGATGTGCAGGGTCAGCGACAGCAATTCCGAGCCGCGGCCCAGCACCTTGTCAGCGGCCGGCAGTCCGTCAGCCGGCAACTTCACCGCGTCGCTAAACTGCACGGTGCCATACAGATACCCGCCGGCGAATCGGAACAGGATGGGGAAAGGCAGCGTCTCGACGCGTACTGTGTACAGGCCACTGTCGTCCTTTTCCGCTTTGAAGTTGATGCTTTCGAGGAAGGTCAAGAAGCGTTTTTCGTCGGCGATGGGCAACAGCAGGACGACTCGGCTCTGATCGAGTTTGGCTTCAGGCAGTGCGTACAACCCGATGGGTTTGCGGGTATCCACGCCTTCGAGTCCCTTGGGGCCGGTCTGTGACTGGAGGGCGGCCTCTACCTTCTTGGCATCGTCTTCCCGGCCGATCTGCTTGGCCAGCAAGCGAAAATCGCTGATCAGATCGTCCAGGCCTTTCATGCGTAGCAGTAGGGTGGGCCGAAACGACTCCGCCGACTCCTGAGCTTGAACCCCTGAGGTCAGCCCTGTTCCGATTAGCCCCGCCAGCAACAGGCCCAGCATCCAACGCATCCGCATGAAAGTTCTCCTTCACAAAACAGGCTTCAGGGCATAACACTACAAAGGGCTTGCTCGTGTCAAGATGGCCCACATGTGAGAGGAACTACTCATGCCACAGCGACGTTGTTTCGTTCTGGGTCTGCTGTCTCTCTTTGCGCTGCCTGTGCTGGCAGTCGGCGAGGAGAGTCCTGCTATCGGTAAACCCACCATCGTAGTCGGCAAAGGAAGCGTCGATTTTTCGGTCGATGGCGAGCTAGTGGCCCGCTATGTCATCGACGAGAAGGTGGCCAAACCGTACTTCTGGCCGCTCTACGCCCTGCCGGGCAAGGCCGTCACACGCTCCTGGCCGATGGAACCCGGCAAAGGAGAGGCCACGGATCACGTGCATCAGAAGTCCGCCTGGTTCTGTCATGGCGACGTGATTCCCGAGGGCATCGACTATAAGAAACACATCCGGGGCGTGACGGGAATCGACTTCTGGTCGGAAGCCAAGGGGCATGGCAAGATCGTGTGTGTTCGCATCGAGACTCCCGTCAGCGACAGCCAGTCCGCTCATCTGCAAACCAGCAACGAGTGGCGCACAGCGGAAGGCCAGAAGATTCTCGACGAGACACGCAGCATCAGCCTGCAACCGCTGGGCAAGAATCGCGTGCTGCTGATCCTCGACATCGCCCTGACGGCGAGCGTCTGCCCCATTACCTTTGGCGACACCAAGGAGGGATCTCTTGGCGTGCGTGTGCGCGAATCGCTTCGCGTGGATCGCGGCAAGGGCCAACTCGTCAATGCCGAGGGCAAATCGGGCGAAGGGTTGGCCGGCAACAAGTTGAAGACCGGTTGCTGGGGACTGGTGTCGGCTTGGTGTGACTACTCTGGCCCGGTCGATGATATGGGCACCGTGGCCGGGATCTCCATTTTCGCCGATCCCGCGAACAAGCTCGACACTGCCTGGCACGCTCGCAACTATGGCCTGATGGCGGCTAATCCCTTTGGCCGACAGGGGGCCGGGTTCCCCGATCGACGCGGCAACAAGGATCTAGTCAAGCTCAACAAGGGCGAAACGCTCAAGCTCCGCTATGCACTGTTCCTTCATGCCGGCGATGCCAAATCGGGTCAGGTTGCCGAGGCGTTTGCTGCCTTCAGCAAAACCGCACGCCCCTGATGGCTCCAGCAGGCAGGATGGGCAGCATCATGAGCAGATTCTTTGCAGGACTGGATGTGGGCGGTTCCACGATGAAAGGCGGCATCGTCAATGACGAAGGCGTGCCGTTGTGTTCCGTGAGTCTGCCCACAGAAGCCCATCGTGGGCAGGACTTTGGTCTGGAGCAGATGTGCGAGACGATCCGGCAAGCCATCGCCGCGGCACGCCTGCAACTCGAGCAGATCAGTGCCATTGGAGTGGCCACACCCGGTTTGATGGACATTCCCGCTGGTGTCATTCTCGATCCGCCCAACCTGCACCCTTGGAAGAACGTCCCAGTTCGGGCGCACATTCAGAAGGTGTTCGGCAAACCCACCTCGTTCCAGAACGATGCCAACGCCGCCGCTCTGGGCGAATACTGGGTCGGAGCCGGCCGAGGCGTGGAGAGTCTGGTCTTCTTCACTTTGGGAACCGGAGTCGGTGGCGGCATCGTGCTGGGCGGTCGGGTACTTGAAGGCCGACACAGTCACGGGGCCGAACTAGGGCATCTGAAGATCGAGATGACCGCTCCGCGACAGTGCGGCTGCGGCCGATACGGCTGTCTGGAAGCCTACGCCAGCGCGACGGCGGTGGTCAAACGGGCACATGAGGCTCTCAATCTGGCCGGTTCGCGTTCTTTGTTGCACGAACTTCGCCAGACGAGTGGTGAGTTAACCGCTCGCGACGTGTTCCAGGCCGCTGAGCAGGGAGACGAACTGGCCGAACGCTTGGTGGATCAGACCGCCTACTACCTAGCCATCGGTGCCATGAACGCCATGCACACCATCGACCCCGATCTGATCGTCTTCGGCGGCGGGATGACCGCAGCCGGCGAGGGCTTTCTGGAGCGCATTCGCCAGTACGTTCGCACCCTGGCCTTCCCAGTGCCGGCGGAGCGAACGGCCATTCGCTATGCCTTGCTGGGCAACGACGCGGGATTCATTGGCGCAGCGGCCGGCGCGCGGCAACTGGTGACCTGAGTGAGCCAGGCTGCGTCAGCACCTGGAGGCACAAAACTCCGCCCGCTGACGCAAGGTGGCTCGCTCCAGCGAGCCAAGTTGTGTCAGCGGGTAGAGCAGTTTCCTTGCGTCCGACTAGGTGCTACCCCTCGTAGGCACCCACGGCCAGCGAGCAGTTGTGACCGCCAAAGCCAAAGCTGTTCGACAGGGCACGACGAACCCGCATCTCGCGTGCTTGATTGGGCACATAGTCGAGATCGCAGGCCGGATCAGGTGTCTGGTAGTTGATGGTCGGATGCACTACGCCGTGGACGATGGAGAGAACTGTAGCAATCAACTCCACCGCGCCGGAGGCACCGAGCAGATGGCCGATCATGCTCTTGGTGCTAGAGATGGCTAGTTTGGAGGCGTGATGGCCGAAGACGGCCTTGATGGCCTTGGTCTCGGCTTCATCGCCTAGCGGAGTGCTGGTGCCGTGTGCATTGATGTACTGAATCTGCTCGATGGAGAGCTTGGCATCGCGCAGAGCAGCACGCATGGCCATCGCAGCTCCGGCTCCATCGGGATGTGGGGCGGTGATATGATGGCCGTCAGCAGTGTTGCCACAACCGAGCATCTCAGCATAGATGCGGGCACCACGCTTGCGAGCGTGTTCGAGTTCCTCGAGGACAAGCACGCCAGCACCTTCGCCGAGAACGAAGCCATCGCGATCCTTGTCAAAGGGCCGACTGGCTCGCTGCGGGTCGTCGTTGCGACAGGACAGGGCACGCGCCTGGATGAAACCAGCCACCCCCATCGGAGTCATACCAGCTTCCGACCCGCCGGTTAGCATGACGTCGGCCTGATCGTACTGGATGGCCCGCATGGCATCACCGATCGAGTGAGCCGCCGACGAACAAGCGGTCGCCACACAGGTGTTCGGGCCACACAGACCGAACTCGATGGAGATGTTGCCCGCTGCCGCATTGACGATGATTTTGGGCACCACAAAGGGACTGACCTTGGTTGGCCCCCCCTCCAAGAAGCGGGTGTGCTGCTCCTCGAATTCGTTGAAGCCGCCAATCCCGCTGCCAAAGATCACGCCACAGCGGAAAGGGTCTTCCTTGCTGAAGTCCAGTCCGCTGTCACGAACTGCTGCATGGGCCGCCACCAGGGCAAACTGCGCGAAGCGATCAAGTCGCCGAGCTGTTTTGGCTTCCAGAATCTTTTCGGCATCGAAGCCCTTGCACTCCCCGCCGATCTTCACCTTGTGTTTGGAGGTGTCGAACTGCTCGATGAGGCCGACTCCGCTTTTTCCGGCCCGCAATCCTTGCCAGAACCCTTGCAGGTCGTTGGCAAGAGGGTTCACCGTGCCCATGCCCGTGATGACAACCCGTCGGGTCATTGTTTGGCTCTCTCTCTCTCGATGTAGTCGATGGCTTCACCGACCGTTTTGATCTTTTCAGCCTGTTCGTCGGGGATGTTGATGCCAAACTCTTCTTCCAGTCCCATGATCAACTCGACAATGTCGAGGGAGTCGGCACCGACATCTTCGACGAACGCGGTCTGGCGAGTGACCTGTTCCTTATTCACCCCCAGACGCTCACAGACCAGTTCGATAACTTTTTCTTCGACAGAAGCCACGGTTGGATCTCCTTCAGGATCGGCCGCCCCCAGAGGTGCGGTCAGTGATGAACCCGGGCCGACTCACCCCGTGCTATCTACCACAAATCGCAACCCGCGAACAAGCGGAGCTGAACAACACAGGGTAGAGCGACATCTACACAACATCCAGGCACAAGGAAAGGCCAGTCTGTCACGCGAGAGTATTGCGACACTCGGCCTGACGCTTGATTCGTTTGAGCAGGCCGGCTAGCACTTTGCCCGGCCCAATTTCGTGGAACACTTCCACGCCCTGTTCGAGCAATCCTCGCATCGTTTGCTCCCAGCGAACGGGTTCGACCACCTGCCGAGCCAAGGCAGGTTTGATTTGCTCCAGAGCCGTGTATGGTTGTCCGGTCACATTGGCCCATACAGGCACGCGAGCTGCTGATAGGTTGACCCCAGCGAGAGCCTGTTCGAGTTGCGACACCGCTGGTTGCATCAGGGCTGTGTGAAACGCGCCGGCGACGGCCAGACGAACGGTCTTGGCACCAGCGGCCTCGGCCAGTTTGGCCACCTCTTCACAGGCTGCCAGTTCTCCAGAGACCACCAGATTGCCTGGACAGAGGAAGTTAGCGATGCGAATCACTCGCGTGCCACCCGCACTGACCTGGGTGACAATCTCTTCGACCTTGGCCTGATCGAGTAGCAGAATGCTGACCATGCCGCTGGGCTGAGCCTCGGAGGCCATCTGCATGGCCTGTCCGCGTTTTTGCACCAATCGCAGCCCATCGTCGAAACGCAGCACGCCAGCAAAGGTCAGAGCGGTGTACTCACCCAGACTGAGGCCGGCTGTAGCCACACACTCGGCCTCGGCTTGTGGCTCAGAAAGCCGAAGTTGTTCCAGTGCCGCTAGACTGGCCACATAGATAGCCGGCTGACTCACGTCGGTGGCATCGAGTCGCTCTTTGGGGCCGTTCGTGCAGATCTGCAGCAGATCGTAACCGAGAAGTTCAGCGGCCCGGTCGAACAAGGCCCGAGCAGCCGGCAATGTTTCACACAAACCCGCCGCCATGCCGACGGTTTGAGCACCCTGTCCTGGGAAGAGAAAGGCCCGCTTGGCCATGATCGAATCTCACCAAACGCCCCACAAAGGGGCATTCCGTCAGCCGTCCACCGTCGGCGGTGGATTGGCGGTCAATTCCTGAACGATGATGTCATTGAGATGTGCCCGCGCGTACCGCGCTGCTACCAACAAGGCATTCTTGATGGCTCGCTCTCCCGAACTACCGTGGCAGATGATGCAAGCGCCGTCGATACCCAACAGAGGGGCACCGCCGTAGGTGCTGTAGTCGTAGCGCAGGGCCAGTTCGCGCCAGACTTGTTCGGCCTTGTCACGTTCGCTGGAGAGGGGGGCCAGCAACTCGTTGTGGACGATCTTCATGAGGAACTCGAAGACGCCCTCAGAGTATTTGAGGACGACATTGCCCACGAAGCCGTCACAGACGACGACATCAGCGGTGCCCTTGTGGATGTCGCGTCCTTCAACATTGCCGATGAAGCGATCGCGAATGCCACTGCGGTCGAAGAGTTGGTGGGTATCGCGAGCGAGGTCGTGGCCCTTGGCCTCCTCTTCGCCGACGTTCATCAGTCCGATGCGCGGCTGCTCGACCTGAAGAATGTGGCGAGCATAGATGGCACCCATGAGGCCATACTGATACAGATGTTCGGGTTTGGCGTGAATGTTGGCTCCTACATCGAGAAGGACGCAGGGGCCGCGTTCGGTCGGCAGGACGGCGGCAATGCCTGGCCGCAGTACGGGCGGCAGGAATCGCTTGAGGAAATGCCCCCCGGCCACCATTGCCCCGGTGTTACC
>Ga0308411_10002841_pt1 | contig 11610 bp, 8 predicted proteins | sample HotsprottomLayer_2_FD_203530 | JGI IMG/M metagenome (GOLD analysis project Ga0308411, IMG submission 203530) | Hot spring phototrophic mat microbial communities from Octopus Spring, Yellowstone National Park, Wyoming, United States -... | ecosystem: Environmental > Aquatic > Thermal springs >... | reverse complement strand
CTATGACTACTTTGGCCATCGGCCGGCGGTTTACAAAGGCCTGATGAGCGCAGTCGTGGCGATTGCTGTGCTGATCTCGCTGGGCGGCATGGCTGCGCTGTTCATGGGCGCGGCTGCCAACGGCGGCGAAGCTGCGCTGCGCTGAGACGACTGACCGGCACGGCGCAGCGGTGAAACAGTCCTCACCACGGGACGACACGGCCAGGTTGCGCGCACCAGGCCAGCCGGACCGATGGCTGAGATCGTGGCTGCCTGCGCTGCTCGTGGCTTTACTGGCGTTCGCCTTTCGGATGAACGGGCTGGCCGATGTGCGTCAGAACTACGACCGCGCCTACCCGCACGGCCTGGGCATCTTCATCCGGGAGGTGATTGCTGACGGGCAGCTCGATCGCCTGCCGGCGGTCAGCCTGCTGGCCAGCATTAATCTGCCTAACCCGGCTGGCGCGAGTTACTTCTATGCCCTGCTGACGGCGATCGAACCCAGCGCGTATGCAGCGACGGCGCTGAATGCAATGCTGGGCGCGCTGGTCGCCGTCATCGCCTTCGACGTGGCGCGGCGCGTCTGTGGCACGCGGGCGGCGATCGCCGCCGGACTCCTGGCGAGCGTCAGCATCTGGGCATCCTGGGTGGCGCGAGGCGCCTGGTTGCAAGGCCCGATCGAGGCGATGAGCGCGCTGGCTGCGTGGTTGATCGTGAATGGGCTGACGCGGCGGGCTTCCCGGCACGTGCTGGCCGCCTTCGCCTGGATCGCAGCCAGCATGCAGACCTATCTGGTTGTGTTTGGATTGGGCGCCCAAGCCACAGCCGCATGCCTGGCCGCGGGGCGCGGCGTGACCTCCGCGCCATTCCTGCGCCGCGCAGCGATGGCGGGGCTGGTGGTGTGTGGCGTCAGCGCGCTGGCCTATGCCGGCGCGGCGGTCGGCGCAGGCGCTGCGCCGGGGGCGTTGATCGGCAGCTGGCGGGCTGCCGATGCCGAGGCGCGCTCTGTCGAATTGAACCTGGACCCGATCAACCACGTCTTGCGCATCGCCAGCGGGCGCGACTTTGAGAATACCTTCGTCGAAAGCGACACGCCGCTGTTTGAGGCGCGCGATCGTTGGAGCGACGCGCGCGCCACGGCTGTGGATGCGCTGATGCTGGCGGGAATAGCGATGGTGGTTGCACAGGCAGTCGGCCGGCCGATCGTCGGCTTGTCGCCCACCGGCGCGCTGGCAGGTGAAGACCGATCGCTTGCCAGCCGCGTCTTGCTGGCCTGGCTCGCCTTGCCCGTGGCGGGAACCTTTCTGGTGGCCAACGCCGTCATGCGCGACTGGAAGGTGCATGTGTTTTACCTGCTGCTCACGTCGCCGGCGCCGTATGTGCTGGCCGGCGCGCCGTTTGCGCTGATCGAGGGCCTCGCGCGCAAGGCGGCGCTCCCGGCGCGAGGCGCGCTCGCTGGCGGCCTGGTGGTCGCCGGCGCAGCAGCCGTCGCCATCCCGTGGTGGAACGCTCGGGGTGAGATCGAGGCGAACATGCGCTTTCCCTACAACCACGATGGGTTATATAGCCTGCCGATGGTGTGGCAGATGCGGCTGGCCGAGCACTGGCGCGCGCTCGGCTGCGCCACACTTCACGCGCCGGAGGACGCTCGCTGGCTGGCCAGCCTGCTGGGCAGCGCCAGGCCGGTGCGCAGCGAGGAGGTTCGCGTCAGGGGCAGCTCGGTCATCTGGCAGGTTCAACCCCAGGGCAACAACTGCGCCTTGTTGATGGCGGAGGCGCCCGCGCCGGCGCACGCCGAGAAGTTCACGGTCGCCCTGCCTGGTCAAAAGCGCACCGACCGCACCCCTGTCGCGCTGGCGTTTCATCGCTCCCTGCCGGTCGCTGCGCCCGCCGACGACGCGCTCACGGTGAACCTGGGCGAAGGCTGGCGGCTGCTGGCGCTGGATGCGCCGGCGTCGGCGCGCGCCGGCGAGACGATCACTGTGACGCATCAATGGCTGGTGGGGATGCCGCCGGGCGAGCCGCACTGGGCGTGGTACTTTGCGCCCTTCGTCAAGCTATACAGTCCCGATGAGCGCATGCTGGTGCAGATTGACGACGCGCCGGCCATCCTGGGCCACGCCTGGCGCACCGGCCATGTGCAGATCAGCGCTGTGCGCTTTGCCCTGCCGGCCGATCTGCCGGCGGGAGACTACGCCCTGGAGATGAGCCTGTTCGACCCGAATCAGAAGAAGAACGCGGTCTACTTTGACCCGCGATGGCCCGACCGGCCTGTTGTTACAATACGAAGGGCGATGCACGTGTTTACGGGAGATTAGGGATTAACGTTGATTCGCAACTGCAACTTTTAATGGAGCTGGTATGTCTCAGTATCATCAGTTCGATGCGCTCGTGGTGGGCGCCGGCGGCGCGGGGTTGATGGCGGCCCTGTATGCCAGCAAGTCGGTAAATACCGCTGTCATCAGCAAACTTTATCCCACGCGCTCGCACACCGGAACCGCCCAGGGCGGCATCAGCGCTGCGCTGGGCAACCTGGAGGAGGACAGGTGGGAGTGGCACGCCTACGACACAATCAAGGGCGGCGATTTTCTGTGCGATCAGGACGCGGTAGACATCATGTGCCGCGAGGCGATTGACGCGGTGATTGACCTCGAGCACATGGGCCTGCCCTTCGACCGCACACCCGATGGCAAGATCAGCCAACGGCGGTTCGGTGGGCACACAAACAACGAGACCAAGAAGCCGGTCATGCGGGCGTGCCATGCCGCCGATCGCACCGGCCACATGATCCTACAGACGCTCTACCAGAACTGCATCAAGAACGACGTCAAGTTCTTCGATGAGTTTCAGGTGATTGACCTGCTGATCGAGGACGGCAGGTGCAACGGCGTCGTGGCCGTGCAACTGGCCACCGGCGAGATTCACATCTTCCACAGCAAAGCTACCCTGATCGCCACGGGTGGGTTTGGCAAGATGTGGAAGGTGACCAGCAATGCGCATTCGCTGACCGGCGATCTGCCGGCGGCGATCTTGCGGCGGGGCCTGCCGCTGGAGGACATGGAGTTCTTCCAGTTCCACCCCACCGGGGTGTACAAGCTCGGCATCCTGCTGAGCGAAGCGGCGCGCGGCGAGGGGGCGGTGTTCATCAACGACAAAGGCGAGCGCTTCATGGAGCGCTACATGCCCACCCTCAAGGATCTCGCCCCGCGCGACATCTGCAGCCGCTGCATCTACACCGAGATTCGCGAAGGGCGCGGCATCGGCGGCAAGGACTACGTGTATCTCGACTTCCGCCCGGAGCAGATCAACAAGTATTTCGAGGCCGACGGCAACCCCAAGCGGATAGATGCTCACTACCTGGAGACGCGGTTGCCCGACATCATCGAATTCGCCCGCGTGTATCAGGGCATTGACCCGATCAAGGAGCCAGTGCCGATCCAACCCACGGCGCACTACGCGATGGGAGGCATCCCGACGGACAACGACACGCGCGTGCTGGCCGACGAAACCGGCCGGATCGTGGAGGGGTTGTATGCCGCCGGCGAAGTGGCCTGCGTCAGCGTGCATGGCGCCAACCGGCTGGGCACCAACTCGCTGGTGGACCTGGTGGTGTTTGGCAAGCGGGGCGGGCTAAAGATGGCCGAGTACTGCAAGCAAGCGTCGTTCCGCCCGATCAACAAGGATAGCGCCACCAAAGAAAACGCCGACCAACTGGATCGCCTGCGCAACAACAACGGCAGCGAGCGGCCAGACACGATCCGCAAGGAGATGCAGGCGCTGATGGACGACAAGGTGGGGGTGTATCGCACCGGCGCCGGCCTCGAAGAGGCCATAGACAAGATTCACGAGTTGCAAGCCCGCTACAAGCGGCTGAGGATAGACGACAAGGGCTACAAGTGGAACACCGACCTGATGGAGGCCTGGGAGCTGGGCGCGCTGCTGGACTTGGCCGAGGTCACGGCGTTCGCGGCGCTGGCTCGCACCGAGAGCCGCGGCGGTCACTACCGCGAGGACTATCCCAACCGCGACGACGTCAATTTCCTCAAGCACTCGATGGCGTGGAAGAACGGCTCGGTGACGCTGAAGTACAAGCCGGTGCGCATTACCCGCATCCAGCCACAGGAGCGGAAGTATTGAGCAGCGAGTGGTAAATGGCGAACGGGGAATGGGGAACAGAGAGGGCAGGAATGAGAGTCAATCTGAAAATCAAGCGCTTCAACCCGGAGACGGATAAGAAGCCGCACTGGGAGCAGTACGGCGTGGAGGTCGAGCCGACCGATCGCGTGCTCGATGCGTTGCACCAGGTGAAGTGGAACCAGGACGGCACGCTGGCGCTGCGCCGCAGTTGTGCGCACGGCGTGTGCGGCAGCGACGCGATGCGCATCAATGGCCGCAACATGCTGGCCTGCAAGGTGCTCATCCAGAACATCGCGCGAGAGGGCGACACGATTACCGTCGAGCCGATCCTTGGGCTGCCGGTGGTGAAGGATTTGATCGTGGACATGGAGCCGTTCTTCGCCCACTACCGCGCGGTGATGCCTTATCTGGTGAACAACGATCCTCTGCCGCCGGATGGGCGAGAGCGCCGACAATCGCCGGAGGATCGCGAACGCTACGACGACACGACCAAGTGCATCTTGTGCGCAGCCTGCACTACGAGTTGCCCATCGTTCTGGGCGCGCGGCGAGTACGTCGGCCCGGCTGCCATCGTGCAGGCTCACCGCTTCATCTTCGATAGCCGCGACCAGGCCACCCAGGAGCGGCTGGAAATTCTGAGCGCTGCCGATGGGGTGTGGCGCTGCCGCACGGTCTTCAACTGCACCGAGGCCTGTCCACGCAACATTCAGGTCACCAAAGCCATCGGCGAGGTGAAAGAGGCGCTGCGCACCGGCGTGGTTCGTTAGCGGCAGCGAGAGCGCCGGCTGGCCGGCGATTCTCGCTGCATCGCAGCAGGCAGGCGCGCAGGCCTGGATTCACCGCTTCCTGGCGCTGCGCGCGGCCTTCTTGGTCGCCCTGGCGGGCGATGCCTTTGCCTTGCCAAGGGCGGTTTTTGGCCGCCTGGGCCTGGCCGGCGCGTCGTCCGCTTGGGAGGCAGTGGGGGCGGCTGACTGGCCGGATTCGTCGCTCTCCAGGTAACGCATGATGTCGCCCAGTGAGAGGATGCCGATCGGGTTACACATGTCGTCTGCCTCGGCCACCACCACCCGGTGGATGCGATGATCTACGATGATCTTGGCAGCCTCTTTCAAGGACATATCCGGGGTTACCGTCAGCACGCGGTTGGTCATGATCTCGCCGACGGTGAGCTGATCCCAGGGCTTGGCGCCCTCATGGACGAGCCGGGCAGCCACGATGTCGGTCTCGGAGATGATGCCGGCCAACCCACAATCGAAATCAACGACGACGAGCGACCGCAACCGTTTTTCGTTCATGATGCGCGCGGCTTCTCGCGCAGTGATGGATGAATCGCAACTGACGACGCCTTTGTGCATCGCGTCTCGGACTGTCATACTTTTCATATTGTTTCCTCCGTGGGGTCATAAGTTTAACGCGGTCGCGGTCGAGAGGGGGGCGTTCACAGCGAGGGGCGAAGCTGATCCTCGCGCGGAGAACGCGGGAAGGAGCGCTGCGCCTCAGCGCTGGCCGACCGGCAGGTGGGATTGCCAGTATCTCTGCCGGCGGGACAGGTTTGTCCGTATTGGTGAACGCACCCGTCGAGAGTCTCCATGGCCAGCGCGAACGGACTATACAATCGCAAGCCATGACCTATCGGCTATGCGTTATCCCCGGCGACGGCGTGGGGCGCGAGGTGATCCCTTGCGCGGTCGAAGCATTGCAGCGCGCGCTGCCTGGCTTATCCATCGTGGAGGCCGACGCGGGCTGGGATTGCTTTCAACGCACCGGCAATCCGCTGCCCGAAGCGACCGTGGCCAGGATTGCTGAATGCGGCGCGGCCTTGTTCGGCGCAGTCTCGTCGCCGTCGAAGAAGGTCGAAGGCTATCGCAGCCCGATCATCCAGATGCGCCAACGATTTAACCTGTATGCGAACCTGCGTCCCACCAGGGGGGTGGAGATCGGAGAGGGAAGATCGGCGGCTGCGCCTGGCGCCTGGTCGGCCGGTCGCCGATCTGCTGTTGACCTGTTGATCGTGCGCGAGAACACGCAGGGGCTGTACGCGGGACGCGAGCGCATGCAAGGCGAAGAAGCGATCGCCGAGCGGGTGATCACCCGCTCGGCATCGGAGCGCATCGCGCGCGTGGCGTTTGCGCTGGCCCGCGAGCGCCCACGCCGGCACGTGACCATCGTGCACAAAGCCAACGTCCTGCCGATCACCGATGGCGTGTTCCGCGATGCAGTCCGTGCGGTCGGGGCGGATTATCCGGACGTGACGATTGGCGAGATGCTGGTGGACACGGCGGCGATGATGCTGGCATCGCGACCGGCTGAGTTCGACGTGATTGTGACGACAAACCTGTTTGGGGACATCCTGAGCGACGTAGCCAGCGTGTGGGGAGGGGGGATGGGCGTTGCGCCGGCGCTGAACCTGGGGGATGGCGTGGCCATCGCCGAACCGGTGCACGGGAGCGCGCCCGACATCGCCGGCAAGGGGGTCGCCAACCCATGCGGGGCGGTGCTGAGCGCGGCGCTGCTGGCGCGTCACCACTGGCAATTGCCCGACGTGTCCGCTCGCATAGAGCAGGCGGTGTATGGCGCGATCGAAAGCGGATCGCGCACGCCGGATCTGGGCGGCCAGGCGACGACGCGCGACATGGCGGCCGAGATCATACAGCGCATCTGACGCGATGCCGCTCTGGATGATGCGCTCCCTTCGTTTGCCGCGCGCCCGGCTGTCTCGCCGGGTGCGCTCACGGTTGGGGTCAGGGCTGATCTCATGCGGAGGCGCGGAGAACGCGGGAAGGGGGCTATGCCTTAGCCGCTCTAAGCTAACGACCGTAGAATGTCGCCATGCTGTCCGAGGCGTTTTTGCAATCGCTGCGCACGCTGCGGCTGAACGCGCCCCGGCGGCGGGTCGGCACGTTGACCGGCGAGCGGCGCAGCGTGAAACGTGGCCGCTCCGCCGAGTTTGCCGACTATCGCAACTACACCCCCGGCGATGATCCGCGCCGGGTGGACTGGAACATCTATGCCCGCCTCGAACGGCCCTACATCAAGCTCTTCGAGGACGAAGAAGATCTGGTCACGCACATTTTGCTGGATGACAGCCCGTCCATGTTCTGGCAACCGGAAGAGGGGTCTGAGGCTGACCGCCTGGCTGGAAAGTGGCTGTGCGCAGCGCAACTGGCGGTCGTGCTGGGGTACATTGCGCTGGCTTCGGGCGACAGAGTGGTGCTGGAGACCGGCTCGTTCCAGCGCTTTGGGCCGAAGCGCGGGGTGGCTTCGGCGGCGGCGCTCATCGCCTTTGTCGAGCGAGTGTCGGCTGCGGATAAGCGCAACCTGCGCAGCCCCAATCCGGCTGGACGGTCATCGCTGAACGCCTGGCTGAGGCGCTATGCGCTCGACGCGCGGCCGGGGCTGTGCATCCTGATCAGCGACATGCTGGATGAGGGCGGGTACGCAGAGGGCCTCAACGCGCTCGGCAACAGCCGCCTGGACTTCAACCTGTTGCACACGCTCAGCCCCGACGAACTTGACCCGCAGTTCACCGGCGACCTGCGGCTGAAGGATGTGGAGACGGCAGCCTTGCAGGATATGAGCCTGGACGACGCCGTTATCGGCCAGTATCGCCAGCGGCTGGCAGCCTGGAGCGGGGAGATCGCTGCCAACGTTCGACGGCGCGGGGGGCGCTATCACCTGGCCGACACCTCGCTGCCGCTGGAGGAGATCGTGCTGAAAGATTTGAGGCGCGCTGAGTGGTTGATCTGAATGACCGCCGGCGCGCGCTGTTCGACTGGCGATGAACTTGCTGAACCCGCTCGCGTTTCTGTTTGCCCTGCTGGCAGTGCCGATCGTGCTGCTGTATTTGCTGCGCCTGCAGAGACGGGAACAGTCGGTGAGCAGCACGCTGCTGTGGCGCCAGGTGACAATGGATCGCGAGGCCAATACGCTGTGGCAGCGGCTGCGCCGTAACCTGCTGCTCTTTTTGCAGCTCGCCACGCTGGCGCTTTTCGTCTTTGCGCTGGCGCGTCCCTACGTCAACCTGCCCGGCGCGGCCAGCGGACGGGTGATCGTCCTGCTCGATGCGTCGGCCTCGATGCAGGCGACCGACGTGAAGCCATCGCGCTTTGAGGTGGCCCGGGCGCAGGTGCGCGATGCGATCAACAGCCTGGGGGTGAACGACCAGATGACGTTGATCGTGGTGGACGGCGCGCCCCGCGCTCTGAGCGCGCTGACCAGCGACAAACCGCAACTGCTGGATGCCCTGGCGTCGGCGCGGCCGTCGCTCGAAGCGGCGGACTGGAGCGCGGCGATGGCGCTGGCCGTCGCCGCGGGCGCCGGCAATGATGACGCCACCACCCTGGTGGTGAGCGACGGGGCAAACGCCGACGACCTGCGGCTGCTGGGCGGCAAAGCGCGCTTCATCCCGATCGGCAGCAGCGGCGACAACATCGCCATCTCGACGCTGACGCTGCGCCGCACACTGCGCGGCGTGTCGGCCTTTGTGCGGGTGACGAACCACGGGACGCGGGATGACCGGGTGCTGGTGTCGTTGAGGGCGGATGGCGCGCTGATTGACGCCCGCAGGCTGGATGTGCCGGCCGGCAAATCCGCCGAATGGACGGCCAGCAACATCAACCCGAACGTCACGCATGTGCATGCCGAGATAGATGAGGCCAGCCACAATGCGCTGGCCCTGGACGATGCAGCGTATGCGATCAACGCAACAACCGCGACGCGCCATGCGCTGCTGCTGACGCGCGGCAACCGCTTCCTCGAGCAGGCGCTGGCGACGCTGCCCGGCCTGCGCGTGACGCGTGCGGTGACGGCGCCGCTGGGGGCGCAGAACTATGATTTGTATGTGCTGGATGGCATGAGCATGCCTCTGCCTGCGCAGGCGAATGTGCTGCTGATTGGGGCGCAGTCGGTGTTCAGCACCAGCGGTGCGTTCAGCAATACCGGCTATGTGCGGACGGAGTTTCACCCGATCGCCCGCGACGTGGATTGGCGCAACGTGAATGTGCTCGACGCGCGCCGGGTGAACGCTCCCGGCTGGCTGCGGCCGGTCATCGAAAGCCAGGGCGGCCCGCTGGTGCTGGCCGGGCAAAGCCAGGACCCGGCGCTGCAGCGCGTGGTGCTCCTGCCTTTCGACCTGCGCCGGAGCGACCTGCCGTTGCACATCGCCTTCCCGATCCTGATCGCCAACAGCGTGGAATGGCTGTCGCCGGCCCAGGGGCTGAATGTGCCGCTCAGCGTCAAACCGGGCGAAGTGGTGCCGGTGCCCGAAAACACGCGCCTGAGGCTGCCATCGGGCGAGGAAGCGATCGCCGGCCGGCGCGGCTTTGCGCAGACGAACGAGATTGGCGTCTACGCCTTCGAGGCCGGCCGCGCACAAGGGGCATTCGCGGTGAACTTTAGCAACGCCAGCGAATCGCGGATTGCGCCCAACCTGAATTTACAGGTGGGCAGCTCTGATGCAGCCAGCGCGCCGACGGCGGCTGCCGCGACCTCGCAACGCGAGTTCTGGCACTGGCTGGCCGTGCTGGCGCTGATCGCGCTGGTGATGGAATGGTGGGTGTATCAGCGCGGCGTGCCGGCTGTGCGGGGCAAACCCTGAGGGGCGCGCTTCACGGTGAGGGGCGAGGCCGGTCATGCGGAGGCGCGGAGAACGCGAGGAGCAGCCTGATCTGCGTCACGGGCCTGCAGCAGCGCCAGCTTCTTTGTGCGCGGCAGGCGCTTGATGGCGCGCTCGGCCTGCATGGCTTCGCGCCAGGTGGCTACCTCACGCTGCCAGACCATTTGCACCGGTCGGCGCGCCCTGGTATAGCTGCCGCCCCGACCGGCCTGATGCTGCCTGAGGCGCCTGTCGGCGTCCCTGGCGATGCCGGTGTAAAGCGACCCATCGGCGCAGCGCAGGATGTAAACGAAGGGCATAGCTTCTTTTGAGGGTGGGGGCGCGCGTTCAGTGTCTGAAGTGCCTGACGCCGGTGAAGATCATGGCGATCCCCGCTGCATCGGCGGCGGCGATGACGTCGGCGTCGCGCATGGCGCCGCCAGGCTGAACGATGGCACGCACGCCTGCCTGGGCTGCCTCGTGAACGCCATCGGGGAAGGGGAAGAAGGCGTCGCTGGCCAGCACGGCGTCCCTGGCCCGGTCGCCGGCGCGCCCGGCGGCTATCTTCACGGAATCCACCCGATTGGGCTGGCCGCCGCCGATGCCGACGGTGGCCAGCACGCCCTGGCTTTCGCGCGCGATCACGATTGCGTTGCTGCGCACGTGCTGGCACGCCTTCCAAGCGAATTGCAAGGTGCGCATCTGGTGGTCGTCTGGTTGTGTCCGAGTCACCACGCGCCAGCGAGTCGAGGGGGGATCGCCCTGATCTACCGTCTGGCGCAGGATGCCGCCGGTGATGCTGCGGTATTCGTAGGCGGGGCTGGTGACGGCGGTGGGGTCTTCGATTTCCAGCAAACGGCAGTTTTTGCGGTGGCTCAACAGGTCTTTGGCCTCGTCGCTGAAGCCGGGGGCAACGATGCACTCAATGAACAGGTCACCCATCGCCCTGACGGTTGCGGCGTCCATCTCCCAGTTGGAAGCGATCACACCGCCGAAGGCTGAGACGGGGTCGCAGTTGAAGGCGGCGGCGTAGGCCTGGTGCAACTCGTCGGCGCAGGCGATGCCGCACGGGCTGAGGTGTTTGACGATGGCGATGGCCGGCTGGTCAAAGCATATCGCGGCGCGCCAGGCGGCGTCGAGGTCGAGCAGGTTGTTGTAGGAGAGTTCCTTGCCCTGCAGCAGGCGGCCTCCGAGCGGCCCGCTGCATCCGTTGTTCAAGCTGAATAAGACGGCGTGTTGATGAGGGTTTTCGCCGTAGCGCAGGTCCTGGGTTTTGTGCAGCGTCAGGGTGAAGATGGGTGAATCGTGCGACTGGATGCCGACGAGATAGTCGCGGATGGCGGCATCGTAGGCGGCGGTGTGGGCGAACGCCTTGAGCGCCAGCACCTCGCGCGTCTCCAGCGAGACGCTGCCATGGCGGGCGATGTCGTTGGCCACCAAGTCGTAGTCGCATGGATCGCAGACCACGGCCACGCGCTCGTAGTTTTTGGCGGCCGCCCGAATGAGCGCGACGCCGCCGATGTCTATGTGCTCGATGGCATCGCGCAAGGTGACGAATTTCTGGGCGACCGTTTTCTGGAACGGATACAAATTGACCACGACCAGGTCAATCATGCGCGCGTTGATGCGGCGCAGATCGGCGCGGTCTTCGTCTGTATCACGGGCCAGGATGCCGGCGTGGATGATGGGGTGTAGGGTCTTCACCCGGCCCTCCAGGATTTCAGGAGAGCCGGTGAGTTCTTCGACGGTGGTCACGGGCAGGCCGGCGTGAAGCAGCGCTCGCGCGGTGCCGCCGCTGGCAATCAGTTCGACGTTGTGTTGATGCAGGCGGCGCGCGAAATTGAGCAGGTTGGACTTGTCGGAGACCGACAGCAGAGCCCTCATAGTGGGCGCATTATAAG
>Ga0308411_10002840_pt1 | contig 11612 bp, 6 predicted proteins | sample HotsprottomLayer_2_FD_203530 | JGI IMG/M metagenome (GOLD analysis project Ga0308411, IMG submission 203530) | Hot spring phototrophic mat microbial communities from Octopus Spring, Yellowstone National Park, Wyoming, United States -... | ecosystem: Environmental > Aquatic > Thermal springs >... | reverse complement strand
TGCCCTGTCCGAAGGCGAAGGGGCGCACGAGGAAAGAGGCGAGCGTGAGCGCGACCGCCAGCGCTGCAATCGGAAGAGCATCGCGAATGGACGAACCGAGCCGCATCCAGGAAGCGCAGTGTCTGAGAGAGTACTAAATAAGTAGCCAGAATAGCAGCTAGGCCAAGGAGCGTCAAGCCCCCGTTCCGCCCCCCAGCCGTGCGCGCCAACCTCCTAAGTGATCGCTGCGGAGGCCTCCCGCACCAGCGCGAACAGCGCCCGCATCGGCGCGAACACCTCGGCATGCTCCTGCTCATAGGTCGCCGCCTCGGCAGCGCCGGGGGGTTCGGCGAAATCGAGCGAGAGCGCCGCGTCCGGGTTGCGCGGGAACACCTCCTCGAGCACCGAGACAGCTCCCGGAACATCGAGGCGGAGGATGCGCGCGACCAGCGCGCCGCGGGTGATGCCATGCCGCGGCGAGAAATCTGGGATTCGCGTCGCGAGCAGCCAGATCCGGTGGATCACCGCGAGCCGGATCGCGTGCAAGAGCACGAGACGCTCCGGGGGGCGCTCTCCAGGCCAGGCGGATTCGAGCGCGAGCGCGTCCTCGTGCAGGCGACGGAACATCCGACGCACCGGCTCGGAGAGGCCAAGCTCCTCGAGCGCCTTGGCGACCGCGATCAGCGCCGCCGCGCGGCCCGGCCGCCGCGTTCGCGCCGCCCGGTCGAGCCAGGTTCCGGGATCAAGGGTCGCGACCTAGCCGCGCAGGATCTCGAGCGAGCCGCGCCGCCGTGCCGCCTCTGCCATCGCCATGGCCCGGCCGAAGCGGGGTGACCGCGCGCGCAGCTCAGCGAAGGTCTCGGGGCTGCGCGAGGCGGCGCGGCCGAGCCCGTGTAGTGTGTTCGCAAGCCACCCAAGCTGGTGCAGGATGGCGTTGTTCGGGATGGCGCGGAGTTCGTGCGGATGCGCGATCATCGCCGGCCCCCCGAGCCCGTCGCGCTGCCGCGCGGCCGGGCGCGAGCCCGTCGGGTCGAGCAGGGCCGGGCCGAAGGCGCCAAGCAGCGCCGCATAGCCCGGGTCCTCGACCAGAGCCTCCATCGCGAGCCGTATCGTGCCGAAGAACTCGGCCGCCCAATCCGCCTCGGCATAGACCGGGTCGGCCGCGGCCTCGGCCGGCTCGGGCGCGAAGGCGTGCTCGGCGATGCGCGCGATCGTTGCGGCTGCGAGCGCAGGCGCGCCGAACAGGGGGTAGCCGTCAGAGCCCTGGAAGCTGCTCTCCTCCCGCACCGTCAGGCCTGCTGCAGCGAACTGCGCGCGCGAGGCGGCAGGCGCGAGATACTCGAGGCGATCGGCAAGCGAGGCGGGGTGCGCGCCGCGGCCGATGCTCTCGCCATGGGTGTTGAACAGAACGAGCTCGATGCCCGAGAGCTCGTAGCGGCGCAGCGTCTCGGCAAGCTTGAGCCTCAGCCGCTCGATCCAGTAGCTCGCGGCGAGCTGGCCGACGAAGCGGCCTGAGTCGGAATAGCCGAACTGGATGCACAACCGCCCCGTCTGCCGCAGATAGGCGCGCCAGTGCGGGCTCCTCAGGGCCTCCTCGAGCACCCGCGCGCCGCGCTCGAGCCCCTCCGCCGTCTCGAACAGCGGGCTGATCTCGACGCTCCTCTCGATCCCGAACCGTTTCGCGAGCCAAAGCGCCGCGAGCAGCGTATAGCCCGTCTCGGTCTCTGCGATCAGGAAGCGGATCGGCTGCGAGCGATCGATGTGCTTCACGATCTGCGCAACCGTCATCATCAGACGCGCAGCGGAAGCGCTCTCCGTCAAGAGCGCGCCGAAGTCGACCGGCACGGCGCGCACTGAATCAAGAGCGGTGTTGATGGCGGCGAGAAGGCCGCGTCGGCGGGCGCGGTCCTCTGGCGAGGCGTCGAAGCCGAGGCGATGGCGCAGCGCATTGTGCACCTGGGTCGCGTTCAGCCGGACATGCGTGTGCGCAAGTGCAAGTCCGTGCGAAACGAGGCCGGCACGTGCGACCGCAAGCCGAATCCTCGAGGCATCGTCCGGCGCGGCGGCGATCGCCTCGGCGAAGAGCGGCAGCAGCGGCTCCGGGCTCACGAGCGCCTCCTGCGCCCGGTCAATCAGCGCATGCGCGAAGCGTTGCACCGACTTCGGCTCCGGCGCCGTCCCCTCGGGGCAGGCTGCGATCTGGTCCGAGACGGCGGCAAGGGCTTTGGCGATCCGGTCGCCGAGCGGTCCTTCGCCAACCTGGCCCCTGAGCCGCGCGAGCTGCAGCGCCTTCATCCTGAGGCGGAAGCGGAGCGTCTCGGCGAAGCCTATGTCGGTGCGGCCGTCCGTGTCGTAGCCAACCCAGCTTGCCACCAGCACCGGCATCGGGTTGAGCGTGCACCAGCGCTCACGCCAGACCGTGCGGGCGGCAGCGAACAGGGCCTCCGCGAAACGATCGAGCGCGTCGCGGGCATGGCCGATCGCGACCGCGGCGCAATCGAACTCCTCGGCGAGCGTGATCGGGCCTGGCCTCAGCCGAATCGGGTCGATCTCGCAAGGCGCTCCGGCCGCCTCGGCAAGCAACGAAGCGGTCGGCCCAGGCATCGCGAAGGTCGGGTGCGCGGTGAACACGGCGGCGTAGCGCGGGTGCTCAACGAGGGCGCGATAGGCAGCGAAGGGAACGGGGCTGTCGTTCGGGTCGGGGCGGAGGAGTCTGGCGGCAAGTTCGGCGAAGGCCGGCTCGCCCGGAGGCCCGACATAGGCAGCGAGGCGTTCGGCCCGGGCGCGGAACGCTGCCGCGCCGAGCCGGCGCAGGACGACCGTCAGCGCAGCCAGGTCAAGCGTGCCGTCGTCGAGGCGGCGAGAGATCGCGAGAGCGGCTGAGGAGACGGGGTCGGCGAAAGGGTCGGTCGCTGCCGCCTCGAGGAGGCGTGCGACGGTGGCCGACAGATCGGCGATCGCGGCATCGGCCGCATCGGGAGAGAGGTCCGCTCCAGGCGCCTCGGGCATCGCCGCAACTGTGCACCTGCGAAAGCCCGCTCTGCCAGCGGAAGCTTCGCCGCCGCGAGGTCAGGCCGCGAGGGCGCGCAGCGCGGCGCACACCGCCTCCACCTGGGTGTCGGTCAGCTCAGGGAACATCGGCAGGGAGAGAACCTCTGCCGCCGCCGACTCGGTCTCGCGGCAGGCGGCGGGGCCGAGAGCGACCCTGCCGCGGTAGGCGGGCTGGGCATGTACCGGCACGGGATAGTGGACGTTGGTGGCGATCCCACGCCCGCGCAGGAAGGACTGCACGCGCGCCCTGTCGCTGCAGCGCAAGACGTACTGGTGGAAGACATGGGTCGTCCCCGGCCGACGCGCAGGCGGCCGGATCGGCCCACCGGCGAGCGCCGAGTCATAGGCCTCGGCGATCGCCTGGCGGCGCGCGTTGGCGGCATCGAGGGCCGCGAGCTTCACCCGCAGCGCCGCGGCCTGGAGCTCGTCGAGCCGCGAGTTGACGCCCGCAAGGTCGGAGACGTAGCGCTCGCGCCAGCCGTACTGCCTAAGCGCCGCGATCCGCTCGGCCAGCGCCTCGTCGTCGGTCGAGAGCACGCCGCCATCGCCGAGCGCACCGAGGTTCTTGGTCGGGTAGAGGCTGAACGCGGCGGCAGCGCCAAGCGTGCCGCATTTTCGCCCGCCCACGAGCGCGCCATGGCTCTGCGAACAGTCCTCGATCACCGCGACGCCGTGGCGGTCTGCAATCGCGATGATCTCGCTGACCGCCGCGGGCTGGCCGTAGAGATGCACCGGGATCACCGCGCGGATCGGCGGCAGGCCCGGCGGCGGGAAGGCAAGCACGGTGGCAAGCTCGCCCGGGTCCATCGTGTAGGTCGCAGGGTCGATGTCGATGAGGATCGGCGTCGCCCCCGCCATCTCGATCGCGGCGACGGTCGCGACCGCCGTGTGGCTGACGGTGACGACAGAGGCACCCGGCCCGATCCCGAGGCCACGCAGGATCAGCGCGAGCGCGTCGGTGCCGTTGGCGACGCCGACGGCACGCCTCGCCCCCTGCCAGGCGGCAAACTCTGCCTCGAAAGCAGCGCACTCGCGGCCTAGGATGTACCAGCCGGAGGCGAGCGCACGCGCGATCGCCGCGTCGATCTCCGCCTTCCGGGCGCGGTAGGCGGCGCCGGGGTCTGCCTGCGGCACGAGCACGGGCGGAAGCGTGGCGTTCATGGCGATTCCCCTTCTGGCCGGATGTAGCGGTGAAGCCGCGGGCGGAACCAGGCGAGGGTGCGCGCAAGCCCCTCCTCGAGCGGCACCGCCGGCGCCCAGCCTGTGGCGGCACGAAACGCGCGATCGTCGGCGACATAAGAGCCGATGTCGATCTTCGCCCGGTCTGGCGGGAACTCGGCCACCTTGAACGCCCCTGCCCCGTTCGCCCGCACAAGCGCTGCTGCGAGCTCGCGCAAGGTGACGGCCGGGCTGCCGCCGAGATTGTATACGCCCGGGGGCGCCTCAAGCGCGGCGATGAAGGCCGCAGCGACATCCTCGCCATAGGCGAGGTCGCGCTTCTGCTCACCGCCCCAGACCTCAAAGGGCTCGCCTTCGAGCACGCGGCGTATCCAGAGGCCGAGGAAGGTCTGGCGTGCGTCGGCGATCCGCAGCCTGGGGCCGTAGCAGTTAGTCAACCGCAGCGACACGACGTGACGGCCGTGCACCTTGTGCTCGAGCAGCCAGTACTGCTCCGCCGCCCACTTGCTCACCGCGTTTGCATCAGGCGGGTCGACGGGATGGTCCTCTGCGACAGGCAGGCCGCGCGGGCGGCCGTAGAGCTGCCGCGTCGAGGCGTGCACGACGCGGGCTGCAGGCGCCGCCTCGCGCGCGGCGAGGATCAGCCGGAGCGTTGCGTCTGCGTTCTCGGCGAGGTCGTACCGCGGGTCTTTCTGGCTTCCCATGTGCGAGGTGTGCGCGGCGAGATGGAAGATCGCCTCAGCGCCGACGAGCAGCGGGGCGAGGTCGGCAGTGCGGAGATCGGCCTCGAAAAGGCTTGCTGGAATGCCCTCGAGGTTGGCCCGGTTCGCCCCCGTGCCGGGACGCATCGCATCGAGCACGACCACCTCTGCGCCGCGGGCGGCAAGCGCGGCTGCGAGGGTCGCGCCGAGGAAACCCGCGCCGCCAGTGACGACGCAGCGGAGGCCCGAGAGCTCCATCAGCCGTCGCGCGCGATGCGCGCAAGATAGGCGCCGAGCTCCGTCCTGCCCAGCGCGGCTGCCTCGCGCAGGAGCGCCTCGGCATCGATGAAGCCCATGCGGAACGCCACCTCCTCTGGGCAGCCGATCATCAGCCCCTGCCGTTCCTGAAGCGTATGGACGAAGGTCGCGGCGGCAAGCAGCGAGGCTGGCGTTCCGGCATCGAGCCAAGCGTAGCCGCGGCCCATCCGTTCCACGGCGAGCTCGTTCCGCGCCAGATACACACGGTTGACGTCGGTGATCTCGAGCTCGCCGCGCGGCGAGGGCGCGAGTGACGCGGCGATGTCGGAGACCTGCTCGTCATAGACGTAGAGGCCGATCACCGCCCAGTTGCTTGTCGGGCTCGCGGGCTTCTCGACGAGGTCAGTCGCCCGCCCCTCGGCATCGAACCAGACCACGCCGTAGCGTTCGGGGTCGCGCACTTGGTAGGCGAAGACGGTGGCGCCGCGCGGGCGCTTTGCCGCTGCGGCGAGCATGGCGCCGAGGCCCTCGCCGTGCACCAGGTTGTCGCCGAGCGCGAGCGTGCAGGGCGAGCCGGCGAGGAACTGCCTGCCGATCAGAAAGGCCTGGGCGATGCCCTCGGGCTTCGGCTGCACGGCGTAGGAGATCGAGATGCCAAGCCGGGAGCCGTCGCCGAGCAGCCGCACAAAACCCGCCTGGTCGGCAGGCGTGGTGATGACGAGGATGTCGCGTATGCCAGCGAGCATCAGAGTCGACAAGGGGTAGTACACCATCGGCTTGTCGTACACGGGCAGGAGCTGCTTCGAGGCAGCGAGCGTCATCGGGTGAAGCCGCGTGCCTGAGCCTCCGGCGAGCAGGATGCCCTTCATCGGCGTTTGCCTCAGGCAGCGGTGCCGAGGCGCTGCCCGGCATAGCGACGGGCGCGGATCGCCCGCCACCAGGCGGCGTTGGCGACATACCAGCGCACAGTGGCCTCGAGACCGCTCTCGAAGGAGTGCACGGGCTTCCAGCCGAGCGCTACCATCGCAGGCGCTGCATCGATCGCGTAACGGAAGTCGTGTCCCGGCCGGTCGGCGACGAAGGTGATGAGTCGCTCGCGCGCGCCGGCAGGGTCTGGGATCAGACGGTCGAGGATCGCGCAGATCGCACGCACCACCTCGATGTTGCGCCGCTCCGCATGCGCGCCGAGAAGATGCGTCTCGCCGGGGCTCGCCCGGAACAGGGCGGCGACCAGCCCAGCCGCATGATCATCGACATGGATCCAGTCACGGATGTTCTCGCCGCGGCCGTAGACGGGAAGGGGTTTGCCTTCGATCGCATTGGCGATGGTCAGGGGGATGAGCTTCTCGGGGAACTGCCACGGACCGTAGTTGTTGCAGGTGTTGGTCACGAAGGCGGGGAAACCGTAGGTGGCGTGGAAGGCGCGCACGAGATGGTCGGACGCTGCCTTGGAGGCGGCGTAGGGGCTTCTCGGCGCATAGGGGGTGGCAGCGGTGAAGGGCGGGTCTTCCGGCTCGAGATGGCCGAACACCTCGTCGGTGCTCACATGGTGGAAGCGGAACCGGGCAGCGCGCTCTCTCGGCATTGCCCGCCAGTGGGCGAGCGCCGCCTCGAGCAGGCAGAGCGTGCCGGTGACGTTGGTGCGCACGAAGGCGGCCGGCCCGTCGATCGAGCGGTCGACATGGCTCTCGGCGGCAAGGTGCATCACCGCGTCAGGGTCGTGCGCGGCGAAAACCGCACGCATCGCCGCAGGGTCGGCGATGTCGGCGTTGACGTGGATATGGCGCGGGTCGGACGCCGCCTCCTCGATCGCCTCCGGGCTCGCGGCATAGGTCAGGCAGTCGACATTGACGATGGTTGCGTCGGTGGTGCGGATCAGGCGGCGGACGACCGCTGAGCCGATGAACCCCATGCCGCCGGTGAGCAGGATCTTCATCACCTGTGGAGGGTGGCAACGCTTCGTGGCAGGGCGCAAGCCGCGCTATGGCGGAACCGTGGCCGGGACGGAGAGAAGCCGGTCCACCGCCTCCTTGGCGCCGTCGGCGAAGGGATTTAGCACGAGCGCTGCGCCTATCCTGCGCAGCGCCTCCTCCTCCTCAGCCGAGGCAGCCATCACCGCCACGCGGCCCGGAAAACCAGCCTCCCGAAGCGCCGCGAGAAGCGCCTCACGCGTCCCGGCATGCCCGAGCAGGAGCGGCAGCCCTGGGATCGCCGCAATGATCCAGCGCGCCTGCCCGAGCGGCAGGGCGGAGACGAAGGCCGGGTCGGCGGCATCGCCATAGAGCGCGGGCCAGCCGCGACGGCGGAACGCCCGCACCGCCTCCGGGTCGAAATCCACGCCGAGGAAGCCGACCCCGCGCGCGGCCAGCACTTCGGCGATGGCAGTGCCGTAACGGCCGAGGCCGAACAGGATCACGTCGCGGCTGCCGAGCTCGCCGGCCTCGGGCACATGGTCCTCGCGGAACGGGTGGCGGCGCTCGAACACGGCGAGGAGAGGGCCGAGCCCGCGATAGAGCGTGCCGGAATGGATGATCATGTAGGTTGAGAGCGCGATGGTCACGAGGCCGACCAGCGTCGTCAGCCCAACCGCCTCCGCGCCGATGTGGCCGAGCTCCCGCCCGAGCGCGACGAAGACGAGGCTGAACTCGCTGATCTGTGCGACCGTCAGCCCGGCGAGGAACCCGGTGCGGCGGCGGTAGCCCATCGCGCCCATGATCGCCATCACGATCAGCGGATTGCCGACCAGCACGAAGACCGACAGCACCGCCGCCTCGGCGACCTGGGCTCCGACGGCAGAGACATCGAACAGCGCGCCAAGCTCGAGGAAGAAGAAAAGGAGCAGGAAGTCGCGCAGCGGCGCAAGCCGCGCGGCCACAGCCTCCCGCACCGAGGTGGAGCCGAGGCTCACCCCGGCGATCAGGCCGCCGAGCTCCTTCGAGAGCCCAGCCGAATCCGCCGCCGCGGCCCAGAGCGCAGCCCAGGCCATCGCATAGACGACGAGCAGTTCCGGCTCTCGCGCGATCCGTAACGAGAGCGGCTCGGCCGCGTAGCGCATGAAGAGCCCGGCTGCGGCGACCAGCGCGAGCCCGCCCGCGAGCGTGCGCGCAAGCGCCACCGCGCCGCCCTCGCCGGTCGCGGCAAGGGCGGACAGCCCGATCATCGCCGCGATCACGCAGAGATCCTGGACGATCAGGAAGCCGAGCGCGATCCGGCCGTGCAGGGCGTCGATCTCCCGCTTGTCCGACAGGAGCTTCACGATGATGATCGTGGAGGAGAAGGTGAGCGCGATCGCGACATAGGCGCTCTCGACCACGCTGAGGCCGAGGGCGAGGCAGAGCAGGAAGCCGCCCGCCGAGGTGAAGGCGACCTGGCCGAGCCCGGTGGCGGCGGCAACAGCGCCGAAGCGGCGGATCAGCCCAAGATCGAGCTTGAGCCCGACCAGAAAGAGCAGGAGCGCGATGCCGAGCCGCGCCAGCGTCTCGACCACAAGGCCAGACTGGACGAGGCCGAGGCCCGAGGGGCCGGCGACGATGCCGACCGCGATGAACGAGACGATCAGCGGCTGGCGCGCGAGCACGCCGGCGAGCCCGACGGCCGCGGCGAGCGAAAGCACGAGAGCGATCTCGACGAAGGGCGACATCAGCCGTCGCTGCAGCACTTGCAGGGGCCGCGCCGCCCAGCGGGAGTGCCTGCGCGCGAGTTCGCAGAACGGCCGGAAAGTTGAGCGCGCACGGCCATCACGGCATGGCGTGGGCTGTGCCTGGCCGACCGAGGCAACACGGAGGAAAGCCCCACCCTGCTCGCAACGCCTTCACCTCAACGCGACGAGTCGCACCGCCATGCGCATGGAAGTGTATCCCAAGGCGAAGCCGGGTTCGCCTCCGCGTTGCGTTCCGTCCTATCCTCGCGGCGATGACCGGGACGGAGAGCCTCATCACCATCCGTGACCTCGTTGCCTCGCTCCTGCCGCGCGGCGACCACCCAGCTGTTGTTGCCGTGCGTGGCGGCGAGGCGAAGCCGCTCTCCTACGCAGCGCTCGGACAGGATGCGCTCGCCCTTGCCGGCGCGCTCGCCGCACGGGGGCTCGGGCGTGGCGACCGCGCCATCCTGCTCGGCGCGCCTGGGCCGGACTGGATCACCGTCCGGCTCGCCCTCGGCGCGCTCGGCGCGGTCTCGGTCGCTTTCGACGAGACCACCTCGGACGCCGAGCTCGCGGTCCTGGTTCCTGCGTCTAAGGCCCGCTTCGCCTTCTGCGACCCAGGCTTCACGCCGCGGCTCGAGGCGGTCGATCGAACCCTCGCGATCGCAACCCTCGCGCCGGCCGAAGGCCTGCCGCACTGGCGCGACTGGATGCGCGGGGAGAAGGCTCCCCTGCCTGACATCGCGCCTGATGATCCGACCATGCTGGTGGCGACCAGCGGCACGACCGGCAGGCCGAAGGCCTTCCTGCTGACGCATGCCAACATCCTGCACAATGTGCGCGCTCTTGCAGACCAGCGGATCATAACCGCGTCTGACCGGGCGCTGCTGCCCCTGCCGCTGCACCATGTCTACCCTCTTGCCGTCGGCGTGCTGACGCCGCTTGCGGTCGGCGCGACGGTCGTGCTGCCGGAAGGGGTGACGGGGCCTTCCCTGGTGGCGGCGCTGAAGGCTGGCCGCTGCACCGTGATGGCTGCCGTGCCCCGTCTCTATGCGGCGCTGCTTTCGGGGCTGATGGGGCGGATCGCAGCGCAACCCTCGCCCAAACGCCTCGCCTTCCGCGCCCTGTTCGCTCTGTCGCTGTTCCTCCGCCGCCGCCTCGGCCTGCGAATCGGCAAGCGTCTGTTCGGCTCGATTCATCGGAACCTTGCGCCCGATCTCTGGCTTATGGCCTCTGGTGGGGCGGCGTTCGACGCCGAGACGATCTGGCCGCTCGAGGCGCTCGGCTGGCAGGTGCTGTCCGGCTGGGGCCTGGCCGAGACCGCCTCGATCCTGACAAACAACCACAAGGACCGCGCGCGCATCGGCTCGGAAGGCTTCCCGCTGCCCGGCGTGGAGCTCCGCGTGGCGGAGGCGGATGCGCAGGGTGTCGGCGAACTCCAGGCGCGGGGGCCCTCCGTGTTCAACGGCTATCTCGACGACCCGGAGGCGAACGCGGCCGTCTTCACCGCCGATGGCTGGTTCCGCACCGGTGACCTCGGCTTCATCGACGCCGACGGCTATGTGCACATCGTCGGGCGCGTGAAGGAGATGATCGTGCTCGGCGGTGGCAAGAACATCTTCCCCGAGGAGCTGGAGAAGCGGTTCCTCGAGGAGAAGGCGATCGCCGAACTCGCCCTGCTCGAGCGCAACGGTGCGCTGGTTGCGCTCGTCGTGCCTGACGAGGCGTCGATCGCCGCCTCCGGCACGCGGCGCATCGAGGATGCCGTGCGCGTGGCGCTCACCACCGTGGCGCAGCGTCTGCCAACTTGGCAGCGGCCTGCGGGCTTCGCGATCACGCGCCGGAAGCTGCCACGCACGCGGCTTGGCAAGATCCAGCGCTTCCTGCTGCCGCGGCTCTACGAGGAGGCACTCTCCGGCCGCGTCACCGGCCCAGCCGAACTCAGCGACGAGGAGCGAGCGCTGATCGCGGCCCCCCCTGCCGATGCGCTCTGGGCTCTTCTGCAGGAGCGGTTCCCGGGCAAGGTCGTATCGCCAGCGCAATCGCCTCAGCTCGATCTCGGCCTCGACAGCCTCGGGCTTCTTGCGCTTGCGATGGAGATCGAGGCGCGGCTCGGCATCCGGCTCGGCGAGGAGGAGCTTGCCTCGGTCGGCACGCTCGCCGACCTTTTACGCCTTGCCCGCGCGCGCGAAGCGGCCGCTCCCGCCACCGGGGAGGCAGCGCCGGACCTCGCCTGGCTTGATCCGCCCGGGCGGCTCCACCGTGCCGCGGCGGTGCTGCTCGACGCCGCCAACCGGATGCTGATGGCGGCAGCCTTCAGGCTACGCAGCGAAGGGCGCGAGACGATCCCTGACGGGCCGGTCATCATCGCCGTCAACCACCTCTCCGATCTCGACCCGCTTGTGGTCGCAGCCGCCCTGCCGCGGCGCGTGCTTTGGCGCACCCGCTGGTCAGGCGACCGCGGGCGGCTGTTCGGCAGCGCGGCCGGGCGCTTCCTCGCCCGGGCGGCGCGGATCTTTCCCGTCGATGAGCGCAGGCCTGCCGCAACCCTCGCCTACGGGCGCGAGGCTCTGGCGCGCGGTGAGGCGCTTGTGTGGTTCCCAGAGAGCTGGCGCAGCCCCGACGGGACGCTGCAACGCTTCCTTCCGGGCATCGGCGAGCTCGTCCGCGCGACCGGGGCGACGGTGGTGCCGGCGCGAATTTTCGGCACCTTCGAGGCGATGCCACGCACCGCGGCCTGGCCGAGGCCGCACCCGGTGCGCGTCGTCTTCGGTTCCCCGCTCGCGGCCGAGACGCTGCTTGCA
>Ga0308411_10002837_pt1 | contig 11615 bp, 11 predicted proteins | sample HotsprottomLayer_2_FD_203530 | JGI IMG/M metagenome (GOLD analysis project Ga0308411, IMG submission 203530) | Hot spring phototrophic mat microbial communities from Octopus Spring, Yellowstone National Park, Wyoming, United States -... | ecosystem: Environmental > Aquatic > Thermal springs >... | reverse complement strand
CTGGAGTCAGCCAGCGGGGCAACGCGCCCAAACGCCGGCAGGGCGGCCGGTCACCCTTGCGCCTGATCCTCGCGCGCGAGAACCGCCATGGTCAGGGGGCAGCGCCTGCCGTCGCAGAAGCAGTCGAGCGCGCGCTCGAACACCCCGTCGTCCTCTAGCGCCGCGGCGGCGAACAGCGTCATCGAGGAGCAGAACTTGAGAGCGTCGGGTGAGCCGAAGAGTGCCGAAAGCGGCCTGCCCGCGTGCCCGAGCACCGCCTCGGTGCAGTCCCGCAGCCGCCGCCCGAGGACCGGGTGGGCGAGATAGGCGCGGGCTTCCTTGAGCGAGGCGATGCCGTAGCGCTGCGCCATCGGCGAGGCGCCGAGGCCGGAGAGCTGCGGGAAGATGAACCACATCCAGTGGGTGCGCTTTCGCCCCGCGCGAAGCTCGGCAAGCGCGGTTGCGATCACCGGCTCCTGGGCGGTGAGGAAACGGGCGAGATCGTGCGGGTCATCCTCCATGGCCTGGTCAGAGCGGCGCGCAGGCCGCCTCGAGCCAGGCGGAGACTTCCGGCTCGACGAGCGGCCCGACCTCACGCGCGACCCGTGCATGGTAGGCATCGAGCCAGCACCGCTCCGCCTCGGTGAGGAGCCCTGGCAGGATCAGCCTGCGGTCGAACGGCGCGAGCGTCAGCGTCTCGAAGCCGAGGAAGGGCTTCGCCGCGCCCTCGATCGTCTCCTCGCGCACAAGCAGGAGGTTCTCAAGCCGTATGCCGAAGCGGCCCGGCGCGTAGAAACCAGGCTCGTTGGAGAGGATCATGCCCGCAGCAAGCGGGATCGGCCGCGCCGCGCGGGAAAGTCCCACCGGCCCCTCGTGCACCGAGAGGAAACTGCCGACGCCGTGGCCCGTGCCGTGGTCGTAGTCGAGCCCGAGCTCCCAGAGCGCCCGGCGCGCGAAGGCCTCGATATGCGGCCCGGCCACGCCCTTGGGGAAGCGCAGCGTGGCGATCGCGATGTGGCCCTTCAGCACGCGCGTGAACCGGTCTGCGATCTCCGCGAGATCGCCCGGCTGCGGCCCGACCAGGACGGTGCGGGTGACGTCGGTCGTGCCGTCGCGGTAGTGCGCGCCGCTGTCGAGCAGGAACACGTCCCCGGGCGCAATCCGGCGATTGCTCGCTTCTGCGGCGCGGTAGTGGATGATCGCGCCATTCGGCCCCGCCCCGGTGATCGCCGGGAAGCTCTCGCTGACGAAATGCTCGCCCGCTGCACGCAGGCGCAGGAGCGCCTCGCCCGCGTCACGCTCGGTGAGGCCGCCGAGCGGGGCGGTCCGGTCGAACCAAGAGAGGAAGCGGACGAGCGCAGCGGCGTCGCGGAGATGCGCGGCGCGTGCCCCCTCGCGCTCCGTCTCGTTCTTGATCGCCTTGGGCAGGGCGACTGGGTCATCGGCTGCGATCACCGTCGCCCCAGACTCGCGCAGAGTCGCTGCGAACCAGGCAGGCGCGCTGCGCGGATCGACCAAAACCCGCGCCTTCGCCGCCCCGAGCGCGGCAAGCGCGGGCGCGAGGCGTCCGATGGGCTCGACCGTCACCTTCTCTCCGAGATGCTCCCTGAGCGCTTGATCGATCCGGGCAGGATCGAGGAAGAGAACGACGCTCGCATCCGAATGCGCGAGCGCGTAGGCGAGCACCACCGGGGTGTAGGGCACGTCAGCGCCGCGGATGTTGAGCAGCCAGGCGATGCTCTCTGGCGCGGTCAGCACCGCAGCCGAAGCCCCTGCCTTGCCGATCGCCTCGCCGATCCGCGCGCGCTTCGCCCGAGCCTCCTCCCCGGCGAAGCGTAGGGGATGGATCACCGGCCGCGAGGCAGGCGGCGCCGGCCGGTCGGACCAGACGGAATCGACCGGGTTGTCGTCGACCGCGACCAGAACCGCCCCGGCCGACTCAACCGCCGACTTCAGCTTCGCCACCCCGTCCTCGGCATGCAGCCAGGGATCGTAGCCGAGGCGCATGCCCTCGCGCAGGGACTGGCGCAGCCACGCCTCCGCAGGAGCCTCGACGCTATGGTGCAGTGTGAAGACTGACTGGTCGATCTCCGCCGCCGCCTGCAGCTGGTAGCGTCCGTCGGTGAAGAAGGCAGCGCGCTCGGCAAGCACGATCGCAAGCCCGGCAGAGCCGGTGAAGCCGGTGAGCCAGCGCAGCCTGTCCTCAGAGGCGGGGATGTACTCGTTGAGATACGCGTCAGCGCGTGGAACGACGAAGCCATCGAGGCCGCGACGCGCGAGCTCGGCGCGCAAAGCCGCCAAGGGAGAAGCCAGGGAGGGTTTCACGAAGGTTTCATAGCTCCACGAAATCTATGCGCCAAACGCATAGCGGACGAAGCAGCATCTCGCATGTGCGAAAGGGCCGGACAACCCATCTTGAGAAGCGAACGGGAGACGGCAGCCGGCGCCAAGGAAGGCGACGGTCAGGAGCCCGTCCCCTCGTCTGACAAGGACCCTAGACCATGGACCCCCGCATCACCAAGGAGGAGACCGCCCTCCTTCTCAACCTAGCACCGAGCCCTCGCGCGCGCGAGGTGGAGGCCATCCGGCTTGCCGCGATCCGCGCCCGCGACGAGGCGATCGGCCGGGCGATCGCGCGCGGTGTCTCCGCCCTCTGGCGTGGCATCCGCGCCACCTTCCGGTTCCTGCGCGACTATCCTCGCCGGCGCGCGGTGTTCGAGCAGCTGCAGGCGATGTCCGACCGGGAGCTCGCCGATATCGGCCTCGAGCGGGCCGATCTCGCCCGTGTGTTCGACGAGGACTTCGTGTCTCGCCGCCAGGTGCTTCAGGCTTCGGCTCCGGCCGTGCCGCCGGCGCCTGCTGCGGCGAACAGCAATCTCGGACACGGAGCGAAGGCCGCCGCCTGAGCGGCCCTCGCGACGGCTGGCTGAATGTGGAGGGCGGGCTTCGGAAACGGGGCCCGCCCTCAGCGTTTCTTCAGAACCAGCGTCGCCCAGGGGCCGAGCTCGATCCTGCCCGCAAGCGCAAGCCCGCAGCGCCTGTGCGCGGCCAGGACCATCGGCGCCTGCCCGACGAGCAGGCCAGAGAGCACGGCATGCCCGCCCGGGGCGAGGTTCCGCGCGAGCTCGCCCGCGATCGCGCAGAGTGGGCGGGCAAGGATGTTTGCGAGCACGAGCGCATAGGATGCGTGGCGGCGGATGCCAGGCGCGCGAAAACCGTCCCCTCGCACGATCGTCACCAGGCGATGCAGCCGGTTCAGCCGCGCGTTCTCCGAGGCCACCCTGGCGGCCGAGGGGTCGATCTCGACACCGATCACCTTGACGCGCCACAGCGCCGCGGCGGCGAGCGCGAGCACGCCGGAGCCCGTGCCGATGTCTGCCACAAGCCCGCGCGGGCGGGGCAGGCGCTCGAGCGCCAGCAGGCAGCCTCTGGTCGTTGCGTGTTCGCCAGAGCCGAAGGCGAGGCCGGCGTCGAGGGTAAGCGCGATCCGCCCAGGCAGCGTCACCGAGGCATCGTGCGTGCCGCGGATCAGGAAGCGCCGGCCGATCGGCTGCGGCGGGAAGGCCTCTCGGGTGCGCGCGAGCCACCCCTCCGCCTCGACTCTGTCCTCCTCGAGCGGCGGCGGCTCGATCCCGGCTGCTGCGGCGGCGAGCGCAAGCGCCCCGGTAAGCGCCCCGCGCCTGCCTGGGTTGCGCAGCAGCCCCTCGACCCTCCAGCCGCCGCTCGTGCCACCCTGGTCGCCGCCGCGGAAGAAGCCGACGCTCTCGCACGCCGTCTCGAAGGCGGCAGCGAAGGCCGGAACGGCATGTTCCGGCACCGTGACGGAAAGCCTGGCAAGCGGGGGCATGCTCATGCCCGCTCGACGAACCGGTCGAGGATCCGCTTCACCCCGGTCGCAAACTCGACCTCGAGCCTGTCGTCCTCAACCGCGCGCACCGTGCCGTAGCCGAACTTCTGGTGGAACACCCGCGCGCCGACAGGGATCGCCTCCGTCCGTGCCGGCCGCTCCGCCACCTCCCAGGCGCCGGCCTCGATCACCCGCCCGCGCCCGCCGCCGCCGAAGCCGATCGCCGGGAAGACCGAGGCGGCGTCATGCAGCGGGCGGCCGGTGAGCCCTGGCGCGGTTTGGCGCACCACCTCCGCCTCCGGCAGCTCGGCGAGGAAGCGGGAGGGGATGGCCGCCTGCCAGTTGGCGTAGAGGCGGCGATTGGCCGCCCAGGAGACGATCGCGCGGCGGCGTGCGCGCGTGAGCCCGACATAGGCGAGCCTGCGCTCCTCCTCAAGCGCCCTGGTGCCGCTCTCGTCGAGCGCGCGCTGGTTCGGAAACAGCCCCTCCTCCCATCCGGGCAGGAAGACTGTGTCGAACTCGAGGCCCTTGGCGGCGTGCAGGGTCATCAGCGTCACCCTATCGCCCTCGGCTGCCTCGTCATTCTCCGTCACCAGCGCGACATGCTCGAGGAAGCCCTCGAGAGTCTCGAAGTCGGCGATCGCGCGCAAAAGCTCGCGCAGGTTGTCGAGCCGCCCAGGTGCTTCCGGGGACGGATCGTTCCGCCACATCTCCGTATAGCCGCTCTCGTCCAGCATCGCCGCGACCGCAGCGACATGGCCCTTTTGGCCGAGCATCTCCCGCCAGCGCGAGAGGTCGCGGAAGAACTGGGCGAGCGCAGGCCGCGCGCGCCCCTTCAGCGAGTCGGTGCCGAGAAGCGCCTCGGCAGCGACCGACAGCGGCAGGGCATGGCTGCGGGCATGCGCGACGATCGCGCGCATCGCCGTGTCGCCCACACCGCGGCGGGGGGTGTTGACGATACGCTCGAAGGCGAGATCGTCGGCTGGGCTTGCGAGCAGCCGCATATAGGCCAGCGCGTCGCGGACCTCGGCGCGCTCGTAGAAGCGCAAGCCGCCGACCACGCGATAGGGGATTCCGAGAATGATCAGCCTCTCCTCGAAGGCGCGCGTCTGCGCGCCGGTGCGCACGAGCACGGCGATCTCGGCAAGGGCGTGGCCGTCGCGCTTGAGCTGCTCGATCCGGGCGCCGACCATGCGCGCCTCCTCCTCGCTGTCCCAGAGCGCGTGCACCTCGACCTTGTCGCCGTCGGCGTCCTCGCGGCCGGGGCGCAGCGTCTTGCCGAGCCGCCCCGCGTTCTGCGCGATCAGCGCCGATGCGGCGGCGAGGATCGGCCGTGTGGAGCGGTAATTGCGCTCGAGCCGCACAATCCTCGCCCCGGGGAAGTCGCGCTCGAAGCGGAGGATGTTCTCCACCTCCGCCCCGCGCCAGGAGTAGATCGACTGGTCGTCGTCGCCGACGCAGCAGATGTTTCGGTGCCGCTGCGCAAGCAGCCTGAGCCAGAGATACTGCACCGTGTTGGTGTCCTGGTACTCATCCACCAGAAGGTAGCGGAAGCGGCGGTGCCAGTCCGCGAGCAGGTCTGGCTCCCGTTGCATCAGCGTCACGGTGTGCAGCAGGAGGTCGCCGAAGTCGCAGGCGTTGAGCGCGGCAAGCCTCGCCTGGTACTCGGCGTAGAGGGCGCGGGCGCGGCCGGCTGCGAAATCGCTGTCCTCTGCTGGGGTGATGGCGGCTGGGGCGAGGCCGCGGTCCTTCCAGCGCTGGATGAGCGCCATCAGCGCCGCGGGCGGCCAGCGCTTGTGGTCGAGATGAGCCGCTTCCGTCACCTGCTTGAGCACGCGCAGCTGGTCGTCGCTGTCGAGGATGGTGAAGTTGGGCCGCAGGCCCGCGCGCTCGGCATGCCGGCGCAGCATCCTCGCGCAGAGGGAATGGAAAGTGCCGAGCCAGAGCCCCTCCACGGGCCGGCCGATCATCGCCGCCACGCGGTCGCGCATCTCGCGCGCCGCCTTGTTGGTGAAGGTGACGGCGAGCACCTCGCCGGGTGCTGCGCGGCCGGTGAGCAGGAGATGGGCGAAGCGCGCGGTCAGCACGCGGGTCTTGCCCGTGCCCGCACCCGCGAGCACGAGCACTGGACCGTCGAGAGTCTCGACCGCCTCGCGCTGTTCCGGGTTCAGCCGCGCGAGATAGGGATAGGGGTCCATCGCGGAAGAATGGTCGCGCCGCACGCTTGGGGCAACGCCCGCGCCGGCTGATTGCGCGCTGCTGTCGGGCGCTACTGGCAGATGCCGATCGAGCCTTCGGCGCAGATTCGCTGGCCGTCCACCCAGCGCGCGCCGCCGAGCTGGGCGTTGTTGAAGTCCGCGCCGGTGAGATCGGCGCCGGTGAGATCGGCACCGGAGAGGTCGGCCCGGAAGAACTGCGCACGCCTCAGATCCGCCTCGCGGAGTGAGGCGCCGCGCAGGTCGGCGCGGGTGAAGTCGGCGCTGCGCAGGTTGGCGCCGGAGAGGTCTGCGTCGCGCATCGCTGCAGAGACGAAACGGGCGTCCCGGCCGTCGATTCGCGGAAGTTTCGCGCCGACGAGATTGGCGCGCTGCAGCGAGGCGTCGCGGAGCACGGCGCCGGCGAGGTCGGCGCCGGCGAGGTCGCGCCGGTCGAGGAGGCAGCGCCGCCAGTCCACGCCCGGTGCCGGGGGGGCGTTGCAGGCAGCATGGGAGGGAACGGCGCCGAGGAGCACGAGCGCCGCGAGAAGGGCCGGTAGCGTGTGCATCGCGGGGCATATAGAACAGGCGCGCGGGCCCGGAAAGGGCAGATCCGCCGACCCACCCCCGCAGCCGGAGGCCGATGCGAGGCGCGCTCGAGTTCTGTGCACGACGCGGCGCCGGCCTGCTCGCGGTCTCGGTGTTCGTCGGGCTGTTCGCGCCGCCGCTTGCTTCGGCGATGCGGTTCATCATCACGCCCACGGTGGTTGGGCTGATGACGCTTGTGTTGCTGCGGGTCGATTTCGCCGCCGTCTTCGCCTATCTGCGCCGGCCGCTCCTCGTCGCTTGGCTGCTTCTGTGGCTGATGGTCGGCGCGCCGCTTGCCGCCTATGCCGCGGTGCGGCTTGCCGGGCTGGAGGGGCCGGTCGGTGCCGCCTTTGTGATCGCAGCGACCGGCTGCGCCGCCACCTCAGCGCCAGCCTTCGCGCGCCTCGTCGGGCTCGATGCGCAACTTTCGCTCGTCGGGTCGGTGCTCTCGACCCTGCTCGTGCCCATTACCGCCCCGCCCCTCGCGCTCGGGCTGATCGGTGTGGAACTGCCGATCACGGTCGCAGGTCTGTCGGCGCGGCTTGCCCTCGTGGTCGGCCTGCCGCTGCTGCTCAGCCTCGCGATCCGCCGGATCGCCGGGGAGGATCGCCTCAGGCCCTGGGGAGGCGCGGTCGACGGCGCCGCGGTGCTGCTGGTCTGTCTCTACGGGGTCGGGGTGATGGACGGGGTCCTCGCCGCCCTGCTCGACAGGCCCGGCTTCGTCGCCTTCGCAACCGCTCTCGCCTTCCTCTGCAACTTCGGGCTGAACGCGCTGACCACGCTCGTGTTCCTACCCTTCGGCGCGCCGGTCGCCTACGCAACTGGGCTGATGTCGGGCAACCGCAACATGGCGCTCTATCTTGCGGTGATGCCGCAAGACAGCGACCCCGCACTCCTGATGTTCTTCGCGCTCTGCCAGTTCCCGCTGTTCCTGAGCCCCTTTCTGCTGCGGCCGGTCTATCGCTGCCTGGTCAGGCCGCTTCCGTCCGCGCCGCCTCGGTCGTGACGGAGGCCTCGCGCCGCGGCCGCACGCCAAGGATGTGGGCGATGGCGAAGCTGAGGTCGGGCCGGTTGAGGGTGTAGAAGTGGAACTCGTCGATGCCGCAGGCCTGCAGGAGCCGCACCTGCTCGGCGGCAGCGACGGCGGCGACCATGCGGCGTGTCTCCGGATCGTCGTCGAGCCCTTCGAACAGCCTGGCGAGCCAGGCGGGCACGGTCGCCCCGCACATGGCACTGAACTTCACAACCTGGGCGAAATTGGTCACCGGCAGGATTCCGGGGACGATCGGCACGGTGATGCCTGCGGCGAGGCAGCGGTCGAGGAAGCGAAGATAAGTGTCGGTCTCGAAGAAGTACTGGGTGATCGCGCGTGTCGCGCCCGCATCGATCTTGCGCTTGAGATTGTCGAGATCGGCCTGCGGCGAGGCGGCGGCGGGGTGCGTCTCCGGATAGGCGGCGACCGAGATCTCGAAGGGCGCGATCGCCCTGAGCCCCGCCACGAGATCGGCTGCGAAGGCGTAGCCCTCGGGATGCGGCTCGTAGCGGGACGCGCCGGCGGGCGGGTCTCCGCGCAGCGCCACGATATGCCGCACGCCAGAGTCCCAGTAGGCGCGGGCGACAGCGTCCACCTCAGCCCGCGAGGCGCCGACGCAGGTCAGGTGCGCGGCGGGGGTGAGGGAGGTCTCGCGGGCGATTCGCGCAACCGTCGCGTGCGTCCTCTCCCGCGTCGTGCCGCCGGCGCCGTAGGTGACCGAGACGAAGCGCGGGCGCAGCGGCTCGAGCCTGCGGATGCAGGACCAGAGCTGCGCCTCAAGCGCCTCGGTCTTCGGCGGGAAGAACTCGAAGGAGAGCTTCGGCGGCGCAAGCCCATCCGGGCGCGCGGGAAGGGCCGAGAAGCGAGGCCCTGCCGCCCAGCGGGCGAGCACCGAGTCTGGCTGGATGTCGACGGGCTGGTCCGGCATCGGGGGCCTTTTTCTGCGCTGTTCCAGGCCATCAATGGCGACGGGCAGCGTTGCGCGCAAGCCTCGCCCGAGCGGCGTGTGAGGCGACGCACTCATAAACCGCTTGCAAACCCGCCTATGCGACCGTAGGTGCCGAACGCTAGTGTTAGGACGATGCGGCAGGCACGCCTGTGGCACGCGGATGTCGTGCGGCTTGTGGCCGCGGTCGTGACAACAGAGCTTTGGGTGAGACCGTGACCTTTCGCCTGCCCTCGTGCTTCGCCGCCGCCTTCGGCGCGCTCGCGCTGCTTTGCGGCTGCAACACCCCGCCGCCGCCTTCCGACCCGGAGGCGCGGGCCGAGTATTTCGAAACGAACGATCCCCTGGAGCCGACCAACCGGGTAATCCACTTCGTCAACGAGGGCTTCGACACGCTGCTTCTGCGCCCGGCTGCCGAGGCCTACCGGATCTTCGTGCCGCCGCCGATTCGCACCGCCGTCGGCAACGTGCTCGACAACCTGCTTCTTCCCCGCAGCGCCATCTACGACCTGATGCAGGGCAACCCGAGACTCGCCGGGCAGAACGCCGCGCGCTTCGTGATCAACTCCACGCTCGGCGTCGGCGGCATCTTCGACCTCGCCTCCGACATGGGCATAGAGGGACGGTTCGAGGATTTCGGGCAGAACCTCGCCGTCTGGTCCGGCACCACCAATGGCGGCCCCTACATCGTCCTGCCCGTGCTCGGGCCCTCGAATCTGCGGGACACGTTCGGCCGCGGCATCGACCTGTTCACCGACCCCTTCGCCTACATACTCGGGCCGGAGCTCCGGATCGCCCGCACCGCCGTCTCGGCGATCGACAGCCGCGAACGTCTGATCGAGCCGCTTGATGCGCTGAAGGCCTCGAGCGTCGACTACTACGCTGCGGTCCGCAGCGCCTACCTCCAGCAGCGCGAGCGCGAGATACGCAACGAGGGGCGGGTGCAGCGCCGGTTCTTCAACTGGGGCGGCGAGCTGCGCGCCGGGCCGCAGCGATGACACGCCGCGGCGCCCTGGTCGCGACGCTGTGTCTCGCGGTCTTCGGCGCGGCACGGTCCTCAGCCTCGGCAGATCTCGCCGCGCGGGCTGCGCGCTTCATCGAGGCCCGCGGAGCCGAACTGATCGCGGTCGTGAACGGCAACGGCTCGGCCGAGGAGAAACGGGAGAAGGTGACGGAAATCCTCCGCGAGTCGGTCGATGTGCGCGGGCTCGCCCAGTTCGTCCTCGGCAGGCACTGGCGCACCGCAACGGAGGCACAGAGGAGCGAGTATCTCGCCCTGTTCGAGCAGGTGCTCGTGCGCAACCTCTCCGCCCGTTTCGGCGAGCTTGCGGGCGTCACCTTCACGCTGGCGCGCAACCAGATGGTCTCTGAGGATGAGGCCGTCGTCTCCACGGTGGTTGCGCGGCAGAACACCCAGGCCGTGACACTCGACTGGCGTGTCGCCGAGGTCGACGGCAAGCCCAAGATCGTCGATGTCGTCGCCGAAGGCACGAGCCTCAGGATCACCCAGCGGTCTGAGTACGCCGCTGTTGTGCAGCGTACGGGAGGGATCGAGGGGCTGCTGCGGGCGATGCGCCAGCAACTTGCGCAGCTCGAGCAGGCAGAGGCGAAACGCTGAGCCCGGCCTGCAGGCCGGTCAGGCCTTCACCACCTCGAGATAGGCGATCGCCTCGTTGATGCCGCCGAAGGCTCGCCGGGCAGCGATCTCGCGCGGATCGAGCGCACCAGAGAGGCGCGCGAGCATCGCCTCGTCGCGCGGGTAGGGGACCGACTCCCCGGCAAGCGCCCAGAACGCGGCATCGGGAGCCCCGGGCGAGCGGCAGGCGACCAACAGCCGGCCGCCAGGCCGAAGCCGCGCGAAGGCTGCGACGAGCAGCGACTCCGCGACCGCGTCCGCCATGATCTCCAGGCTCTTGCAGTAGGCGAAGTCGAACTGGCCGAGCAGGTCGGGCCTGAGCAGGGTGGCGAGAGGGCTGCGCCGGATCGGCAGCACCCAGGGCAGAGGCAGAGACCGGGCGATCTCCGTCGCCGCCTCCGGCTCGGACACGAGCCCGACCCAGCGCCGTATGCCGCCCGAAGGCCCGGCGAGCGTGGCCTCCGCCTCGCGCATGTGGCCCGGGGCGATCGCCAGGATCTCGGCGCCTGGGCGTTGCTCGGCGATCGAGTCGGCGACCCGGGCGATCAGCCGGCGCCGGTCGCGCACCGCTTCGGGGCCAGGGAGGGCGGAGGTCGCGGCATAGATGTTCCGGCCGACCCGGTCGGCAGCGCGCACCAGCCGCTCAGCCTCGGGATGCCGCAGCATCAGGTCGCCAAGCGTTGTCTCAGGCGCGGCGCTGCCAGCGCGCCAGGCCTGCGCGACCAGAGGGTCGCGGCGGAGCTTCCCCGCCAGAGGGTGGAGGGAGAGGGCGCGGCGCAGGACCGACCACTCCCGCGAATCCGCCTGGTCGGCCGCGGCGGCAAGGGCTGCGACGAACCGGCCCACGGCGCGGTAGGCGGAGGCCGGATCCTCGAGTTCAGCGGCACAGGAATCGGCGAGCCGGACCAGTCCGGCACCGTCTCGCGCCTCGAGAAAAACCTGGATCCGATTGCGCATGCACCTCCTCCCGCTCGTCCGGCCGCGGCGCGAGCTGGCCCGCGCAGGATGTGCGCGCGGCCTCGGAACGCCATCACCCGAACGGGTGAGCGGCATTGAATGCGACGCCCCGACGGGCGATGGTTGCGGCATGCAGGATCGTTCCGCCCTTTCCCTCGGCCTCGCCTTCGCTGAGGCCGCCTTCGATGGCGCGCCGCTCAGGACTGCGCTTGCGCATCTCGCGCAGGCGTCAGGGGCGGAGGAGGTTTTGCTTTACCGACTCTCGGGCGGGGGCGGCTGGTCCGACGTGCAGTGCCTCCGCACCCGGGACGACGTGCTCGCCGCCTATCGCCGGCTTGCGCTCGCGCACAACCCGAGGCGGCCCGTATGGGCGCGCGCGCCCCACGGCGAGGCGATCGAGTTCGACCGCCATGTGCCGCCTGAGGCGCTGGCAG
>Ga0308411_10002833_pt1 | contig 11620 bp, 8 predicted proteins | sample HotsprottomLayer_2_FD_203530 | JGI IMG/M metagenome (GOLD analysis project Ga0308411, IMG submission 203530) | Hot spring phototrophic mat microbial communities from Octopus Spring, Yellowstone National Park, Wyoming, United States -... | ecosystem: Environmental > Aquatic > Thermal springs >... | reverse complement strand
TCGCCGGGCGAGCACGACGTGTTCGGCTCGCAGCAATACGCGCCGCTCTTCGGCGTCGAGGTGCCCTGACGCTGGTTTCGCGTCGCGAAACACCTTTTTTGTGGCCGGGTTGGGCCGCCGGGCCTAGTCTCGCTGCAGCCGGGTCTTCGCGCCCGGCCGCGGCGGCGACGGGGGGACGGTGCGGAGCGGGGCAGAGCCGGCGACCGAAAGGGACGGGGGGGCGAACCGCCCCGACCTGCCGCCCGCGACCTTCGAGGAGTCGCGCCGGCTGATCGCCGCCGCCAGCCGCTTCGTGCCGGGCGGCGTGTCGAGCAACTTCCGCATGGGCATGGTGCCCACGCCGCTCGTCTTCGAGCGCGCGGACGGCCCCTATCTGTTCGACGCCGACGGCAACCGCCTGATCGACTACTACCTTGCCATGGGGCCGATGATCCTCGGCCACAATCCCGAGGTGGTGCGACGGGCGGTGATAGCGCAGCTCGACCGCGGCGTGCTCTATGGCGGGCAGAGCCGGATCGAGGCCGAGGCGGCGGAGCTCTTCTGCGCGCTGGTGCCCTGCGCCGAGAAGGTCCGCTTCGCCGGCTCCGGCTCCGAGGCGGTGCAGGCGGCGCTCAGGCTCGCGCGTGCCGCCACCGGCCGCCGCATCGTTGTCAAGTTCGAGGGCCACTACCACGGCTGGTTCGACTCCGTGCTGGTCTCGGTCGCGCCTCCCGCCGACCGGGCTGGCGAGCGCGGGCACCCGAACCCGGTGCCGGGCAGCGCCGGCCAGGACGAGACCGCCTGGGGCAGCGTCGAGGTGCTGTGCTGGAACGACCTCGCCGCGGTCGAAGCGCGCCTCGCCGCGGGAGACGTCGCCGCCGTGATCATGGAGCCGGCGATGTGCAACGCCGGGGCGATCCTGCCCCTGCCCGGCTATCTCGAAGGCGTGCGCGCGGCGTGTTCGCGCACCGGCACGGTGCTGATCTTCGACGAGGTGATCACCGGCTTCCGCGTCGCCCCGGGCGGCGCGCAGCAGCGCCTCGGCGTCACGCCCGATCTCGCCACCTTCGGCAAGTGCCTCGCCAGCGGCTTCCCGGTCTCGGCGGTCGCCGGCAAGGCCGCGCTGCTCGACCTGTTCGCGACCGGCGGCGCGCTGCATGGCGGCACCTACAACGCCCATCCCGCCAGCATGGCGGCGACCGTCGCCACCCTGCGCACGCTCGCGGATGGCCGGGTGATCGCCGCGATCGAACCCCTCGGGCGGCGGCTGATGGAGGGGATCGCCTCGATCCTCGCCAGGGCGGGCATCCCGGCCACCGTCACGGGCTTCCCGCAGATCTTCCACGTCGCCTTCGGGCTGACCGAGCCGGCGCGCGACTGGCGCGATCTGCTGCGCGTCGACAAGCCGCGCTACATCCGCTTCTGCGGCGAACTCCTGAAGCATCGCGTGCGCGCGCTCGAACGCGGCGCCTGGTTCCTCTCTGCCACCCATGACAGCCTGGTGATCGAGGAGACGCTCGCCGCGGTCGCGGAGGCGGCGCAGGTGGTCTGATGCGCATCGCCCTAGGCTCGATCTTCCAGGAGAGCAATACCTTCGTGCCCTTCCGCACGGGGATGCAGGGCTTTCTCGACCACTATGTGCGGCGCGGCGACGCCCTGCTCACCGGCTTCGGCACGGCGCGCGTCGAGATCCCCGGCATGCTCGCGGTGCTGCGCGGGGCGGGCGCGACACCGGTGCCGCTGCTCGCGGCTTATGCCGGCGCCGGCGGGCCGGTCGAGCGCGCGGCGTTCGAGGAATTGCTCGGCGACATGCTGGCGCGGCTCAAGGCCGCCCTGCCGGTGGACGGGGTGCTGCTCGCGCTGCACGGCGCGATGGCGGTCGAGGACGAGGAGGATGCCGAGAGCGAGATCATCGAACGCGTGCGCGCGCTCGTTCCGCCCGGCACGCCCATCGGCGTCTCCTTCGATCTGCACGCGCATGTCACGCCGCGCCTGTTGCAGCCCGACGTGTTCATCGTCGGCTACCAGCAATACCCGCATGTCGACCTCTACGAGACCGGCGAGCGCACCGCGCGGCTGCTGCTCGCGACGCTGGCGGGGCGTCGCCACCCCGTGATGGCGCTCGCGAAACGGCCGATGATCGTCAGCCCGGTGAACGGCCGCACCGCCGACGGCCCGCTTGGCGAGGTCGCCACCGCGGCGCGCGCGCTGGAGGCGGAGGGCGCCGTGCTGCACGCCTCGCTGTTCCCGGTGCAGCCGTGGCTCGACTTCGAGGATCTCGGCTTCGCGGCCCTCGTCTGCGCCGACGGCGATGCGGCTGCGGCGCAGGCGGCTGCGGACCGACTTGCCGACATGGCGTGGGAGCGGCGCGAGCGCCTGCTGCCGGACCTCACCCCGCTCGCGGAGGCGATCCGCATCGGCCTCGGCGAGCCCGGGCTCACGGTCGTGAGCGACAGCGGCGATGCGCCAAGCGGCGGGGCGGGCGGCGACAGCGTCGCGGTGCTGCGGGCGCTGCTCGCCGCTGGCGCCGACCGTGCTGAGCGGCTGACCTATCTCACGCTCGTCGATCCGCCGGCCGCGCGCGCGGCCGCCGCCGCCGGACCGGGCGCCACCGTGCTGCTCAGCCTGGGCCACCACTTCTCGCGCGACGACGGCAGTCCGATGATGGTTTCGGGCCGCGTGCAGGCCGTGACCGACGGCGACTACGTGATGCGCGACGCAGGCGCGCAAGGCACGCGCGCCCATATGGGCTTGACTGCTGTGATCGCGCTCGGCGCGATCCGGATCGCGGTCCGCTCCGTACCGGGGCTGGAATGGGATACCGGCATCTACCGCTCGGTCGGGCTCGATCCCCGCGATGCGGGGCTCGTGTTCGTCAAGTCGCCCTCGCATTTCCGCGCCGCCTACGCCCCGATCGCCGATCGCATCCTGGTTGCCGACACGCCGGGGCCGACCTGCCCGAACATGCGCAGGGTGCCGTTCCGGCGCGTCCGCCGGCCGGTGCATCCGCTGGACCCGATGTGACATGCCGGCTCCGCACGCGCAGCACCCGGCAGGACAAAGCGACGCGCCCGGGCGGCGGGGAGAGGGATGATGCGTCTCGGTGTCCTCCACATCACGCAGGAGACGAACGACTTCAATCCCGTGCCGACCACGCTGCGCGACTTCGAGGCCTTCGGGATCTTCGAAGGCGAGGCGGTCTTCGAGAACCTGCGCGATGTCGGCTTCATCGGCGGCTTCCTCGCCGCGCTCGAGGCCTCGTCCCACGCGATCGAGGCGGTGCCGATCTTCCGCGCGCACTCGACCGCGGGCGGACGGATCGACAGGGACTCGTTCTGCTTCTTCGCACGCAAGATCCGCGACGGGCTCGCGGCTGCCGGCCCGCTCGACGGGCTGGCGCTGCAGCTCCATGGGGCCTGTGCGGCCGAGGGCGAGGACGATGTGGAGGGCGCGCAACTCTCCCTCTGTCGCGAGATCCTCGGCCCGGACGTCCCGATCGTGCTCTGCCTCGATCACCACGCGAATGTCACGCGCCGGATGGTGGCGGCCAGCACCGCGATCGTCGGCCATCGCACCCAGCCGCATGATCCGTTCGACACCGGACGGATCGGCGCGGACCTCCTGATGCGCATCTGCGCCGGCCAGGTGCGCCCCGTGATGACCTGGCGCAAGATCCCGCTGATTTCGCACCAGGAGCAGTTCCTCACGGCCAGGCCGCCGATGAAGACGTGGTTCGACCATGCCCGCGCCGCCGAGGCCGATCCGCGCGTGCTGCACGTCGCGCCCTTCCCGATGCAGCCCTGGCTCGACGTCGCCGAGGGCGGCTGGAGCACGGTGGTGGTGACAGACGACGACCCGGTGCTTGCGGAACGCCTCGCCGAGGAGTCCGCCGATCTCGCCTGGTCGCTGCGCGACGCGTTCCAGGTGAAGGAGGCCTTGCCGGTGGACGAGGCGGTGCGCATGGCGGATGCCGCGCCGAAGGGGGTCGTCGTGCTGAGCGATACCGGCGACACGGTGGCAGGCGGGGCGGCCGGCGACAGCAACGTCATCCTCGAGGCGATCCTTCGCCTGGGCATCACGAGCCGTGCGCTGATCCCGATGATCGCGCCGAAGGCGGTCGCGCGCCTGGTCGCCGCCGGCGAGGGGGCGACGGTGACGCTGCCGCTCGGCGGCGAGAGCGCGCCCGCCTTCTTTGCCCCGCTGGAGGTCACCGGCACGATACGGCGCATCGGCGGCGGCATCGTCAAGGCGGACAACCCGCACCAGCCCGCGATCGACATGGGCCGCGTCGTCGTGTTGGATACTGGGCCGGTGACCCTGCTGATCAGCGAGTTGCGCGGTATCGGCGGCAACATGCCCGAGATCTACCGCGCCTTCGGCATCGAGCCCTGCACCTACAAGATGGCGGTGCTGAAGACCGCCTCCAACTTCCAGTGGTTCGCGCCGATCTCCTCGCAGGTGATCCGCTGCGACACGCGCGGGCCCGGACAGTCCGACCTGTTCAGCCTGCCCTGGCGCCGCCTGCCGCGGCCGATCCATCCGCTCGATCCGGTTGCCCGATGGCGGGCGGCGCACGCGGCGGCGGGCGCGCTCGTCGAGCACGATCCAGAAAAGGAGGCTATACCATGCAGCGTTCCCGCTTCACCGTCCGCTCCGGCTTAGCCGCGTCGGTCATCGCCGCCGCATTCTCGCTCTCCGTCGCCAGCGAGACGAGTGCGCAGGAACTCCGCCCCGGGCGCATTCGCGCCGCCATCCTGGCCGACGTCAATGACTTCGATCCGATGTCGTTCCTGGCTGTAAACTTTCCCGTCATCAAGAATCTTTATGACAGTCTCATCGAGTACACCCCGGACGGCCGCGCCATACCGAACCTCGCCGAGTCCTGGACGATCGCCCCGGACAATCGTTCGGTCACGCTGACCCTGCGTGCTGACATCAAGTTCCACGGCGGCGCGGCCTTGGACGCCGAGGCCGTCTCGGCCACGCTGCGCAAGGCCGCCGATCCGCGTGCGGGCAAGCAGGTCTATCCCACAATGGCGATTGTCCAGGACTGGACAGTGATCGATCCGCGCACGATCCGCATCACGTTCAAGAACGCGGCGCCTACCCGCCAGATCACAGACCTTCTGCAGTTCATCTCGGTGATCGACCCGGCGGGGATCGAGACCGTAACGACGCGTCCCGCCGGCACTGGGCCCTACGTGCTCGCCGAGCGCGCAGTCGGTCAGCGCGTGAGGCTGGAGGCGAACCGCGCGCATTGGCGCGCCAATCAGCCGCTCTCGCCCGAGGTGGTGTTGACGGTCTTCGAGAATGACGCTGCAGCCGCAGCCGCTCTCGAATCGGGTGCCGTCGATCTCGTCTATGGCGCGCTGGGACGGACTGCTGTGCGTCTTCGCGGGGCTGGTTACCAAGTGGTCGAAGGACCGGGGCCGCTGGTGCAGGTTTTCCGCATCAACTCGACACGCGGCCCGTTCCGTAACCAGACTTTTCGGCAGGCCTTCAACTACCTGCTTGACCGCGCGAGTATCCTGCGCGTCGGCTATGCCGGACTGGGCGAGGTGACCGCCCTGCCCTGGGCGCCAACCAGCCCCGCGCATGATCCGTCATATGCCCAGCGCTATGCTTACGACCTTGAGAAGGCACGCGCACTGATCCGGCAATCGGGCTTGTCGCAGGCCGAGATCAACAGCTGGCGGCTGCTGGTGAATGGCGGCGATGAGGCCTTGGTGCGCATCAGCCAGATCGCTCAGGCGTCGTTTGCGCGCGTCGGGATGAACATCGAGCTCGACCTCAGGCAGGGTGCCGAGTTCAACGAGTCGATGCTGACGGGCAAGTTCGACGCGATGTTCGCCGGGATCGGCAACATCCAGAAGTTCCCGACACGGCTGACGACCAACAGCATCTATCGCACGGTGAACAACCCGGTCCTTGGCGAGCCGCATCCGCATCCGGAATACGTCGAGGCGATCCGGCGCGTGGACACGACGATCGGGAGCGAGGCCGAGGTGAAGGCAGCCTACGACAATCTGAACCGCGTGCTGGTCGAGACAGCGTTCGCAGTGCCGACAAACTCCTACCCCGTCGGGCTAATCGTCGCCTCGCCGCGCCTCGGCGGGTTCACGCTCGACATGGACAACATGCTCGTTGCGCGCACGCTTGGCTTCAGGCCGTGAGGCAAGAGGGCACGCGGACGGCTGAGGGCGCGGATGGCTGGGCCGATCCTCTCCGTCCGCGCGCTCGAGGTTGACTTCGTCGGCACCGGCCGGACGGTGCCGGCGGTGCGCGGCGTCGACTTCGACGTGCATGCCAACGAAGTGCTCGGGATCGTCGGCGAGTCGGGCTCGGGCAAGAGCGTCACCTCGCTGGCGATCGCGGGACTGCTGCCGCCGACCGCGCGCGTGCGCGGCTCGATCCGGCTCGGCGGGGTCGAGATCACCACGGCCGAGCACGAGACGCTCCGGCGCATGCGCGGCGTCGATGTCGGCATGGTGTTCCAGGACCCGACGACGACGCTGAACCCCGTGTTCACGATCGGCCGGCAGGTGACCGAGGGGCAGATCGCGCACGGGCGCCTGCGCCCCGATGAGGCGCGCCCGCGCGCGATCGAGCTCCTGCGCGAGGTCGAGATCCCTGACCCGGCCGGGCGGGTGGTGCAGTACCCGCACCAGTTCTCGGGCGGGATGCGCCAGCGCGCAGTGATCGCGATGGCGATGGCGGGACGGCCGCGTCTGATCATCGCTGACGAGCCCACCACCGCGCTCGACGTCACGGTGCAGGCGCAGGTGCTGGCGCTGCTCGCCCGCCGCCAGGCGGAGACGGGAGCGGCGGTGATCCTCATCACGCATGATCTCGGCGTGATCGCCGAGATGGCGCACCGCGTGGCGGTGATGTATGGCGGGCGCATCGTCGAGTCCGGGCCGGTCGAGGCGATCTTCGCCCGGCCGCGTCATCCCTACACGCGTGCGCTCCTGCGCAGCCTGCCGCAACTCGACGGCGCCGCGACGCGGCTCGAACCGATCCCGGGACAGCCGCCGGCGCCGGCAAACCTGCCGCCCGGCTGCCCCTTCCATCCGCGCTGCGTCGTATCGGGGGGGCGCGAGCGCTGCCGCATCGAGGAACCGAGCCTGCGGGCCTGCGGACCGGCGCATCTCAGCGCCTGCCATTTCGCCGAGGAGGTGCCGGCGCCGCTGCTGCGACGCCGGACCGACAGCGAGGCGCACGCGCGGCCCCACCTGCGGCGCCAAACCGAACCGCTGCTGTCGGTGGAGAACCTTCAGGTGCACTTCCCGATCAGGGCCGGCATCCTGCGGCGCCGCATCGGCTGGCTGCGCGCGGTGGACGGCGTGAGCCTGACGGTGCACGAGGGCGAGACGGTCGGCCTCGTCGGCGAGTCCGGCTGCGGCAAGACGACGACGGGCCGCGCCATCATGGGGCTGGTGAAGGCGACCGGTGGCCGCATCCGTTTCGGCGGCCGCGACATCACCGCGCTCGGCCGCGGCGCGATGCGCGAGGTGCGCCGCCACATGCAATACGTCTTCCAGGACCCTTTCGCCTCCCTCAACCCGATCAAGAGCGCGGGCGAGATCGTCGCCGAGCCTTTGCGCATCCACGGGCTCTACGAGCAGATGGGTGGTGCCGCGCGGATCGCGCGGCTGTTCGAGATGGTGGGACTGTCGCCGAGCATGATGGGCCGCTTCCCAAACGAGTTTTCGGGCGGGCAGAAGCAGCGCATCGGCATCGCGCGCGCGCTCGCCCTCGAGCCGCGCCTGCTGATCCTCGACGAGCCGGTGGCGTCACTCGATGTCTCGATCCAGGCGCAGATCATCAACCTGCTGCAGGATCTGCAGCGCGAACTCGGCCTTGCCTACCTCTTCATCGCGCATGATCTGGCGGTGGTGCGGCACATCTCCGACCGCGTCGCCGTGATGTATCTCGGGCGGATCGTCGAGGAGAGCGACAAGGAGGTCCTCTACGCCACACCGGTGCATCCCTATACTCAGTCTCTGCTCTCCGCTGTGCCGGTGCCGGATCCGACCCTGCGCGGCGTGCGCAAGCGCATCGTGCTCCAGGGCGAGATCCCCAACCCGGCCGCACCGCCTTCGGGCTGCACCTTCCACCCGCGCTGCTTCCGCGCCGATGCGCGCTGCCGCACCGAAGCGCCGCCGTTTCGCCCCTATGCCGGCCTGCCGACGCGCACCGCATGCCACCACGCGAGACCCCTCGTGCCGGCCGAAGGCCCCGCGCGCCCGGAGGCGGTGGCGTGACGATGCGCCGTTCGCGCGAACTCGCGAGACGGGTGTTCGCCCACCGCGCCGCGCAGGCCAGCCTCGCCTGGCTGGCGACGTTGATCCTGCTCTCGCTCTTCACTCCCCTGCTCCCCATCGATCCGCTGGCGCAGGACTTGCTGGCGGAACTGCAGGGACCGTCGGCCGCGCACTGGTTTGGCACGGACGAACTCGGCCGCGACATCCTCGCGCGCGTGATCTACGGCGCGCGCACCTCGCTGATGACGGCGGCCGGCGCGGTGGCGATCGCCGGTGCGATCGGCGTGCCGATCGGGCTGCTCGCCGGCTTCTTCGGCGGCTGGCGCGACGCGGTGCTGATGCGGCTGGTCGACGTGCTGCTGGCGCTGCCGGGCATCCTGCTGGCGATGGCGATCATCGCCGTGGTCGGGCGGAGCCAGGCAGCGGCCTTGCTCGCGGTCGGCATCACCGGCATTCCCTCCTTCGCCCGCATCACCCGCGCCCAGGTGCTGTCGTTGCGCAAGCGCGACTTCGTCGTCGCGGTCGAGGCGCTCGGCGGCTCGGCCGCCTACATCATGTTCCGCACCGTGCTGCCGAACTCCTGGAGTCCGATCCTGGTCCAGGTGGTCGTGCTGTCCGCGGTGGCGATCCTGCTGGAGGCCGCTCTCGCCTTCCTCGGCATCGGCATCCCGCCGCCGACACCATCCTGGGGCGAGATGCTGCGCACCGGCAAGACCTTCCTCTACGAGGCGCCGACCTATGCCGTGCTGCCCGGCCTCGTGCTCACGCTGACGATCCTCTCGCTCGACATGCTCGGCCGCGTGATGGCCTCGGTGCTCGAGGACCGCCATGAGATCGAGGCGCCCGCGGCGCTGCAGGGAGGCCGACCGTGATCGGCTACATGCTCCGTCGCCTCGCGCAGCTCCTGCCGGTTCTGCTGATTGCGTCGTTCTGCATCTGGGCTATGATCTATGCGATCCCGGGTGGCCCTGTCGGAATGATCCTCGGCGAGAACGCGACACCCGAGCAGATCGCTGCGCTGCGCGCCGAGCTCGGACTGGATCGGCCGGTGATCGTGCAGTACTGGGAGTGGCTGACGAGGGCGCTCGGCGGCGATCTCGGCCTCTCGCTGCATTCGCGCCAGCCGGTCGCGTCGCTGATCGGCGAACGCCTTCCGGCGACGGTTCAGCTGGGTCTCGCGGCGACCGTCGTCGGACTGGCGATCGGCGTGCCGGTGGCGGTGGCGAGCGCGCTCAGGCCCGGCTCGTGGCTGGACCGGACCCTCAGCATCTGGAGTGCGCTCGCGCTCGGCGTGCCGACCTTCTGGCTCGGGATCCTGCTGATCCTGCTGTTCGCGGTGCACCTGCGCTGGCTTCCCTCGGCCTCTGGCTACCTGCCGCTCTGGGAGTCACCGTTCGAGATGCTGCGCAACACGCTGCTGCCAGCCTTCACGCTCGGGATGTATGTCTCAGGCATCTTCGCCCGCTTCCTGCGCGCCTCACTGGTGAGCGAGCTGCGTGCCGACTACGTCCGCACCGCGCGCTCGAAGGGCCTGCCCGAGCGCGAGGTGGTCGGGCTTCACGTGATGCGCAACGCGATGCTGCCCTTCGTCACCATCGTCGGGCTGATGATGGCGAACTTCATCGGCGGCACGGTCGTCACCGAGGCGGTGTTCACCTATCCCGGCCTGGGCCGGCTGCTGATCACGGCGATCAGCACGCGGGACTATCCCCTGATCCAGGGCTGCATCCTGGTCATCCTGGTGATCTACATCGTCATCAACGTCATGGTGGACGTGCTCTATGCCTATATCGACCCGCGCATCGAGTACGCCTGAGCGGCGATGAGCGCGCCGGAGGACGACCCGCCCGCATCGCCGGCGACGCTGTTCGACCTGACGGGACGTGTCGCGCTCGTGACGGGCGCCTCGCGCGGGCTCGGCTGGGCGATCGCGCGCGCGCTCGCCGCAGCCGGTGCGCGGGTGGCGCTGAGCGGGCGCGATGCGGCCGCGCTCGCATCGCGCGAAGCGGCTATGCGCGCCTGGGGTCTGGCGGCGGAGGTCGCGTCGTTCGACGTGACGGATGCCGAGGCCGCGACCGCCGCAGTGCGAGCGCTCGCGGAACGGCATGGCCGGCTCGACATCCTGGTCAGCAATGCCGGAGGCAGCGTGCGCAAGCCCGCGCTCGATCAGACCGACGCGGATTTCCGCGCGGTCGTCGAGGAGCACCTTGTCGCCGGGTTCCGGCTCGCACGCGAGGCTGCGCGGTTCATGGTGCCTGCCGGCTCAGGGCGGATCCTGTTCGTTTCCTCCATCAACGCCTTCATCGTCCGCCCCACCATGGCGGGCTATGCCGCGGCCAAGGCCGGCATGAACGGGCTTGTGCGCGCGCTCGCGGTGGAACTGGCGGCGAGCGGCGTGACGGTGAACGCGCTGGCGCCCGGCTACGTGCTGACACCCGGCAACGAGGCGTTGCGGAGGAACGACCCCGCATTCGAGGCGCGCATCGCCGCGCGCACGCCGGCGGCCCGCTGGGGCAGGCCGGACGAGATCGGCGCGGCCGCGCTCTATCTCTGCTCCGCCGCGGCGTCCTACACCAACGGCGCCGTGCTCACGGTCGACGGCGCGCTGACGGCAGCCATCTGAGCCATGAGCCTCGATTTCCGTTACGTCGTCAAACCAGTCCGCAAGGCGCTGCAGCTCCTGGAGGCGCTGGTGGGCGGGGGGCGGCCGCTGACGCTGTCGGAGATCGCCGAGCGCACCGCGCTGCCCAAGACCACCGCCTTCCGCTACCTCTACACCCTGCGCTCGGCCGGGTTCGTCGCGCAGGCGGAGGGTGACGACGCCTACATCCCGGGGCCGCGGCTCGCGGCGATGCCGGCACCGGCCGCCGCGATCGAGGCGCTCCGTCAGGCCGCGCTGCCCGAGATGCAGCGGCTGCAACTCCGCTTCAACGAGACGGTCAATCTCGGCGTCGCCGAGGGGGCGGAGGTGGTCTATGTCGCGATGGTGGGCAGCACGCGCTCGCTGCGCATGGAGGCGGCGATCGGGTCGCGTGATCCGCTCCATTCCACCGGCCTCGGCAAGGCGATGCTGGCGGCGCGTCCGACGCCGGAGCGGCTGGAGGGCCTGCCGCGACGCTTGCTGAGGCGCACGCCGCGCACGATCACCAGCCGCACCGCGCTGGCCGAGGATCTCGATCTCGCGGCAGCACGGGGCTTCGCGCTCGATCTGGAGGAGAACGAGACGGGCGCCCATTGCGTCGCCGCGGCTATCCCCTTGCGCAGCCTCGTGGCCGCGATCAGCGTTTCCGGCCCGGCGCAGCGCCTGCCGGCGGATCTCCTGCCGCGCATCGGCGCGGCCCTGATGCAGGCAGTCGCCGTGATCGCCGCGCGCTTCG
>Ga0308411_10002832_pt1 | contig 11621 bp, 9 predicted proteins | sample HotsprottomLayer_2_FD_203530 | JGI IMG/M metagenome (GOLD analysis project Ga0308411, IMG submission 203530) | Hot spring phototrophic mat microbial communities from Octopus Spring, Yellowstone National Park, Wyoming, United States -... | ecosystem: Environmental > Aquatic > Thermal springs >... | reverse complement strand
AGGTGGATCGCCTGACGATTCGCTGGCCTTCGGGCAAGGAGCAGATCGTCGAAAAGATCCCCGCCAATCGCCACATCGTCGTTGAGGAACAGCGCGAGGGGTTCGAGACGGTCGTACCGGGGCAGATGATCGCCCCCTGAGCCGCGTTCACCGCACCGAAGCCGTCCCGTTGAAGTACGCCTGGTACTTCGGCCAGGAATACTCGGCGATGAGCCGGCCCAGTTTCAGGCCGTCGATGTTGTCAGTCTGGATGTGATAGCCGCCCATGACCCGTGAGATGCCTGCCATCTCGGCCGTGCCGCTGAACGTGGGCAGGTCGAGGAACACATGGCAACTCAACTTTGGATCCAACGCCAACTTCCCGAAGCGACTCTGGATCACCTCACAGGCCACGTTCGGCTCGGTGAGTTCGCCCGCCTTGCGATACTCGCGTCCGCCAAATCGGTCGCTGCCGGTGAACAACGCTAGCATGCGGCTCGCTGCGCCGCTGGCGGTGCTGTGTCCAGAGGGGTAGCCGGGAAACGGCGGAGTGATGAAGGTCAACGGCGAGTAGGGCAGCCAGTTCTCCGCCGGCAACTCGATGACCCCCTTGCCTGGGCCACCCCAGCCGACGATCTTCTTGCCCCGGTACAGATAACGCACCAGTGTCCACGGTCGCGAGCTGTCGTAATACCGCTTGGCATCCCAGCAAGCGATGAATGCATCGAACACCACATTGCCGACGCTGAAGAACAGCTTGACATCCGCGTCGAGTTCCTGTCGATCGCGTCGCGAGACTTCCTGAGCAAAGCGCAACCAGTGACCGGCCTGTCCGGTGGAGCGCGGGCCATCGCGCATGAACTCGACGATGGCTTTCTGTTCCACGCTCAGGTTGCCGTTGTATCGCAACACCTCGTCCACTTCCCGACGAAGTTGCTCGAGTTGGTGTACGACCGTGGGCGGCCCGGCCGGCCGAAACTGATCGCTGCGTTCTAGAGCGAACGGCTTGACACGATACCAGTGTGGCGTGAGGAAGCCCAGGATCACCTTACCGCCCTTGCCGTCGTCGAAGGGGATCGGCTGCCAGCGATCGGGGTCGAAGATCCGATCGGGCGGATTGATGGGGCGGTAGAAGGTATAGTCGGAATAGGGCACTCGGGTGCCGCCGACCTCATCGCCGTGCTGATTGGCTCCATCGGTTCGACGGTAGGCGATCAGGGCATCTGCTGCCAAGTTCCCCACCCCCTGCGGTGTGGCCGGATCGCGCGAATTGTTGTCTGGGTCGCCACCCTGTTGCCGCATTTGCTCGGCCAGCCATTTGCTGTCCTCTGGGAACAGGTAGAGCAGCACGCGATAGACCGCCTGGGCGATGGCCTTTTCCTTGTTGGCCAGGGTACGTTCGCTGACGGGACGACGCAATTGAGAACCCAGCCGACTGCCGACCGCGCGGGCATCGTAGGCGGCCCAGGCATCGTACATGCCCGTCACCACGATAGCCAACATGCGCGAGCCGATGGTGGGACGCGGGCCGGCCCTGTCATGCTCGCGAGCCGTTGCCTCCAGGGCGATGTCAAGCCAGCGATACGCTGCCGACCGCGATGCCAAGGTCGGCGGGGCGGCACTTTCGGATCGGCGAACGCTTCCCAGAGCAATCAACCCGGCAACAACAATGCCGCACCACAGGAGAGTCAACTGTCGATCTGTCATGGATGTCCTCCTGCCTCACCGATGAACCAAAATAGAAACGAGTAGTGAGCGTTTGGAACTGGAACGTGAAGAGTGATTGGGGATTTATTCTACTTCTTCGTTGCGGATCTACAAGCAGAAAGGCCGGTACGGCGATCGAGTTGACGAGGCCACGGAGCCGGCTTCATGGTACGCTGGTGAAGGACACGCCCCAGTTCGATGCCCATCACGTTGGTGCTTACTGCGTCCGCAGTCCGAGTTCACTCCTCAGCGCGAGACCTGCACATACTGGGCTACGCCTGCGAATCCAGACTCCTACAATACCCCTCGCCCGCCGTCAACTTGATCGTTTATCGGAGTCGAGACTTCTCATGAGCGACACCTCGTTGGTCAACGTGCTGCGTCCCCAACTCGACGAACTGCGCAACACCGGACTGTACAAACGCGAACGCTTGCTGGAAACCCCCCAGGCCGCCGACATCACTGTGGGCGGTCGCCACGTCGTCAACTTCTGCGCCAACAACTATCTGGGACTGGCCAATCACCCCGCTGTAGTCGCCGCCGCTCACGAGGGACTCGACCGCCTCGGCTACGGGCTGTCCTCGGTTCGCTTCATCTGCGGCACCCAGACGATCCACAAGCAACTCGAAGAGCAGATTAGCCGGTTCTTCGGCAAGCAGGACACCATTCTCTACACCTCGTGCTTCGATGCCAATGGCGGTCTGTTCGAGCCATTGCTGGGCGAGGTGGATGCCGTTCTCAGCGACGAACTCAACCACGCCAGCATCATCGACGGCATCCGTCTATGCAAGGCGCAGCGGTTCCGCTATCGCCACAACGACATGAGCGATCTGGAAGAGAAACTCCAGCAGGCCAAGTCCTGTCGTCTGCGGCTGATCTTCACCGACAGCGTCTTTTCGATGGACGGCGATCTGGCTCGCTTGCCGGACATCTGCGATCTGGCGGATCGCTACGATGCCATCGTCGCCATCGACGACTGTCACGGCACCGGCCATCTCGGCGCGGGCGGTCGCGGAGCGGCCGAGCAACTTGGCGTACTGGATCGCATCGACATCCTCACCAGCACGCTCGGCAAAACGCTCGGCGGCGCATCGGGCGGCTTCACCACCGCGCGACAGGAGGTCATCGACTGGTTGCGCAACAAGTCACGGCCGTATCTATTCAGCAACTCGGTGCCGCCGCCGCTGGTCTATTCCGCTCTGAAAACACTGGAATTAGTGGCTTCGCCGGAGGCCGGCGCGATGCGGCAGCAGTTGCAAGAGAACACGCGGCGACTGCGGGCCGGCCTGGAAGGGGCGGGCTTCCGACTCAAGCCTGGCCCGACACCGATTCTGCCCGTGATGATCGGCGAGGCGGGGCCGGCCGTCCGTCTGGCTGACCGTCTGCTCGAAGAGGGCATCTACGTCATCGCCTTCAGCTACCCAGTGGTGCCGCGCGGTCAGGCACGCATTCGCCTGCAAGTGTCCGCCGCCCACACCAGCGAACAGATCGACCACGCCATCACCGCCTTCACGAAGGTCGGCCGCGAACTGGAGCTGATCTGAATACGGTTCGTATTCGCAGCATACAGTGTCAGACTCCCAGGGTGCTGCGAAACTGAATGCGGAGCATCGATCGAGCGCGTTCCACGTCGCGATCGCGAATGGCGTGAAAGAGTTCGCGATGCTCCCAGATGATGCGGTCGGCATTGGCCTTCTCCCCATCGCGAGGAGCGATCTGGAAGAACTGCACTAGCACCTGCTGCATGCCGGCAATGAGTCGTGAGCCGGTCATGGCCAGGATGTGAGTGTGGAACTGCAAGTCCAGTTCGACGGACTGCCTGGAACTGGCATCGGCTCGCAAAGCGGCTTCCAGATCGCGAACGATTTCTTCGAGTTTGTCGATCTGTTCCTGAGTCGCCTGACGAATGGCCAATTCGATAGCTCCCACCTCCAGAGCATAGCGCAACAGGGCCACTTCGCGCCAGTCATCTGGCGAAGCCACCAAAGAAGGCAGACTGTGTGACAGTAAGCGAACAGGGTCAGGATGCCGAACCAGTAACCCTTTGCGTTTGCGGCCTTCCAGCATTCCCAGAGCCTGCAAGCGACTGACAGCCTCCCGCACGACCGTTCGTGATACCGCGTATTGCTCGGCAAGTTGCTTCTCGGTCATGAAGAAACTGCCATCGGGCAGTTGCTCGCGCTGAATGCGTTGGCGAATCTGCTCGGCCAGTTCGTCGGCCTGAGAAAGATCACGGGACGTGTTCGACAGAGTGTCCATTTTATACAGCCTCCACGAAAAAAATCCTAGCTGATTGACAGCCGATCTGTCAATAAGTAGTATTTTTCGCAGGATCATCTGGTGTTCTCGACGGGGGGCGGCAGGAAGAAATGTCTTGCGTGGACTGGTGTGTGGTCGTGGCCTACCTCGGGCTGATGCTCGGCGTGGGAGGCTATTTCGCACGCCGCAATCGCACTGCCGAGGATTATCTGCTAGGCGGTAGACGGCTGCCCTCGCTGGCACTCGGTCTGTCGTTGTTTGCCACTCTGGTCAGCACCTTGACGTACCTGAGCATCCCCGGAGAGATCATTCGCCACGGGCCGATGCTGATTACCCAGGTCGCCGCCCACCCGCTGATCTTTCTGCTGGTGGGCTATGGGCTGATCCCGCTGCTGATGCGTCAGCCGGTGACGAGTGCCTATGAGATCCTCGAAACCCGCCTAGGGCCGGGCATTCGCCGTGCCGGAGCGATGGTCTTTCTGCTGCTGCGGTTCGGCTGGATGGCCACCATTCTCTTTGCCACCAGCCAAGTTGTTCTCATCCCGCTTCTGGGCATCGATCCCGGCTGGACTGCCCTGCTCTGCCTCGGCATGGGTCTGCTGACTGCGGTCTATTCGTCACTGGGAGGTATCAAGGCGGTTGTGATGACCGATGCCATTCAGTCACTGACCATGCTAACGGGAGCTATCGCGACCTTGACGGTGATCAGCCTGCGAATGGGCGGAGTGTCGGGGTGGTGGCCCTCGGAATGGCCGGCTCACTGGCAGTCGCCTAGCTGGGGCTTCGATCCACAACCGCGAATCTCGTTTGGCATCCTGCTCATCTCGACCACCTTGTGGCACGTCTGTACCAACGGCTCCGATCAAATGTCGATCCAGCGATTTCTTTGCACACGCGACCCAGCCAGCGCCCGCCGCACGCTCCTGATCGCGCAATTGACCGATGTCTCGGTCGGTATCCTGCTGGCCCTGACCGGAGTCGCTCTGCTGAGTTACTACTCGCTGCATGGCTTGGCGGACGGCCAGGAACTCTCGGTGGACTCGCACGGCGATCAACTGTTCCCTCGCTTCATCATGACCGAGATGCCGGTTGGCCTGTCCGGAGTGGTCGTGGCCGCGATTCTGTCGGCGGCACTTTCCAGCCTGTCGTCGGGCATCAATTCCGCCTGCGCCGTGCTGGAACGCGACTTCCTTTCGGGCGATGCCTCCACTTCGATCAGCCGCTTGCGTCTGTTGACTTGGCTGGTAGCTCTGGTGGCCATCGCTCTGAGCCTGTTGAACTTGTTCATCGATGGCAATCTGCTGGAACGCTGCTTCAAGATCGTCAACCTGCTGACCGTGCCGTTGTTCGTGCTGTTTTTCTTGGCACTGTTCGTCCCCTGGGCCAACGCACCAGGAGCCTGGCTGGGATTGCTCAGCAGCATCGCCACAGCGGTCAGCATCGCCTTTGCTCGCGATCTGAGCTTACCAATCTCTGTCAGTTTCGTGTGGATGATGCCCTGTGCCCTGATAGTCGGAGTGAGCGTGGGCACCCTCAGCAGTGGACTGTTTCGCCTGGCCGGCATTTCAGGGAGCCAACCATGAACAACACCACCGATAGCGGACAGAGTATCGGAGTGGTCGGCTTGGGATTGCTGGGTCGCGGCATCGCCGCCTGCCTGCTGGCGCGAGGCTATCGAGTCATCGCCGTGGATCGCGAAAGCGAGAAAATCGAGGCGGCCCGACCGCCCCTTGCCCAGATGATCGAGGAACTAATCGCCAACGGCGATTCTCCCACCTCACTGCGCGACGATTGGCCGCAACGCTGGCAGGCTGGAACGCACTTTGAACCGTTGCGAGAGTGCGAACTGGTCATCGAGAGCGTCACAGAGGCTCTGCCGTCCAAGCAGCAGGTCTTCGAGCGAATCGAAGCAGTGGTCTCGGCAGAGTGCCACCTCGCCAGCAATACCTCGGCGATTCCCATCAGTGTGCTGCAACAGCAACGCCGACATCCGCAACGCATGGTCGGCATGCACTGGGCCGAGCCGGCGCATGCCACACGCTTTCTGGAACTGATTCGTGGAGAATTGACCTCAGAAGAGACGTTGCAGTATGTCGAGCGGTTCGGCCGACAACTCGGTAAAGATCCGGTCATCTGTCAAAAGGACGTGCCCGGATTCATCGTTAACCGGATCGCTTATGCGATGTATCGCGAGGCCTTGCATCTGGTGGAATCGGGCGTGGCCGACATCGAGACCATCGACCGTAGCCTGCGCAACACGCTAGGTCTGTGGGCGGCCTCGTGCGGGCCGTTCCGCTGGATAGATCTGACCGGCGGCCCCATGCTCTATGAGCGAGCCATGCAACGTGTGTTGCCCACGCTGTGTCGTGACACGCAACCCAGCGCCCTCATGCAGCGGATGAGCGAAGAGTGTCGTCGCGGCATCATCAACGGACGAGGCTTCTATACTTACACGCCCGAGGAGATTCGGGTCTGGGAAGATCGCCAGCGACGACACGTCTGGCGGGTCAAGCAATGGCTCGATCAGGAATTCCCCCTGGAGTAAGCGGGGGTTGGGAAGTTGTTTGTCACCAAGTGAAAAGGAGTTGCCATGCAACGATGGATGTGTCTGTTGGTCTGGCTTAGCCTGGCCTTCTCGGCTCAGGGCGCGGAGACGTTGCGTCTCATCGAGGTGCGCAAGATCTGGGACAAGGCACCGCACAACGCCTTTACCGATCTGATTCGATTCCAGGATCGCTGGTTTTGCACCTTCCGCGAGGGCAAGGCGCATGTGTCTCCCGATGGCGCGTTACGCGTGCTGATCTCCACAGACGGCACGAAGTGGGAGTCGGCCGCTCTGATCACCTCCCCTAATTCGGATCTTCGCGATCCGAAGTTGACGATCACTCCCGATGGCCAGTTGATGCTGACCACGGCGGAGGCTCTGCACGACAAGTCGAAGCACACCCATCAATCGCTGGCGTGGTTTTCCAAGGACGGCCGAACCTGGAGCGAGCCGTACAAGATCGGCGATCCGGATTTCTGGCTTTGGCGCACCACTTGGCACAAGGGCAAGGCGTACAGCATCGGCTACGGCTGCAACAAGCAGCGGTCGATCCGGTTGTACACCAGCAGCGATGGCAAGAAATTCGATACGCTGGTGAAAACGCTCTCAGATGTCGGCTATCCCAATGAGACCGGTTTGATCTTTGTGGGCGACACGGCTTACTGCCTGCTACGCCGCGATGACAACGTCATCAAGGAGGGGCAGTTGGGCATCTCTAAGCCGCCCTACACCACCTGGGAGTGGAAGGGCATCGGTGCCCGCATCGGTGGGCCGCAACTCATTCGTGTGCCCGACGGCCGACTGCTCGCCGCAGTGCGTCTGTATGACAAGAAGATGCGTACCTCGCTGTGTTGGATTGATGCGCAGACCGGCAAACTCACCGAGGCACTGGCCCTGCCCTCAGCGGGAGACAGCAGCTATCCGGGCATGGTGCTGCACGAGGGCACATTGTATGTCAGTTATTACTCGGAACATGAGGGTAAGTCGAGTATTTATCTCGCTCGAGTAGAAATCAAACCGGCCGCCGTGCCGATGGGAAACCGCCGCGAACTGATGCTCGATACCCACCTCGTCGAGCGCAGCAACAACGTCCAGTGGAAGATGCATCCGCCCCAACCGCGTGAGCTGGTGCTGACCTGCGACAAGCCCTGGGAGGGCAACACTTCGGCCTACTTCACCCTCTTTGCCGACGGCGATCGCTTCCGCATGTACTATCGCGGTTCGCACTGGGACGAAAAGGCCCGCAAGCCAACGCACCCTGAGTTCACTTGCTATGCCGAGAGCAAAGACGGCATCCACTGGGAAAAGCCCCATCTGGGATTGCATGAGTTCCAGGGTTCCCGCGACAACAACATCCTTCGTGTCGGCGAGGACACTCACAACTTCACTCCTTTCAAGGACACCAACCCCGATTGTCCGCCCCAGGCTCGCTACAAGGCACTGGCCGGCTCCGCCATTCGCTGGGGCGGCAAGGGACTGCGAGCTTACCAATCCCCGGATGGCATTCGCTGGACGCTGCTGCGCGAACAGGCGGTCATCACCGACGGCGATTTCGACTCGCAGAACACCGCGTTCTGGCATCCCGTCGAAAAGCGATACGTCGCCTACTATCGCAAATTTCGCAACGGTCTGCGCGAGATCATGGTCAGCACTTCGACAGATTTCCTCAACTGGACGACTCCGCAGTTCCTCACCTTCGATGACTCGCGCAAGGAGCATCTCTACACCAACGCCATTCAACCCTACTTCCGTGCGCCGCATTTGCTGATCGGTTTCCCGACACGCTTCCAGCCGAAGAACGAACAGGTCGAGCCGATCTTGATGACCAGCCGTGATGGCCAGACGTTTCGACGCTGGGCGGAGCCTCTCATCCCCATCACCGCTCCGAAAGATCGGGCCGGCAATCGCAGCAACTACCTGACGCATGGTCTGTTGGCTCTGCCCGGCAAGCCCGATGAGTTGTCGGTTTATGCTACCGAGGCGTACTACGCCGGCCCTGGCAGTCGTCTACGCCGATTCACCTTCCGCACCGATGGCTTCGTCTCAATCCACGCCAGCGACAAGCCCGGCGAGTTCGTCACCAAACCGTTGACCTTCGACGGCAAGGCTCTGGTCGTCAACTACGCCACGGCCAACAAGGGGCAGTTGCGTGTCGAGATTCAGGACAGCGACGGCAAGCCGTTGCCTGGATTCGCCCTGGACGATTGCCAGCCCCTCTCTGGAGACGCCATCGAGCAACCTGTGAAGTGGCAAAGGGGCAACGATCTCTCGGGATACATGGGACAGCCTATCCGGCTCCGATTTGTTCTGGATAATACTGATCTCTATGCCTTGCAATTTGTTCGATGAGGCAAACTATCCCCTGAGATACAAGGAGCGCGGCTCATGCGATTCAGCCGAGTGAAGCAGAAGTTGCGCAAAGGACAGCCGACTCTGATCACTACCTGCCACTTTTTCGATCCGAGTGTGTATGAACTAGTGAGCCTACTGGGTTTCGATGGTATCTGGCTCGATCTAGAGCATCATGCAACCAGCGAGGAGACGGCCGCGAACCTGATCCGCGCAGCTCGGGTGGGGGGGTCGGATGTCATCGCCCGACCGGCCAAGGGCGAGTTCATGCGCATGGGCCGACTGCTCGAAGCCGGCGCGCTGGGCATCATGTATCCGCGTTGCGAATCGGCCGAGGAAGCCGGCGAAGTGGTGCGCTGGGCTAGGTTCGCCCCCTTGGGACAACGCGGAGTGGATGGCGGTAATGCCGACAATCCCTACTGCACGATGCCCATGCCGGCTTATCTGAAGCAGGCTAATGAACACACCCTGCTCATCGTGCAACTCGAATCGCCCCAGGCCATCGAGCAGGCCGAGGCCATTGCCGGAGTTTCCGGAGTCGATGTATTGATGATCGGCCCTGCCGATCTGAGTGTGCTGTCCGGTATCCCTTTCCAGTTCGATCACTCCCTGATCACTAGTGCGTATCAGCGAGTGGCGGAGGCCGCTCGCAAGGCCGGCAAGTGGTGGGGCACCGTCAGCGGTTCGCCGGAACACACCCGGCAACTGCTCGATCTGGGGGCAAAGTTTATCTGTCATGGAGCCGATCTGTTGATGGTCAAGGAGGGCATGGAACGTATCCAGCAACGCTACGCGCCGCTTGGTTTCACCTTTGACAATCGCCTTGCTGCGATGGCCGCTGAACTCGAACAGATGAACTGACAAAACGTGGCCAAACTCCATGCAAACCGTGATCTGGAGAGAACATCGGCTGTCGCGTCTGACGCTCGGCACCGCGCAGTTCGGCATGGCCTACGGCATCGCCAATCGGGTCGGTCAACCTGCGCTGTCCGAGGTTGTCGCCCTGGTGGCCGCTGCCTATGAGGGCGGCATCACTGTCTTCGACACGGCTGCCGCCTATGGCGATAGCGAGGAACGCCTTGGCACAGCTTTGCACACTATCGGTATCGCTGATCGTGTAACGGTTGTTACCAAGGTGCGACCGCTCCAGGACGAGCAATTGCACCAGACCGTGCTGGCCCGACAGGCAATCCGCACTTCGGTCGAGCAATCGCGGCAACGATTGCGTCTCGATTGCCTGCCGGTTGTGCTGTTTCATCGCGAAGCGGATGCCGTGTATGTCGATGTGCTGGCCGATTTGGTCGCACAGGGACGAATTGGAACCTTCGGTATCTCCTGCGATCACGACCCCGAGTCGGCAATTCGTCTTGTGGATTATCCAGGCATTACAGCTCTGCAATGTCCGATGAATTTGCTCGACGTTCGCCATCTTCGCTTCGGCTTGCCCGAGTTGGCACTGCAGCGTGGTATGGCCATCTTTGCACGCAGTGCGTTTTTGCAAGGCTTGCTGCTGTTGCCCGAGGCAGCTATTCCTCTGCATCTACGCGGCATACTGCCCGTGCGTCGTCGCCTCGAAGCACTGGCCTGCGAACACGGCCTGACGTTGGCCGAACTGGCTATACGATTTCTGCTATCGCAAAAATCTGTAACTTCAGTGCTAGTGGGCGTCGAAACCGTAGCACAGCTACGCGACAATCTCCAACTCGCCGAACGCGGCGCACTGGACGAGCGACTACTCGTCCGGTTGACCAACTGCGATTTGCAAATTGATACCGCTGTGATTACTCCTCGATTGTGGCCCTCGTTGATGTCGTCTTTATTCTCACAGGGAGATCGCTGATGGATTTTTCTTCCTACAAAAGCGAGTACGATATGCAGGGATTTGTGGTCATCCGCGAATTCTTACCTCCGCAGGAACTCGATCGCTTGCAACGCGAGTTACAACGCTACATCCGCGAGGTCGTGCCGACGTTGCCCGATGGTGATGCCTTCTATGAGGATCGCTCTCGTCCAGAGACGCTCAAGCAGATGCATCGACTGGAACAGGATGCGTTCTTTGCCGACTACCTGCGCGAGCCGCGCTGGCGACTTGTCGCGGAGGCTCTGCTGGGAGAACCGATTCAACCGCCGCAAAACGCGGAGTGGTTTAACAAACCGCCGCTGACCAACCACATCACACCGCCCCATCAGGACAACTACTATTTCTGTCTGAAACCGCCGCAGGTTCTGACCATATGGCTAGCTCTGGATGCGGTCGATGAGGAAAACGGCTGTCTGCGGTACATTCCCGGCTCGCATCACCTCGGCATTCGACCGCATGGCCGCACCCAGACGCTCGGCTTTTCGCAAGGTATTCTCGACTACGGCGAGGCGGATTATGCCAAAGAGGTGGCCATCACAGCTCAACCAGGAGATGCGCTGATCCACCATGGGAACACCATCCATCGCGCCGATGCCAACCGTTCATCGACACGACAGCGGCGCAGTTTCGGAGTGGTCTGTCGCGGTGTGAGTTGCCAGCGGGACGAGAATGCCTATGAACGCTATCTGCAATCAGTTCGAGGACAGCAGGCAGCCCTTGGTTTGAAGATCTGACGAGTACACCATGAGCGAACCAACAATCGCCCGACTGTTCGATCTGAGTGGTCGTGTCGCCCTGTTGACCGGAGCCAGCGGCTGGTTGGGGCGAGCGATGGCCGATGCTCTCGCCGAGGCCGGGGCGCGCGTCATCGTGACCAGTCGGCATATCGAGACGGCGCGATCGCTGGCGGCCGAACTGGCC
>Ga0308411_10002822_pt1 | contig 11637 bp, 11 predicted proteins | sample HotsprottomLayer_2_FD_203530 | JGI IMG/M metagenome (GOLD analysis project Ga0308411, IMG submission 203530) | Hot spring phototrophic mat microbial communities from Octopus Spring, Yellowstone National Park, Wyoming, United States -... | ecosystem: Environmental > Aquatic > Thermal springs >... | reverse complement strand
GCTACTACGACGCCTACTACCGGCGGGCGCAGCGGGTACGCACGCTGCTCATCCGTGATTTCGCCGCCGCCTACGAGCGATTCGACGTACTGCTGGCGCCCACGTCCCCCACCGTCGCGTTCCCCCTCGGGTCCCGCACCGCCGACATCCTCGCCATGTACGGCAGCGACCGCTGCACGATCCCCTCCAACCTGGCCGGGCACCCGGCCGTCTCGGTGCCGTGGGGTCGCGGGGAGGACGACCTGCCGGTGGGGGTGCAGGTGCTCGCCCCCGCGTTGGGCGAGGCGGTGATGTTCCGGGTGGCCCGGGCGGTCGAGGAGGCCGGGCCACCCGCACCCGAACCCCCGGCGCAGGGTCGGCGGGAGGTGGGTCGGTGACCCCGGCTGCGGCGCCGGCTCCCGGTGCGCCCGGCGCGGCCGGGGGGCGCGACCGGCGCTACGAGGCGGTGATCGGGTTGGAGGTGCACGTCGAGCTGGCGACGGCCACGAAGATGTTCTGTGGCTGCGCCAACCGCTTCGGCGCGGAGCCCAACACCCTTGTCTGCCCCACCTGTCTCGGGCTTCCGGGGTCACTGCCGGTCCTGAACCGGGCGGTGGTCGACCTCGCGTTGCGGTTCGGGGCCGCCCTGGGGTTCCGGGTGCCGGAGGAGTCGATCTTCGCCCGCAAGAACTACTTCTACCCCGACATGCCGAAGGACTACCAGATCAGCCAGTACGAGGAGCCGCTCCTCGTGGACGGAGCGATCGAGGTGGACGGGGTGACGATCGGGATCGAGCGGGCGCACCTCGAGGAGGACACCGGCAAGATCACCCATCTCGGCGGTGGGGGGCGGATCCACGACGCCGCCCACTCGCTCATCGACGACAACCGGGCCGGGGTGCCGCTGATGGAGATCGTCTCCCGTCCCGATCTGCGCTCCGGCGAGCAGGCCCGGGCCTACGTCGCCGAGTTGCGGGCGGTGCTGGAGGCCCTGGGCGTCTCGGACGTGAAGATGGAGGAGGGATCGTTGCGCATCGACGCGAACGTGTCGGTGCGCCCCGTCGGTGCCGAGCGCCTGGGCACGAAGGTCGAGATCAAGAACATGAACTCGCTGCGTTCGCTCAGCCGGGCGATCGATTTCGAGATCGACCGGCAGGTCGCGCTCGCCGAGGCGGGACGGCCGGTCGTCCAGGAGACCCGTCACTGGGACGAGGACGCCGGGGTCACCCAGGCGATGCGCACGAAAGAGGGCTCCGAGGACTACCGCTACTTCCCGGAGCCCGACCTCGTGCCCCTCGCCCCCACCCCCGAGATGCTGGCCCGGGCCCGGGCCACGGTCCCCGAGCTGCCCGCGGCCCGCCGGGCCCGCCTGGTCGCCGAGTGGCGGATCAGCGAGGCGGACGCCCGGGTGCTCGTGGCCCGACGTGACCTCGCCGACTACGCCGAGGCCGCGGTCGCCGCCGGCGCCCCCGGCCCGCAGGTGGCGAACTGGTGCACCGGCGAGATCCTCTCCTACCTCAACGACACCGGGATGCAGGCGCACGTGTTGCCGCTGCCGCCCGACGGACTCGCCGAGCTCGTGGCGCTCGTCGCCGACGGCACGTTGTCGCGCCCGTTGGCCAAGGACGTGCTGGGCACCTGCCTGCGGGAGCCGAAGCGGCCCCGCCAGGTGGTCGCCGAGCGGGGCTTGGCGCAGGTGAGTGACGAGGCCGAGCTCGCCCGGGTGGTCGACGAGGTGTTGGCCGGGCATCCCGCCGACGTGGAGGCCTACCGCGCCGGTGACGACAAGGCCCGCAAGCGCAAGCGAGGCTTCCTCATGGGTGAGGTGATGCGCGCCACCGCGGGGCGGGGCAACCCGCAGGTGCTGGCCCGGCTGCTCGAGCAGCGCCTGGGCTGACCGGTCCCCGACCGAGCCGGCCGGGCTGGGGCCGCGGGTGGCGCCCCGTCTCGACGGTCGGGACCCGGCGCCGTTCGACGCGTCGAGCGCCCGGGCGGTGTCCGTCTACCGTGGGGCCCGTGACTGAGCACCCCCGGCCCCGCAGCCACGAAGTGACCGACGGCACGGAGCGGGCCCCGGCCCGGGCGATGCTCCGCGCCGTGGGCATGACCGACGCCGACTGGGGCAAGCCCCAGATCGGGGTGGCGTCCTCCTGGAACGAGGTGACCCCCTGCAACCTGCCGCTCCAGCGGCTCGCGCAGCGGGCGAAGGACGGGATCCGTGACGCCGGCGGCTTCCCGATGGAGTTCGTCACGATCGCGGTGAGCGACGGGATCTCCATGGGGCACGAGGGCATGCGTGGCTCGTTGCCCAGCCGGGAGATCATCGCCGACTCGGTGGAGTGCATGATGCACGCCGAACGCCTCGACGGGATGGTGACCTTCGCCGGGTGCGACAAGAGCCTGCCCGGGATGCTCATGGCCGCGGCGCGGCTCAACGTGGCGAGCGTGTTCCTCTACGGCGGCACGATCCTGCCCGGCCGCTGGAAGGACCAGGCGCTCGACATCGTGAGCGTGTTCGAGGCGGTGGGCGCCTGTGCCGCCGGCCTGCTCGGCGAGGGTGAGCTCGGTGAGATCGAACGGCGGGCCTGCCCCACCGAGGGGTCCTGCGCCGGCATGTTCACCGCCAACACGATGGCCGCGGTGGGGGAGGCACTGGGCATGTCCCTCCCCGGCAGCGCGTCGGCGCCGGCGGTGGACCGGCGCCGAGACGACTTCGCCTACGAGAGTGGTCGGGCGGTGGTGGCGATGCTCGACGCGGGCATCCGACCCCGTCAGATCATGACGAAGGAGGCGTTCGAGAACGCGATCGCGGTGGTGATGGCCCTCGGCGGGTCGACGAACGCGGTGCTGCACCTGCTGGCGATCGCGCACGAGGCCCGCGTCGACCTCGACCTCGACGATTTCAACCGGGTGGGCGCCCGGGTGCCGCACCTCGCCGACATGAAGCCGCACGGCCGGTACCACATGACCGACCTCGACGCGGTGGGAGGGGTCCCGGTGGTGATGCGGCACCTCCTCGAGGCGGGGCTGCTCCACGGTGAGTGCCTCACCGTCACCGGCCGTACCGTCGCCGAGAACCTCGCTGCCTTCGACCCGCCGGCACCCGACGGTGCGGTGGTGCACCCCCTCACCGATCCGATCCACACCCAGGGCGGCATCGCCGTCCTGCGGGGCTCGCTCGCCCCCAACGGTTCGGTGGTGAAAGTGGCCGGCATCGACACCCTCCGCTTCGACGGGGTGGCCCGGGTCTTCGACGGGGAGGACGCGGCGATGACCGAGATCCTCGCCGGCCGCATCCGTCCCGGGGATGTGGTGGTGATCCGCTACGAGGGTCCCCGCGGCGGGCCGGGCATGAGGGAGATGCTCGCGGTGACCGGCGCGATGAAGGGGGCCGGGCGGGGCGGCGACGCCGCCCTGGTCACCGACGGGCGGTTCAGCGGCGGCACCCATGGGTTCTGCGTGGGTCACGTGGCCCCGGAGGCGGCCGACGGTGGGCCGATCGCGCTGGTGCGCGACGGGGACCGGATCGTCATCGACGCCGCTGCGCACACCATCGACCTCGACGTGCCTGCGGCCGAGCTCGAGCGGCGCCGGGCCGAGTGGAAGCCACACGAGGCTCGCTACACCAGCGGGTTCCTCGCCAAGTACGCCCGGCTCGTGCAGGGTGCCGACCGGGGCGCGGTCACCAACGCCTGACCGCGGGCACCGTGCCGGAGATCCTCGAGGCCGAGGTCGCGCGGTGCCTCATCGAGGCCGCCGCGCTCGACCGGCCGATCCAGGACGTCCACGCCCCCGACCCTTGGTTCCTGAAGGGGGGATGCACCCCCGCCGCGGTACGGGAGGCGCTGGTGGGGCGCCGGTGCACGCGTGCCCGCCGCCGGGGCAAGCTGCTCTGCTGCGACACCGACCGGGGTGGCCCCACCCTGGGGCTGCACTTGGGGATGAGCGGCCGGGTGATCGTCGACGGGACCGCCGCCGGTGACCCGCTGCGGTACGCACCGAACGGGGAGGATCCGGCCTGGGTGCGCTTCGGTCTCCGGTTCGCCGACGGCGGGCACCTGGTGCTGCGCGACCCGCGGCGCCTCGGTGCCGTCCGCCTCGATCCGGACGAGGACCGGCTCGGGATCGACGCCTTCTCCCTGCGCCTCGGTGACCTGCGGCCGCTGCTGCGGGCGAGCCGGGCCCCGGTGAAGGCGGTGCTGCTCGACCAGTCGCGCATCGCCGGGCTCGGGAACCTCCTCGTCGACGAGGTGCTGTTCCGGGCCGGGGTCGACCCGGCCCGCCCGGCCCGCACGCTCGATCCGGCCGAGCAGCGCCGGGTGGCCCGGGCGGTCTCCGACACCCTGCGGATCCTGGGGCGGCGGGGCGGCTCGCACACCGGTGACCACATCGAGGCCCGGCGCCCCGGTGGACGCTGCCCACGTGACGGGGCCGAGCTCGTGCGTCGCACGATCGCCGGGCGCACCACCTACGCCTGTCCCGTCCACCAGCGTTGAGCGACCCGGCGTGGTTGTGCCCGCCGGTTCCGGGGCGCTACACTTCCCGCACCCATGTACGCCCGTCCGACCGTCCTCGTAGTCCACTAGCGCACGGCGCCGTCCCGCGCCGTGCGCCGACCCCTCGCTCCGGCGAGGGGTTTTTCGTGCCCGGGGGCGGACCGGCGGCCACCGGCGACACGACAGACGACCCGCCGGTCCGGAACCGAGGTACTCCCATGCAGCTCACCGGAGCCCAGGCTCTCATCCGCAGCCTCGAGATGGAAGGGGTGGAGGTCATGTTCGGCCTCCCCGGCGGGGCGATCCTGCCGGTGTACGACCCGCTCATCGAATCCTCCATCCGGCACATCCTCGTGCGCCACGAGCAGGGTGCCGGGCACATGGCCGAGGGGTACGCGCACGCCACCGGTCGTCCCGGCGTGGCGATGGTGACGAGCGGGCCGGCGGCCACGAACATCGTCACGCCGCTGTGCGACGCATACATGGACTCGGTGCCGATCGTCGTGATCACCGGCCAGGTGCCCTACGCGGTGATCGGCACCGACGCGTTCCAGGAGTGCGACACGCTGGGGATCACGATGCCGGTCACGAAGCACAACTGGCTCGTGACCGACCCGGCCGACATCCCCCGCATCGTGCGGGAGGCGTTCTGTGTCGCCACCACCGGGCGGCCCGGACCGGTGCTCATCGACGTGCCCAAGGACATCTCCAACGCCACCATGGACTGGTACTGGCCGGAGCAGGTCGACCTGCCGGGGTACAAGCCCAACCTCAAGGGGCATCCGAAGATGATCAAGGAGGCGGCCCGGCTCATCGCCGCGGCGCGGCGTCCGGTGATCTACGCCGGTGGTGGCATCCTCAAGGCCCGGGCGGCCGAAGCGTTGCGGGAGTTCGCCGAGCTCACCGGCATCCCGGTGGTGACCACCCTCATGGCCCGGGGTGCGTTCCCCGATCGGCACCCTCAGGCGCTGGGCATGCCCGGCATGCACGGCAACTACACCGCGGTCACGGCCATGCAACGCGCCGACCTCCTCGTCACCCTCGGTGCCCGGTTCGACGACCGGGTCACCGGCAAGGTGAGCGCCTTCGCCCCCGAGGCGAAGGTGATCCACGTCGACGTGGACCCGGCCGAGCTCGGCAAGGTGCGCCGACCCGACGTGCCCATCGTCGGCGACTCCCGCAACGTCATCGAGGGGCTCACCAAGGCGGTCCGCAACGAGTTCGCCCGCCAGGGCCGGCCTGACCTCGCCCCGTGGTGGGCGCAGATCCGGCAATGGCAGGCCGAGCACCCGCTTCGTTACGAGCAGCACGAGGGCGGGCCGCTGAAGCCGCAGTTCTGCATCGAGATGCTGCGCGAGCACACCCCCGAGGACACCATCGTGGTGAGCGGGGTGGGTCAGCACCAGATGTGGACGAGCCAGCTGTGGCGTTTCGACCATCCCTACACCTGGATCAACTCGGGAGGCCTGGGCACCATGGGCTTCGCGGTGCCCGCCGCGATCGGGGCCAAGGTGGGCAAGCCCGAACGGATGGTGTGGGCGATCGACGGTGACGGCTGCTTCCAGATGACCGCCCAGGAGCTCGTCACCGCAACCGCGGAGCGCATCCCGGTGAAGGTGGCGATCCTCAACAACGCCTACCTCGGCATGGTGCGCCAGTGGCAGGAGCTCTTCTACGAGGAGCGCTACAGCGAGGTGTACCTCTCGCCCGACCTGCCCGACTACGTGCGCTGGGCCGAGGCGATGGGCTGCGTCGGGTTCCGGGTGGAGACCCCCGAGGACGTCGTGCCCACCATCGAGAAGGCCAACGAGATCGACGACCGGCCGGTGGTGATCGACTTCCGGGTGGACTACCGGGAGAAGGTGTACCCCATGGTCCCGGCCGGGGCGTCGAACGACGACATCATCCTCGGCCCCGAGACCGACCGGCCGGGAGGGCGGTGAGGTGGCGAGCGGCACGCAGCACCACATCCTCAGCGTCCTGGTCGAGAACCGCTTCGGGGTGCTCTCCCGCGTCGCCGGCCTGTTCTCCCGCCGCGGGTACAACATCTACTCGCTGGCCGTGAGCCCCACCGAGGACGACCGGTACTCCCGCATGACCATCGTGGTCGACGGGGAGAGCGCACCGATCGAGCAGGTCACGAAACAGCTCAACAAGCTCATCCCGGTGATCAAGATCACCGAGCTGGCCGCGGCGGAGGCGGTGGAACGGGAGCTCATGCTCGTGACCGTCCGGGCCGACGGCGCGTTCCGGTCGCAGGTCACCGAGCTGGCCTCGATCTTCGAGGCGAAGATCCTCGACGTGGGCTACGAGGCGATGACGCTGATGGTGGCGGGCACGCCCGAGAAGCTCGACGCCATGACCGACCTGCTCGCGCCGTTCGGGATCGTCGAACTGCAACGCACCGGCCGCATCGCGCTCCCGAAGTTGCGCCGGGAGTCGGGCGCACTGAAACTCGTCCGGTCCAAAGGGGCCTGAGCGCACGGACGGCGGGTGGTCGTCGAGGCGCAACCCGTAGGACGCACGCGACGAAGGGAGACCCTGTGCCTGCCACGATCTACTACGACACCGACGCCGATCTCGGGCTGCTCGCCGACCGGCGGGTTGCGGTGCTCGGCTACGGCTCCCAGGGGCACGCACATGCCCTGAACCTCCTGGAGTCCGGGGTCGACGTGCGGGTCGGGCTGCGGGAAGGGTCGTCATCGGCGGCGAAGGCCACCGAGGCCGGGCTGCGGGTGGCGACGATCCCCGGTGCCGTGGCCGAGGCCGACATCGTGATGGTGCTGCTGCCCGACACCGAGCAGCGGCGTGTGTTCGAGGCCGACATCGCCCCGCATCTGCAGGCGGGTGCTTCCCTCGCCTTCGCCCACGGGTTCAACATCCACTTCGGCCAGATCACCCCACCGGAAGGGGTGGACGTGTGGATGATCGCCCCGAAGGGGCCCGGTCACCTGGTGCGCCGCACCTTCGAGGAGGGAGGCGGGGTGCCGGCGCTCGTCGCGGTGGCCCAGGACGCGACCGGACGGGCCCACGACCTGGCCCTCGCCTACGCGAAGGGGATCGGGGCCACGCGGGCCGGGGTGCTCGAGACGACGTTCGCCGAGGAGACCGAGACCGACCTCTTCGGCGAGCAGGTGGTGCTCTGCGGCGGGCTTGTCGCACTGATCCTGGCCGGGTTCGAGACGCTGGTGGACGCCGGCTACCAACCGGAGTCGGCGTACTTCGAGACGCTGCACGAGGTGAAGCTCATCGTCGACCTCATCTACGAGGGCGGCATCGCCAACATGCGCTACTCGATCTCCGACACCGCCGAGTACGGCGACCTGACCCGTGGTCCGCGCATCATCACCGACGCCACCCGGGCGGAGATGCGCCGCATCCTGGAGGAGATCCGCTCCGGGGCGTTCGCCAAGGAGTGGATCGCCGAGCACGAGGCCGGCCGCCCGACCTTCAACCGGCTGCGGGAGCAGGCCCGGCACCACCCGATCGAGGCGGTGGGGGCCCGGTTGCGGGAGATGATGCCCTGGATCAGCGCCGGGAAGGCACGCCCTCAGGAGGTCTCGGGTGGCTGAGGTGACCTCCCGGATCTAGCCTGCCGGGGTGGACGTCGCCGCGGTGCCGGTCGCGCTCGCCGGCGGGTACCTCCTCGGCACCTTCCCGTCGGCCGATCTCGTGGCCCGCTGGTCGGCCCGCGGCGCGGCGGGCCGCACCCGCGACGGCGGAAAGGCCGGTGGTCGCACCGACCTGCGGCACCTCGGCAGCGGCAACCCCGGTGCCCTGAACGCCTACCGCACGCTCGGCCGGCGGGCCGGTGCCCTGGTGCTGGTGGCCGACGTCGCCAAGGGGATGGTGGCCGGCGGTGCCGGGCTGGCGCTCGCCGGGGCGGGAGCGGCCCAGGTCGCGGTGGTGGCCGCGATCGTGGGGCACTGTTTCCCCCTCTGGTCGGGCCTGCGGGGCGGGAAGGGTGTGGCGACCGCCGCCGGTGGGATCCTGGCGCTGTTCCCGGCCGGGTTCGGGGTGAGCTTCGCCGCCGGGCTCCTGGCCGTCGGGGCGACCCGCCGAGCCGTGACGGCCATGCAGGCGGCGGTGGCGGCGTGGCTGGTCGCAGCGGTGTGGTGGTGGGCCGCGGGATGGCCCAACCCGTGGGGCGTCGCGCCGGGGCCCGGGCTCGTCGCCACCGCCGCGGTCTCGGCGACCGTGGTGGGCGGCGCCTTCGCCCGGGCCCGTCCGCCGGTACCGGAGCCCGGCTCGCGTTGAGCGACCCCGCCGGGTGGCGACCTCCTGCTACCAGGTCGCCGCGGCGCGGCACACCTCACCGGTGCGCTGGTTGCGCGCCCACGCCGAGATCACCTCGGTGCCGGGACCGTCGACGAGCAGGCGGCGCACCTCGAACGAACCGCTCGGGGGCCGCGTCACGGCCAGCCGGTCGGCCACGACCACCCCGTTGCGGCGCAGCACCACCCGCCACACGTGCCCGTTGCGGTTCTGGTCGACCTCGAACTCGGTCTCGATCATCCGGTGCTCGGCCGACAGCTTCAGCTTCGAGGTGCTCGAGCCGGTGCAGGCGCCCCGCACCCGCACGTCGCGATCCTTGGCGGCGGCGATCCCGGCGGTGGTCAGGGTCAGCGCGACGGTGGCCATGGTGACGGCTCCGAGCCGTCGTGCCCACCGCCGTCGTCGGGGGTGGGCTGCTCCAGCGCACGTGACGCTCGTCATGTGACCCTCCTTCGCTCGGACGCCTCGTCGGCGTCGTCGGTGCACGGTGCGACCGACGCGCCAGAGCATGCACGCCGATGCGTAAAGCCCCGGTAAGGGCCACGTAGGTCTTCGGTGAGGATCGGCGCAGGACCGGGAAGGTGGGACGTTCCCGGCGATCCCGCACGGAACCCGACCGGCCCCCTCCCGGGGCGGAGCAGGCGCGGTTCAGGCCGGCGGTGGGATCGGGAACCGCAGCTCCGCGGCCACCAGGAGCTCGGCGAGCGGGGTCTCGACGGTGGTGTGCTGCGCGCTCCCGCCGGCATCGATCACGCTCATCACCAGTTCCTCGATGACGTCGGGTACTTCCCGCATCGGCGTGCCGCACAGGGCGCAGTCGCCCGCCTGAGCCGCGAGGGTCCCGCAGGCGTCGCACACCGCGCCGGGCGCAGTGGCGTCGTCGTGGACGTAGAGGAGCCCGATGGCGTGCGCGTTCGCCGCGGCCAGGCACGCCGGAAGACCGGTGGCCACGAGCGGGGAGCCGCCGGCGCGGTCCAGCAGCGCACGCACGGCCTCGGCCTGCCGCCGCCCTTGCGCCTCGGCGAGGACCTCGGTGGCGGCGCGTTGCACCTCGTGGTCGGTGGCGGTGTGCGGGTCGATCGTGAACGTGCCCGCCGTCCGGTCCCGGAGGTGCCCGTTGAGGTGCCCGGCCAGGACCGGGAGCTGGTCGGCGTGGCCGCCGAGCACGAGCCAGGCGTCGGGGCGGCTCCGGAGGTGCTCGTCGAGCACCGCCGCCACCCGGCGGAAGTGCTCGTTGGCCATCTCCTCGGCCCGGTTGCGGACCCTGTGCTCGCTGAGCCCGTACCAGCCGCCGAAGTCCGGCTTGCGCATCACCCGGTCGCGCAGGGCCGCCACCTCGGTGATCGATCCGTCGGTGATCTCCCAGAACCGTGCCTCGGCCCGGTCGGTCACCACGACGTAGGCGCGTTGTGCGGTGTCGAGGAGGCTGAGCAACGGCCGCAACCAGGCGTTGCGGTCGATGACCAGGCGGTTGCGGACCCGGCGGGGGAGCTGCACCTCCTCGTAGAGCCCCGCCCCGCCGCAGGCGAACACCGCCACCGCCGGTGGCGACCACCACTCGGCGGCCGCGGCCCGCTCGATCCGGGCGATGTCGTGGCGCAGCGACATGCGCGCCTCGTGTGAGAGCCGCTCGTCGAGCGCCATCTGGCGCGCCGGCTCCAGGCTGGAGTTCACCTCGCTGCGGACCGCGGCGCGCTGATGGGGATCGACCGGCACCTCCACGTACAGCGAGGTGACGGGAAGGCCACCACTGTCGAAGGCCAGGAGCCGGTCGGCGGCGTCGTGCAGGGCACGCACCGCAGCATCTTCGGGGCTCGCACCGCCACCCGGCAAGGACGAACGGCCCGGTGTGCGCGGCCCGGAGGGCCGGAACCGCCCCCGCCTCACGAGCCGCTCGCGCTCCCCGGGGTCTCACCGGTGCTCGCCGGGGTGTCCTCGGGGGTGCCGGTGGTCCCGGGGGATGCCGGACCGTCCCCTTCGTGGGCGAGCTCGGTCAGTGCCGCCTCGGCTTGGCGGATCTCGTCCACGATCCGGTCGACCTCCGCGTCGCTCCCGGCCGCGGCCCGGCCGCAGCGCTGGTCGTAGACGAGCCCCCCGAGCTGCTCCTTCAGCTCGCCGATCCGCTTGCGGAGCTTCGTCTCCTCCAACTTCTCCTTCCCGGTGGCGACCGCCTCCTCCGCCTTCTCGGAGACCTTGGCCGCGGTCTCCCGGACCTTGTCGAGGAATCCCATCGTCAACCTCCCGCTGATGTGGGTGTCGGGGTGTGCGTGTGGTTCACGGGTGGGCCCCGTGCCGGCCGCCGGAGCACGACGGGCCGAGCGGGCCGAGGATCGCTTCGGTCCATGACACGTCGGGGCGCGACCGCCGATGGTGCACGAGCCGGGCAGCGAGGTCGTCGGGCACGTCGATCTCCATCCGCACCAGCGCTCCGCCGAGCGTCTTGCCCAGGTTGTCGGAGCGGAGGCTGCGGGGGCCGCCGCCTCCCAGCGCGCCCTCCAGCACGAAGTTCAAGGCCAGCACGTTCGGCGCCTCGTACCGGCGCACCGGTCCCTGCACCATCCACCCGAAATGGGCCTGCACCGCCTCGGCGCTGACCGAGGCGCGCAGCACCTCGTAGACCTCGGGGTCGTAGGCGAACAGCGCCACGTTGGCGGTGTCGCCCTTGTCGCCGGCCCGGTAGCCGCACAGGTCCCGCAGGCAGATCCGGCTCATCCGCAAGGCCCCATCATGGTGCCCGGGGGAGGCCCGGTGCGAGCCGGCCGCGCCAGGTGCGCCGCGCCCGCCGACGACCGGCAGCCGGCCCCGGTGCCCCGGCGCGTGCCGCGATCCCGGTCAGGACTCCTCGATCGTCACGGTGACCTGCGGGTCGACGAGCGCCTTGTCGACC
>Ga0308411_10002819_pt1 | contig 11641 bp, 8 predicted proteins | sample HotsprottomLayer_2_FD_203530 | JGI IMG/M metagenome (GOLD analysis project Ga0308411, IMG submission 203530) | Hot spring phototrophic mat microbial communities from Octopus Spring, Yellowstone National Park, Wyoming, United States -... | ecosystem: Environmental > Aquatic > Thermal springs >... | reverse complement strand
AATCATATACCCTGCAGTTAATTATTATATCAACATATGGTATTTTTTCTATAACTGATTTATTTATATCAGAACACATGAAGGTAATTTTTGCATCACTGAAAGAAGATTTTAGTTTACGAAGCGTCGGTATCAGTAAAATTGCATCACCTATTGCTGCAAGCTTTATGACTAGTATATTTTTAATGCTCTCAACAGGTAATCTTCTTTTTCTCCTTGTAAAAATTGCAAGTATTAGTACAAGAGGAATACCCAGATAACGATCAAAAAAACGGAAGATTTTTTTTCTTTTCATTCAGTAAGTAAACATAATTAATGTAATATTTTATATCAATTCAGGGTTTTATATTACAAGTATGATGAAAAAGGAAAATAATAAAATCACAGATGAAAAGTTAATAAGATTAGCCAGGGATGTTTCAGTTAACTCATATTCCCCGCATTCCCGATTCAGAGTAGGTGCTGCCATTCTCACAGAGGATAATAAGGTTTTTACCGGAACGAATGTAGAGTTTGATTCATTTTCATTAACTATATGTGCGGAACGTGCAGCCCTGTTCAGTGCTGTATCATCCGGTTACAGAAAATTCTCAAAGATTGCCATTGCTGTAAGCACTAATGAAATCAAATATCCATGTGGTTTATGCAGACAGGCTCTCGCCGAATTCAGCCCGGATATGACGGTAATACTGTCATATGGCAAAAAAATCTGCAAAATAAAATTAAATAAACTCATTCCCTTATTGTTTAAACTGGACAGAAATAAAAGATGAACGATACTGAAAAAAAAATACATTACGGTCACATAGAAGTTATATGCGGCTCAATGTTCAGCGGCAAGACAGAGGAATTAATCAGGAGGTTAAGGAGGGCACAGATCGCCCGGCAAAGGGTTGCTATTTTCAAACCCAGGATTGACAACCGTTATTCACTTACTGATCTTGTATCTCACAGTGAGCAGAAAATCCCCTCAACAGTTGTTGATACATCCGAACAGATACTTCTTTTTTCCTCTGACGCAGATGTCATCGGCATTGATGAGGCGCAGTTTTTTGATCATTATGTTGTGGATGTCTGCCAGAAACTTGCACATGAAGGCAAAAGGGTTATAGTTGCAGGGCTTGATACGGATTACAGAGGCCAGCCGTTTGAACCGATTCCCCAACTGCTTGCAGTTGCAGAATACATTACCAAAACCCTAGCAATCTGTGTAAAATGCGGCGCCCCTGCCAACAGAACGCAGAGAATTTCCGGTAATTCAGACAGGGTTCTGGTAGGTGCTGTTGAACATTATGAAGCACGTTGCAGAAAATGTTTTGAACCTCCGCCATACTGATTATGAAGATTATCACATCATTCGGTTCCGGACTGATCTCTCCCGATGATCCGTATTATTCGGAAGTTTACGAAATTGGCTATGTGCTTGCAGTGGCAGGATATACAGTCTGTTCAGGAGGATATTACGGAACTATGCAGGCAATATCGCAAGGAGCTAAAAATGGTGGCGGAAAAACTATCGGAATTACAGTAAGTGAATGGGAGCAGAAAGCAAATCCATACATAGATGAGGAAATCAGATCCGCAAACCTGATGGAAAGACTGCAATTGCTCATAAACAAAGCCAATGCATTTCTTGTTTTTAAAGGAGGAACCGGAACTCTTACTGAAATTGCCCTGACGCTTGAACTTATGAACAAGGATAAAATTATACCGAAGCAGTTGTATTTCTACCGTGATACATGGAAACAGTTAACTGAATTATTAAAGAAAGATTCAGAAAAACTCAGCAGGATAATTGAAGATTATACTTTTTTCTTCAACACTCCGGCAGAACTGACGGGTTTACTGTCAGAAATTAAATATTAAAATCCAATTCTTCTGATATTATCCACAAGAAAGTCAAACCCGAACAATACAGTGAAATAGTATCTCCATTCCTTTCCGTAAGTAACCAGTTTCTCCTCACCTGTGGTTGAAGGGAATATTCTGGAGAACCTGTCTAAACCGTATGCAGCGTTAAATGCAAATGCTGTCGGGTAAGCATAATATGAATATGTTAACAGCCTTAATTCAAACCCGATATCTTTTTTGAAATCCTTTAACTTTACGGCTTTGCCATTCCATGCATTTCCGATGTCCCCGTAAACGGAGAAATATAGTTTATCAAAATAAAACTGAAACAGTTTCATCCTGATATCCCTAAGCAAAGGAAATCTGTATGTTATATTGGCAGTTACAAAACGGTTACCGCCGATTGCATAAAACGGATATCCTTTCATATTCGGGAATCCGCTGGCATAGAAGTCAAAGAAATTGTCCTGAGCAGGTCCAAGAATACTGCCGCCTCTTAGCCTTATACTAAGAGAGTGAGAGTTATTGAATAGTCCCCAGCCCTGAAGTAAATCTGCCTCGACCCTGTGAAATTTAGCTTTTTCAAACTGCTCCGTTACGTTACCCTGATCGTCAACAACAAGCGATGGATTCAGATCATTGATTTCATAGTCATATCTCAGGCGGAAATATCTGCCGATAGGGTTTATATCATCATTTCTGCCGGGTGTAAACAAGCGGTATGTATATGTAAGCGACAGATCCCTGCCCTGAAAATAGTTCGTCGAGAATGACGGCACCTGTCTGTTGATAGCCGGTATTATGAACGTTCCTACCTTTGATGTGTAATATGAATATGTGAAACCTGCATTGATCCTGTGTGCTGAATTAAGAATATTAAAAGCCATGTTGAAATCAAATTGCAGGAGATCGTATGTAACATCTACATTAATTGTATCCAGTCCGGCCAGAAGATCAGCATTTGTTTTTCTGGTTACATTGTAACCGGCAATGTTAAAATGTGGTGCGAAGCCGAGTTTTTTCAGGAAAAAATCCTTTGCGAACGGTACGCCGTTGTTATAATCAAACTGCAGGAAAATATCACGTTCAAGTTTTCTGTTAAGTGAAGCACCGCCGAAAATACCCATTCTGCCCAATACATCCTGCGAATAAAAATAAACTCCGGGTTTAATTATATCGGCAAACTTTCCGCTTTTATGATAATTATCAAATCTTAAAACCGGGATAATAAACAACGGAGTTGCAACATTGTTATAGGAAGTGGATTTAAACTCAGGTATACTGTCATCATTAAATTCCCTCAAATAATGCCAGTTGAAATCATCTGCTACGGATTTACTGAAACTCTCTTCATGATATTTTCTTATCAGTCTTTCCGGTTTTATATAGACGGCATTGTATGAATTTATTTCTTCACTGACGGATTTGTATTGTTTCAGCAAATATATTTTATAACCATCGCTCTGCCATGATGAATATACAAGGTTTCCTTTACTATCAACATCAGGCATAAAAGCACCGCCGGTTACATTTGTAAGTTGTTCCGGCTCAGCTGCTGATTCATTTTCATCCAGACTTAATCTGTAAATATTATAAATTCCGGTTTTGTCTGAAGCAAATATTATATGCTTTCCGTCATTTGAAAAACCAGGATTTCTGTAATCAACCTGTTTCTCTCCGAGTATCTCGGTAATTTTTCCGTCTCGGAGATCTATCATCTTTATACTTCGCAGATCTTCCTTTGAATAATCATAGATAATATAATTTCCGTCCGGTGACCAGCCTGCGGAATAAATCTGCTCACCGTTTGAATAATTCGTAACCTTTTCAATATCTTTTACGGTAAGCTTTTTACCAGATGGAGCAATATATAAATTTTGCGTCCCGTCCTTGTTAATTACGAAACAGACTCTCTGCCCGTCTCTTGAATAAGACGGAGAATGTGCCCTTAAATTAACGGTCAGCCGTTTAAGGTTTTCGCTTTTAATTTCATATTCATAAAGATCAAAAATTGCAGCTCCGTGGACATTGGGTCTGCTACGTTTTGAAAATATTATTTTCTTTCCGTCGGGATGCCAAGAATAATTTCCGGATACTCCGCCTTGAATTAATATATCATCTTTTTTATTAATTGATCTCAGAAAAAGAGAAGTTGAGCCGTAGTCGTAAGTCTTGTTTGAAAGATAGGAAACTTTTTCTCCGTCAGGAGAAAATTTAGGATAATAATTAGCAAAACCTACATCAGCAAAAGGCTCTCCTTCAATCTTGAATTTACTGACCAGCTCTGTTCTCTGTCTGTAATCCTCTGTAATAAATTTTTTCCACTCGTTGTATAATTCCCTGCCGCTTATGCCGATTGATTTTGAAAAAGCATCTTCAGAGTTCAACCTTAACGGATCTGAAAGATATGAAGCTATCTCTTTGATTTTATCTTCACCGTATTTGTCTGATATGTACATTACGAGTGCAAATCCGCTGTTGTAAATTGACTCTGCACTGTATGATGTAACAGATGCGAACTGTCCCATTTCCTCCCAGCTCAGCAGTTTATTATCCAGAGCCCTCATTCTCAGTATCATATCCCTGTGTGAATCCCAGTAATCATATCCCATCTGCTGACGCTGGTACTGTGCGGTGCCTTCGGCAAACCATGCTGGCACTACTGTTCCGGAAAAAGGATATGAAATAATTGTATTCGGATATCCGTACAACACATCGGGTCTGCGTTCATCCTCGTAATTAAGAAACTGAAAATACAGGGATGGGATTTTTCTGGAAAACTTCATCGAAGCACCAAGTTGTATGATATGTACAAATTCATGTGTAATTACATTCCTTAACCAGTTATGTGTGCCCCTGAGATCATAGTCAAGTGATACTGCAGAGATTTCAATCCTGTTACCGTAATAATCAGTTGCACCACCCGAAATATCGGATTCATCATTTATTATCCAGGATGTTTTATCTGAAGGTCTGTAATCATAGAGCGAAGTTATGGGACCATATATTTCTTCTGCTATTTTTGCGGTAAGTCTTGCGGTACGTTCACTGCCGGTGTGATAATGAACATAGAAATGTCTGGTTTCAATTGTCTTCCATACAAGTTCAGGATTGGGTTCAAACTGAGCGTAAATATTTATACACAACATCAAAGCTGCGATAATAATTATCATATGTGAAGATTTATTAGTGTAAATGGAAAATATTTTATAAAAGGTAACTGTGGACTTATATGCAGACTTTTAAACAAATTTATAATCTCAGGATTTAATAAAAAAGCTGAAATTAATTACATAGCACCATGTGTATAAATATTTATTTCAGATAATCTAGTATTGGGTTATTTTTGTGTAATGTCATTGTTCACTGAACAAATAAAAGAAATTTTTTCAGAGGGCGGACTTCTCTCCCGTCTTGATAACCATGAATACAGGAAGCAGCAGCAGGAAATGGCTGTTTATGTTGCCGAATGCCTTGAGAATAATACACATGCAGTTATAGAAGCTCCTACCGGTGTTGGAAAATCATTTGCATATCTGATACCGTCAATTTATCATTCAAAGGAACATAACAGGAAAGCTGTCATATCAACATGTACCATTAATTTACAGGAACAGCTGGTTTCAAAGGATTTACCTGCACTTAAAGAAATTCTGCCTGTTGATTTTAGTTACGATATCATAAAAGGCAGGGCTAATTATATATGCCCGAGAAGACTAGCGAAGGCAATGGCTGATTCGGATACTTTGTTCGATACTCCTGAAAAAACATTACTGAAAAAAATTTACAATTTCACTCAGAAGACCGGAAGAGGAACAAGACAGGACATTAATTTCAGCATTAATGAAAATGTATGGTCAGAAATTTTTGCCGAAGAAGGTATCTGCACATCTAAAACCTGCGGAGGTGAGGATTCCAGCTGCTGGTATCAGCTGGCTAAGAGGCAGATGGAAAAATCAGATGTTCTGGTAATTAATCATCATCTTTTTTTTACGCTCCTCGGTATTCACGACTCAGACTCTGGAGGCTATCTGTATCTGAATGACTTCGTAATATTTGATGAAGCACACACGATTGAAAAGATTGCAGCCAGCGTGATTTCACCTCAGGTATCAAAAGAACAAATCAGGTTCTGGCTGAAGAAAATTTTTAATCCTGCAAAGGAGAAGGGACTTTATGCGAAACGGGAAGGAGCTGACCCAATAAAGAATATGACTACTTCCCTCCTTTGGCAGACAGATGATTTCTTCAGGAAACTTGAGAATGAAGTATATAAACTTTATCCTAACAAACAGCATAAAACCTCTGTAAGAATACTTCAGAAATTGAATATCAATGATGATTATCCGGAAAGGCTCGCTGAATTCTCTGATATGCTGAAGAAGTCAGTAATTTCGGCTAAATCGGATCTGGAGGAAGATGAAATCAATAATTATATAACGAAGATAAACATTTTCAGAAATAATATAATTGATTTCTTGAATCTTGAACCTGAAGATTACGTACACTGGATTGAAATTTCAAGCTCAAAAAATAAAAACATCACATTATGTACGTCACCGCTTGACCTCAGGGATTATTTCAGAAAAAACGTGTTCACACCCAATAAATTAAGCATCCTTACATCTGCAACTCTGGCTGTTAATGGAAAAACAGACTTCATTACAAAAAATATCGGAGCCAGGGGCATAAGAAGTAAAATACTGCCATCTCCCTTTGACTTCAAAACACAGGTTAAAACCTACGTTTATGAAAATATGCCCGATCACAGGTCTTCACCTCAAAAGGTTTCAGATATCGTCTCAGCAGGAGAATATGAATTAAGTTTAATGGATAAAATTTATGAATGTGTTAATATAACCTCAGGCGGAGCTCTGGTGTTGTTTACAAACATAAGGGTTATGAAGAAATGTCATGAAGGGTTGGCAGACAGATTCACTGACAGTAAGATTAATCTCCTTGTTCAGGACGACGGGCTGCCTAACAATAAATTACTTGAAATGTTCCGCGAGGACATAAATTCAGTTCTCTTCGGTGTTGACAGTTTCTGGATGGGGGTTGATATACCGGGCAAGAGCCTGAGAAACCTTATCATAACAAAACTCCCCTTTGATGTTCCGGATGATCCGCTTACTGAAGCCAAACTTGAGTATTTAAGGAAAACAGGATTAAATCCCTTTATTGCATATTCATTACCTGCTGCTATACTGAAGTTCCGTCAGGGCATAGGAAGGCTCATCAGAAGCAAGACAGACAAGGGTATAATCTGTATTCTTGATAGCAGGGTTATCAGCAAAACTTACGGAAAACATTTTCTTGAAACATTAATGGATAGTGAAATTATCATAAAAAAATAAGCCTGAACACGGAGAATTCAGGCTTATTTATCAGCAACAATGAAGCAAACTTGTATATAATTATACAATACAGCTACCAATAATGAAATAACCATATCAGTTAAATCTCGTAATATCAGATTAGGGATACTCAACTTAGCTGACTTAATTAATCAGCCTAATGATTATTTAATAACAGAAACTTTTTATATTTTGAATATATTTTCATTATAATAAGCTGTTAAAATAATTACACATTTTAATTTTTTTTAATCAGTTATATTTCATAATGAAATTTTCTGCAGAAATCTAAATGTTAAGAAATACAGTCTTTTTTACATCCCTATTATTTTTTACAAATCTTTTCTCACAGGAAGCTGAAATTACCTTTAAAGATGCACTTAACCATGCATATAAAAATGACCCGAATATTAAAAAACTGATTAATAGCATAGAAATTCAGGAAAGTAACATTAAAGCATCAATAGGCAGTCTTCTGCCGGATTTAAAGTTCTCATCAGGATGGACACGTACCAATCAGTTCATTGATGCAGGAAACATAAACATCAACGGAATAAACGTACCGGTTGCCGAAAGAAATGAAACCTCCGATAACTTCAGCCTGTCACTCCGTTCAGATGTTATACTCTTTAACGGATTTGTAAATTATGACAGGGTTACATTAAACAGACAGCAGAGACTTCAAAATCTCCTACAGCTTGAGAAATACAAATCAGATCTTACATTCAGGATATTAAACGCATATATCACTGTTTTAAAGAACCAGAAAATTGTGGAAATAAACACAGCCACACTGGAAGATTCCAGAAAACAGCTTGAAAAGATCAGGGTGTTTGTGGAAGTAGGCAAAAGAACAATGTCTGATGTTTACAGACAGGATGTCGTGGTAGCCCAGAACGAACTTGCTGTTGAACAGGCAAAAAACAATCTCGATAAATCCGTAACGGAACTCGCCTATTCGGCAAATTTCCCGCTGGATAAAAATTACAGTGTGAGTGGCAAGGAATTTTCAACTGATATTTCCTATGACCTGATGGAAGAATATATTAACAGTAATTCTGATCTCGACAGGCTTGTGGATAAGGCGTTGAGAAACAGATATGATTACAGAATAGCAGTTAAAAACATAGATCTGCTTAAAGCAAACCTTGATATTGCAAGAAGCTCGGTAATATTTCCAACAATAAGCGGGTTCAGTTCATATTCCCTGTCCGGACAAAAGATAACAAACATATCAAATCAGAGGATTTTCACAGTAGGATTAAGCCTTAGTTATCCCATATTTCAGGGGTTTTCGCTTGACAACCAGAGACAACAGGCTGAGCTGAATCTAAATTCCGCAAGGGCAGATGCCGAACTACTGAAAAATCAGATAGCACTTGAAATCAAAAAACTGATTATTGATATGAAATCCCTGCTCAAGCAGATAGAAATAACAGACAGAAACATTAAGAACGCACAGCAGGATCTGCTGCTTGCCGAGGAGTCATACAGAATAGGCACCGGTACAGTCCTTGAAATCAACACTGCTTCGGTAAATCTCACCAACATACTTATCAACAAATCAAATCTTATTTATAATTTTATATTGGCTCAAAAACAGCTTGAATATTATCAGGGTTTATTAACTTATTAAATTATGACCGAAACATTTCAACCTAAAAGATCAGGTAATTCCCGCAGAAAGAAACGGAAAATCATATTGCTGATTTCAGCAGTAGCGATTTTGTTGCTGATAATAATTACCGTCGTTGTGTCAACTTCAAAAGAAAAATTAATAACAGTCCAGACCGAAAAAGTAACAATAAGGACCATAACGCAGGTAGTCTCCGGAACAGGTTTCATTCAGCCGGAGAAAAAAGTTGACATAAGTGCGGAAATCAGCGGTGAGATAATACATCTCCCCTTCCGTGAAGGAGATCAGGTTAAAAAAGGAGATCTGCTGGTGAAGATAAAAGCAGAACAATACTCCGAGAGGATATCGCAGCAGAGAGCGGGTGTAAACTATTCCAAATCACAACTAGAGGTTGCGGAAAAAAATCTTAAAAAAGCAGAAATTGAATTACGAAGAATTGAACAGCTTCACAATTCAGGGCTTGTTTCGGATGCGGATCTTGATAATGCAAGAATCGCATACGATGTAGCTTCATCACAGCTTAAAAGTGCCCGTGAAAATGTTAACCAGAATTATGCACTACTGAGGCAGAGTGCACAGGATCTGTCCAAAGCCACAATCCGCTCACCTATGGACGGAACTGTTACGCAGCTAAACAATGAGCCGGGTGAAAAAGTTGTGGGCACACAGCAGATGGCGGGTTCGGTAATTATGACTATTTCAGATCTCTCGGTAATGAATGCTGAAATTGAAGTCAGCGAAACAGAAGTTACAGGTGTAAAAATCGGTGATACAGCAAGCATTACAGTTGATGCATTTCCTGAAAGAATTATTAACGGCTACGTATATGAAATCTCAAATTCCGCAAAATCCAAAGGAATTGGTACACAGGAACAGGCAGTTAATTTTATTGTAAAGATAAGAATTATTGACAAAGATATTAATCTTAAACCAGGAATGTCATGTAACGCAGATATCAGGGTTAAAACCGTAGTAGATGTTTTAACCGTACCGATTCAGTGTATTACCGCACGTGAGGAGGAAGAAACCGATCAGACTGAATCAGACGAAACTGTGAGAATTTTAAAGGATAACATAAGGAGAAATATCAAACCAAAGGAAATAGTGTTTGTAGTTACAGATGATTCTCCGCCAAGAGTAGTTATGAGAGAAGTGAAAACAGGCATCAGTGACGATCGTTACATAGAAATAATTTCGGGTCTGAAACCTGATGAGGTGGTGGTTAAGGGACCTTACAAGGCTATAAGCAAGGAACTGGAAAACAATTCAAAGATAAAAATAGATAACACTGTAAGGAAAAAAGAAAAAAAGGGTGAAGATTAATTGAATCCTATTATAAAGACCGAGAACATCGTAAAGAAATACATAATGGGTGATGAAGAATTGTATGCACTTAAGGATATTTCAATTACAATCAACAGGAATGAATACGTTGCAATAATGGGTCCTTCCGGCTCGGGTAAGTCAACGCTCATGAACATTCTCGGCTGCCTCGATTCGCCTACTTCAGGCAGGTATGAACTTGCAGGTACAAATGTCAGCGAGCTTGACGATGCCGAACTTGCAGCAATAAGAAATAAGGAAATAGGATTTGTATTTCAGACATTCAATCTCCTCCCCCGCTCCAATGCACTGCATAATGTGGAACTGCCGCTTGTTTATGCAGGTAAGCCAAGATCCGAAAGAATCGAACTTGCGGTTGAAGCACTTAAAAAAGTGGGGCTTGAGGACAGAATGAAACACAAACCAAATGAACTTTCGGGAGGACAGAGACAACGCGTTGCAATTGCCAGAGCACTTGTAAACAATCCTTCTATTTTACTGGCAGACGAACCAACCGGGAATCTGGATTCAAAGACTGGTGATGAAATCATGGAATTGTTCGACAAACTGCATGAGAGCGGAAATACGATTATTGTTGTTACACATGAAGATTTTATTGCCGAACATTCTCACCGTATCGTTAAACTCAGGGACGGACTGATTGAGTCAGATAATCCTACATCCAAAGGTTTAAGAGGAAATAAAAACTTTGTAACTGAATCATGAGACTGACTATGATAAGAACAATAACATTAATTTTTATCAATTTTATAGTCTATTCGCAGGATTACGGAAAGGTTCATGAACTGGTTACCGAAGGTATTGATGCCATATACAATGTGGATTTTAATCTCGCATTAAGCAAATTTCAGGAAGCAAAATCCGTCGCACCTGATGATCTGAGAGGTCAGTTTTTTGAATCCACTGTATATTTCTGGAAATCAATGCTCACGAGGAATAAAACAGATTACGAAACATTCCTTAATCTGTCTGATAGAATTACAAAAAAGTGTGAGGACATTCTTGACAAAAACGAGGGTGATCTAAATGCAAGATTATATCTGGGGTGGTTACAGACAATTCGTGCATTTGCGTTGGGCTTCATCGGAGAAAGCTATCTGAAGTCTGCATCGGAAATTAAAGACGGCAGCAATAACCTTAAATACATTATTGAACAAAGAGCAGATATTTATGATGCATATCTTGGGCTTGGTTTATACAATTATCTGGCAAGTTTTATACCTAAAAAACTGCAATGGCTTACTTCCCTGCTCGGCTTCTCGGGAGACAGAAATGAAGGTAAACGGATGTTATCAGTTGCTTCAGAAAAAGGAATTTATACAACAACCGAAGCAAAATTTTATATGACACTTCTTTCCTGGCGGGAAGAAAATTATCCTGTGGCTGAAACATATGCTCAGGCATTGTTAAACCGTTACCCGCAGAGTCCAGCAGTATGGATGTTATGGGGAGG
>Ga0308411_10002818_pt1 | contig 11646 bp, 9 predicted proteins | sample HotsprottomLayer_2_FD_203530 | JGI IMG/M metagenome (GOLD analysis project Ga0308411, IMG submission 203530) | Hot spring phototrophic mat microbial communities from Octopus Spring, Yellowstone National Park, Wyoming, United States -... | ecosystem: Environmental > Aquatic > Thermal springs >... | reverse complement strand
CGGTGCCGAGGCGGCCGGCGCGGTCGATCGCCTCGCGCAGCGCCGCCGCGCCGCGCTCGAGCGCGCCGGTCATCACGAGCGCGCGGCCCTCCTGGCAGAGGATCAGGTACTCGCGGAACGAGTCGCCCGCGTCGCACGCGATCCGCCGCGCCGCGGCGTACTCGGCGAGCGCGGTGTCCCAGTCTCCCTGCTGGTCGAATGCCGCGCCGCGATAGAAGTGCGCCGCCGCCTCGGCGAAAGGGTTCTGCTGCTCGCGCGCGAGCCGCAGGCCGCGCTCGGTGTACTCGAGCGCGTCCTCGGTCTGGCCGAGGAACGCGAGCGTCCAGCCGGCGAAGCCGGCCGCGGTGGCCTCCTCGGCCGCGTTGCCGAGGCGACGCATCTGCTCGGTGCTGAGAGCGAGGAGCTGCGCCGCCTTGCCGTAGTCGCCGTACTGCCAGCGCAGCCGCGCGACCAGGTTGATCGCCGGCGCCGCGGCCGCCTCGTCCTGGCGCTCCTCGGACAGCGCGATGCTGCGCTGGGCCGCAGCGAGCGCGGCGTCGAACTCGCCGCGCGCGTAGTGCAGTCGGCCGCGCCAGTAGAGCACGCGGGCGAGGCGCGGCAGGTCGCCGAGCGCCTCGGCGAGCCGTTCGGCCTCCTCGAGCTGGGCGGCGTCGCGATCCATGTGCTCGCGGGTGTGCGCGACGCCGGCGAGCTTGACGATCGCGTCGATGCGCGCCTCCTGCGCCGGGCGGCCGTCGGGCATCGCGCGCGCGGTGGCGAGCGCGGCCGAGTAGTGCGCGGTCGCCTCGGCGCGCGCGTATAGCCGCTCGGCGCGCTCGCCGGCGCGCATCGAGTACGCGAGCGCCTTGTCCGGATCGTCGCTGCGCGCGAAGTGGTAGGCGAGGATCGGCAGGTTCTCGTCGATGCGGTCGCGCCACAGATCCTCCATCGCGCGTCCGATCTGACCGTGCAGCTCGCGCCGGCGGGGCCCGAGGAGCGACTGGTAGGCGACGTCCTGCACGATCGCGTGCTTGAAGGCGTACTCCACGTCGGGGAAGAAGCGGTGCTCGCGGATCAACCCCATCTGGTTCGACACGTCGAGGGCGAGGTCGAGCCCGGCGCCCACGTCGGGCAGCTGCGCGAGCAGCCGCACGGCGAACACCTGGCCGATCGCCGCGGCCGCCTGGACGATGTGCTTTGCGCCGCTGTCGATCTCGTCCAGCCGCGCGCGCAGGATGTCCTGCACCGTCGAGGGCAGGTCGAGCTCCTCCGGCGCGGCGAGCGCGCCGTCGGCCCCGATCAGGCCGCGATCGGCGAGCGAGCGCACCACCTCCTCCACGAACAGCGGGTTGCCGCCCGCCTTCGCCGCCACGATCCGCTTCACCGTGGGCGGCACCGCGCGGCCGCCGAGCAGCATCGAGACCATCTTCTCGGCCTCGGCGCCGGTGAACGTGTCGAGCGCCACCTGGGTGTAGTGGCCGCTGCCGGCCCACGGCGCGGCGTAGCCCGGACGCTGGGTGGTCACCAGCAGCAGCGGCAGGCCGCCGGCGTTCTTCACCAGCCCTCCGAGGAACTGCTCGGAGCTCGAGTCCGCCCAGTGCAGGTCCTCGACCACCAGCACCATCGGCCGCCGCTCGGTGAGCGCGGCAGCGAGCGCGAGCAGCGCCTCGAGCATGCGCTTGCGCCGCACGCTCGCCTCGCCGGCGGCGACCGCCTCGCCGCCGGCGCCGGGCAGCAGCAGCTCCTCGATCAGGTCGGCGGCCGAGCCGAGCCCGAACTCGTCGAGGCCGCGCTCAACCTTCTCGCGGATCGCCGCGGCGTCGTCGTTCTCGTCGATGCGAAACAGCGTGCGCACGATCTCGACGATCGGGACGTACGGCGTCGCCTGGTTCTGCGCGCTGCACTGCCCGACCGCGTACACGATGTCGGCGGAGGCGAGCGAGCGGGCGAACTCGTGCACCAGGCGCGACTTGCCGACCCCGGCTTCGCCGAGGATGCCGACCACTTGGCCGCGGCCCGAGCGCGCCATCTGGAGCCGGTCGGCGAGCAGGCCGAGCTCCGGGCCGCGGCCGACGAGCGGCGTCAGCCCGCGCTCGGCGAGCACCTCGAAGCGGTTGCGCCGCGGCAGCCGGCGGACCAGGCGATAGGCGGGCACCGGGTCGGCGAGACCCTTCGCCGCCAGCGGCCCGACCGGCTCGACCTCGCAGTAGCCTTCGATCAGCCGCCGGGTGGCCTCCGACACGAGCGGCGAGCCGGGCTCGGCGAGCCCCTGCAGCCGCTCGGCGAGGTGGGTCGTGTTGCCGCTCGCGGTGTAGTCCATGCGCAGGTCGTCGCCGATTCGCCCGACCACCACCGGACCGGTGTTGATGCCGATGCGCAGTCGGATCTCGATCCCGTGCTCGGCGCGCAGGCGGACGTTCTCCTTGGCGAGCGCGTCCTGGATCGCGAGCGCGGCGTGCGCGGCGCGCACCGCGTGGTCCTCTAGCGCGAGCGGCGCGCCGAAGAGCGCCATCAGCCCATCGCCGAGATACTGGTTCACCGTGCCGCCGAACCGATGCACTGCCTGCGCCGCCAGGCGCAGCACCTCGTCCATCACGAGGTGCATCGTCTCGGCCCCCAGGCGCTGCGCGAGGTCGGTGGAGCCGGCGACGTCGCAGTGCAGGACGGTCACCTGCTTGCGCTCGCCCTCCATCGCGCTGCGGCCCTTGAGCACCGCCTGCAGCAGGTGGGCGGGGGTGTAGCTCTGGCGCGTCATCGCGCCGGCCCCGCGGTACACCGGCGCCGCCACCGCGGCGAGCGCCGGCCTCTCCTCGACCGTCGCCGCGGCCGGCGCGGGGCGCAGCGCGAGCACCTTGCCGTCCTCGTCCACCGCGACCCGCCGCGCGTCCACCAGCTCGGCCTTCAGGTCCTCGACGAGCGCGTCGTCGAGGTCGAAGCGCCGCTTGAGGCCGCGGTAGGACACCCGCCCCTCCTGGCGCAGCAGCTCGGTGACCTGAGCGAGGATGTCGTCGAAGTTCATCGCACCGCCGCCCGCCAGGGCCGCTCGCGCACCACCGCGACCGGCGCGGCGATCGCGAGGGTGCCGACGTAGCCCGGTCGCACCGCCAGCCGGGCGAGCCGCCAGCGCGATTCGTGGCCGCGACGGCCGGTGACCGCGAGCAGCCGGGCCGGCGCATCGGGCGGCATCGACACCGTGAAGCTCGCCAGATCGCGGGCGAGGCCGTCGCCACAGCCCTTCAGGTAGGCCTCTTTCGCCGTCCAGGCGGCGAGGAAGGCCGCCGGGCGCGCCGCCTGCGGCAGCGCGAAATACGCCTCGTTCTCGGCCGGCGCGAAGTACCGGCGCACCAGCGCGTCGGCGTCGCGCGCCCGCTCGGTCGCCTCCACGTCGACGCCCACCTCGTGCAGGCTCACCGCCACCAGGGCGACCTCGCCAGAGTGCGAGAGGTTGAACCGCGGCCCCCGCGGGTGGCGCGATCGCGACAGGCGCGGTTTGCCCTGCCGGTCGACCTCGATCGCGACCGCTTGCGGCGCGACGCCGAGGTAGGCGGCCAGGATCTGCCGTAGAGCGGCATGCGACGCGACGAAGCGCCGCCGCGCGCGCTCGAGCCGCAGCCGCGCGGCGCGCGCGCGCTCCTCGGGTGCGAGCAACTCGGCAAGAGCGACGCGCTCGGCCTCCCCCACGTCGAGCGCGATCGTCCACACATCGGCCGCGCCAACGCGCAGCGGGGGGACGATCGCGGTCGGGGCAGGCGCGCCGGGCGAGCGCATGTGTTGGAGTTGTGACGGCGAACGGGATCCCGGCGAGTATAGCTCGCCGACCGGCCGCGTCCGCGCGGCCTCGGTCAGTCGGCAGCGTCGGGCCGCGCAGCCTCGATCGCGGCGGCGATCCGCTCGGCGTCGCCCACTTCCTTCATGAGCAGCAGGCAAAGGCGCGCGAGGAAGAGCGGCGTGCGCGCTTCGCCGAGCTCGGTCATCACTTGGCAGGTGCGGGTGTAGACCTCGTCGAGCGCCTGTTCGTCGAGCATCGCGCCACCCCTTCAGTGCAATGCGCGCCCGACGGCGGCGCGGACCGCGTGGGCGGTCGGCGCGCGCCAGCGGCCGGCGACGTGACCGTCCGGACGCACCAGGTAGCACGCGGTCGGGGCCGCGCCGTAGAGCGCGAACAGGCGCCCGTCCGGGTCCCACGCGTCGGCCTCGGCGCCGGGCGCCGGCGCGAGCCACACCAGGCCGACCGGCAGGTCCTCGAGCCCGTTCAGCGCGGGACGCGGATCGGTCGGCGAGAAGGCGAGCACGGTATACCCGAGGCCGAGCAGCTCGGTCAGATGGCGCCGCCCCACCGCGGTCTCCACGGGGCACTCGGCGAGCACCGCGCCGGGCGGCGGGCCGGCGGGCAGCGACTCCGAATCGGCCGCGTTCAGCGGCGAGTCGGCGAAGGCGATCGCGCTCGTCTGGCGCGGGTTGACGAGGGTGGCGAAGAACCGGTCGCGGGTGGCGAGCCCGAGGGCGGCGGTGCGCATCAGCTCGAACGCCTTCGACGGCGGCGCCATGAATTCGGTGGACTTCGAAGCGTGGCGGATGTTCTCGCGGGCGGCGAACACGCGCTCGACCGAATAGCTGTCGAGCAGGCGTTCGGGCGCGCGGCCCTGTGCCACCCAGGCGAGCTTCCAGGCGAGGTTGTACGCGTCGTCGATGCCCGAGTTCATCCCGCGCACGCCGAAGATCGGCACCAGGTGCGCCGCGTCGCCGGCGAACAGCACCCGTCCGTGGCGGTAGCTATCCAGCGTGAGGCAGTTCGCGCGGTAGGCGCTGATCCACACCGGCACCCAGTCGTCGCGCTCGCCGATCCAGCGCAGGTGGCTGCGCACGCGCGGCAGGACGTTCTCCGGCTTGATCGCTTCCTCCGGGTCCTCGTCGTCGCGCAGCTGGTAGTCCACGCGCCAGATGTCGAGCGGCTGCTTGTGCATCAGGATCGTCGAGCCCGGATTCGACGGCGGGTCGAACCAGGCGCGCCGCTCGGTCGGGTAGTCCGACCGCAGCAGGATGTCCACGATGATGTAGGTGCCGTCGTAGGTGGTGCCGGAGAAACGCAGCCCGAGCGACTGGCGCACCAGCGAGCGGGCGCCGTCGCAAGCGACCAGCCAGTCGGCTCGCAGCCGATAGGGGCCGAGCGGCGTCTCGACCGCGACCTCGACGCCGTCGTCGCGGCGCTCCAGGCGCGCGAGCCGGGTCTGCCAGCGCAGGTCCACGCGCTCGCCGAGGCGCTCGATCTGGTCCACCAGCACCTGCTCGCAGATGCACTGCTGGAGATTCACCATCGGCGGGAACTTCTGGTTGGCGTCCATCGGCATCTCGAGCCGGTAGACCGGCACGTCGCGGTAGTAGCTGGTGCCGGCGGTCCAGGCGAGCCCCTGGTCGAGCACCGGCCGCGCGACGCCGAGCTTGTCGAAGATCTCCAGACTGCGGCGCGAGATGCACGCCGCCCGGCTGCCGTAGGTCACCGTGTCGTCGGCCTCGATCACCACCGGCCGCACGCCGTGGCGCGCGAGCGCGAGCGCGAGGCTCAGCCCGACCGGGCCGCCGCCGACGATCGCCACCGCGTGGCGTACCGGGTCGGCCCCGTCGACGAGCTGCGGCAGCCGCGCCGGGTGGTGCCGGTAGTCGAAATACTCGTGGTAGCCCGCGCGCGCGCCCATCAGTCCACCTCGATGCCCTGGTACAGCCAGTCGGCTTCCCACGGCACGTCCGGATCGCGCCGCGCGGCGAGCTCGTTGCGCAGCAGTCGCGCGCCGCCGCCCGCGTGGCACACCTCGCCGAAGAAGCGCGCGGTGAGCACCACGCGCGCGGTGCGGTTGAGCCGCCGGTTCTGGTAGGCGACGAAGGCACGATCGTAGGCATCGCCGTGGCGCGCCACTTCGGAGGCGAGCACCACCGCGTCCTCGATCGCCATGCACGCGCCCTGCGCGAGGTACTGCAGCGTCGGGTGCGCGGCGTCGCCGAGCAGCGTCGCGCGGCCCTGGGTCCAGTTGGTGACCGGGTCGCGGTCGTGCAGGATCCAGTTGCGCTCGGTCGAGACGAAGCGGAGCATGTCGCGCACCCGCGGCACCGCCTGTTCGAACATCCGGTACAGCTCGTCGGGGCCGCCGAAGGTCTTGTCCCCGCGCTTGAACCCCGGGCTCTCGAACACCGCGACGTTGTTCAGCACCGTGCCGCCGCGCAGCCGGTACTGGACGAGATGGATGTCGTGCCCGCACCAGATCACCATCGAGTCCAGAAACTGGCGGTCGGTCACCTTGTCGACCGGCACCACGCCGCGGTACACGGTGTGCCCGGTCGGGCGCGGCAGGTCGTTCACGATCTGCTTGCGGGTGGGCGACCACAGGCCGTCGGCGCCGACCAGCGCCGCGCCGCAGCGCTCCGATCCGTCCTCGCAAGTCACGACCACCCCGCCGTCGCGCTCCTCGAACCGGACCAGGCCCTTCGACGCCTCGAGCGCGATCGCCGGATGTTGCTCGCACTTCTGGTAGAGCGTGCCGTGCAGGTCGCGGCGGTGGATCACGAAGTAGCGGTAGCCGTAGCGCTTCACGAACGCCTCGCCGAGCGCGATGCGGGTGATCTCCTCGCCGGAGATCGCGTCCATCATCACCAGCGCGTCGGGGAAGAACGCGAGCGGCTCGAGCGCGTCCATCACGCCGAGGAGCTGCATCACGCGGTGGATGTTCGGACCCATCTGGATCCCGTAGCCGATCTCGCCGAACTCGGGCGCCTTCTCCAGCACGCGCACCCGGCGGCCCTTGCGCGCGAGCGCGAGCGCGCACGCGAGACCGCCGAGCCCGCCGCCGGCGATCAGGATCTCGTCCGCCTTGCTGCTCATCGATATGGTCCTCCTCGGGCTAGCCCTTCAGCCACGCCGGCAGCCAGAGCGCGATGCCCGGGAAGGCGACGAGCAGCGCGAGCAGGGCCGCGTCGGCGACCAGGAAGTTTGCCGCGCCCCGGAAGATCGTGCCGATCGGTACCTGCGGGAGCTGCGACCGGATCACGAAGGCGTTCAGGCCCACCGGCGGGGTGATCAGGCCGGCTTCGGCGAGCACCGTGACGAAGATCCCGAACCAGATGCCGTCGAAGCCGAGGCTCATCACCAGCGGCAGCACCACCGGGACGGTGATCAGGATCATGCTGACCGACTCGAGGAAGCAGCCGAGGATCAGGTACAGCACCACCAGCGAGGCGAGGATCGCGAGCCCCGGCAGCTGCATCGACTCCACCCAGGCCACGATCTCGGCCGGGAGCTGGGTGAGCACGATGAAGCGCGAGAAGATGAACGCGCCGATGATCACGAAGAACAGCATCGCGCTGGTGAGAACCGTCTCGAGCAGGGCGTCGCGGAACTCGGGCCAGCGCATCGCGCCGGTGGCGAAGCCGATCAGGATCGCCGCGGCCGCCCCCACCGCCGCGGCCTCGGTGGGCGAGAACCAGCCGAGGTAGATCCCGAAGACCGCCAGGAAGAACAGGACCGCGAGCTTCCACATCCCGAGCGAGGCGCGCAGCCGCTCGAGGAGCCGCATCCGCGGCGCGCGCGGCATCCAGTCCGGACGCAGCCACGCGATGACCACGATCACGACCACGTGCAGCGCGGCGAGCAGCAGCCCGGGGAACAGCGCGGCGGCGAACAGATCGACGATCGACTGCTCGGCGACGATCGCGTAGATCACCAGGATCACCGACGGCGGGATCAGGATCCCGAGCGTGCCGCCGGAGGCCACCGCGCCGGTGGCGATGCCCAGGTTGTAGCCGTGGCGCTGCATCTCCGGCACCGCCACGCGCGACATCGTGGCGGCGGTGGCCATCGACGAGCCGCAGATGCTGGAGAACGCCGCGCAGGCGCCGATCGTGGCCGAGGCGAGCGCGCCGCGAAAGCCGGAGAAGACCGCGTTCGCCGCGGTGAAGAGCTCGCGCGACATGTTCGCCTTGGACGCCACCGCGCCCATCAGGATGAACAGCGGCACCACCGACAGCGAGTAGGCGCTCGCGAGCTCGAACGGCACCGTGCCGAACATCACCAGCGCGCGGCGCCAGCCGTCGATCGCCGCGTAGCCGGTGACGCCGACCGCCGCCAGCGCGATCGCCACCGGCACCCGCGCGAGGACCAGCGCGAGGAGCGCGAGGACACCGAGCAGGCCGAGCAGCTGGGCGCTCACCGCGGCGGCCGCCGGCGCAGGATCATCACCGCGGCGGCGAGCGCCGCGCCGACCACGCCGGCGAGCACCGGGACCCAGTAGTAGATGCGGGGCAGCGACAGGTCCGAAGTCACGTCGCCGAACGCGAGGATGTCCTTCGCCCTCGGATACATGCTCCAGCACATCAGCGCGAGCACGGCGAGCGACGCGACCGCCGCGATCGCCTTGAGCGCCGGTACCCAGCGCGGCCAGACGTGGTCCCCGACGTCCACCACCACGTTCTCGTCGCGCAGGAACACCGCCGGCAGCGCGGTGAAGATCGTGCAGGCGAGCAGCAGCTCGACCAGCTCGAAGGCGCCGTGGATCGGCCGGCTCGCGACCGCGCGCAGCACCACGTCGGTCACCGTGAGCGACATCATCGCCAGCAGGAACACGCTGGCGATTCCGCCGAGCAGTCTGGCCACGATCGCGCGCCAGTCGGTCATCGTGTCACTCGCGGCCGCGACGCGCCGTTCGGCCCGACCGGCGCGGTCGCCCGCGCGCCGGGCTGCCCGCAGTCTGCCAGCCCCGGGCCGGGCGCTAGCCGGCGCTCAGTTCCAGAAATTCTTCGACGTCTTCGCGTGCTTCTCGGAGAGCTCGCGCATCTTGTCGTACACCGCCCGCGCCGGCAGGCCCTTGCCTTCGAGCTCCTTGATCTTGGCCTCCGACACCTGGACGCCGATCGCCCGCACCTTCGCCATGTCGGCCGCGCTGAAGCGGATCGCCTCGCCGCCGGCGTCCATCAACGCCTTTTTCCCCGGCACGTCGAGCCCGTCCCACGCCTCCCCGATCTCCTTCTCCTTGCCGGTGACGCTGTCGATCACCAGCTTCTGCAGGTCGGGGGGCAGCTTGTTCCAGAACTCCTCGTTCATCGCCAGACCGAAGCTCGCCACGTAGGCGTAGAGCTCGGTGGAGTACTTGACGATGCCGCCCAGCTTGAAGGCGATGCCCGCGCCGCCGTAGTCGATGAAGGTGCCGTCGATCGTGCCCTTCTGCAGCTGTTCGGCGATCTCGGTCGGCGGCACGCCGACCGGCGTCGCGCCGAGGGCCTGCACCAGGTCGCGGATCGTCGGCGAGGCGAAGCGCAGGCGCATGCCCTTGAAGTCGTCCATCGTGCGGATCGCCTTCTTGGTGGTGTGCACGCCGCCGGGCTGGTGGGTGAACAGCATCAGCAACTTCACGCCCTTGTGCTCGGCGTCGAGGTACTTGGCGCGCAGCACCGGGTCGTTCAGCACCTTGGTGCCGATCTCCGCGCTGCCGGCCATGAATGGCAGGTTGATCAGCTCGGTGAGCGGGAAGCGGCCGGGCGTGCCGCCGTGCAGGAACCAGGCGACGTCGGCCTGTCCGGTGCGCGCGAAGTCGTAGTGCTGCGGCGTCGGCCCCATCTGCGCGCTCGGGAAGCGCTTGACCGCGATCCGCCCGTTCGAGCCCTTTTCGAGCTGCTCGGACCATCTGATCAGCCACTGCGACATCGCGTGCTGGTCGCCGACGAAGTAGGCGAGCTTGAGCTCGATCTTCTGCTGGGCGTGGGCGCTGGCGGCGATGCCGAGCCCGAGCCCGAGCGCGAGCGCGGCAGCGAGGCGAACCGGTGCGGATCTCATCGTCATCTCCTCTTCCCTCGGTGGTTTGGTGTCGGGCCCTCGTTGCGGCGATTATAGCCACGCCGTCGGACCGCTCAGCCGCCGGCGGGCGCCTCGGCGCGCAGCGGCATGTGCGCGAGCCAGCGCTCGACCTGCGCCGGGTCGCTGAACAGCGTCGCCAGCTCGGCGCGTGCTTCCTCGGCGGTCTGCAGCACCGACTCCACCACGCCTTCCACCGACGGCGCCCGGCTGGTGGCGATCTCCAGCCGGATGCCGTTCGGGTCGTAGAAGTAGGCCGACCAGAAGCGCCCGCCGAGCGGCACCGGACCGATGACCTGCACGCCGCACGCCTTCACGTGCTCGATCATCGCGTCGAACCGTTCCGCCGGAACGTGAAACGCGACGTGCTGCATGCCGCCGGGCAGATCGCGGTTGGCACGGGCCAGGCCCTTCGGGTACTCGAAGAACGCGAGCAGCGTGTCGTTGCCCATGTTGAAGAAGTAGTGACGGAGGTTCTCGTACGGCGGCTGGCCGCGGTCGCGCTCGAACGGCACGCGGCGCACGTGCACCAGCTGCATGCCGAGCACGCGGGTGTAGAAATCCATCGTCGCCGGCAGGTCGTCGGTGACCAGAGCGAGGTGGTCGATGCCGCGCGTCCTGACCGGCGCGAGCTCAGGCGGCTTGCCCATGTTGGCCTCCTTCCAGGCGTGCGAGGAATCTGCCGATCGCCGCGACCAGGCCGTCGGGGTTGTCGCCGGCGAGGTTGTGGCCGCCTTCGACCTCGATCAGCTCGAGGCGCGGGTTCGCGGCGCGCATCTTCGGCACCGTCTCGGGCGCGAACATGTCCGACTGCCGCCCGCGCAGCGCGAGGATCGGGCAGGCGACCTCGCCGATCACCTGCCACATGTCAACGCCGAGCTGCGGGCGCTCGCCGGTCTGGAGCAGGCGGCGGAACTGCGCGGCGAAGTACGGGTCGCGCTTGATCTCGTAGCCGCCCTCGACTGCGCGCAAGTACGCCTCGAACCGCGCGCGTCGCGCGGCACCGGCCGGCGAGTGCGGGTCGACGCCGAAGTGGCGCATCGCCGCGTCGACGCTCTCGAACCGGTCGGGCGTGCCGGCCACGGTGCGGGCGACGCGTTGCGCGCCCGCCGCGGCATTCTCGGGGGTGTAATCGACCAGCACCAGCCCCGCCGCGCGGGCCGGGTGGCGCGCCGCGGCGAACGCTGCGCTGCGGCCGCCCATCGAGTGGCCGGCGAGCACCGCGCGCGACCAGCCGAGATGATCCAGGACGGCGATGACGTCGGCGGCCATCGACGGCACGCTGTAGTCGCGCTCGGCGCTGCGCCCGGAGTCGCCGAAGCCGCGCATGTCGATCGCGACCACCTCCCGCCCAGCGGCGAGCGCGTGCGCGACGTCGATCCAGTCGTAGGAGAAGTAAGACAGTCCGTGCACGACGAGAACCGGCAGGCCTCCCGGGGCGCCGAAGCGCCGATACGCGATCGGCACCGGGCCGCTGGTGCAGAGCCCGGTCTGGTGTGGTTGGGTCATGACGTCATGGCGGCGAGGTGAGGCGGGCACTGTAGACTGCCGGGCTGAGCCCTGTCGAGATCGCCGCGCCGCAGGTCCGGGGTCCGGGTTTGACGCAGCGCGGCGAATGCCCGTAGAATCGCGCGGTTTTGCGGGGAGGCAGGCCTCGAACCATGCGGCTCCTGCGCATCCGCCCGATTCGCGTCGTACTCGGCTGGCAGGGAGCTTGCGCGGTGGCATTCGCCGCGGCCGCCTGGGCTCTCTCCGGTCCGCACGCAGCGGCATCGGCGGGGCTCGGCGCGGGGGTCGGCATCGCGGCGGCAGTCGCCTTCGCGATCGTCGCCTCG
>Ga0308411_10002817_pt1 | contig 11647 bp, 11 predicted proteins | sample HotsprottomLayer_2_FD_203530 | JGI IMG/M metagenome (GOLD analysis project Ga0308411, IMG submission 203530) | Hot spring phototrophic mat microbial communities from Octopus Spring, Yellowstone National Park, Wyoming, United States -... | ecosystem: Environmental > Aquatic > Thermal springs >... | reverse complement strand
TGGCGTCCGCCAAGCGCGAGGCAATACGGGGTTCGTCCGCCAGCACCGCCACTGCGGCTAGGAGGATCAGTCCCGCCCCCAAGACCGTTCGCCTCGCCGCCATGAAGCCGACTCCAAATAGGAACGGAGGGCAGACCCCGGCGGCCTGCCCTCAGGTTTACCTCACATCCTGGTTACCAGCAGTACCCCCAGCCCCGAGGGCCGCCCCAACCGTTCCAGCCAAAGCCCCAGGGTCGATAGAAACCAAGGCCCACGCCCCAGCCCCAGGGCCGATACCAGCCGCACCAACCGCCGCCCCAGCCCCAACCACCACGCCAGCCCCAGCCGCAGCCCCAACCGCCCCACCGCCAACGCCAACAGGTTTGCGTGGGCGACTCTTGGTCCAACTCCGTGGCCGGCACCGTCGCGGCCGCCACGGACGCAGTCACCGCCGCTTTGATCTTGGCGGGCGGCGCCGTGTCTCGATCCATTTCGCCTGCCCACGCCGGCGACGACAAGGCCAGCGCCGCCATCAGCCCCAAAAAGCTGCGCCACATCTTGCACCTCCTCTGGTCTTGTGGATGGATGCCTCCTCACGGTGGCCGGCCGCGCCGGCCGCCATCCTCCTAACCGCCGTGGCGGGCCACTTTGCGCCCCGGCACTCCAGTTTACTCGATCCCGCGACCGTTTTCTGCTCTCTTTCCGCCGCTCCGGCGGCCCTGGGGGTGTCAATAGATCCGCCGGTCGGGCGCGGCCGCAAACTCCGCGAAAATTGCCTGCGCTTCTTCCCGACCCAGCGCGACCATCGGCACCCGCCGGGCCGAGAGCGGCAAGGCCAATTCCTCGTAGAAGAACTGATCATCGAAGCCGATGGCAGCAGCATCTGCCCGCGTGTTGGCGTAATAAATCCTGGCCAGCCGCGACCAATAGATCGCCCCCAGACACATCGGGCACGGCTCGCAACTGGTGTAAATTTCGCAATCGCTCAGGTGATGGCGTTTCAGGGCGGCTGCGGCCCGACGAATCGCCAGCACCTCCGCGTGCGCCGTGGGGTCGTGGCTGGACAGCACCTCATTGTGCGCCTCAGCGATGATCTCGCCGGCGCGAACAATCACGGCCCCAAAGGGCCCGCCATGCCCGCCGCGCATCCCCAACGCCGACAGTTCCACCGCCCGCCGCATGTGGTGCCACTGGCTCATGGCCGCGTCCCTCCGTTCCCAAGGTTGCCCGACGCAAAGTAGCCCGAAGCCGCGGAACCGGCAAGAGCACGGCGGCTCACGGCGGCTTGGCGGCCCGGGCTGGCCGACCTTCTCGTCCAGAACGGCGCTGCCAGCCGTGCCGCGGCTGCTCCACCGACGCAATGAAGCCCGACAGTTTGGCGAGGGGCACGCGGCCAGAGGTGCCAATCACTCCGTCACTCAGGGGCGCGGACGATCTGCCCTCGGCACGATAAAATGTACTTGCGGCGCTGCCACGGGCTACCGCCGGTGATCGACGGTGACTCGGATCCACGCGGATGGCAACGACGAAACGCGACTATTACGACATCCTGGGCATCAGCAAGAATGCCGATGCCGAGGAGATCAAACGAGCCTACCGTAAGTTGGCTATGCAATACCACCCGGACCGCAATCCGGGTGACGCTGAGGCCGAAGCCAAATTCAAAGAGGCTTCGGAGGCGTATGGCGTTTTGAGCGACGCGGAGAAGCGCGCCCGCTACGATCGCTATGGCCACGCCGGGTTGGAAGGCTTTGGCGGTGGGCCGCAGTTCACCGACGTCCATTCCATTTTCGATCTGTTCGGCGACATCTTCGGCGGCGGCTTCGCGGAGATGTTTGGCGGCCGCGGCGGGCAGCGTTCGCGGGGCGGTCAGAATCTCCAAATCCAACTCGAGGTCGACCTGGTTGAAGCCGCCCGCGGCGTGACGCGGACCATCGAATTCGAGCGGGCCGAAGTCTGCGGCGACTGCGGCGGGGTGGGAATGCGGCGCGGCAGCCGGCCGGCACGCTGTACCCGATGCCAGGGGCGTGGCGCTATTATTCAACGCCAGGGTTTCTTCCAGGTGCAGATCACGTGCGGCAGTTGCGGCGGTCGCGGCGAGGTCATCACCGATCCTTGCCCCTCTTGCCGCGGCACCGGACAGACGATGGTCAAACGCACGCTGGAAGTGAACATCCCCGCCGGCGTCGATAGCGGCAATCAGATTCGCCTAGCCGGCGAGGGCGAAGCAGCACCCAGTGGCGGGCCGCGCGGCGACCTCTTCTGCCTGATCCGCGTTCGTCCCCATCCCCTCTTCGAACGGGACGGGATGAACCTTCACTGTGTCGTGCCGATCACCTTCAGCCAGGCGGCGTTAGGCGGCGACGTGGAAGTGCCCACGCTTTTTGGTCGGCAGAAGGTCGCCATCGAACGCGGCGCCAACCACGGCGATACGATCAAGCTGCGCGGGCTGGGCATGCCCGACCTGCGTGGTCGTGGCCGCGGCGACCTGATCGTTCATCTCAAACTCGAAACACCCAAAAAACTCACCAAACGCCAAGAAGAACTGTACCGCGAACTGGCCGAACTCGACCATAAGCATGTCTCGCCAGAGCGGAAAAGCTGGATGGACCGCGTGAAAGAGTGGTTCATGGCGACGGAAGCCACCGACGCCGAGGGCAAGAAAAGTGAGACCACAGCGTGACGGAGAGTACCATGTCCGAACCTGTTGTCGAACCCGTGGTTGAACCTGTCGTGGAACCTGCTGCGGAAGTTACCCCCGAAGCGACGGCGCCGGCCGATCCGGTTGCCGCTTTAACACGTGAGCGTGACGAGTATAAGGAACTAGCTCTACGGGTGCGGGCCGATTTCGATAACTATCAAAAACGTGCCGCCCGCGACCGGGACCAGGAACGTAAGTTCGCCAGCGGTCCGCTTGCCGCCGACCTGCTCCCCGCGCTGGACAACCTGGATCGCTTCCTTGAAAACGTCAAGGAAGAAACGCCGTTGACCAAGGTCGTGGCCACGGTCCGTGGCCAGATGCTCGACGCGCTCAAGCGGCATGGCATCAACCTGATAGCGACCGACGGCCAGCCCTTCGATCCGCACCTGCACATGGCCATCCTGCAAGAACCCAGCGCCGATCACCCCGCGGGAACGGTCCTGGCCACCCTGGAAGCCGGCTATACCCATCACGACCGCGTGCTACGCGCCGCCAAGGTCAAAGTCTCCTCCGGCCCCCCCACCGGGTAGTGAAAGCTCCAGGATTCGGACCACCGACGAGCACTCCCTCTGGGTTGATGGCCAGGGCTGGGCGGCGGTCAAGGAGCTTCAGCCCGGCGATCGGCTCCGCGGCCACGATGGCCAACTGTGGCCGGTCGAATCAGTCACGGCGACGGCTGAACTGGCGACAAGAAGGCGGTTGCACGGCGGCTACGCTGGGGGTAAAGTGATCAGCGGTTGGGCTGACTCGCATAAGCCTGGCCATTTCGTGGGAGCACGCCATGACCTTGGGCGAAGCCAAGCACCTGGCCCGCTTGGCCGTCGAACGCTTCAGCCTGAACGCGACTGAAGCTCAGCAAACGCTGGCCCGCTGGTGGTCCGCCCCAGGCCAAAGTTCGCCTCGCGCTTTGCTCCTAGCTCTGGTATCTGACAATCTGCTCACTCTCGATCAGGCCGATGAACTCCTGGCCGAGGTCGAAGCCACGCACCACGAGTTGAAATCGCCAGTCGCGGAGAAAGCCCCGGCCAGGGCCACCGCCCCACCCAAGCCGAAATTGCCGACGCGGATCGACGGCTACGATCTGTTGCGCAAGCTGGGGGAAGGGGGCATGGGCGAGGTGCATCTCGTCCGGCATGCCGCGACCGGCCGGCTCTATGCCATGAAGATTCTTGCGCCGGCGCTGGCCGACCAGCCGACGCTCCGCGAACGTTTTCAGCGTGAAGCGGTGCATGCCGCCCGCTTCGATCATCCCAACGTGGTTCGCGGCCACGGGGCCGGTCAGGATGCCGACTCCGGTCTGTACTATCTGCTCATGGATTTCGTGGATGGTCCGAGCGTGCAGCAACTGCTGCAGCAACTGGAGCGGCTCAGCGTGGCCGACGGCGTGCGCATCGCTCTGGACATGGCCCGCGCCCTGGAGCACGCCCATTCCCGCGGCATCATTCACCGCGACCTCAAGCCGGAAAATATTCTGCTGACGTCCGCCGGCGTGGCCCGGCTGGCCGACATGGGCCTCTCGAAAGAGCTCCACGCCGCCAGCAACTTGACCCAGACGCGGCATGGCTTCGGCACGCCTTACTACATGCCGTACGAACAGGCGATCAATGCCCGTGCCGCCGATGAACGTAGCGACCTCTACGCCTTGGGGGCCACCCTGTACCACATGATTGTGGGTTCGATGGCAGTTCGACGATGGAGATTCTGGAAAAGAAGGCCGAGGGACTGTTTACCCCTGCCCGGCTGATCAACCCAGAAGTGCCCGAGGAACTCGATGCGTTGATCTGCCGACTGTTGGCGCGTGATCCTGCCGATCGGCCGCAAACGGCGAGCGAAGTCATCGTGGCCCTGGAGCGGCTCAATCTGGCCAGCCCCGTCTTGTCGCTGGCGGGGCGGCAGCCTGGCAGTGCCGATCCACTGTCCCGACGGCGCTTGGCGGTAGCGCAGCAAGCAACGCTCCCGGAGGGAGTGATGGTCTCCACGCCGCCGCGCTCGCCGCGCTGGCATTTGCTGTTCACCGACGCCAAGGGCCGCTCGCGGCGGGTGCAAGCCACCACCGCGCACATCCTGGAGAGCATCCAGAAGGGGAAACTCAGTTCCAAGACCCAGGCAAGCCGTGATGCCGAGGGGCCGTTCCGCCGACTGGAAGAATTGCCCGAGTTTCAACCTTACCTGCTACGGCCCCGGCCGCCCACCCCCGTCGGGCCGGCTCCAGACAGTAGCTCCGCCGTCACACCCGCAGCCGGCGAGAGCGGCGGACCGTGGTGGCTCTGGGTGCTAGGCTCCGCCCTAGCCGTCATCACCGTGGTGGTATTGCTCTTATGGCTGACGTAGCGCCCCGCGACTTGTGGCGGGGCCGGCTCTTGGTCATCACGGCCGCCACGCTCTGGAGTCTCAACGGTTTCTTCGGCAAACTGCTCACCAAACCCGACGCCTGGCTGGGACTGGGCGATCCGCCCGTCGATGGCGTGCACATTGCCTTCTATCGCTGCTTCTTCGCCGGACTGCTGTTAGCGCCAGCGGTGCCACGCAGCCGACTTCGTTGGCAGCCGATGCTGCTGGGGATGATGATCTGCTTCGCCACCATGAACGCGATGTTCGTCTTTGCCTTAACGCTGGGCACAGCGGCGTCAGCCTTGATCCTGCAGTACACGGCGCCACTTTGGCTGGTCCTCGCCGCTTGGAGGGGCGGGACGAAGCCGGGCCGACTCGAGACCCTGAGCCTGTGCGTGGCGATGGTAGGCATCGGCATCATCATCCAAGACGGCGTTGCCGAGGCCCTGATCGCCGGCGGCACGCGCTTGTGGGTAGTCCTGCTCGGACTGGGCAGCGGCGTGACCTTCGCCGGAGTGTTGCTCTGCTTGAAATACCTGCAGGGCCAGGATGCCTTCTGGCTGACAGTCTTGAATCAGGGCGCGGCGGCCCTTCTCGTGTTGCCCTTTCTGTGGCTGCGGCCGCAACCTACGGGGACACAACTGGCCGTGCTCGCGGTCTTTGGCGTGGTACAGCTTGGCCTGCCCTACGTCCTGATGACCCGAGGACTGCGTTACGTCGCCGCCAAGGAAGCCGGTCTGCTCGGCCTCATCGAACCGCTCCTGAACCCCTTGTGGGCCTATGCCGTTGCCCGGGAAGTTCCCGAAACTAGCACGCTGGTGGGCGGGGCGCTCATCCTCTTGGCCTTGATGGTTCGCTACCTTCCCTGGCAGAGACGCGGGGCCGCAGGTGAATGACGGGCCTCCCGCCAAACGCCGGGCACGGCGGACTCGCGCCCGCCGTGCACTCGCAACTCTTAAAACGAATGGAACAAAGCGGTAGAGAAAGCGTGCCTGGCGCGTCTCTGCCGTCCTTGACGGGACTGAGGTATTTTCTACATCCTGCCTACCCCGCGTTATAACGCGAGGCTCTTCTCAGTCGTCCTAGCGGACGAAAGTTTGGGCGGCGCTCAGGGCGGACAAGCTGGAATCCTGATTTATTCTGGTGAAACCAAGTTCGCCGGCTTCTGGCTTCGTGGCCGCCTGGTGCCGGGCGTAGCGGCTATGACGTCGCGGCCAAAGTCAAATCACCGTCTGCCGAAATCAGGAGGCTTCAAAATACCGCCGCGCCGCAGGTACGATGGAATCGGTAAAGTCACCGAGAGACGCAGAGTTTACCTGCTCGGCAACCCACTCCGGGAGATGCATCATGATACGCTGGGTGATCGCGATCGCGGTCGTCACCTTGGCCCTGACCATGCCCGCCGCGGCCCAGGCCCAAGGCTATTTCGAGTTTCACAACGCCCTGCGGCCCGGGGTCTACTCGCCCTGGGAGGGCATGAACTGGAACCAGCGGTTGAACTATGGCTACGATACGTCGCTATGGGCCTGGGAACGCGGCCACACGCCGGCCCAGATCGCCCAGCAGCTTCAGTACGACCGGGATGAGCGCGCCGCTCGGTTGCAAGGCCAGCGGCTCTTGTGGATCGATCGGCCGGGTCCGTTGTTCTCCCGGCCGCCGCGGTTCCTGCGCCGCTGACGCTATGCCCATCGCAACTTCAAAGCAACCCCGCTCGGAAAGGATTTTTTCCTTCTGGGCGCTGGGGCGCATCGGCAGAATCGCGCCAATCGGTATCGCTTGTACACCTCCCGCCGCTTGAAGCTGATTTCGACCTCACCTGCACTCTTTTCTCTTCCGATGGGACAAAGGCTGGGTAAACTAGGGTAAGCTGCGGCGGTGCATGCGCTTGCTCGTTCCCCGCGCCGGAGGCCGTCACTTATGACCTGGACCACGCGGATTCTGGCCATCTTGAACGTCCTGGCCACATTCGTGCTGTTTTACGCGGCGGCGCAGAGCTACACCGCCCGCAATGCCTGGGCCCAACGCCTGGAACAACGCCGCGCCCAGCGCGACGGTCTGGCAACCGAAGCCTGGCTGGCAAAGCTGCCCGACGCCCAGCTCGACGCCCTCGGCGACCGCATCCAGCTCACCCCTGAACTGATCGCCCGCGTGCCCCCTGAAATCCAAGAGAAGCTCCGGGCTTTGGAGTCGCGCAAGCAGGCCGCCGGCATCCGCACCCACCGCGCGCTCAGCGATACCCAGCAACGCAGCGCCCTGGCCCACCTGACCTTCGACCCCAAAGACCCTAAGTCCGACCCGGGGCTGCTGCGTCTAGGCAAGGCGGAGATCGCCGAGCTTGCCCGCGACCTGGGGCCGGCAGGATTTACCCGGCTCATTCGCGAAGCCATCCTGATTCAAAAGCCCCGGCTGATGGCCGAGGCACGGGAACTGGCCGAGACCAAGGCCAGTCTGCTCCGGCTGCGGACCAGCATTCAAGCCGATATTGAAAAGCTTAAGGCGGACGTGGAACTGCTGACCGATCGCCGCCGGGCCGAGGAATTCCTCCGTGAACGGCTCGCCTACGAGAACGTCGAGCGGCGGCGTGAATTGTCCCGCCTTTATGCGGAATTGGAAGAAGCGCAGCACGCGGCCGACGTCGCCGTCGGTCGCGAAGCCGACGCCCTCAATCAGCTTGAAGAGGTGCGGACGCGCATCGCCAAGCTCGAAGAGTTGAACCGCGGCTTGGAGCAGCGGCTCACCCAGGTAGAAACCGCCACCGCCGGCACCAGTCCCAGGTAACCCGAGGCCATTATGCTGACCACGCTGGGCAAGGTTTTTACGTTCATGTGTGTGATCCTGGGCGTCTCGTCCTTGGGCGTCGCCATCTACACCTTCGCCGACGAAACCAACTACGGCGACCAGGAAAAGGCGATCGTGGCCGAAACCAAGGAGGCCATGCTACGCCAAGAACAGGAGCTGATGGCCCTGGGTGAAGTCCTCGATGAACTAGTCAAGGGCGGTCGGCCCATTGCCTTCAATCCCGATGATCCACTCAATGCCGACGCCAAGCCCAAGTCGGTCTCGGAGACCAAGAAGGACCTCTCGACTCTTCAGGGTGAAATCGACCGGGAAATCAACCAGCGCAATCAGCTTCAGGTCGAGGTCGCCAGCTTGTTGAGCGAGTTGGATCGCTTGCGGGGCCAGACGCGCGAGGAACTCAAGACGCAAAAAGAGCTGCGCGAGCAGATTCGCCCCGACGCCGCGGGCGCTAGGGCCTTCAGCGACCTGATCGCCGATGCCAAGGTCGCCAAGGAAGAAGCCCAGCGGCGCAAGGACGCCATGCACCCACTACTCGTGGCCGAGGTGATGCGGCTCATGGCGTTGATGCGCCAGCATGAGACCCTGACCGCCCGCGAGAAAGAGATCAAAGGCGGGAACTAGCCCCTCTGGGCCGGCCAACCTCAGCGATCGCCGATCATAGCTTCAGGCGCTGCTTCCCAGCACACGGGTCGCGGCGCCTGAGTCATTTTGCTTGGATCTTGAATCATCCTTCCCAAGTCGGCGCGGGCCTCGGCTTTTTTCCCTGCCCTCAGACGCAGCGTAAGCTAAGATGGTATGGCTCAGGCACGCCCAACACTATCGTCGAGATCCTCGCATGAGCCTTCCGCTCCAGCGGCTGCCCGGCCCCGCTAGCCGCTCGCTCAACCTCTTCCTCGTCAGCGTGCTCGGGCTTTTCGTCGAGTTGATGCTGATCCGCTGGATTGCGACCGAGTTTCGCATCTTCGCTTACTTGCAGAACACCGTGCTGGTGGTCTGCTTTCTCGGTCTGGGCATGGGCTGCTGGACCTGCCGCCGGCCCATCATCTTCCGCCAGGCTCTTGGGCCGCTGCTCGCCCTGGTGGCCATCCTCTCCATCCCCGCCGTTCGGTTGCGCATCGCGGAGGACACCGAACGGCTCAGTCTGATCCATTTGATCTGGGGGTACGTGGTCACCACCGACGTCTGGCAGGGCTATCTCGCCATCGCCTTGGCTCTGGTTCAGACACTCGTGCTCATGCTCTTGATCTGGGCGAGTTTCGTCCCCTTGGGCCGGTTGTTGGGCCGGTTGCTGGATGACCATCCGCGGCCGATCTGGGCCTATTCCGTCAACATCGCTGGCAGCTTGGCCGGCATCATGCTCTATGCCCTGCTCTGCGCCACGTCGATGAGTCCGCTCGTCTGGTGCGCCGTGGCCGCGCTGCTGATGCTGCCCTATAGTGAGCAACCGTATTGGAAAAGCCTGGGCCTCTTAACGCTGCTCGTGGGTCTTTCGGGCTGGTCCGTGACGCATCCCGACACGCGCACCGCGCGCCCCAGCGGCGTCACCGAGACCTACCTGGGCTGTTGGTGGTCGCCCTATCAGAAGCTCATGCTGGTCAAGGAGGCACGAACGTTGCCGGAGGGCGAACGCGCCATCCTCACGCTCTACGTCAACAATTGCCCCTACATGGTGCTCATGGACCTGCGGACCAGCGAGACAGACCGCTTCCCGCAGCTTTTTCCCCCGGCGCTACGGGGGCTGAGCCAGTATGACCTGCCGACGAAGTTCCAACCCTCGCCCAGGCGGATGCTGATCATCGGGTCGGGCGGGGGTAACGACGTGGCTGGCGGCCTGCGCGGCGGGGCAGAGGCCATCACCGCCGTGGAGATCGACCCGACGATCATTGACGTGGGTCGGCGTTTCCACCCGGAGCAACCCTACAGTTCGCCCCGTGTGACGGTCGTGAACAACGATGCCCGGGCCTACTTTGCCAACACCCAGGAGCGCTTCGACCTGATCGTCTTCGGTCTGCTCGATTCCCACACCACCACGGCCATGACCAACGCCCGGCTAGACCATTACGTCTACACCCAGGAGAGTTTCGAACAGGCCAGGCGGCTGCTCAGCCCCGGCGGCGTGATCGTCCTGAGTTTCGAGGCACAGAAGCCCTTCATCGCCGACCGCATGGCCCGGGCGCTGCGCGCGGTCTTCGGTCAGGAACCGCTCCATTTCCGCGTGCCGCCGTCGGAGTATGGCTACGGCGGCTACTTTTTCGTGGTTGGCGATCTCGAGAACGTCCGGCGGCGGATCGCCACGGAGCCGGCGCTGGCTGCGGCCGTGGCCGGCTGGCAGCAGGCAGGGCTGCAACTGGCCGGCACCACCGTGATCGCCACCGACGATTGGCCCTACATCTATCTGGAAACCACTAGCGTCCCGCCGCTCTACTGGCTGCTCGGCGTCACCCTGCTGGTTCTCTTCCTGCTGGCCAACTTGATGCTGGGCACGCGCGAATTGCTGGCCGGCTGGCGCGTGACGCACCTGCATTTCTTCTTCCTCGGCGCTGCCTTCATGCTGCTGGAGGTGCAGAACATCAGCAAAGCCGCGGTCGTGCTGGGCAACACTTGGGACGTCAATGCCGTGATCATTGCCAGCATCATGGTGGTGATCTTGCTCGCCAACCTGCTGGCGGCGGCGCTGCCGCGACTGCCGCTGTCCCTGGCCTACGCCTGCCTCATCGGCTCGGCAGTTGGGCTCTATTTTGTCGACCTGGCGTGGTTCGCGCCCCTGCCCTACTTCGCCCGCGCGCTAGTGGTGGGGCTGTTAACGAGTCTGCCGATGCTCTTCAGCGGCATCGTCTTCATCCGCTCTTTTGCGACCACGCCGGGCAAGGATGCGGCCTTGGGGGCCAACCTGTTCGGCGCCTTGGTCGGCGGCTTGCTCCAATCGTTGACCTTCGTCACGGGCATTAAGGCGCTGCTGCTCGTGGTGGCGGCCTTGTACGCCGCTGCCTGGCTGAGCAAACCCCGCCCGGCAACCGCCGCTGCCGTCTCCAGCCTACAATGAGGCCATGCTCCGCGATTCCTTCCAGCGTGTCCACAACAACCTGCGGCTCAGCGTCACCGACCGCTGCAACTTGCGCTGCACCTACTGCATGCCGGAAGAGGTCGCCTTCCTCGACCGCGGTGAACTGCTCACCTTCGAAGAGATGGCGCGGTGCGTCCGCATCGCCGCCGGCTTGGGCGTCGACAAGGTCCGGCTGACAGGCGGCGAGCCGCTGCTCCGCCGCGACCTGGATCAGTTGGTCCGCCTGCTCGTGGCGCTGCCCGGTATCCGCGACCTGGGGCTGACGACCAACGGCCTGCTGCTGGCCGCGCACGCGCAGCCGCTTTGGGATGCGGGTCTGCGGCGGCTCAATGTCAGCCTCGACACCTTGCGGCCCAAGGTCTTCAAGGAGTTGACCCGGCGTGATGGACTAGAGCAGGTGCTGGCCGGTATCGCGGCCGCCAAGGCGGCGGGCTTTCACCCGATCAAGATCAATGCCGTGAGTATCCGCGGACTGACCGAAGCCGAGGTCGTACCACTGGCCCGCTTTGCCCGTGACGAGGGGCTGGAGCTGCGCTTCATCGAGTATATGCCCATCGGGGCCGACGCCTGGGAGCGGGAAAAAGTCTACTTCGCCCACGAGATCATGGAGCAACTCGAAGCAGCCCTGGCGCCGCTGGTCCCCGCCCCCGACTACGACCCCAAGAATCCGGCGATGGAATTCGAATACGCCGATGGCGGCGGCCGCGTCGGCTTCATCGCTTCCATCTCACGCCCTTTCTGCCAGAGCTGCAATCGGCTCCGGCTGACGGCCG
>Ga0308411_10002816_pt1 | contig 11649 bp, 15 predicted proteins | sample HotsprottomLayer_2_FD_203530 | JGI IMG/M metagenome (GOLD analysis project Ga0308411, IMG submission 203530) | Hot spring phototrophic mat microbial communities from Octopus Spring, Yellowstone National Park, Wyoming, United States -... | ecosystem: Environmental > Aquatic > Thermal springs >... | reverse complement strand
CAGTATCATCGCAGCCATCTCCTTGCGGTAGGCGGGTGTGACCGCCGTGTCCCAGAGCTTCTTGTATCCATCCGTCAGCGCCAGCTCGCGTAGCGCTCCGCGCTCCTTGGCATCAAATACTTCGCCGGTAAACAGGATGGATTTCGCTCCGCCCGAAGAGAGCGACACGGCGATCTTGTCTCCCTTCGACCCCGCGGCCGCAGATGCCGGATACGAAAGCCGCGCCATAACAGACGGGAAGCCTTGGTCGGTGATCAGCTCAAACGCCACCGGGCGTCTGGTCACAACTGACCCGCCGATGGAGACTTCGAGGATGGGATGCCGGAGGCGGTCAGATGTAGCCAAGCTGCTTCTCCTTCTGCGCCAGCCGTCGGGCGGCGATATCCGGCACGGCGACGGCCTCCTTGCTGGCCGCGCTGGCCTGCATGATAGCTCGCGCGGCCGCGTCTTGCCGCTCCTGGCTCACACCCACAATGATCTCGTGCTCCTTGAACTCCAGCTTCACTGAAATCTTCTTCCGACCCCGCGACTCGGAGGTCTTGAGGTCGGAAAAGAGAAGCTTCTTGATGCCCCACGCGGTCGCCATCGGATGGCTTAAGATGAATACCTCGGGGCTTCCCGAGCTGGACACGGTCTTGAAGACCGCCACGATCTCCGCGAGAAGGTCAAAGCGGGTTTTCTTCCTGGCAGTGTCGTCGATCAAGGAAATCGTGATCGACACGTCGGAATCGTTCCAGCCGTGCACCGTCCGCGTGGTTCCCGACTGCCCTTGCATCTGGGCGTTCTCGATGATCAGCGATCCGCCGATTTCGATGGATTCCAGAATGCCCGGTAGCTTCTTGGGCGGTGAGCCGACCTTGATGATGCCCTGTTCGGAGTCGACGGATAGCATCATACGGGAACCTCCTCGGGCCTATAGACCGCGTGCTGGATCTGGCGGATGAAGTCGAACAGGGTTCGGCAATCCTCGGCCTGCAGATAGAGATTCTCGATACGGATTGTCTGCGGACCTGCGGCCGCACCGGTCGTCTCCGCGTTCGCGGCGACAAAAGGGATTTCTACTTTTGGCATGGCGGCCCGGAAGGCGACGGTCGCCCGCTGTTCTAGTGTCGAGGGGTCCATGCCAGAGGCGAACGTATCCGTGAGCGCCCGGCCGGAAGCTGTGAGCCGGGAAAGAGGTCCCTCGTCGGCGTCCGAGTGCGGCATCTGGGCGCCGATACCCTGCAGGGAAGAGCCGAAGGCGGCGGACGGCGCGCCCGCGTTGCCCTGGATTCCCTGCGCGAAAGTATCGGTGAGCTTCGCCCCCGAATCCTTCGCCTCTCCGAAGAGCTTCCCGAAGAAGTCGGATATGCCGCCCGCGATCTTCTTGAACGGGGCTATGAACGCCTCGACGGCGCCGCCGATCCAGGAAAGGAAGTTCGTGAAGGAGGTCTTCACGTTACCCCATAGTTCGACGAAGAAGGTCTTGATGCCATCCCAGTGTTTTATTACGAGCGCCGGGATCCCGATGAACGGCATGAACAGGGCGACCGCCGCGAGGATCCAGTCGGACGCGCCGAAGATGACACCCTTGATCCATTCGACCCCACTCCTGAAGAGGTTCACAAGCCAATCCCAAGCGGATGAGAATATTCCCTTGATGCCCTCCCACAAGCCGCTAAAGAATCCGGAGACGGCGTCCCAGTTCTTCACGAGGAGGTAGACGCCCCCAGCCACCAGGGCGATAGCCGCGACAACGGCAAGGACCGGTAGGACGGCCGCCCACATGCTCGCGCCGAAGGCGGTGGTTGCTCCGGTCGCGATGCCGATTCCGCCGGAAGCTCCGGCGCTGGCTGCGCCGAAGGCACCAGTGCCACCTGCGGCCGCTGCCGAGGAAGCCCCGATTCCGAAGAGCTTGGCGATGAATCCGCCCGCGAGGGAGATCACCGACTTGAACGGTGCACCGAGTAGGCCGAGCGTACCCTTGAATAGATTCGCGATACCCCCGGCGTTCTGGATGTTGGCCGTCAAGACGGACAGCTGAGCGGCGGTATTAAGGGCTCCGGAGCCCATGTCGAGGACCGCCTTGGCGCCCATGCCGACATAGGCGGTGATCTTGGATATTGCCGGGCCGACCGGACTATTCATGAGCGGTGCCACGAAGTTCTCAAGGAAGCCTATCTTCACGTCCATGAAGAAGCCCTTGATCTCGTTCACGTCCCCACCGATTTGCGCTTGCAGAGCGCTGGAAGCCGCCTCAAGGCGTTTCATTTTTGCCTCGATGGATTCAAGCTGGACGGCTCGCGCCTGCGCGGTCACCCCTTCAAGACCATTCCCAAAGGTCTCTGCAAAACTTTTAAATCCATCTTGCGTCAATGCTATGGCTCCCTGCAGAGCTTCGGTAGAACCAAGAGCTTTAGCCATGGCGTCCTGGCTCCCCCCCAGGGCTCCTTTTATCAGATTGAGCGATTCGACAAGGCCGTATTGCTGTAACATGGCAGATCCCGACTGGACTCCCATCGTCTTGAGCGTTTTGGCCAAGGATGCATTTGGATTAAGGAGCGATGTTATCACTGCCCGCAGCTGCGTACCAGCAGCGCTCGCCGTCTGGCCTTTGCTCGTGATGTACGCCATTGATGCTCCAACCTCATCGAATTTGATGCCTACCGAAGCCGTGAGACCCGCTATGGGGCTCATGGCGGCAACAAACTCATCCATCGTGCCAACGCCCTTACCAACGGTCTGCGTGAAGACATCGGCCACAAAGTCAGCTTTATCAGCCGAATAGGTATAGGCGTTCATTACCTTAATAAGCCCATTCGTCGCGGTACCCAGATTTGCCTGCCCGGCTTCTGCCAACGCTACCGAGGCTTTCAGCGTGGCCATACGAGCGCTAACATCGGTCACACCGGATGCTACATCATAATACGCGGCCGCTATCGCACCAGGACCTGCAACGGCGGCACCGCCAACTGACAGCAATTCCTTGCGGAGCCCCGCCATTTCCTGGGCGGTGTTTCCGGTGACAGCCTGTATATTTTTGAGGGATGAATCCAAAGTAGCCGCGATCCTGGACGGCTCATCCAAAGCTCCGGAGAGTGCCTGACGCATCGGCTCGGTCATGGATGTCATCATCGAAAGATCGGCAGCAAGACGGTTCATCTCCTGGTTCTTGTTGATTTCTCCGAGCGCGCCCTTCATTCCAGCCAGGCTACTTTGCGCCTGCTGAAATCCAGAGGAGAACGCATCTTTGAACATCAACGTGATCGAGCTAGTAAAATTCACCGCTTGCCGCTCCCAAAGGCTTTGCTTATGGCTTCCTGGATAACACCCACATCATACTCACGCATAACCCGGGCCTCCTCGTATTTTTCCATAAGGTCATCAAGATCAAGTCCAGATACATCCTCACCCAGGAACCGCCTGATGAACAGGCGAATCCGGGTGACACTGTTTACAGCTTCCGGCTCTTGACCGTAACGTTGGCTCCGAAGAAAGGGCTGATTGCTTCATCCACAAAGCGCCCATACGCGGCCGGATAGTCTCTTATCTGATCGATGATGGGCCCGGCTTCCGGATATACGATCAGCGATGCTATAATGTTCAGGTTCGCTACGATCGGATTCCGCTGGGCGGACTTTGAATGAGCTTCTATATCCGCAATTGTCGGCTTCCGATACAGGAATTCCACCTCATGGACGCTATCGGCCTCATCGCTAAAAGAGATTGACCCTTCATACACACCAGTGGGATAATCTTTCTTCAAAGCCTCAAGCCGCTCTTTCTCTATCTTCATTTTGTTTCTCCTTTTACATTACAGGTACGGCGTATATGACGGCCGGCCGTTGCAGACGATGGGTGCGGTCAGTTTTCCCTTGAGCGGTATATTCAGGTTCTTGTCTCCCTTAGAGGCGCTGAAGTCGCGCTCGGTGAAATGAACCATGAGCGTGTCGGTGATTGGGACCTGCAAAGCATGCCCATAGCTCACCACGACGGGAATGGGCGGCATGTTGTAAAAGCCGCCACTCGCTGACGCAAACATGTCAAGCTTCTCATATTCCGCGCGAGAGATTTCCAATTCACATTCGCCTGAATATTCACCCCTTCCAATGCCGATGGGGATATTGTTCACCCCGGTGATGACCTCATCGTCCTTCTTGTCCTTGTAGGAGATGCTTTCAAGCATCAGTACCATGCCAGTTGGCAAGAGGCACTTTATCGATTCAAAGTCATAGACGGTTCCGTTAATCATGCTTTACCTCCCAGAGCGGGATTAGAGAACGCGATTTCATTCTCTATATACGCAATCTTACCAAGGGGAACAATTCGTACCTTGGTGATCAATTTCTTCGTTGATAGGATATTTTGCCCATCCGGCACTACGACATATCCGTCGGAAATCTCGCCGTTCGTGATCATGGTCTTGAGCGGGCTCTCGCTTTGAGCAACAAGCATCTGGATACCCTCAGGGGAGCCGTCGGCTCCGACCTTGACCGCGTCGTTCACCCAGACGAGCTGGGCGGTGCGGACCTGCCTGCAAGCCTTGTCCATGACCCGGCGGCGCTCGACCAGGTCGAAGTCGCTGCCCTCTTCGCTCATCATCTGCCCCGAGGTCACATATATCCCGTTGAGTCCAATAATGGTGCGGGCTGTTACGTACCCGGCATTTTTGAGGGTCTCGATATGGCCGTCATTGATCCCGCGGGGGGCGAGTGCAGTGGCGGCAGGAATAGGTCCATACCGGACGGCGTCCGGTCCCTGGTGCACGTTCCGCGCGGCGAGCTTGCCGCAGTAGGCACCGATAAGTCCGCGTATATCAACCTGTCCATTCGGATCAGACTCCTCAATCCAGCCTGCACATACCTGAAGTCGCGTAGACGCTACAGTTCCACGCTCAGGTCCTGCAAGAGCTGTCACCCATGCGTCGACGCTTTCAGTCCTCGTCTTATACCGCGCCTGGGCGACAAAGAAGAGGTATTGGTAGCTTTCGGCCGCGCCCTCAGCCTTGGTCGCCAGCGCGGACCAGAGGGCAGCATTGGAGATGCCGGCCACGGCGATCCACTCGATGTCGAGTTTTGCCGCGAGTATGGTATCGATGGCGGCGAGCACTTCGGCATTGGTAGCCGCTGGGGCGGTCGCATGGAATGAGAAGGTGTCACCTTCGGCAAAACCGGTCGAACCAGGCTGAAAGGAGATAGTAATGCCCGTACCGGGAATGAGGTAGTTTCCAGGGGTATCCGGAACGGTGATCTGCTTCCCAGGGAGCCCGTCTACGGTAACGCGGAACGTCGCATTGTTGAGGCCTCCGCTCCTTAAGATGTCCACCTGCACATCATATTCGTTCCGGGGCGGCCCCGACACACTGATAGAGCCGGTGCCGGTATTGCCGGATCCGGGCGTAACCGCCGAAAGTGTCCCGGGCGTGGTGCCTTGCAGTGCCACAGCGTAGACCGTAGTCTTGGCGATGGACAGCGCGCTCACGATCAGGTCCCGCAAAGGACCATCTCCAAGCAATTCGTCAACCTTGTCAGGATCGGTGATCGCCAGAATACCCTGGCCGTATTTAGCGGCGACACCGACAGCGGCAAAGACGCCCGTTGCATCTTTACCCAGGACTCCCATGGCGCCGTCTTTTATGATATTTCTTACACCTGGCAGCATTATCGTTTACCTCCCATAGGCGAGTCTAGAAAGGCGTTTATAGCCTCTTCAAACTCTGTTTTCGTGACCTTTTTACCGCTCGCCCAGCCCTTGGACTGCATGACAGCGGCGAAGATCGGAGCGGTCAGCCTCTGCCGCTTGGCGTGCTCCTCGACCGCAAGGAGCACCGGCCCTTTCTTCGTATCGGCGGCCTTATCCTGGCCGTCCTTGGTTTTGTTCGACATAAGCCCTCCTTAGACTTGGGGACTCGCGACCTCTGGGGTCGCGATGACTATCTCGTCGATGGTCGGCACCATGGTCGGTTCCATGGCCGCCGGGATGCTGAACCGCACTTCGGCGACTGACAGGTATAGCTTCGCCGTGTTGCCCGTATGGTCCGAGTGCTCCTCCGCCGCGATCTCTATCGACCCCGCGAAGTCGTCATGCTCCCATCGGCTGGGGATTGCCGGGATAATCCGACTGAATAGACTGTCTGCGGCTTCCTCTCCTTCGGCCCAACATCGCACCAAAATCGGCAAAACTCGTTTGCCGCGCACATAGCGCTGTTTCCAAGTCTTGGCTGTCTCGTCGTAAAACCTGACCGTCCGCGCCTCCGACTCGTCAAAGGTCCCCGGATTAGTGATGAGAGACACCAGCGGCCACTTTCTGGCCATAACCGCCTGCGCCTCATCCTTTGCGGAGCGCACAACAGTAGCCTCCGGCACACGGAATGCAACCACCGCCGCAAGCAAATCCTTGGCTGCTTTAATCACGACTCGCCTCCTGCCATGCCCAGCCATTCAAGCACCTTGGGGTCGGTGAGAATCCTTCGGTCAAAATCCTGTGGCACGCCCATGTACGGCCGCGCCGGAATAAGCGCCTTCTGGCCTCGTCCCGCCTGACCGCCCTGCTGATGTATTCGGGCGTAGACCACATTCGATCCGTAAATCACCGATCCGTCCGGAAACGATTCCCACACTAGGGAACGCTTGAGCTGCCCGCCCGCGTTCAGGATGGGCCGCGTCGACCCATCCTTGCGCGGTTTCTTCAGCTGCTTCCACTTTATCCCGCTGACGGGATCTTGTTCATTCGTGAAGGCAGCCTTGCTGATAAAATCTAGCTCCCCGCCTGCGAAATCGGCGATCTTCTTTAAGTCCGGCATGGCGGCACGGGCAAGCGCATCAAGAATCGCCTGATATTTCCGTTCATTGAGCCATACTTCTATGCCAGCGCCAGCCATCAATACCCCTCCCAATCAAGCCTGGGTCTCGCCGACACTTGTACGTTCCCCGACGGGGGCCGCGCGGTTTCGCCTTCCTGGGCGTATCCAGGAATCCGGAACTTGCCCTCCGCCACCTTCTCCAGGTAGCGGCGGGCCGCCTTGGCCTGCTCGATGACGGCATTTCCGCCCGGGTCGTCATTCAGGACGCCGACGCCCACGATGAGGTTGGCGGCGGCGATATCGATGCAGTACTTCTTGACGTTCGCGGGCGGGCCCGCGAGAGGCACCGGATATCCGCCCGAAAGCAGGTACCCGTCAATCTCGGCCCCGGCGTCGGCTATGGCCCTGTCCACTGCGTCGGGATCCATGCGGCTCCAGGCGCTGATCTTGTCCTCGCCGTAGGCGGCTTGCAGGTCCGTGATGGTACAATACGCCATAGCTCAACTCCCTTGGCAATCAGAGCACGTCCTTGATGCTGTAGATCAGCTCGGGGGCGACCACGAGCTCTGCCGTATCGTGCGCGACCTGGACGTACTCGCCGCCCAGCACGCCGCCATCTTCCTCGTCCCAGATGCGGACTACAAAGCCGTTGTTGTCAGCCTCTTGATAGTTGACTGACACGGTTTTACCCGCACAAGGTTCATCCCATACATCGCTGGCATACGCGAGCACAACGTTGTTACCCCAGATTCCGGAGAGGGTGACGGTCTTGGAGCTATTTCGCTTGCCGAAGTCAGCCTTGCCCTTGGCAATTATGACGCGGTCGATCCGGAAGAGCTTGGAGAGGTTGGACTCGTCCACTTTCTTAATCAGATTTGCCTCACCAAGTTTGCTGATGAGCCGAGGATGAAACTCGATAGCGTCATATACGGCTTCAGGAATGATCATCAGGTTCGGTCGCATGAACAGGTTAGAGATGGCATCGATAATGGCCGCGTAGGGATCACCGCCAGAGGAGCCGGAGGCGTTAGCCCACTTGTTGGTCTTGGCCGTGCCGGTACCAGACAGTGTAGTCGACCGACCCGCGAGGGCGAGGATCGAATCGGCAATCCGCTTCTCCTGGGCCAGCTCCAGCTTGGCCGTTAGGAGTTCCACCTTGCGCTTCTCCCAAAGTCGGAACGGACCATCCATGAACTCAAGGTCAGCATAGTCGATAAAGCTTTTGAGGCCATGCGCAGCGGTGGCAAAGCTCACCATCTCGCCGGAGGCAGAAAATTCTGCCGCGCGGGCGCGCTCCCCAGACATAATGGTGTCGGGGACCTTAAAGGCGGTCTCCGCGCTGAAGGTCGCGTACTTGCCGGAGGGCTTGCCCACCGGGATGCGCGGAAAGATGATGGGGCCAACCAGCCCCTCTCGCACTTTGGTTGAATAGTCACTCGCAAGATTGCTTAAGAGTGGACTGACATATCCTTTTTCTCTTCCCATAATTATACCTTCTCCTTGACTTACGCCGTGATGGTAACGCTACCGCGCTCCACGATCATGTCCACATACTCCCCGGCCGAGCCGGACTGGAGGAACGTGCCGCAGGTGGCGTATCTGCCTGGTGCGGTGGGCACGTTAACAAAGGACCCTGAGGTATCGGACTTAAGGACCGCCTTCTTCCCAGCGGTTACAGATCCACCCGCCAATACCTTGACCACGCCATCAAGCTCGATGCCGACGGAGTCTCCGGCGGCCTTGGCCTCGTTGGCCTCAAAGGGGTACACCCCGATGTAATCGCCGGATCCGCCGGACCCCGGAGCCTTGACCTGGTTCTCGGCCGTTCCTTGGACCACTCCGGTACCGGGGGCGATGGACGATTCAGCAACGTATGGTCTGCGATTGCTCATTGCTCTCCTCCTTCATCAAAAAGTTCGGGCTTCTCCGCGTACAGCGCGGCGGCCGCGTCGGCGAAGGTGGCCATCTTCTTTTCCGCCTGGAATGCCCTGATTTTGGCGGTGAGCGACGCACTTCCCGCTTGGGGGCTTCCGGCCCGCTTTTTGTCCGCCACATGCGTGCCGGTAAGATCGACCGTAGTGGAAAGCTCTCCGAAAAGCGCGCGCAATTCCTTGCGATCCTCGTCACCAAGCTTGACATCCAGCGCCACGGCGCGATCGAACAGCGCCGGTGCAAGCTTGCCTTCGTCCCGCAGCTTCCTGAAGAACTCGGTCGCGTCGTTCTTTTTCCACGCGGACTTCAGCTCTTCGTTTTCCTTGCGGAAGGCGGCGAGCTGCTCGTTACTCCTCGCAAGCTCGGCCTGCAGTTTCTCAACATCACCCATAGCTTCCTCCTGTAGGTGTTGAGTTTCCTCTTGCCGTCCTACCGACGACAGGATGCTTAGTTCTTCGGCACTCACCTTGCGGGTGAAGGCCGCAATATGCTGTTTTTCATCGACCACACTCATCGCTCCGTCGCCCATAAGGCCGAAGAGGCTCGGAAGCCGTGTAGTAGGGACAGCCGGAGTATCACGGCCCAGGAGCGCAACGGCACGCAGGTATGGCGGCTGGTTGGGGTCAAGCTTGTCAAACTCATAAATCTCTGCAGATACGTAGCGGAGCTTTTTTTCTGCAAGGGCCTGCTTGACCTCCGAGGTAAACTCGGGGATATCCGCATACACCTTCCCTGATCCGTCCATGCGCAGACTCTTGACCCACCCATGGGCAAACTGCGCTTCGTTGGTGTCAGCGTAGAATCGGTGGCCAATCACCACCGGTGCTTCGATATCCTTGTCAGGATCGTAAGCATCGACCATCCGCTGCACCCGCTCCTTTGGCCAGTCGCCTTGGGGGTATTTTCCTGTCTTAAAAATCATGATCTCAGGCATAGACCCTCCTTGCTAGGGGAAAATGCAAAATTGATTCCCCAGACCAATTTAAAATTTGCCCTACAAGCCGTTTAAATGGCTTTAATTTTGCTTTAAATAAAAAAATGGTAAAATGATAAGGGAAGCCGTTTCTGGACGCTTCTATGGCCCGTTTTTGCGTTTTCATGCTTTCGCCTCCGAAACCGACTTAACCTTGAAAATCCGCTTACTTTCCAGCGTGCCTTCCGTCGCCGAGCGGCTGACGCCCCACGGATCGAAGGCCACGTGTCCAGCGCCGTCCCCGGCTACGAAGTGGCCTCCCGCCGTCGGGTGCTTGAAATAGAGAACTTCAATTTCTCCAGCCCCGCATAAACGGTCAGGTTTTTCATGAACCCCAGTATAGGAAGCATCCACACCGAAGTACCGGAGGATCCTCTCGGGATTCAGAATGTAGCAGCTGGCGTTCATCCAGCCGTTGGCGACAAACACATTGTACAAGTCTCCCGTGATGAGTTCCGCCGACAGCGGCACGTTGGCCAGCTTGTTGGCGAGAAAGAGCAGGCTCATCAGGTAGCAGCCGTTCTTTTTAATCTCATCCCGCATGCGCGGGTCTCGTTGCAGGATCATGAGCGTCCTCCTTGACCGCCGCGCGAAGCGGCGCTATACTTATACGTGGCAGCCGTTGAGGCCCCGAATAAAGGCAGGGCCCGGGCGCGCAAGCGCTGGGGATGCAGCGGGTGTAATTCCCGTCCGACGGCTACCATATTTTTTTCCACCTCTCCCCCGCATACGAATCCTCGATAACCCCCAGCGTCACCAGGCGGAGTGCCGAAGCCTTGCTCTTCAATCGAAAGACGGAATAAACGTTGCGCCCGTCTCCATTGTCTTTCACGAAATGGAATTCGCGCCCGTTCGCCGAGTGGTCGGGCGTTTGGTTCTCGAATATTCGCTCCGGCTCTTGGAACAGCCGGTAAACGTCCTCGAATTGCTCTTTAGAGAGCCTTTGGCGCTGGTTCTTATCAGCCGTCCCGTGGTACAAGGCCTTGTCGTCGGCCATCACCTTCGAGTCGTTGACTCCTTCCTTCATCAACGCGTCCGCGCGGGAAGGCTCCAGGTTTCCCACCTGGTACAGAATCCCCTGGGGCACATAGTCCTTCTCGTTCATCCGGTCAAGGAGCGTCTTGAACTCCCCCTGCGTCAGGCGCGTCTGATCCATGTCGGCGCGGTAGCGGTCCACCACGTGGCGCAGGGCCGTACGACCATCGCTCATACGCATCCGGGAAAGCGCCTCGTACTTCGAGAAGTTCGGCGCAAAGGCCTCCCGTCCTGGGTTGTAGCGCCACTCCTCGGGGGTGAACTTGTCCCAATCCACCGCTCGGCCGTCCGGTTCCACGAGCGCCGGAGGTTTGCCGTCGGGACCAGATTCGAGGACCTCGATACCTTCGCGTTCTGCACCTGCTTCGCTCTGCGTCACCACGGAGCACTCACATCCCCAGCCGTCCGGCGGGTAGTGGCTATTCCAGAACGGGTCGTCGTAGCGGAACGCCTTGCCGTGCATGGCCACGTGGTCCTGCCGTCGGTTCTTGCCGACCAGCTTGGAGTGCCACACCCAAATCGGCCGGCCCTCTGCACTGCGCAGCATTTGCCGATACCTGCCTGCCGAATAGGCTGTCCGCATGTTGACGTGGTAGATCAACTTGGTACGCCAGTTTATATAGTCCTTATCTTCCGGACCCTTATCTTGTCTGCCATACCAACCATGCCGCTCCATAATGCCTCGAAGGTTCTTGGCAAAGGTCTCATAGCTCTCGCCATTATCCCGAGCCTGGATAAGCGCTTGGAAGATATCCTCCAGCGCCCCGCCGTAGGTTGAATGCGCTACGGTGAAGGCGTGAGCATGCTCGCCCCATTTAAGGTCGTCCCAGTCCTCCGTCTCCACCACGGCCTTACGGGAAAGGTAGCGCCGGGCATCGGCGGCGGCGGGGACACGGTCAGCCACGGCGGGCTCCTATTTGGCTTGCCG